>Ga0182742_1004420_pt1 | contig 12747 bp, 11 predicted proteins | sample eDN5th37CBELigMG_FD_128880 | JGI IMG/M metagenome (GOLD analysis project Ga0182742, IMG submission 128880) | Enriched Miracle-Growth compost microbial communities from Emeryville, California, USA - eDNA 5th pass 37_C BE-Lig MG (version 2)... ... | reverse complement strand
TTTAATTTGGTCGATGTATGCAGTCATTTTTTCTTCAGTTTCTTTATCTACTACGCGTACTGATGATTCTTCAGTTCGTTTAATTAGCTCATCAATTGGCAATTGATGTGGAGGAGCTTCAATCTCACCAATCCGAATAACTTGTCCTGCTACTTTAATGCCAAACTCAGCTAGTAACTGACGAGCTACTGCACCTACTGCAACACGTGCAGCTGTTTCACGAGCACTAGAACGTTCAAGTATATTTCTTAAATCACGTTGATTATATTTAATTCCACCGTTCAAATCAGCATGACCAGGTCTTGGACGATGAATACGACGCTTAGCTTCGTCATTACCTTCGATTGGTTCAATATTCATCACTTTGGTCCAGTGTGTCCAGTCATTGTTTTCCACAACTAAAGCAACAGGTGCACCTGTTGTTTTACCATGACGAACACCACCTACAAATTTTGCAGTATCCTTTTCAATTTGCATACGTCTGCCACGACCATGTCCCTTTTGACGACGATGTAACTGAAAGTTAATTTCTTCAAAATCTAATGTTAAATTACTAGGCAATCCTTCTATAATTGCAGTTAATTGTGGTCCATGTGTTTCTCCCGCTGTTAAATAACGTAAACTCAAGTATAGCTCCTCCTTATTCATATACTATATACAATAAAGCAATAGTATTTTATATATACCGTTAATATCTGTGCTAATTATAGTACAGCGTTTGTTTTTTGACAAGGAATACACCCTTAATCTATGAATAAAAAAAAGACATAGCTTATATTTATAATAGCTATGTCTTTTTAATTTTATAATTTTCTGTAAAAGAAAGTATCAGCAGTTTCAAAGCCATATTGAGCTGGCGAAAAAATTTGTTCAGTGCTGCCAACAAATAATAATCCACCCTTTTTTAATGCTTGTGAAAACTTATGATAAAGCTCATGCTTTGCTTCTTCTGTAAAATAAATCATAACATTGCGGCACACAATCAAATCAAAATCTTGATCAAATTTGTCATAAAGTAAATTTTGCTGTTTAAATGTAATTGCTTTTTTCAAATGAGCATTTACCGTATATATGCCTTCTTCTTCAGAAAAATATTTAGTTATATACTCATTAGGAACGTCACGAATTGAACGATCAAGGTAATTTCCTTGCGTCGCCTTTTTAAGCACGCCTTGATCTAAATCAGTTGCTAGTATAGACGTTTTATTAAGACTCCCAAGGGCATCAATAATCATCGCAAGCGTATATGGCTCTTCTCCTGTCGAACAAGCTGCACTCCAAATTTTAGGCTTTGGCTGAGCTAATATTTCAGGTAGAAACTTGTCTCTTAGTGTTAACCAACGCTGTGGATTTCTCCAAAACTCAGATACATTTATCGTCATCCGATCAAGAAATTCCTCAAGTAAGTCTTTATTTTGTTCTATCGCTTTGTAATAGGCATCAAAGGTTTGATAGCCGTGCTTTAAGCGAAGCGTCGTTAATCTTCGCTTCATTTGTGCTTCTTTATATAAAGATAAATCAATTGCAGTTTTTCGTTTAATTTGTGTTATAAATTGATCAAAATCAAGATCCTCGGACATTAGAATACCTCCTGCTCTTATGGTGAACTATCAGCTATATCCATTGCTCTAATGCGAGAGAATATTGTACCAGTTCAGCATCATTAAAATATAGTGCAATTTCCTTTTCGGCACTTTCGCTACTGTCAGAACCGTGTATTAGATTTAACCTAGTATGAATAGCATAATCGGCACGAATGGTACCAGGTAAAGCTTCAAGTGCATCAGTTTTACCTATTATTGAACGTGAAAGAGCTATTGCATTATCTCCTGACCAGACCATTGCCATGACAGGACCAGAAGTTATAAACTGGATAAGCGGTTCATAAAATGACTTGCCTTTATGATCATTATAATGCTGCTCTGCAATAGAAGCGGATAATTGCATAAACTTAGCTGCACATAGCTTTAATCCCTTTTTTTCAAAACGACTAATAATTTCACCTATTAATCCACGCTGTACACCATCAGGCTTAATCATAATAAACGTTCGTTCCACACTAACTCTCCTTCCACATGAACACTAATAATTTCGCTTTCCAATAAAATGAGCAATATCTATAAGGTTCTTTTTGGCTGTTATATTCGGTAAGAGTTCAAGTGCCTCAAGTGCTTTTTCTATATAACGATTTGCTAGAGCTTCTGCTTTTTTAGAACCAGTTGATTCACGAATAAGCTTTATCGCTGCTGCTGTATTAGCTTGTTCACCAAGCATTCTAATTTGTTTTATTTCATTTAATAACGGTTGTTTAACCTTTTCATCTTCAAGCGCCAAAATAACAGGTAACGTTATGTTACCTTGTCTCATATCAGATCCAGGTGGCTTCCCAAGCTGCTTTTCCGTTCCATATAAATCTAGTAAATCATCTATAATTTGAAACGCCATTCCTACATTGTAGCCATAACGGTACAATGCATGATGCTCCTTTGCGGATAAACCAGCAATAATGCCACCAAGCTGAGTGCTAATGGCGATGAGGAGTGCTGTTTTTCGACGAATACGTAATAGGTAATGTCTTACAGTTTGCTCTACATTAAAGAAGTCTCTAATCTGCTCCATTTCTCCAATACACATTTGAACAAGTGCCTTAGATAAAATTTGATGTACGAGCACATTTGAAACATTCGAAATTTGTACGAGCGCTTGACCATGTATATAATCTCCAGTATACATGGCAATCCGATTATCCCACTTAGCTTTAACGGTCAATTGTCCACGACGAGTTTTTGCATCATCTATAACATCATCATGAACGAGAGAAGCCATATGAATTAACTCGAGCGTAACTGCTACATGTTTGAGTTGATTGATGTCATAGTGACCAAATTTACCTCCAAGCAGTACAAAAACAGGACGTATACGCTTACCTCCTGCTTTAAGAAGATGAAGTGAGGCTTCAGATAAAAGTGGTAATCGGTCATCTACAGACAGCTCTAATTCCTTCTCTATTATGTTAATATCACTTTTCATTTTTGCATATATTTCTAATAATTTCATTTTCTCACCTTTTGGCATGACTTTACAAATTACGCGAACAAAATGGTTAAATTATTTTTTTCCTATATGTAATGCAGCAATGCCAAAGAAAAAGTTTTTAACAAATATATGTTTTGCACCAACTTTTTCAAATAATGCCTTAAGCTCTTTTGCATCTAAAAATAGTTGTAATGAATCCGGTAACCACTTATATGCTTCAAAATTTTTAACAAACCATTTACCTAGCAATGGCACTAATTTTTCAAAATAAAAATAATAAATAGCTTTAAAAGGCTGCCATTGTGGCTTAGACATATCTAAACAAACAATTTGACCTCCTGGCTTAACAACTCGTAGCATTTCAGAAACAACCTGCTCATAGCTAGGTACATTACGTAATCCAAAGCCTATCGTAACGATGTCAAATGAATTATCTGCAAAGGGCAAACTCATGGCATCACCTTGAATAAGCTTAATCTGTTTATCTAATCCTTGGTCAATTACCTTTTGCTTCCCGATTGCTAACATATTTTCGCTAAAATCAAGCCCAACAATACGCCCCGTTTGACTCGCCTTTGCTAAATCTATCGTCCAATCACAAGTCCCACAGCATAAATCTAAAGCTGTTTGGCCCTTTTGCATATTAATTTTTTTCATCGTCTTTTTACGCCAAACTTTATGTAGCTTAAAGCTCATAACGTCATTCATAAAGTCATATTTGGGAGCTATTGTTTGAAACAGTTCGTGTACATGATCTTTAGTATGGCTATTACTCAATTTGCTTCAACTCGCTTTACGACATATTTAGATAATTTAATATTTAATTGTTCAAGCAAATAATCAAGTTGTTGATGAAGTGCATGATGCTCCTGTACACAGCTTTGTATTAAATGCATCGTCGTATCTAGCTTATCGATAAGCTTTGCTTTGATGCCATATTGTTCTATAAGTACATTAAACTTCTCATCACTAATAATCGATAAATCTTTAATAGACATTTGCTCTTGAATAAACCAGTACGCGTAGCTTTTAGCATAACCCCCAGCATCCTTTGTCTGCTCAAGCTCCTCGTAAACAATTTCAAACTGGGTAATCAGTTGCAGTAGATTTCTCCACACTGGTTGTAACGTATGATCAATATAGTCTGTGAATTGTTTGAATAATTCACTTTTTATATGTATACGCTCTTGTAAATAGTCCTCCGCCAGCAAGGTTGCCTTTTTCGCATTTTCATAGAAAGCTATTTTTAAGCGATTAACATTTGCTACAGCATAACTTAATTTCCCAATAAGCTGTATTTCACCAGCTTTAGCTAATAAATGATAAAAGCGTGCACTAAAATAGTCCCCAGCTAGCACTTTCAATTGTCTTGAACGCATCTTTGTTTCTGACAAATATTCAGTCTCTGTATCAATCAAATCATGAGTATCCATGCCTAGTTGAACTAAAGCTGTAACAAGTGCAAATAATTCGCTTTGTTTTTGAGTTCGAGTTGATTGATTTAACACAGCATGTAATAGCTGTAGTCTCAATTCTGAATACGAAGGGATAGCTGTATGAGCTTGTATCATGTCATACTTTACATATTGATCAGCTACATCTGCTACACTATATTTTTTCATCATGTTCCTCCGTACGAGTTTATTGCATTTTACTAAACAATCTGAACAATTATATCACAAATGAGTGGTATTTCCTATATTTTGAACAGTTTAGACTAATTTTTCTCACATAATTATTTTTATGATTAATATAACGTATTAAACTCTATTTCCTTACCCACTTCAAAATCAGCCTTATTCATATTTACTTTATAAGCGATATTGCTTGTTAACTGCTCACTTATATATATCGTAACTGTGTTTACATTTGTAACTCTGTTAAAATAGAAGCTCATATATTCATCTAAAATTGACTCGATATTCGATATAAGCTGTAGAGGACTTTCAAAATGAAGTTGAATGTCTACTTTACCGTTTGACAATTTTATTTTATGCAAATAATTTGTGTTGGTATTTTGCTTAATGACACTAACGAGATTAGCATCGGTTAGTTTTATTTTATCAACATGAAGTAAAGCTACGGGTAAAGCTTTATTCGTCTGGCTAACCATAATGATAACAATGAGTAGGCTTATAGCTAGTGAGCTTGCTGCTCCTTTTATTATGCCAAATAATACTGTAGTTTGTTTTTTCATCCTCGTACCTCCTTAATGTAGTGTACGAGTAATGCGATAACAATATTCAGACAATTAAAAAAGCGAGATAGGAATCTCGCTTCTAATATTCAACTATTTTTGCATTAATCCTCATCAGTATGAACAACACCATACTTAGTAAGAACAGTTGCTTTACCACGAATTTTTACTGCTGATGTATGATCAGTAAACTGACAAATTAACACTTCATTTTTATCCAGCTTTTCAGTATGGTGAAATCGAGTATCTTGCCCTCTCGTTAATCCCATAACAGTTACACCTTGATCCTTCGCTTTAATAACGATGTAGTCACCACTATTAGTTTCCATATATATCCCACCTTCTCATCTAAACTATGCTCAGCTATGCTAAGTCTATATGAAGTGAATTATATTAAAAAGCATATAATAATGCAACCATTTACACTCACAATAGAAAAGAGAGACTATAATATTAGTCCCTCCTTTTATGTACTACGCCAAATTATTCAAAGACTTTAATTTAATCAATAGAAAGACGTTGCAAAAGTGCTTAATAAGCAAATTTGCAACGTCTTTCTATCTATCTCCACATACAATCAATCTACGCATTACGAATTTGTTGTTTAGCTGGAGGTATCGAAATAATCTTATTTTAAATTAGCAAAATGAGCTTTGCTTGTTTTTATTTGGACAAGGTTAATTAGGGTTATGGCTACTTAGAAAAAAAAAAGCAAATTATAGAATCTGCTTTTTCCATAGGAAAGCATGTTCTTCCCCATTAACCGTTTCCGAATATCCCACAATTTGTCCACGGTCATTTATACTAGTAGCATGACTAGTTCTTCCACCAAGCGTACCGAGATCAATCATCCTACCGTTTTGCAATAGGAAAGCATGAACTTCACCATTAGACGTTTCCGCACCTCCCACAATTTGTCCACGGTCATTTATACTATTAGGAAAACTAGTTCGTCCACCAAACGTACCGAGATCAATCATCCTACCGTTTTGCCATAGAAAACCATGACTTTCACCATTAGCCGTTTCCGAACCTCCCACAATCTGTCCATGATTATTTATACTATTAGCTGAACTAATTGTTCCACCAAGCGTATCGAGAATCATCATCCTACCGTTTTGCCATAAGAAAGCATGGAGTTCACCATTAGCCGTTCCCGAGGTTCCTACAATCTGTCCACGGTCATTAATACTAGAAGCAAAACTAATTGTTCCACCAAGTGTACCAAGATCGTTCATCCTACCTTTTTGCCATAGGAAAGCATGAGTTTGACCATTAGCCGTTCTCGAACTTCCCACAATCTGTCCATGATTATTTATACTATTAGCACTACTACCGATTCCCCCGAGTGTCCCCAAATCAATCATATACAGTCTTATTCCCATATACATTATCCTTTCAAATCATAGATATATGAAAGTATATGAAAGATTTAATATAAAAAATTGTGCTATATGTTCATTTGCTATAAAAATCAGCTTTCTATAGTATTTTATGAATCTATTACTTTAAACGGTGAGATCTGTAATTATATAAAAAGCATATGATTTGCTCCTATAATATGAACAGGGTTACAATATTACTTTTTTTAATTCACCACAAGGGAATTAAAAATTCCGATTGTATAGAAAATATAATAAATAAAAACCCACTAAAAAATTAGTAGGTTTTTAATAGAGCTATTTTACTTTATGTATTACTACTCTAATCCCTTAGTAAATAAGGGTTACTTGGATGCTTGTACAAGATCTTTTAATTGCTTACCAGGTTTGAATGCAGGGATTTTGCTAGCTGCAATTTCAATCTCTTCACCAGTTTGTGGGTTGCGGCCTTTACGTGCTGAACGCTCACGAACCTCGAAGTTACCAAAGCCAACTAATTGTACTTTATCTCCCTCTTGAAGAGCATCACCAATTGCTTCAAATACTGCATCAACAGCTTTACCAGCGTCTTTTTTAGAAAGACCTGAAAGATCTGCAACCTTATTAATTAATTCAGTTTTGTTCATTCTACTCACCTCCTTTAAAAATCTATTATTTATATTATTATCAATTGTTTGAAGAAATATAATCGTCTCTGCAGAGTAATATATAAAAAGTATTGATATTTCAACGTTTTTACAACTATTGAAGTACAGTAAACAGTCACTAATAAATAGCATATATGTTTTTTTAAAAATGGAATAGGCACTAAAGTACTATAAAATTGTAAAAAATCCACATTGATAGATTACTACAATGCCATTCCTCAGGTCAATAAATGATTAATACTAATTTCTTTTAAATTGACTCATATATAAATCGTAGTATTTTCCTTGACCTCGTAACAGCTCATCATGCGTTCCTTTTTCAATAATTTTACCCGCATCGATATATAATATCATGTCAGCATCTTGAATGGTACTAAGACGGTGTGCAATAACAAAGCTTGTTCTCCCTCTTAATAATGCTCTTATTCCTTTTTGCACATACATTTCAGTACGTGTATCGATATTACTTGTTGCTTCGTCTAATATTAATATGGCTGGAGCACTTAGTATTGCTCTAGCAATTGTAATGAGCTGACGCTGGCCTTGACTTAAATTACTACCACCAGCTTCAACTTCAGTAGCATAACCATGCTCAAGTTCAGTGATGAAGCGATGTGCATGGGCTGTTTTAGCTGCTTCTATCACTTCCTCATCAGTTGCTTCAAGTTTTCCATATCGTATATTATCCATTATAGTGCCTGAAAACAAGTACGTATCCTGTAGCACTACACCTAATTGCTTTCTAAACTGTAACTTATGATAAGATTGCAGTGGTTTTTTATCCACATATATTTGCCCTTTAGTCACGTCATAAAACAAAGTTAATAAGTTTATAATGGACGTCTTACCTGCTCCAGTTGGTCCAACTAGAGCAATGGTTTGACCAGGCTTAGCTTTAAAATCGATATTTTGTAGTATTGGCTGATTTTTATTATAGCTAAAGCACACATTTCTAAATTCGATTTCTCCTACTAACTGAATATTCTCAACTTCCGTTTTCTTTGAAAAAGAATCAAGTTTGGCTTCAATAGCCTCCTCTTCTTCGTCTAAAATATTAAATACACGTTCAGCTCCAGCAATCCCTGCTTGGATTAAATTGTATTGATTAGCTAATTCGTTAATAGGACGTTGAAATTGCTTTGAGTAATTGATAAACGCAACAATTGTTCCAATTGATGTAAAGCTGTGGAAGGCCATAACGCCACCAACGACGCTAATAATAATGAAGCTCAAATGATTAAGCACATTCATACATGGACCGACTAGACCAGAATAGATACTAGCTTTAATGGCAGCTTTAGTGTAGTTATCATTGTATTTAGAAAATTGCTCAGCGGCATAAGCTTCTCTTGAAGCAATCATCATTTCCTTTTTGCCTCGAACGGTTTCATTAATAAACCCATTTAGTATACCTAAATTTTTTTGCTGCTCACTAAAGTACTGCTTTGTATTTGAAGAAATGAATCGTGTTAATAATAATACAAATGGGATAGTGACCATGCAAAGTAATGTTAGCCATACATTCAAGGATAGCATAATGATTAATGAGCCTAGCAATGAAATTACACTAGAGATAATGCCTGTCGTTGTCTGTGTCAAGCTTCCAGACACATTTTCCATATCGTTAGTTACACGACTCATAATTTGTCCATGTGATTGCTTATCAAAATAGGATACCGGTAAGCGTTGAAGCTTCGCCACTATTCCATTCCTCATTTTTGATACAGTGTATAGTGCAACATCTACCATTTTACGCTGCTGTACAAAGCTGAACCATGCATTAGACATATAGATAGCTACTAATATACATGCCAGCTTAATTAGTCCATGCCAATCATTAACCAATACATATCGGTCTATAGCCTGTCCTAATAAAAACGGACCAATAAGCTGTAAGATAGTGGCTAATAAAGTAAAGATAATCACTTGAATAAATTGATTTTTTTGCTCCTTCATATAAGGCCATAGACGTCTTAACATATGCGTAAAGTCGTTAAACGAGGCTCTTTTACCTGAATGATGATGCCCCATTCCTCGATTACCTCTTAAGCTAAAATCTGGCATTGTATCTTTGCTCACTTTACCTCCACCTCATTTCCAAGCTGCGAACGATATATGTCTTGATAGGTTGGTTCATTTTTCAATAAATTATCATGTGTACCAACAGCAATAATCTCGCCATTGTCTAAGACTATGATTTGCTCAGCATCCATAACTGAACTAATTTTTTGAGCAACGATAATTAATGTACTCTGCTCGCAATGCTGCTTTAGCTGTTCTAAAATTTTCGCTTCAGTTCTCATATCAATTGCACTTGTGCTATCATCAAAAATAATAATTGGACGTGCTTCAATAATCGCTCTAGCAATCGCTAGTCTTTGCTTCTGACCACCTGATAAATTAACTCCCTTTTCACCAATTACCGTATCATATTGATTTGGTAAGCCTTCAATATAATCGTCTATACAAGCGATTTGAGCAGCTTTACGAATCTCATCAGTTGTGGCATTAGGTTTACCAAAGGCAATATTAAATGCAATTGTTCCAGAGAATATAGTTAGATCCTGAAGCACATAACTTATTTGTTTTCTTAAAGCATGAACATCATAAGTTTCTATAGGCTTATGATCAATTAAGATTTCTCCGTCAGTCACTTTATATAATACTGGCAATAAGGATACTAATGTCGTTTTTCCAGAACCTGTAGCTCCAATAATAGCGACTTTACTACCCGCATTAATATTAAGATTTATATGCTTTAATGTATCCTGACTAGCTTTGCTATTATAATTAAAGCTAACATCTTTAAAAGTAATATTTCCTTTTATTTTTTGCTTGTCGTAATGTTCATTTACTAAGGAAGTATCCAGTACAAGAAGCTCGACTACGCGATCTGCACTTACCTTCGCACTACTCAAACGAACTAAGTTATTCGCAATTGACGATACTGCGTTCAGTAGTTGTACAACATAGTTTATATACGCTATTAAAAGACCGACCTCAAAGCTTCCATCGATAACAAATCTACCGCCACATAACAGTACAGCTACAATACTAATATTTAAAATAAATGTTAATAAAGGTCCATTCAAAGCCATTAAAGCTTGTGCCTTTATACTGTTTGAGGTAAATCCGTCGTTGGCTTCTACAAAGCGTTTTGTTTCAAAGTCTGCTCGTACAAATACTTTAGAAGCACGAATACCTAATAAATTTTCTTGAAGCACCGTATTCATACGGTCTAGCTTTTGTTGAACATGACTAAATAAAGGTAGGGTCTTTCGTATAATAACCCACATGACTAAAAAGAGTAATGGTACTGCGATTGCAACAATAATAGATAATCTTAAGCTAATATAGACAGCCATAATTAAGCTTCCGATTAACAATAAAGGACTTCTAACAAGGACACGTAAAAGCATCGCAACCATGTTTTGAATTTGAATAATATCATTAGTTAATCTCGTGATGACAGATCCCGATTGTAATTTGTCCATTTGTTTCAGCTGTAATTTATTAAATATAGTGTAAGCATCTTGACGTACATCATGCCCAAAACGCATTGAAGCAATGGAAGCAAATATTGTACATCCGACTCCACCTATTAATCCTAATATAGCAGCTCCTATCATATAAAAGGCAAGCTTAATAATATGCTCGTAATTGCCCAGCATAACACCTTCATCTATAATACTAGCCATAAACATAGGCTGTAATAAATCCATCGCTACCTCTAGTAACATAAATAAGGGACCAAGCAGAGCAATAAACCAATGCTTTTTTATGTATCCAAACAATATTTTCATGTCGTACTCCCTTCATGTCTGATTTTTTTATTGTACACCTTTTTTTATTAGTTGTTGATATTAATGAACGATTAATTTTTGCATACAAATGTATACAAAAACAAAAATTATCGTATGCAAATGCATACGACATGTCAATCGTTATTCTATTTTAGAGATTATTAACCTTTAAAACAAAAATTACGCCTTAATCAAATTAAGGCGTAATATTTTATACTAAAGGATAATCGCAATTAAGCCACCAGAGCCTTCATTAATAATTCGACCCAATGTTTCTTGCAGTTTATAACGTGCATTATCTGGCATCATCGCAATTTTTCCTTGAATACCTTCTCTTACGATGTTATGAAGTGAGCGTCCAAATATATCGGACCCCCAAATTTTAATTGGATCATTTTCAAAATCTTGCATTAAGTAACGAACTAGCTCTTCACTTTGCTTTTCAGTACCAATAATAGGAGCAAATTCTGATTCTACGTCAACACGAATCATATGAATAGAAGGTGCTGTTGCTTTTAATCTTACACCAAAGCGTGAGCCTTGTCTTATTAATTCAGGCTCATCTAAAGCCATCTCAGCAAGAGAAGGTGCTGCAATACCGTAACCTGTCGTTTTAACCATTTCTAACGCTTCAGAGAAGCGGTCATATTCACGTTTGGCATGGGCAAAATCTTGCATTAAAGCTAACAGGTGATCCTTACCACGAATTTCAACGCCAACTACTTCCATTAATATTTGATCATATAGCTCATCTGGTGCATATAAATCAATTTCAGCTACACCTTGACCCATATCTACACCGCTTAATGCTGCTCTTGAAATAAAGTCATATTGTAAAAATTGATCCACTACTCTATCAATATCACGTAAGCGGCGAATATCAGTAACTGTTTCACGTACTGAATTTTCATAATTTTGTCTTAACCAATGGTTTTCTCTTAATACCATTACCCAGCTAGGTAAGTTGACGTTTACTTCATGTACAGGGAATTCGTAAAGCACTTCGCGTAATACAGAAATACCTTCTTCTTCTGTCATTGTTGCAACGCTTAAAGCAATAACTGGTATGTCATATTGCTCCTGAAGACTAGCTCTTAACTGCTCTGTTTCTTGACTATGTGGTTTTGCTGAATTGACTAGCAGCACGAATGGTTTTCCTACAGCTTTCAATTCTTCAATTACACGTTGTTCAGCCTCAACGTAACTTTCTCTTGGTATTTCAGAGATTGAGCCGTCCGTTGTGACTACTACCCCTAAGGTTGAATGTTCTTGAATAACTTTTCGCGTTCCAATTTCTGCTGCTTCATGAAATGGAATTTCTTCATCAAACCAAGGTGTACTAATCATGCGCGGACCATTTTCATCCTCATAGCCCTTTGCACCTTCAACTGCATAACCGACACAATCTACCAATCTAACATTTACATCAAGTCCTTCTGCTACGTGCAATTCTACAGCTTGATTCGGAACAAACTTAGGCTCTGTAGTCATAATGGTTTTACCTGCAGCACTTTGAGGCAACTCGTCGACGGCTCTAACGCGGTCTGATTCAACAACGATATTCGGTAAAACTACCGTTTCCATAAATCGTTTGATGAAAGTTGATTTACCCGTACGCACTGCACCGACAACACCAAGGTAAATATCCCCACCAGTTCTTTCTGCGATGTCCTTGAAAATAT
>Ga0182742_1004419_pt1 | contig 12750 bp, 9 predicted proteins | sample eDN5th37CBELigMG_FD_128880 | JGI IMG/M metagenome (GOLD analysis project Ga0182742, IMG submission 128880) | Enriched Miracle-Growth compost microbial communities from Emeryville, California, USA - eDNA 5th pass 37_C BE-Lig MG (version 2)... ... | reverse complement strand
TCGTACTTCATGGTCTGCGGCTGGAACACCGGCTACTTCGGCCTTCAAGAGTTGGGCAACGGCAAGAAGTTGTTGATCTTCTCGGTCTGGGACTCGCAGCAGAACAACCCCAACGCCGTGAAGCAGGACCTGCGGACCAAGCTTCTTTACAAGGATGAAAAGGTTCGGGTGGGCCGGTTCGGCGGCGAGGGGACCGGCGGGCAGTCATTCTTTGACTACGATTGGAAGATCGACGAGACCTATCGGCTGATGGTCACATCCCGCATCGCCGGCGATCGAACCGAGTACACCGGCTGGTTCTTCGTCCCCGAATCGAACAGGTGGACGCGACTGATCACCTTCTCGACGGTGACCGGGGGCAAGAACCTCGGCGGCTACTACGCCTTCATCGAAGACTTCAAACGCGACCGGGTCTCCACGACCCACGTCCGCCTGGCTGATTTCGCCAACGGCTGGGTCAAGACGACCGGGGGCGAGGCCGTTCCGCTGACCAGAGCCCGGTTCACGGCCGACTCCAACCCAGTGCTGAACATCAACGCCGTCGCCGAAAGGAACCACTTCACCCTCGCCACGGGCGGCGAGACCGAGAACACCGGCGCCAAGCTCCGCGAGGTGATGACGCTTCCCGAACCCGGCGAGCCCGCGCCCCCCGAAGCGCTCTCGCTGGTCGCGTCCGAGCCAATCGAGGGCGCCGACCTCTTGCGCGGCCCCTGGAGCGAGGGCGACGTTTCCAGGGAAAGCGTCCTGTTCGTCAAGGGCGCCGAGGGCCCGGAGGCGGCCAAGCTGCTTTACGACGCCGAGCGGCTGCTCGAAGTCCGAAGCGCCGACGGACGGTTGGTCTTCGAGGCGGGCCGCGACTTCCGGCCGACGGCCGACGGCTCGGGGTTGGAACTCACCGCCGAGTCGCGGATTCCGTTCCTTGAGGAGTCGGCCCTTTTCCCCCCGAAGGACGCGCCCCGGAGCATCGCCCACAAGACCGGAGACCCCGAGACCAACGTCCTGTTTGACAACGAGCACTGGTTCCACGACCAGCAGGTCGAGGTGAGCTACGTCCCCCGAAACCCGCGCTGGGGCGCCTACGTCCCGACCTTCGCCGGAGATCGACTGCCCCGCGTCGCGGCCCGGCTCAAGAACAAGGAGCCGCTGACCATCGTCGTGACCGGCGACAGCATCTCCCACGGTTACAACGCCTCCGAGTTCACCAAGACCGCGCCGCACGAGCCCCCCTACCCCAAGCTGGTCTCGGTTGAACTGGAGCGGATTTGCGGATCGAAGGTCGAGCTTCACAACCTGGCGGTCAACGGCTGGTCGTCGGCGCAGGGGGCGGCCGACTTCGACAAGGTCACGCGGTTGGCTCCCGATCTCGTCGTCATCGCCTTCGGCATGAACGACGTGGGCCAACGCGACCCCGAGGGCTACAAGTCCAACATCAAGCGCATGATCGACCAGCTCCACGAGTCGAGGCCCGAGGCCGAGGTCATCCTGGTGGCGACCATGACCGGCAACCCCGACTGGCGCGCCACCCCCGCCGAGATGTTTCCCGTTTACCGGGACGCGTTGAAATCTCTGGAGGGGCCCGGCGTGGTCGTCGCCGACCTGACGGCCATTTGGCAACGCCTTCTTGAACGGAAGCGGTTCGTCGACTTGACCGGAAATGGCGTTAACCATCCCAATGATTACGGTCATCGCGTCTACGCCCAGACCCTATTGGCCTTGCTGGTCGACGCGGCGCGGGGCGCGACAAAATCGCCTTGATAAGCCGTTTTCGTGCGTTTAGGCAGCGGCCGACGATCGGTTGGCTCGCCGGGCCGCGGGGTGATCCCGAACTGGTTCGGGGGGCGAATCGGCGGGCCACCTGTTGCGTCGCTCGTCCAAAAAGGTATAAAGGCGTCTGTGGAGGCTCGGCCGCCCGCGCGGGCGAGGGCCACCCATGATTCGGGCCCCTCGGGCTCTTCGCCAGGAAACCGAATTTTTTCGTTCGAGGCCTGGGAGATTCCCACGATTTCTGGTTGTTCAGCCCAGGGGAAAAGGCATTCGGGCGGTTCATCACGAATACCGTCATTCTCGTTCGGGAGTCCGGTTCGCGATGCGATCCAACCGACGAGCCGGCTTCACTCTCATCGAGTTGCTGGTCGTCATCTCCATCATCGCCGTCTTGATCGCGTTATTGCTGCCCGCGGTGCAGTCCGCCCGCGCGTCGGCGAGGCGGATGCAGTGCGCCTCGAACTTGAAGCAGATCGGCATCGCGATTCACAACTACGAGTCGTCGTGGGGCGTGCTGCCGCCGCCCTCGCTGCTGGTGGTTGGGTCGCGGAACTTCGCGGCCTCGGACGGGTGGAGCGCCCTGGCCAGACTCCTGCCATTCTTGGAGCAGAAGAACCTGTTCGACGCGATCAATTTCTCGACAGGCTATGACGGCTCGCCCAACCTGACCATCGCGTCGACGGTCGTCGCCGGCTACACCTGCCCGAGCGAGGTCAACCCGCCAACCTTCGTGGTTCCGGCGGGATCGGCGGCCGGCGACGACGTGATCGTCCCGGACGGCGACGCGTCGACGGCGATGCCGGGGCTCGGCCTCGCCGCGACGACCAACTACGCCGTCTCGATGGGCGACTGGTTCGTCTGGGGCGGGTTCGGCCTGCCCGGGAACCGCTCGGCGTTCGCTCCCAACCGTAGCCGTCGCCTCTCGGAATTCACCGACGGCCTGGGGACGACGCTCTTGGTCGGCGAGGTCAAGAGCCTGCAATATCAGCTCACGGAGTGCGGCGGTCAGCTCGTCCGAATGAGCCCCCGGAACGTGCCGGGCACGGACATCCCCGCCGACAGGCGGTCGATCGTCCGGGACGAGAACGCTTGCGTCTCCTCGCGCTTCGGCCACGGCCTCTGGGTCGCCGGCGGCGTCGCCCAGACGGGGTTCACCACGGCGAAAACGCCAAACTCGGTCGTGGCCTCGGTGCTCTCCAATGGTCAAGACGCCGACGTCGTGAGCACTCGGGAATCGCTCGGAGGACCGACCTATGCGGCGGTCGTCTCCCGAAGTTATCATGAGGGAGGAGTGAATGCCCTCTTCGGCGACGGCAGCGTCCGCCACATCTCGAATTCCATCGAGGAGAACCTCTGGCGGGCGCTGGGAAGCAAGAGCGGAGGCGAGGTGGTCGACCAAGGCGGCTACTAAGCGCCGACTCCGGGACGAGGCGAAGAGTATGGAGGCCGATCGTCGCCGATGATCCCCGCTCCGGCGGGCGCGACGGGCCGACGAGATCAGACCGTTCCCGTCGCCCAATCTCACGCGGAATCCAACCGCCGTCGCGCGCCTCTTCACCGCGGCGCGGGCTCGGCGGCGTCTTTGTTTTGAGGTGGTCAACGAATTCGATGCGGACGACTTCCCCACGACCGCCGCTGGAGGTTTACCTGCTGGGGGTGGTCGACTTCCTCGAAATTCAGCAGATCCAACGGCGGCTGGTCTACGAGCAGTCGGAACGGGGCGGAGCGTCGCTGATCGTTTGCGAGCACCCGCCGACGATCAGCGTGGGACGCCAGGGCAGCCGGCTCCACATCGCGGTCGACGACGTCGAGTTGGCGTCGATGGGAATCCGAGCGCACTGGGTTAATCGCGGCGGCGGCTGCGTCCTGCACCTACCCGGCCAGCTCTCCTGCTCGCTCGTCCTTCCGCTCGAACCGTTTGGTCTAACCCCCATGCGCCATGTCGAGCTGCTGCAAGACGTGATCCTCCAGGTCCTTGAGGAGTTCGACCTGCGCGGGACGGCCCGGCTGGAGCCCCCCGGGATTTTCCTGGGATCGGCGCGGGTGGCGTCGCTGGGGGTGGCGGTCAACCGCGGGATCGCCTACCATGGGTTCACGCTCAACGTCGCTCCGTATCTCGACTTGTTCGACGTGCTGACCGAGCCGGGCGTCGACGGCTCGCCGCAGCGCCAAACCTCAATGGAGGCGCGCCGGCAGCGGCCGACGTTGATGTCCAAGGCGAAAGAGGCGCTGGTCCGCCGGACGGAAGAGGTTTTCGGGCTGGACCACCATCACCTCTACACGCATCATCCGCAGCTTAAGCGGAAGGTCTTGTACCATGCATACGCTCCCAGTCCTGGATGATCGGCCGGACGAGCCGCCGTCCAGTGATCCGATGGCCGTCGGCGTCGAAGCCATCGGCGGCAAACCGCGCCGGCTTCCCAAATGGCTGAAGCGGCCGATCCCCTCGACCGGGGGGACGTACTTCACCAAGAACCTCATCGGCGAGCTTGGGCTGGAGACGATCTGCGAGTCGGGCAAGTGCCCGAATCGCTCGGAGTGCTGGACCAGGCGCACGGCCACCTTCATGATCCTGGGCGAGACCTGCACCCGCCCCTGCGGCTTCTGCGCCGTGAAGCGGGGTCGCCCCGAGGCGGTGGCCGACGACGAGCCCGACCGCGTGGCCGAGGCGTCGGCCCGGATGGGACTGCGCCACGTCGTCATCACCTCGGTCACGCGCGACGACCTTCCCGACGGCGGCGCCGACCACTTCCGCCGCTGCGTCCTGGCCGTCCGCGAGCGAACCGGCGCCACCGTCGAGGTGCTCACGCCCGACTTCAACGGGATCGCCGAGCAAATCCAGACGGTTCTCGAAGCGAAGCCCGAGGTTTTCAACCACAACATGGAGACCGTCGCCCGGCTCCAGCAATACGTCCGCCGCAAGAGCCAGTACGCGATCAGTCTCCGGGTGCTCGAGCACGTCAAGCGGGTCAGCCCGGAAACCCGGACCAAGAGCGGCCTGATGCTCGGGCTGGGCGAAACGACCGGGGAACTGCTCGACACCCTGGCCGATCTGCGGTCGATCGGCTGCGACTTCCTGACCCTCGGCCAGTATCTCCAGCCCTCCCCGCGACATCTGCCCCCGGCGCGTTATCTTCCACCCGAGGAGTTCGACGAACTGGGCCGGCTGGCTCGGCTCATGGGATTCGCCCAGGTCGCCAGCGGGCCGTTCGTTCGCTCCAGCTACCACGCCGACGAGATGGCCCGGCACTGAGGCGGGCCATTGCGGTTGATTCGATCCGTCGAACTCTGATCTATTGGAGGGACGAGTCTCCCGCCAAGCCCCCGCCGGCCGCCGGCTTGGCGGGAGACTCGCCCTTCCGGAATTAGACCGGGCGACCCTTGCACCGAACCCAGTTCGGCGCCCCGCGCGAACCCTTCGCGCCCCTAAGTCATCCAGCGTCCTTGTCAGCCTACGAGACCTTTCCGACGATCTTCCGAGGTGGATCGGGCATGCCAGCCACATTGTTTCAGAAGGTTTGGGACCGCCACGTCTTGACGACGACCAACGAGGCGACGCTCCTTTACATCGACCGACATCTGGTTCACGAGGTGACCAGCCCGCAGGCGTTCGACGGCCTTCGGCTCGCGGGCCGGCGGGTCCGGCGTCCCGACCTAACCTTCGCCACGATCGACCACAACGTTCCCACCGAGAACCAGCTCGACATCCGCGACCTCCTTTCGCGGCGGCAAATCGAAACCCTACGCGCCAATTGCCGCGAGTTCGGCGTCACGCTTTACGACATCAAGAGCGGTCGTCAGGGGATCGTTCACGTCATCGGCCCCGAGCTTGGCCTGACCCTGCCGGGAACGACCATCGTCTGCGGCGACAGCCACACCAGCACCCACGGCGCGTTCGGCGCGCTGGCCTTCGGCATTGGCACCAGCGAGGTTGAGCACGTCCTCTCGACCCAAACCCTTTGGCAGGGCCGCCGACCCATGGCCCTTGGCGTCGAGGTGACGGGCAAGCTCCCCGAGGGGCTGGAGCCCAAGGACATCGTCCTCGCCATCATCCGCAAGATCGGTGTCGGCGGCGGCACCGGCTCGGTCATCGAGTACTTCGGCCCGGCCATCCGCGCGCTGTCGATGGAGGGCCGGATGACGATCTGCAACATGTCGATCGAGGCCGGCGCCCGCGCCGGGCTGATCGCTCCCGACGACACGACGTTCGAATACCTCTCGCGCGACGACCGCCCGTTCGCCCCCAAGGGGCGCGAGCTTGAGGCCGCCATCGCCGATTGGAGGACGCTGGCGACCGACCCCGACGCCAAGTTCGATTCGTTGGTGACGATCGACGCCTCCTCCCTCGTCCCTCAGGTGACCTGGGGCACGAACCCGTCGATGACCGTCGACGCCACCGGCCGCGTCCCAAGGCCCGAGGAGCTTCCCGAGGCCGAGCGCGCGGAGGCCGAACGCGCGCTTCAATACATGGGGTTGAAGCCCGGGACCCCGATCGGCGAGATTCCCGTCGACGTCGTCTTCATCGGCTCTTGCACCAACGGCCGCATTGAGGACCTGCGGGCCGCGGCGAGCGTCTTCAAGGGGCGCAAGGTGGCCGCCGGCGTGCAGGCCCTGGTCGTCCCCGGCAGCGAGCGGGTTCGGGATCAGGCCCAGGCCGAGGGACTCGACCGGATCTTCACCGAGGCCGGCGCCGAGTGGCGCGAGTCGGGATGCAGCATGTGCCTGGCCATGAACCCCGATCGACTTCGGCCCGGCCAGCGCGCCGCGAGCACCAGCAACCGGAATTTCGAGGGGCGTCAGGGCCCCGGTGGACGCACCCACCTGCTGAGCCCCTCAATGGCCGCCGCCGCCGCCGTCACCGGCCGGTTTACCGACGTCCGCGGGCTGCTGGCCCACTGAGCCGCCGTGGGCGCGCTCGCCTCGCCGCGCCGCCCCGCCTCTTTCGCTGGAACACGATTCAACGAGACTTGACGAGACGTTTATGAAACCGTTCCTCTCGCATCGCGGCAAGGTCGCGGTCCTCGACTGGACCGACGTCAACACCGACCTGATCATCCCCGCCCGCTACCTCAAGCGGATCGAGCGAACCGGCTACGGTCCCCTGCTCTTCGCCGACAAGCGGTACGTCGCCGGCGGCGCCCCCGAGATCGACCATCCCGAGAAGCATGGCGAGCTCGATCCGGAGTTCCCGCTCAACCGCCCCGAAATGCAAGGGGCGTCGGTCCTGGTCGTCGGCCGCAACTTCGGCTGCGGCTCCAGCCGAGAACACGCCGTCTGGGCGGTCGCGCAAGGCGGCTACGCGGTGGTGATCGCTCCCGGTCAGGACGAGGGCTTCGCCGACATCTTCGAGGGCAACGCCCTCAACAACGGTCTGCTCGCCATCGAAATCCCCGACGACGACTGGCGGAGGATCGCCGAGGCCGCCCGCCCCGGAAACGCCGAGGCGGTCGTCGACCTGAAGACGCAAACCATCACCGTGACCGCCGCCGGCAAACCCGAGATCCGCGTCCCCTTCCACATTCCCGAGAAGCGCCGCCAGCGCCTGCTCGAAGGGCTCGACGCCATCGCGGAGACGCTCCAGCACGACGCCGAGATCAGCCGGTACGAGCAAGCCAGCCCCGCCTGGCTCACTCCGACCGCGTCCTAAGCGCGCCGAACTCGTCGCGCCGGCCCATCGCGAAGGTGTGCCCCTTGAAGACGCGGAACAGGTAAACCAGCGATGGGACGAGGATCAGCGATCCGAGTCCCAGCGCGATCAGCAACAGCTTCAACACGATCGGCGGCGCCGCGCTGCCGGCGATGTCGATGTGGGGGGGAACCAGCCAGGGGTTCTGCGCCAGGGCGGAGCCCCACAAAATCAGGGCGGCCTGGACCATCGCCGCCATTCGCGCCAGGTGATATCGGCGCGTCCAAAGCGCGACGATCGCCGAGACGGCGAAGGCCCCCGTCGCGTATCGGAGCGGCCCCCCCCACGCCTCGTTGCGCAGACCCTCGTAAACCAACGGGGCGTGGATCTTCGCCATCCGGTAGACCACCCAGGCCACCCCGCCAAGGGTGATCGCCGAGACCAGCGCCCGAAGTCGGAAATCCTCGCGCAACTCGGAGTCCGACGTCTCCAGTGTCAGGTAGACCGCGGCCAGATAGGCGAAGAGGTTCAAGGCGAAGACGCCGACGACCAGGGGAAACGGCCGCAGCCAGGTCGAGAAGAACGGAACCGCGCCGCCGGCCTCGACGGCCCTTCCCGGCTCGCCCGTGGCGATCGCGCCGATCACCGCTCCCAGAAGCGCCGGCGTCAAGACGCTGGGGACCGAGAAGACCGGGTTCCATCGCCGGCGAGCCAGCTCGGTCGCGTCGTGGCTTCGGAACGCGAACGCCGACCCGCGCAGCACCACGCCGATAAGCATCAGCGACAGCGGAACGTGAAGCGCGATCATCACGGCGGAGAAAGCCCGGGGAAACCCCGTGAACAGGAGGACGATCACCACGATCAACCAAACGTGATTCGCCTCCCAAACCGGGCCGATCGCCCTGGCGATCAGCTCGCGCTGGGCTTCGGCCCGCCGACCCGACGCCAGCAGGTCCCAAACGCCCGCCCCGTAATCCGCCCCGCCCAGCAGGGCGTAGACGATCAGCGCGATCAGCATCGCCAGGGCCAGCCCCTCCGCGGGGGTTATCATCGTCAAGAGATTCACGACCGGGCCTCCTCCACAAACTCCGCGGCGAGTTCCTCAACCCGCGGACTGCCGCGAAACTGGTGCAACAACAGCAGCGCGACGATCACCCCCAACCCCGCGTAAAGCGCCGTGTAGACGACCAGTGAGACCCAAAGCCCCTCGACCGTCGTCACGGCCTCGCTTGTCCTCATCACGTTTTGAATGATCCAGGGCTGCCGCCCCACCTCGGTGACGGTCCAACCCGCCTCGATGGCGAGCATCCCAAGTGGACCCACCGCGGCCAGGCCCCATAGGAACGCGGTCCCCGTCGGCGCGCGGCGTCGCCGCAACCATGAGACCGCTCCCCAAAGCGACACGCCGGCCATCGCCAGGCCGCAGGCCACCATGATCTGAAACGCCACGTGGACCACCCGCTCGGGTGGATGGTTCTCCGCCGGGAACTCGTCCATGCCCAGAACTTCGGCGTTCGGGTCGTTGTGCGCGAGGAAGCTCAAACCGGCCGGAATCTCAAACGCGTAGGGCGTTGTCCGGGTCGCGGGGTCGGGAAGCCCGCCGATTCGCAGAGGCGCCCGACGCTCGGTTTGGTACTGCCCCTCCATGGCCGCCAACTTCAAGGGCTGCGTCCGCGCGACCATCTGGGCCGAGTAGTGACCGCTGAGCGGCTGAAGCAGCGCCGCGACGCCTCCCACCACCAGCGCGATGCCCATCGCGCGGCGATGGAAGGGGTTCTCCCGATCCCGGAGCAGAAGGATCGCGTGGATGCCCGCCACCAGCAACCCGGTCGCCGCGTAGGCCGCCAGCGTCATGTGCAGCCCTTCGGAGAACGCCATCGGGTTGAGCAGGGCCGCCACCGGATCCACATCGACGGCCAGACCTTCGGCGTCGAGCCGAAACCCGGTCGGCGTGTTCATCCAACCGTTAACCGACACCACCAAAACGCCCGAAAGCGCGCCGCTGGCGGCCACGATCGCTCCCGCGAGGCAGTGCGCGAGGGCCGGAATCCGATCCCAGCCGTAGATGTAAACGCCCAGGAAGATCGCCTCGGTGAAGAACGCGAACCCCTCAAGGCCAAACCCCAGGCCAATGATCGGCCCGGCGAACTCCATGAAGCCGGGCCAAAGCAGCCCAAGCTCGAACGACAGGACCGTTCCCGAGACGGCGCCCACGGCGAACAGAATCGCCGCCCCCTTGGCCCATCGCTGAGCCAGCACGCGGTAGACCGGCTCGCGGGTCCGCAGCCAGCACCCCTCCGAAACGGCCATCATCAGCGGCAGCGCGATCCCGGCCGCCGCGAAAAGGATGTGAAACCCAAGCGACATCGCCATCTGCAGTCGAGCGGCAAGCAGGTTGGACACGACGCACCCTTGAGATCGAGAGCCCATCCGATGCTCGGCCCACCGCGGGCGAGCGCCGAACAAGACTGTTTGTTCGGTCATTTCCAATAATACTGTAAATTCAATTCAAGGGCAATTCCCGGCTGGATCGCCGCTTTGAACGTCGCTTGTGCGCGGAGCGCTGACGACGCGGCTTGGAGGATCGCATCGCCAACGCCGGGCGCGGCGTTCCGGCTTGCCGGACGTCTGAATCGCCTGAAATTCGGACGAATGTTGACTTTGATCTGCATGTTACTTATGATCGAGCCGCATTAGCGCTCGCCTCGCGTTTTTGAGGGCTGATGGGTTGGCGCGTTTTCTTGAGACGCGCTCCTCGGGTCCGACGACCTCGAAAGGGTTTCCGCGGGTCGGGCGTCGCCCGCCGCGCCAGCGGATTAGAAGCGGACGAGACGGCGGGTGGGCCTGGCCCGCCCACCGAAGACAGCGCGAGGGCGCCCCGCGCGCTGAGGGAAAAACGCCACGTCCGAGGTTTTGAGGTTGATGAAGGTCTCCGCGAAAGCCGAATATGCCTGTCTCGCCGTTCTGGCTCTCGCCGAGCATGGTCCGGACGCGCCGCCGCTTCGGATCCGCGAGATCTCAGAGTCGCACGGCATTCCCGAGCGCTATCTGGTGCAGATTCTCCTGCAACTGAAGGGCTCGGGGTTGGTCGCCAGCACGCGGGGGGCCGCCGGGGGTTATCGCCTGGCGCGGGATCCCGAATCGATCTCGGTTCGCGAGGTCCTTTCCGCCATCGACGGTCCGGACGTCGCCGTTCGCGAGCTTCCCCAGGCCAACCGCCACGCGGCCCAAAGCCTGGGTCGGCTTTGGGAGCGGGTCCGCGAAGCCGAGCGGGCCGTTCTCGACCAAACCACCATCGCGGCGCTGGTCGCGCAAACCCAACCGCATGAATGGACCATTTAATTCCTTGAAAGGGGACGAACATTAGCGCCACGCAAACCAAAGGGGCTCTGAACACGCCGTACGGCGGAGCCCTGGTCGATCTCGTCGTCGGTCCCGAGCGCGCCGCGGAAATGAAGGCCGCCGCCAAGGATCACGCCAGCATCACCCTGGACGAGCGCGCGATCTGCGACCTGGAGCTTCTCGCCGTCGGCGGCTTCTCGCCGCTGAAGACCTTCATGGGCAAGGCCGATTACGACCGCGTCGTCCGCGAGCAGCGCCTCGCCGACGGCACGCTCTGGCCGCTGCCGATCGTTCTGCCGGTCAAGCCCGGCGACGGCGTCGAGGTGGGCAAGACCGTCGCCCTCCGCGACATCTACGGCAACCTCCTGGCGTTCCTCCACGTCGAGGAGATCTACGAGGCCGACAAGCAGGCCGAGGCCCAGCACGTCTTCGGCACGCTCGACAAGAAGCACCCCTCGGTCGCCTATCTCGACCGGATCCCCAACCATTACGCCTCGGGCCGGCTTGAGGTCGTCCGCACCCCTCCCCACTACGACTTCGTCGAACTGCGGCGCACGCCGCGCGAACTGCGCGAGTACTTCGAGTCGCTCGGCTGGTCGAAGATCGTCGCCTTCCAGACCCGCAACCCGCTGCACCGGGCCCACGAAGAGCTGACCAAGCGCGCGGCCGAGCAGATCGGCGGCGGCCTCTTGATCCACCCGGTCGTCGGCGTGACGAAGCCGGGCGACGTCGACCACTACACCCGCGTCCGCTGCTATCGGGCCCTGGTCGACAACTATTACGAGAAGGGATCGGTCGTCCTGAGCCTCCTGCCGCTGGCGATGCGGATGGGCGGCCCGCGCGAGGTCTTGCTCCACGCGATCATCCGCCGCAACTACGGTTGCACCCACTTCATCGTCGGCCGCGACCACGCCGGTCCCGGCAAGGACTCGACCGGCCAGCCGTTCTACGGTCCCTACGCCGCGCAAGAAGCGATGGCGAAGTACAAGGACGAGATCGGCATGGAGATGGTCGACTTCAAGATGATGGTCTTCCTGCCCGACGAGAACCGCTACGCGCCGGTCGACGAGGTTCCCGAGGGGACCAAGACGGCCAACATCTCGGGCACGCAGGTTCGCGACGACTACCTGGCCAAGGGGCTTCAACTCCCCGAGTGGTTCAGCCGTCCGGCCGTCGCCGAGATCCTCAACGAGACCAACCCGCCGCTGTTCCGCCAGGGCCTGACCATCTGGTTCACCGGCCTCTCCGGCTCGGGCAAGAGCACGGTGGCCCACGGCCTGGTTGAGCGGCTGGCCGAGTACGGCCGCAACTGCTCGTTCCTCGACGGCGACGAGATCCGCACCCATCTCTCGAAGGGTCTGGGTTTCAGCAAGGAGGACCGCGACACCAACATCCGCCGCGTCGGCTACGTCGCCGGCCTGGTCGCCCAGCACGGCGGCACCACGCTTTGCTCGGTCATCAGCCCGTACAAGGCGATCCGCGAAGAAGCCCGCAAGATGTCCAAGGGCAACTTCGTCGAGGTCTACTGCTCGACGCCGATCGAGGTTTGCGAGCAGCGCGACGTGAAGGGCATGTACGCCAAGGCCCGCGCCGCGGTCGCCGCGGGCAAGCCCATGGGCTTCACCGGCGTCGACGACCCCTACGAGGCCCCCGAGAACCCCGAGGTGACCCTCGACACCGGCAAGCTCAACGTCGATCAGTGCGTCGACAAGATCGTCGAGAAGCTGCTGGAGCTTGGCTACATCCTCCCCCACGGCCACGTCAGCGCCTAAGCTGGACCGGCCCAGTCCATTGAATCGCGCGGCGGCCCCGCGGAGAGCGCGTCTTTCCGCGGGGCCGTCCGCGTTTCCCACCGTTCTCGAAATCGGCGTGCATTGGAAACGGATCGGAATTGTCTCGCCTCGCGGAATCGGTATAGTCCACCTAATCCAAATCGCCTCCACTTCCCATCGTCCGTTTTATGAGGACCTGATTCATGATGGATCGTGAATCACTTCGCTCGACGCTCGCCGACCTTC
>Ga0182742_1004418_pt1 | contig 12752 bp, 9 predicted proteins | sample eDN5th37CBELigMG_FD_128880 | JGI IMG/M metagenome (GOLD analysis project Ga0182742, IMG submission 128880) | Enriched Miracle-Growth compost microbial communities from Emeryville, California, USA - eDNA 5th pass 37_C BE-Lig MG (version 2)... ... | reverse complement strand
CGGCAACGCTTCATGATGTGAAAAATCAACTAAACGGAGTAAAAGGAAGTTTAAATCAGGGCTGGCAAGCGAAAGAAATGATGTATATCAACGAAACCATTGATAGCATCAATAGAGAAATCGCCAACTTATCTACAAAATTAGAGAACATTGGTAGCGATATTGTCGCGACTGCACAGCAAATCAAACGCGAAGAAGAAGCGAAGGCACGGGCAGAAGCAGAAGCACGAGCACGAGCAGAAGCAGAGGCGAAGGCAAAAGCGGAAGCAGCGGCCAAGAAAGAAGATTAAGAAGAACCAGGTAGAAGAGGTTGAATCATTTCAAATTATACGGAAGAGCATTTCCGTAATGATTAAAATGGTTCGCTTCTTCTATTATTTTCAGGAAAGGCACTTTTCATATCTTTTATGATAAAAAACGAACTGATAGGGGAAACAGTCTGTATGAAAATGAAAGAGTCTGCAGTTTTAATTTATACGTACACTACTTTTGGATGATGGATTCCTATCATTTTTTGTCGTTAATAACCACGCCATAAGACTCGCTAGTCAGCGAGTTTTCTTTATTTTCTGTCAACACATGGTTATTAACAAGGACTTTCATCCTGACTACTTATTGGATAAAAAGTCCTGTTTTTTAAAGAAGTTTGCAAAACCTGTCGTTACGTTTTTCCCATTTTTGGTAAATTTACGACAAAATCCCTCAAAAGCCAAATGGCTACTTTATAATAGTGTTTAAGTTATTTTGTTACCAGATTAGTAGGATGATAGTCCTGTACCGGTGAGGGTATAGTTGATGAAACACAAACGAAAAGTCACTATCGTAAAGGTCGTTTATGCGGTCAATACGATTTATTTTTTGTTTGCTAGGGAGAGAATGGTTTTGATAATCACGCTTTTTGATCGAGAGAAAATTTTTCATCTAGTGTTGCCGGTGAAAATTACTGGGAGATATATTCTCACGACAGAAGATAAAACAGGAAATAAAGTTGACTTAATGGCGGTCGAAGCGGAAAACGGCGCGTGGTTTATCAAGTCGAACCAATACGCCTATCTAAAAGGACCACAGAACGAAAAACAATACAAAGTAAAAATGGATCCTTTCCAAACGTACACTGTTCATCGCCAAGAGGACTCGACAGCTCTTTTGTATGTTGAGCCCCTAAGTGCTGGTCGTAACGAATTTACGAAACATATTGTTACGACGAATCTTGTTCAAATTGGCCGCGCGAAAAACAGTCATATTTGTTTTGATAATCGCTTAGTTTCAAGTGCACATTGCCAAATTGAGTATGCTGCAAACGGAAAAGCGAAGATTCGTGACCAACAAAGTTCAAATGGTACATATGTGAACGGCGAGCGTGTGACAGAGAAGGCTTTGAAAGTCGGCGACGTTATTTCGATTATGGGCTTGCGGGTGATTTATAACGGGAAAATGCTGGCCTTAAATAATCCACACCATGCCGTGTTGTTGGACCGAAATGTGTTTCAGCCATTTGTTGGCGAGAAACCGGTTGTTCAAGAAGAAGAAGAGCTTGATGATTTTCTAATCAAAGAAGAAAATCCGGACCTTTTCTACCGTTCGCCACGATTCAAACGAGATATAGAGCGCAAGACCATTAAAATTGACCCACCACCATCACAAGGGAATTTAGAAGAGACTCCGTTGATGCTGATGTTAGGACCGTCGATTACGATGGGGATGGCGTCATTATTTGCCGGGTTATTTGCTGTGCAAAACGTGATGCGTAATAATGGCGATATCATGTACGCGATGCCGACGTTGATGATGAGCATTTCGATGTTAATCGGGATGGTGCTTTGGCCAATTTTAACGAAACGGTATGAAAAAAAGAAAAGAATTGCTAACGAGAAAAAACGTCAAGAAAAGTACCGTGCGTATTTAGTTGAAATGAAACAAGTGATTGAAGATGAGTGTGAACATCAACGAACCATTCTTCACGAAAATCATATTTCGCTTCATAACTGTTTAAAACGAATCCATCAGCGCGACCGAACTCTTTGGGAACGCGGGATTGGGCAAAATGATTTTCTCAAACTAAGAGTTGGAATTGGCGATTTGCCTTTAGATGCAGAAATCAAATTCCAGGAAAAGAAGTTTACGCTTGAAGATGATGACCTTCAAGAAGCGTTGTATCAGCTGGTTGAAACGCCTCCTGTCTTAAAACAAGTGCCTGTGACGGTGTCTTTAATCGAAGAGCAAGTAAGTGGAATTATCGGCAATCGCAAAGAGGTTGCGGATTTTGCCAAAGGCATCATGTTTCAGTTAGCGGCCCTTCATAGTTATGATGAGCTCAAATTTGTGTTTTTATATGACAAACACGAGCAAGAAATTTGGCAGTTCGCTAAATGGTTGCCACATGTTTGGAATGAAGACAAAAGTGTTCGCTTCATTGCGACCGATGCAAATGAAGTAAAAGAGCTATCCGCTTATTTTGAAAAAGAAATAGCCTTTCGCCAAGAGCTGGATGATCCAGAAGAAATCACCCAGCATTATGTTGTGTTTTCAATGAGCAAAGACCTTGCAGCGAAAGCGGAAATGATCAACCTGCTGTTAAAAGAGAAAAACCAAATTGGCTTCAGTTTAGTAACGATGTACGATTCGCTGGAAATGTTGCCAAAAGAATGTTCGAATGTCATAGAACTTGGCACCGACATCAGCAAAATCTACGACAAAGACGATATTTCAGGAAAGTACCAGGCTTTCCATGCTGATATCTACATGCGGGAAGACGCTGAAGAAGTGGCGCGTAAGTTAGCCAACATCCAGCTTGCCTCTTCGGTTGAGGCTTATACGCTACCGGATATGCTGACGTTCCTTGAAATGTTCCATGTTGGCAATGTCGAGCATTTAAACGCTCCGACAAGATGGAAGGAAAATAATCCAACCTTGTCGATTCAGACGCAAATTGGTGTGAATCAAATGGGTGAACCATTCATGATTGATTTGCATGAAAAATTCCACGGTCCGCACGGCTTGATTGCCGGGATGACAGGTTCTGGGAAAAGTGAATTTATTATGACCTTCATTCTTTCATTAGCAGTCAACTACCATCCCGACGAAGTCGCGTTTATTTTAATCGATTATAAAGGTGGCGGAATGGCGAACGCCTTTCTTGAGTTGCCGCATTTAGCTGGAACCATCACGAACTTAGACGGTGCAGCTGTAAAGCGTTCGTTGATTTCGATTCAAAGTGAATTGAAACGACGCCAAGCGATTTTTAGCGAAACAAGCCGCCGCCTTGGTGAAAGCAATATCGATATTTATAAATATCAAAAATTGTATCGTGAAGGTGTTGTAACTGAGCCGTTGCAGCATTTGTTCATGATTTCCGATGAGTTCGCGGAATTAAAAACGCAGCAGCCAGAGTTTATGGACCAACTTGTCAGTGCCGCGCGAATTGGCCGAAGTTTGGGTGTTCATTTAATTTTAGCAACCCAAAAGCCATCCGGAGTTGTTGATGACCAAATTTGGAGTAACAGTAAATTCCGCATTAGCTTAAAAGTGCAGGAAAAGGCTGACAGTATGGAAGTGATTAAACGACCAGATGCCGCAGAATTAAAGCAAACTGGGCGATTTTACTTGCAAGTTGGGTATAATGAGCTGTTTGAATTGGGGCAGTCCGCTTGGGCTGGAGCGCCTTATTATCCAACGGACAAAGTTGAAAAGCGTGAAGATGATGGCATTGTGGTCATTGATCATCTTGGTCGTGTGCAAAAGAGCGCGCGGATTGATAAGCATAAAAACATGATGAAAAATCCAGCAAAACAAATCGATGAAGTCACGAAATACTTAGCGGCGCTTGCTGATCAGGAAAATATATCCGTGAAGCCACTATGGCTGGAGCCAATTCCAGCGTTCATTTATGTAGATGAATTAAAAGCAAAATATGCTGGTGAGCAAAGAGAGCAGTTTGAGCTTCGTCCGCTGATTGGTGAATATGATGATCCTGCGAATCAACGTCAGTTGCCGTTGCATTTACCGATTACCGCGGAAGGCAACACAGTCGTGTATGGTGTGGCAGGAAGCGGAAAAACCACATTCCTGATGACGATGATTCATTCTTTGATGGAAGAGCATACGCCGGAGGAAGTGAATTTGTATTTGCTTGATTTCGGGGCAGAAACATTGAACTGGTATAAAGAAGCGCCACATGTCGGGGATGTATTGTTATCGCATGATGCAGAGAAGATTGACCATCTGTTTAAAATGATGCAGAAAGAAATCGCAATGCGTAAAAAGAAATTCTCTGCTTATGGAGGCGACTTTACGACCTATAATCGGGTGGCATCGGAGCCAGTTCCGGCATGGGTGATTGTGATTCACAATTATGCGGCATTCTCCGAGATGTTTGATCGCTATGAAGAAACCGTCTCGTTCTTGACGCGTGAAGGTACCAAGTATGGCATTTATTTTGTGGTAACAGCGCTGAACACAGGGGATATTCGTTATCGCTTGTTGCAAAACTTTAAGCAACTTTATGTGTTGCAGTTGAATGACCAATCGGAGTATTCCGGAGTGTTAGGAAATGTAGATGGTGTGTACCCTTCGAAGTTTAAAGGACGAGGAATTTTTAAAACGGACGATGTGTATGAATTCCAAATTGCAAATATATCGAAGCAGGCGACAGATCGTTATCGCTTTATTACCGAATATAGCCGAACAAAACGTCAGGATTGGAATCGAGGGGGAGCGAAGCGAATCCCAATTCTTCCTGAACAGGTTGATCTTGATTATTTACAAGAAGATGCGGCGTTTAAAACGTCTATACGAGTTCCAATGGGAGTCGAAAAAGAAACGTTAGCAACACATTATCACGATTTTTATGATGAGTTTGTTCACCTTGTCACAGCCACAACTGCTGAAGACTGTGCACCATTTATGCAAGGTTTGGCAGAAGTTTTATCAGCAAAAGCAAATGGTGAGGTCATCGTGCTTGATACGGAAGAAAATTTTGTTTTTGATGAACAGCGAGGGTATCACTATGTGACCGGAGCGAACTTATTAGAAGCGAAAGTTGTCGAGTTGTTCAATACATTGGTCTATCGAAACAACACGACGAAAGAAGCGGAAGAAGCTGGGGAAAACCCACCAGAATTTGAACAAGTCACTTATCTTATTCCGTCATTTACGGCGTTGAGTGGAGAGTTATCCGCAGATGGTCAGGATAAAGTGAAAGTGTTTTTAGAACATGGAGATAAGCTAAACGTTACGATTGTGTTGGCAGATGCTGTGGATAAGTGGAATAGTTTCACATTTGAGCCGTGGTTCCAAAAGCAAGCGTCGTTAAGCGATGCGATTTGGATTGGCAATGGCATTACCGATCAATACACATTGAAAATTACGATAATCACGAATGATTTGTACGGGGAGCTTCCAGATGGCTTTGGTTATATCATTCAAAAAGGCAAAGTCAAGAAAGTGAAGCTTTTAACGTCCGTGAAGCAAGAAGAGGAGGCTGTGCAATATGCATAAAATCCTTGTTGAAATTTACAACCCTGCAGCGGAGAAGTCTTATGATGTCTTTATTCCTCTCAAAAGCAAATTGTACGAAGTGAGCTTTTTGTTATCGAACGCGATCTCCGAACTATCTGAGGGGTATTATCAAGCATCTGAGCAAACGGTGCTATGTGACCGCTATACAGGGGAGATTTTTGATATCAATCAAACCGTTGAGGAACTAGGGTTGAAGAATGGTTCGAAGTTGATGTTGTTGTGATGCGGAGTGGAGAGGAACCTCGGTAGTGAACGTTGAATGGTGAAAACTGGATGGTGCCAGGCACCATCCAGAAATTGGATATAGTAGGTGCCTTGCACAGGAAAAAGGTGATACACAGATGAATGACAAAAAAAGAGTCCTTTTGATACTGCTTCTGTTGATGATTGGAATAGGAGGAACTGGTTGTATGAATGCTGGCAATGACTCAAATTTTGAAGAGCGAGCGTTAGCTTATATAGAAGACAAATATGATCGTGAATTTGAAAAAGAGTGGGTGAAAGAGGGAAGTGATGTTTTCGCCAATCTTTACGGTGAAGAGAAGCTAACAGTTCATCCAAAGGAGAATCCTGAGGTGGTATTTACGATTCAAAAAGACGGTCAGGACTTTGTTGAAACCTATATACCAGCAAAATGGGCCAGTGAACTACAAACGATGCTTGAAGAAGACATCAGCAAAGAACTTCCAGAGGGAGCAGAGTTTAAGGTGAATTTACGGAATACTAATTTTAATGAATCCATGTCCGAACTATCCGTAGATGAATTTCTTGCAGAAAACAAAAATGTCACAGTTAGTGTCATCATTGGGATTAAAACAGAAGGTAAACCTGATGTTGATCAATACAGTCAAGGGATCTACAACATTTACAACTTAGTAAAAAATCTAGAGGTAAAAAAGTATGTTGTTTCTGTAGGACTAGTGGATGAATCAGAGGACATTTCTGATTTTATTCGGACGTCGTATGTGAATAACATAGCTTGGTCCAATTTAGATGCCAAGGTGTACGGAGAAGTAAATGTAGATGAGAGATTAAATCCAGACCAACCAAGCGACATGATTGATGACAGTTTAATCCTTCATAGCCCTGCAAATATTGCAGAAAACTATGAAGCGTTTGGGGAGTGATTGAGCCATGTCACTCACGGATTTAACTGAACAAGAAAAAAATCTCTTGCTACAACTTTCGTATCTAGATTTGCCACCTGAAACAAAAGTGAATGGGAAAAAGCCAATTTCCTTTGAGGATACAATTGCTACTATTGACGTTGATACATTACCGGGGGATGCAAAGGACCGGTATCAGGCGATATCCAACTATTTAACACATTCCCCAAATTCAGCTTTAAAGGACCTCCAATTGGTTGGGTACCGAAATCACAATCCTAACGCTGGAAACACAACTGGTGGGACGGCTGAATCTGGTTTCGTTGGATATGCTTTTAAGGATTCACAAGGCAACGGGGCTGCTATCTACCGAGGAAGTGAAAACCCAGGTGACTCAGCCCATTTAAAGACAGATTGGCTATCTAATTTCCAGGCTGGTTTAGGGATGGAAATTGAACAACAACTGGAGGCGAACCAATTTTATCAGGATTTTATCCAGGGTTTAGAGGGAGACCAGTTGGTTTTTGGCCATTCAAAGGGAGGAAACCTAGCTGCCTATGTCCTTGTACATAATTATCAAGAAAATAGTGAGCTACAATCCTACATTATCAATGGAGCACCTTTAGCATGGTGGATGTTAGAGGATGAACAGAGAGAAATTTTAAAAGGCGACCGCAACACCTTTATCGTCTACGAAGGGGATATTGTTCATCAACTCGGCTACGCCCCATATGTGGATAAATCGGTGAAGTTGACTGAAAACGACTATGATGATCCGTTTTACCCTCACTACGAAACAAGTGTCACGTTTGGCGAAAACGGGGACTTTGTCGGTGCTTATGACGGGAAGAAGTGGTACAGCGACATCGCTGATTTTGGATCGATCATCGGGATGTTTGCTGGGGGCTTAGTCGGCAAAGCTCGTGATTGGGTATCTGAGCAAATCGCCGCGATTCGAAATGCAACCTTAAGCGTCATTCATTCGACAGTCAGAGGGTTGACAGCGGCAGCCAATGCCGTCATCAACAGTGTAGTTGGCTTTGTTGAGAGTGTGCGCCAGGTAACGGGTCAGGCGATTCAAGGATTACGTAACTATTTTGATCATGTCGTAACTAATACTAGATTAATGTTTTCTAGTTTCATAGGTTCGATTACAGGTAACAACTTTTCAGTCGAGCCTTATTTAAAAGTAGATGTCCAACGATTAGCGTATTATTCAAGTCGCTTGCAAACGATTAAACGAAAAACGGATCAACTCAATCGGCGAATTGATGAATTATATTTAGAGGTCGGACTGCGTGGAATCGACAATGTGTTCCGCGCCGATATGCTCACGACATTTGATTGGCAGATTAATCAAAACATCGACTATTTAAACAAAACGGCAGCCCTAGTAGAGAGAGCGGAATCACTATTAGTAGGCAAAGCCAGGTCCATTACTTAAGTGGATGGAGGAACGAACTGATGGATAAAAATGTTCAACATAAAGTGAATAGCATCATTTACGAAATCAACTCCATTGCTAGAGAACTAGAAGACATTGCAAATGGATTGGGCAAAGAGTTTAAAGGAATTGGTTCATCGAAAAGTGCCAACAGCCTCCAGAGCGTAGCCAATAAATACCGCCGCGTAGGCTATGAACTTCGAAAACTATAGAACTTCTACTGGAAAATAACTGGATGGTGCCTGTCACCTACCAATAAATTGGTAGGTGACAGGCACCATCCAGAAAACTACCAACCAATGGTAGCTTTACTTGGTGTTTATGTGTGAGGAGGTGAAAGGAATGGCAAGATCAATTATGGTCGATCCAGCTCGTTTAGAAGAGGCTTCTAACAAAATGGATCAGCAAACAGCTGAGTATGAAAGATTGTATAAAGCTTTATTTAATGAAGTCGAAGCAATGCAAGCAGCATGGCAAGGACAAGATAACGTTGCATACGTCACACAAATCAAAGGATTTATGGACGATTTCCAACAAATGTCCCAGCTTATGAGACAATACTCTGACTTCTTGAAAATGAGTGCGAAGACTTACCGCAACACTCAAGGAGAAGTTGTCAACGCAGCAAGACGCTTAACAAACTAATCCAACTAAAACCCAATTCAATAGGAGGTGGACTAAAATGGCAGCTGAAGGAATTAAAATTTCCCTTAATGAGGTTAGTGCTACGGCCAGCCAAATCCGTAACCTAAACCAAAACCTTGCCGCTCGTCTTGACGACATGAAGCGCGAAATGAACAACCTAAGCAGCACATGGAATTCTGATGCTTCGAACACTATTCGTGGCAACTTCAATGCACTGCAACCAAAATTTGAAAACTTCCGTGAAATCGTTGAGAGTTATGCAAAATTCTTGGATCAAACGGTTGATTCATACAACGCGACAGAAACAGCCATCAATAACAACGCAAGTGCGTTTAAGTAAGAGTTGTTTCGCGTTTCAGAGTTGTTGTTCCTAACGTTCTTCATCTATGGGCGTTAGGAACATTACCATAATAGAAGAATGATTTTACCTAATTTAATTGAGGCAAACCAAGCTTGACATGAGAGAAGAAAATGTCCTGTGAAAATGGAGAGAGAGGCAATGTTAAACAATTTGGAACTACAAACAGAAAACTATGGAATATCAACGTTCTTATTTTATGAAATTCCCAATGGGGAAGAGCTAGATAGAGCGGAATTGGAGGCCATAAGCGAGCGGAAATTTGCTTGTTTACTACCATGGGCAGTGCTCAAAAAAGAGGAGACAGTATATCTTCGCTATGAGCAAATCTCGGATATCCACTTAGAGAAACTAACCGCCCAATCGCTCACACAAAGAGAGTTTCGCGACTATTTAACGAGTCTACTTCAAAGCCTGCTAGACATCCAGAATAGCGGGTTGCACTTCAAGCATCTTTTACTAGATCCTAAGTACATTTTCCTTGATCATTTTTCAAAACGACTTGTGTTTATCTATATCCCGATAAAGGATCATGTTTTTAAAAAAGGATCATTAAAACAATTTTTACAAAGCTGGTTTGCCTCAATTCAATTTGATGAAACAGAGGATGGACGGTTATATGTAAAACTACATAACTATTTAGCGAGTGTTGAGGAAGTTGAATTGGAAGAACTCCAGGAAAAACTTCGTGAATGGCAAGGGAGTCAACTCTTTGAAAAGGAAAATCCGTCCGCTCCTGAGACAAAGGAGGATGACGCCTCTGCTTACTTTTATCGTCCAGGAAGTGTTATGAGTGAAACCGCTACTTCCATTGAAAATGGCATTCTAACTTCCGAATATACCTCTAATAAAAAAGACAAGAAAACTAGTCGAAAACTGGAAATCGAAGAAGAAGTCCAATATAAGCGAATAACGCGCACCGAGCTAGATAAAGGGGATTCGCTTTTAAAAGGAGCAACGTCACTTGGGGGTACGTCAATTAATATCGCGCCAAATCTTGGCCAAACCGATTTCGCTGATGAAGAAGGGACAACGGTCCTTGGGGCTTATCAAAATATAGAAGAAGAAGGAACAACAACGCTTGGGGTACAAGGCGCCTCACTAAATCGTCCCTTCCTGCTTTGTCAGTCAACGAAAGAGAAGATTACGCTATCGAAAGCAGTGTTTAAAATCGGTCGCGACCCGTCACAGGCTGACTATGCTACGCAAAATAAAGTTGTTGGCCGTGTTCATGCCGAGTTACTGACAGTCGACGGGGAGTACTTTTTAGTTGATAAACAGTCGCGCAACGGTAGCTATCTGAATGGGGTCAAGCTGATTCCAAATGAAAAGTTCAAGATTAAGCATGAAGATGTGATCAAACTCGCGAACGAAGAGTTCATGTTTAAAGTGTTTTAAAGGCAATTTTAAAAAAGACAGAGGGTAGAGAAATGACTATTGTTACGTCATACCATACAGATGTTGGAATTAAAAAGAAAGCAAATCAAGATGCATTGTTGTTGAAAACAGCCAAGACCCCTAAAGGAGATGTCGGCTTGTTCGCAATATGTGATGGCATGGGCGGCCTAGCTCAAGGGGAACTTGCCAGTGCCACTGTCATCAGAGGCTTGTCCGAGTGGTTTGATACGCAAATGCCTAGATTGGTAGACTCGGACAGACTTGGGGAAGAAATCTGTGCAGAACTGGAAAGCTGTATTCAGCAATTGAATGAGAAAATCTTTCAATATGGCGACGCGTCATCGGTAAAATTGGGCACCACTTTGACCGCGCTCGTCATGGTTCATGGCCAATATTTTATTGCACATGTAGGAGATAGTCGTGCCTACCGACTGTGGCCGACCTTTGCTCAGTTGACGGAAGATCAAACCTTAGTTGCGCGTGAAGTCGCGAGAGGCAATATTACGGCAGAACAAGCGAAGATCGACCCCCGACGAAATGTGTTATTGCAATGTGTCGGGGCCACGCCGGTAATTGACATTAAATTTTTAACAGGCAATGTAGACGAGAACTCTGTGTTTTTACTATGTTCCGATGGTTTTTATCATGAAATTACAGCAAACGAACTTACCAAGCAATTTCACGTGGACAAGCTAACCAAAGCTTCACAGATAAAAAACAACATCGTCGAGTCGATCGAGACAGTAAAAGCACGAAACGAAATCGATAACATCTCCGTTATCGTTATAAAAGTAAGTTAGCACCGGAGGCGTTATTTTTGATACAAATAGGATCCGTTATTGACGACAGATACGAAATTTTAAAAGAAATCGGGCGCGGTGGAATGAGTATTGTCTATCTAGCGATGGACAACCGCCTGAATAAGTCATTGGTGGTTAAAGATATTCGCAAACGGCAGCATAGTAACAATGAGCTCCTCATTAACAGCTTAATTGTTGAAGCGAATATGCTGAAAAAATTGGACCACGGTGCCTTGCCGAAAATCTATGACATCATCGATTCTGAAGGTGATATCTATGTGGTCATGGATTATATCGAAGGGGAGTCCCTCAAAGAGAGGTTAAAGCGAGATCAGAAAATACCAGCGGAGGAAGTCATTGAGTGGGCCAAGCAGCTTGCGGCTGTTCTAGATTACCTGCATACAAGAAAGCCGTACCCGATTATCTACCGTGATATGAAGCCAGATAACATCATGCTTACTCCGGAAGGGAAAATCAAACTCATTGATTTTGGGATCGCGCGTGAATTTAAATCGGAGAATGTTACCGATACAACGAATTTAGGAACGAAATCGTATGCCGCCCCAGAACAGCTTTCCGGCATACAAACCGATGCCCGCACCGATATCTATAGTTTAGGTGTCACGCTTTATCATCTTGTTACCGGAAAAAGCATCAATGAGCCGCCGTTTGAACTAAAACCAATTCGTCACTGGGATTCCACTCTCCCAGAAGGGCTTGAGCATATTATCGTGAAAGCAACGCAAGCTGAGCCTAACAATCGCTATCAAACGAGCGCTGAGCTGTTATACGATCTTGAGAATATCAACAAGTTAACAAAAGGATATAAAAATAAGCTCAAGAAAAAGCTAGCATTCTTTCTTGTTCCTGCGGTGTTGTGTCTTGCTTTTACTGGTACCGCTGTTTACGGCTATAAAGGCGTTAAAAACACTGAGTTTGAGGATTATATGCGCTTGGTGAATGAAGCGACCGTTTATAGCATTGATGATGAAGATACCAAGGCGATTGAAACGCTGGAACGAGCGACGACGGTTGCACCATCAAGGTCGGAAGCGTATATCAATTTAATTGATTTGTATGTGGACCGAAACGAAGTTGACACTGGGCTTACCCAAGTGGAAACCTATATTGAAGATAAGTACGGTGACATTCATAAAAACAATGAAGTTCGCTTTAAAATGGGGATGACGTATTTTGATCTAAAGCGACATTATTCAGAGGCATTGCGTCACTTTAATGCCGTTGATGAGGAAGTCATCCCTGATGTTCAGTACTACAAATCGCTTGCGACAACGATGAGCTCAATGAATATAGACTACGACAAGTTTGCTGATGCTTTACTAGCATTCGAGAAGTATAATGATAAGCTGCCAAATGACCGTAACAAAATCGATAATTACCATTCGCTAGCAAATATTTATATTTCGTACAAAGGGCAAATTCCGGATGCGAATACAAAAACGATTGCGATTGTCGACAAGGCG
>Ga0182742_1004412_pt1 | contig 12761 bp, 10 predicted proteins | sample eDN5th37CBELigMG_FD_128880 | JGI IMG/M metagenome (GOLD analysis project Ga0182742, IMG submission 128880) | Enriched Miracle-Growth compost microbial communities from Emeryville, California, USA - eDNA 5th pass 37_C BE-Lig MG (version 2)... ... | reverse complement strand
GTCGCACCACGGCTGGGCGGCAAGCCATTCGATGACCTCGCAGGCGTCGTCGTGCTCGTCGGCGAGGTACTCGTCGCGCAGCACCCCGTCGGAGTCGCCGCTGCCGCGCATGTCCACCCGCACACTGGCGTAGCCGTGGCCGGCCATGTAGGGGTGGTTCAGCGCGTCACGTCCGCGCGTGGAATCCCGCTTGCGGTACGGGATGTATTCCAGCACAGCGGGTACCGGGCGTGCTTCGGCGTCGACGGGCAGCCAGACCCGCGCCGCGAGCCGGACGCCGTCGCGCATCGTGATGAAGACGTTCTCGATGACACGGACCTCGTGGGGGAGATCGGTGATCGTGTGCATGCAGAACTCCTACGGATTCTCGGGTGCAGGATCGAACGTGAACGGAAGTGACTCGAGCCCTTCTCGGTACCGCTGACCCAGCTGGTCGACGTTGTCGGCACCGATGTACATCGTGCCCAGTTCGAAGCGGTATGCATCCTGGTTGGGGAGGTCGGCGAGCCGGTCGCCGGGAGCGACGTCGATGGAGACCAGGGCGCCGGGGATCCGTTCGCGGAGGCGGGCGATGTCGGCCTCCGTGGGTACCGATGTGACGATGCCGTCCTCGTAGTGCGGGATGATGCACTTCGCCGCGACGGCCGATTCACCCTGCCGATGCGGCATCCGGGGCTGCCGGCCGAGGGCGATGTCGATGGCCACCTCGTGGTTGGAGCTGCCGTCGACCTTGGCGAACAATTCGCTGTGCGACTGGGAGATCCGCGTGTTCACCTCGATCAGCCAGAGCTTGTCGTTCTCCTCGTCCCACATGAACTCGGAGTTGAAGCAACCGTTGTCGAAGCCGACGTGACGCAGATAGCGCTCGGTGATGTCGATCATGCGCGCCTGCACCTCGTCGGGCACGGTGCTTGCCGGGTAGTCGAGGCGTTCGAAGCTGTGCCCGGCGGCGTCCTTGCGCATGTCGAACACGCCGTGGACGTTGCACTGGCCCTGGAACATCGTGCCCTCGGGGGCCGCCTGGATGCCGCTGACGACCTGCTCGGCGAGACATGTGGTGCCCGAGCTCTTCCCGATCTCGTCCGGGAGGTCGAGGCGGCGCAGGACCTCGTCGAAGGCGTTACCGACGAGTCCGATCTTCTCCCGGATCTCGACGAGAGCGTCGGCGAACTCCTGCTCGTTGCGGATCTCGAATCCGAGTTGCGACGAATGCGACTTCACGGGCTTGACCCAGAACGGGAATTCGAGGTCGATGCTGTCGAGGGCGTTGTCGTCGAAGGGATCGAACGAACTGAACTGCGGGACGCACTCGGGAACCGATTCCTTCTGTGCGAGACGGCTCCAGTACTTGTGTTCGGTGGCCACGATGCTGCGCAGCGACGGCGAGGGGATGTTCCGTTCGGCGGCGAGGATCGGGGCGAGCACGCTGGTGGGGAAGTCCCAGTGGGCGATGATCCCGTCCACGCTGCCGGGGAAGTCGTCCAGTTCGCGCCGGCAGGCGTCGAGGAGATCGTCGAACACGTATTCGTCGGGCTCCACAAGCGTTTCGTAGTCGAGCAACCCGTGGAAGCTCAGCTGGTCGGCGCCGCGTACGGTCTCCAGTTCCTTGCGCTGGATGTCGGTGAGTCCGAGGACGAAGATGTTGGTGCTCATTGATGAAGCCTTCCCGCTCCCTTGCATCACAAAACAAACCGGTAACGAAACAAACCGTCGGGAAGGTACTTTCACGCGCAACCGCCCCGGCTCGCGGGGAGCCGGGGCGGTTGCCTCGAGGATGGATCAGGGGGTGTCGGGGTCGAGGGCGTCCTTGACCTTGCCCACGAGTCCCTTCTCCGTTCCCATTGCGGCAGAACGGGGCTTGCCCTGCGACCCGTCGTAGGTCGCGTACAGCTTCGGGTCCGGCGGCGGCGCACTCGCCACGTCGCCCAGCGGGACGGGATCGGCGAGGAACGACATGGGGGTCGTGCCGTCGGGTCCGGTGCCGTGTGCCCAGCGGCCCTGATCGGCGGCGGCGCCGTCGGACAGGTGCCACAGGCTCGACGCGTGCTCGGAGTGCTCCTCGTCGAACAGTGCGTTCGGTGCGATCGGGCCGGGCTCGATGCCATCGGCCTTCAACTCCTCGATGGCGGCGAGCCACAGGTTCTGGTGGTAGGTGTCGCGGGCGAGGTTGAAGCGGAGCATGTCCTTTACACCCGGATCGTCCGTCATGTGGTACAGCCGCGCGGTCTGCACCCTGCCCTGCGCTTCGGCGGCGACGTTGGCCTGGAAGTCGGCGAGAAGATTACCGCTGGCCACGATGAAGCGGCCGTTCCACGGCACACCGTTGCTGTCGGAGAGGGTGGGGCCGCCACCGGAGACGATGGCCTGCTGCGGATCCATGCCGCCGAGTACCGCTGCGACCACCGGGTCGGCGGCGGCGTTCTTGGTCGACTCCGTGGCGGGTGCGCCTTCGAGGAGACGCGCCACCATGGTGGCGATCATTTCGACGTGCCCGATCTCCTCGGTGGCGACGTCCATGATCATGTCCTTGTACTTGCCGGGCATTCGACAGTTCCAGCCCTGGAACAGGTACTGCATGGTCACGGTCATCTCGCCGTATGCGCCGCCGATCAACTCCTGGAGTTTGCGGGCGTAGACGGGGTCGGGCTTCTCCGGCTTGACGTCGAACTGCAGATGGTCTGTATGACGAAACATGTTGCTCCTCGAATGCCGATTGTCGTGCGAAGACGCGTCGGCGAGAAGGCGCGCCTGAGAAGGCACCCCGCGGCGCCTCGTCTCGACGCCGCCTCGGTTGGCCCGTGGTGCTATATGCGACTACCCATGGGCGTGCAGCCCAAACACCCCGTCGATACACACCGTCTGCACGCTGCTCCTGTGCCAACGTGGAGAAATGGACAGCAGGCCGGAGTCCACCCTCGACGATGTCGGGAAGGTTGCGCGCAGCAAGGGTGTCGCGCGGTTGCGGACCGCCGCAGCGTCCCTGCTCGTGATCGTGCTGGTGGCCGGGATGCTGGGCTTCCTCGGCGTGCGGAGCTCGACGGCCACTGCGCAGGGCGGCGGGTACGAGCTCGACCTGACCTATCCGCGCATCGCGCGTGCCGGGCTCGACGTCCCGTGGGAGGTGACGGTGCGCCGTGAGGATGGCTTCGACGAAGAGATCGTCCTGGCGGTCGACACGTCCTACTTCGAGATCCTCGAGATGCGGGGCCGGTTGCCGGAACCGTCCTCGGAGACCGCGGGAGGCGGGCTCGCGTACCTGACCTTCGATCCGCCGCCCGGCGACGAGTTCACCTTCGCGCTCGACGTGCGGATCCGGTCCGGACGACAACGGGGCGAATCGGGCTCCGTCTCGGTGATGGACGGCGAGAAATCGGCAGTGACAATCTATTTCGATACCTGGTTGGTGCCCTGATGGAGATCGTGATCCGCGCGCTCGTCCTGTTCCTGTTCCTGTGGGGAATCACCCGCCTCGTCGGCCGGTCGAGCGTCGGCGAACTGAGCACCTTCCAGCTCGTGCTGTTCGTGGCCATGGGAGATCTCGTGCAGCAGGGGATCACGCAGGACGACGTGTCCATGACGAGTGCGGTCCTCACCATCGGTGTCTTCGCGGTGCTGACCCTGGCCCTGTCGATGATCAACGCCCGCTTTCCGCGGATGCGCGGCATCACCCACGGGGTCCCCGTGGTGATCGTCCGGGACGGCGAACCCGACCTGCAGAACCTGAAACGGGAACGTCTGTCCCTCGACGACCTCATGGCCGCCGCGCGGCAGGAGGGAATCCGGCGGTTCGCCGACATCGATCTCGCGGTGCTCGAGACGAACGGGAAGATCTCGTTCTTCGTCCGGACGAGAGCTCGGGACGGCGCACCGGACGAACCCGACCCGGCGTGACGGGGGTGCCGCGCCGGGTCGGGTTCGGGTCGCTCAGGTATTGCGTCCGGTCAGGGCGTCGCGCAGTCGGTCCACCATGCCGACTCCCGGGCCGACGGTCTTGTGGAACAGTTCGGAATGCGGCGCGGACGGATGCGGCCGGGTCGGGGCCAGCTTCTTGGCGGCCTGCACCTTGGTGCCCACCTCCACGAGGGTGTCGTGCCCGAGATGCGCCCTCAATGCCGGGAACTGGTCGGGTTCTTCGTCATCGGCGTGGTGCTTCAGAAGCTCCTGCAACTTCTTCACCAGGGTCGTGAACTCCGCACTCGACGCGTCGGCGCCCTCGAGTTGCTTCATCACCTGCACGATCTCGTCGTGCTCCTTCTTGTCGTGCTCGACGGCTTCCGTGCCCCCGGGGAGGTGCTTCTCCATCTCCGGATAGACGAACATCTCCTCGGCGACGGAGTGCCTCATCACCTCGGCGATTACGGAGTCGGTGAGGTCGCGGCGCTCCTCCGCGTCGAGCGTGGTCTCCGCTCGGCCCAGAAGTTCGAGCATCTCCCGATGGTCCTCGGTGAGAATGGTGACGACATCCTGAGCGGTGTCGTGCGAATCGGCGGAACCTTCTGTGCTGCTCATGTAAGAAGGGGTTCACCGGTGTCGAGATCGGCAAACACACGGGAGGCGAGAGCCGTGGACGAACCCCGATCGATGCGAGCGTGGCGAGTGGTGGAACCCGGCCCCGTCGCCGGCCACCCCCTGCGATTCGAATCCGTTCCGCTGCCGGAGATCGGACCGAACGATCTGCTGGTGCGCGTGCTGGCGTGCGGTGTGTGCCGCACCGACCTGCACGTCACGGAGGGTGATCTCCCCGTCCACCGGGTGGGTGTCGTCCCGGGGCACGAGGTGGTCGGTGTGGTCCATCGGGCGGGGGAGGCGGTCGAGGGCTTTGCCGTCGGCGACCGCGTGGGCGTGGCCTGGCTGCGCTCGACCTGCGGGCAGTGCCGCTACTGTCGCCGGGGCGACGAGAACCTCTGTCCGAATTCGAGATACACCGGATGGGACGAGGACGGCGGGTACGCCGAGTTCGTCGCCGTACCGGCGGCCTTCGCCCTGTCGCTGCCCGACGGATACGACGACGTCGAACTCGCCCCGCTGCTCTGCGCCGGCATCATCGGCTACCGCGCGTTGAAGCGCGCCTCGGTCCCCGACGGCGGCAGGCTCGGCATCTACGGCTTCGGTGGCAGCGCCCACATCGCGGCGCAGGTCGCCCTGGCGCGAGGTGCCGAGGTGCACGTCATGACGAGGAGCGAGGACGCGCGCGATCTTGCCCGCGAACTCGGGGCCGCGTCGGTGCAGGGCGCCGCGGACGCACCGCCGGTGCCCCTCGACGCCGCCATTCTCTTCGCGCCCGTCGGCAACCTCGTGCCGCCCGCGCTCGAAGCGCTCGACCGCGGCGGCATCCTCTCGATCGCCGGCATCCACCTGACCGACGTCCCACAGCTGAACTATCAGCGGCACCTGTTCTACGAGCGCGAGATCCGGTCGGTGACCGCCAATACCCGAGAGGACTCCCGGGAGTTCCTCGCGTTCGCCGGGCAGCACCGCATCAGGGTCGCGACCATGCGATACGGGCTGGACGACGCCGACCGCGCGCTGGCGGATCTCGCCGGCGACCGCGTGCGCGGCGCTGCCGTCCTCGTCCCCGACGCGACACCCGACTGACGCCGTCGATCACGCCCGAGATCACCAAGTAGGGACTTTCTGCCCTACGGCAACATCCCGCCCAGGACGACGATAATGGTGTCGGACCCAGGAGGGCCCCTCGGACTTCTCACCCACGAGGAGATGAGGACAATGTCGACATCATCGGCTCATTCTGCAATGCACACCCATCCCGACATCGTCGAGATGCGCGAACGTTACGACCGGATGGGCGAACAGCCCACAGTCCAGGTCACCGACGGATTGATGATGGTTGCCGGTCTGTACGCGGCGGCATCCGCCTGGATCATCGGATTCGCCGATCAGACCGCACTCGCCACCACCAATCTGATCTGCGGCCTCGCGGTCGCACTGCTCGCCATGGCGCTCGGTTCGGCCTACGGCCGCACCCACGGCCTGGCGTTCGTCGCGCCGCTGCTCGGTCTGTGGCTGATCTTCTCGCCGTGGTTGGTCAGTGGCGTCGAGACCAGTACATCCATGATCTGGTCCCACATCATCGTGGGCGTGGTCGTGTGTGTTCTCGGTCTGGCCACGGCCGCGATGGGGACCGGGATGATGAACCGTTCGCGTTGACGGCGCAGTAACCCCGGATGCAGTAACCCGGAATGAAGGGGCCCGGACGGTGCTGCCGGCTCTGTGTCTGAACCGGCAGCACCTCACCGGGTGCGGCGTCCGGACACCGATACCGGCTACCGAGGGCTACCCTCCCGGCGGCGACGGCAACCCGGTCCGCGCCTCCGGCGGGTCCGTGAACCGGGGGAGAGGTGGAACCACCCGTGCTCGCGGCGGGTGGTGATTCTGAGCACCGTGCACACTTCAGGTGTGTGCGGTGCGTCACATTTGAGCGAAATGATGCGCTCGAAAATCTTTTGTTGACGAGATCGCCTAGCTCAATCCACCATTGCTGTACCAAATGACGCGATCGAAGTGGCGCAGACACAATCGAACGCCGCGACGAAGAACGGGTGGTACGCAATGACCGAGACCGTAATCCGGGAGAGCGAACGACTTCCCTACGACCTCGACGACCGATATCGCTCGGGCTCCGGCACCGTGCTCCTCACCGGCGTGCAGGCCATCGCCCGCCTGTTCGTCGAGCAGCAGGTGCGGGCCATGCGGGACGGTCGCCGGGTGGCGACCTTCGTCTCCGGATACCAGGGCAGCCCCCTCGGCGGTCTCGACAAGATGCTCCACGGCATGCCGAAGGTCCTCGCCGAGCACGACATCACCTTCGTGCCCGGATTCAACGAGGAACTCGCCGCCACCGCCGTGTGGGGCAGCCAGGGACAGCTCGGCGCCGGCACACCGACCCACGACGGCGTCGTCGGCGTCTGGTACGGCAAGGGCCCCGGACTCGACCGCGCCACCGACGCGCTGCGTCACGCCAACATGTACGGGGTGAACCCGAACGGTGGCGTGCTGCTCATGGTGGGCGACGACCCCGCGTCGAAGTCGTCGACCGTGCCCGCCGTCAGCGAGCGGTCCCTCTCCGCCCTCGGCATCCCGGTCCTGTTCCCGCGCAACGCCGCCGAGATCGTCACCATGGGCCTGCACGGCGTCGCGCTGTCGCGTGCCTCGGGCTGTCTCGTCGCCCTCAAGATCGTCGCGGATGTCGCCGACGGCGCCTGGTCCGTCGACGGCTCCATCTCCGACCTGCCCATCACGGTCCCCGAGATCGAATGGGAAGGACGGCCGTTCGTCTACAAGCAGCGTCCCATGGCCGCGCCCGGCGACAGCGTCATCGCCGAGGCCGACCTCTACGGACCGCGCTGGAAGATCGTCCAGGAGTACGGCCGCCTCAACGGCCTCGACGTGATCGAGGTCGATCCGCCGCAGGCCCGTGTCGGCCTCGCCGCCACCGGCACCACCTTCGACGCCCTGCGTCAGGCCCTGCTCGACCTGGGCGTCGACGACGCCGCGCTGCACCGCGCCGGCATCCGCCTGCTGCGCATCGGCATGCCGTACCCCATCGGTCCCGAGATCGTCCGCGAATTCGCCCGCGGCCTCGACGAACTGATCGTGGTCGAGGACAAGACCGCCTTCGTCGAGACCCAGATCCGCGAGATCCTCTACGGCACCGCGAACGCCCCGCAGATCGTCGGCAAGAAGGACGCCGACGGCCGCCCGCTCGTGCCCGTCGACGGTGAACTCACCGCCGGTCGCCTGCGCGGCCCGCTGCGTCGCGTGCTGCGCGGCCACGTCGAACTCGGCCCCGCACCCCTGCCGCAGTTGTCGCTCGAGGTGCTGTCCACCCAGCGCACCCCCTACTTCTGCAGCGGCTGCCCGCACAACCGCTCCACCGCACTGCCGGAGGGTTCGATCGGCGGCGGCGGCATCGGCTGCCACACCCTCGTCACCCTGTCGGGCCGCAAGGACAGCGCTGTCACCGGCCTGACCCAGATGGGTGGCGAAGGTGCGCAGTGGATCGGGCAGGCGCCGTTCACCGACATCGGCCACATGTTCCAGAACCTCGGCGACGGAACCTACTTCCACTCCGGCCAGCTCGCCGTCCAGGCGTGCGTCGCCGCCGGCGTGAACATCACCTTCAAGCTGCTCTACAACGACGTCGTCGCGATGACCGGCGCGCAGGACGCCGAAGGCGCCCTCAAGATCCCGGCGCTGACCCACAAGCTCACCACCGAGGGTGTCCGCAAGATCATCATCTGCTCCGACGAGCCGAAGCGCCTCCGCAAGCGCACCCTCGCCCGCGGCACCGAGGTCTGGCACCGCGACCGGCTCGACGAGGCGCAGAAGCTGCTGCGCGAGATCGAGGGCGTCACCGTGCTCATCTACGACCAGCACTGCGCCGCCGATGCGCGCCGTCAGCGTAAGCGCGGCACCCTGCCCGCCCGCACCACCCGCGTCATCATCAACGAAGCGGTGTGCGAGGGCTGCGGCGACTGCGGCGTCAAGAGCAACTGCCTGTCGGTGCAGCCGGTCGACACCGAGTTCGGTTCGAAGACCCGCATCGACCAGACCTCCTGCAACACCGACTACTCGTGCCTCGACGGCGACTGCCCGTCCTTCGTCACCGTCGAGACGTCGCCGGAGAAGCCCAAGCGCCGCAAGGCTCCGACCCCGCCGCGCATCCCGGACGCCGCCATCGACACCCCGAAGGGCACCCGCAACGTCTTCCTCGCGGGCATCGGCGGCACCGGCATCGTCACCGTCAACCAGGTGCTCGCTACGGCCGCGCTGCGCGCCGGGTTCGAGGTCGAGTCGCTCGACCAGATCGGCATGAGCCAGAAGGCCGGCCCGGTGGTCTCCCACCTGCGCTTCGCCGCCGACGGACTCGAGCCCGGCAACCGCGTCGGCCCGGGCGGTGCCACCGCTCTGCTCGCGCTCGACCTGCTCACCGCGACCGAGCCGAAGAACCTCGCCTACGCGAACCGTGAGGAGACCGTGGCGGTCGCGTCGACGAGCCGCGTCCCCACCGGCGACATGGTCTACGACCGCTCCGTCCGGCACCCCGACGAGCAGGACCTGCTCGCCCGCCTCGACACCGCGACCCGCACGACCGTCTCGTTCGACGCCCTCGCCGCAGCCCAGGCGCTGTTCGGTGAGACCTCGGCCGCGAACTTCCTCGTCGTGGGCGCCGCCCACCAGCTCGGTGGACTCGAGATCCCCGCCGAGGCCATCGAGGAGGCCATCGAGATCAACGGTGTGGCCGTCGCGACCAACATCGCCGCCTTCCGCTGGGGCCGGGTGGCCGTCGCGGATCCCGCGGCCTTCGCCGCCGCGACCGAACCGGCCCGCACGGAGCGCGCCGCCACCGTCGCACCGGAGCGTCTGTTCGCCGGCACCACCTTCACCGGTGAGGTCGAGCGGCTCGTGCGGATCCGCGCCGCGTCGCTGATCGACTTCCAGAGCGAAGCCCTCGCCACCCGCTACATCGCGCAGGTGCAGGCAGCCTGGGAAGCCGAGCGTCGCGTCACGAACCGCACGGACTTCAGCGAGGCCGTCGCCCGCGGACTGTTCAAGTTCACCGCCTACAAGGACGAGTACGAGGTCGCCCGCATGCTCGTCGACCCGGCCTTCCTCGACGAGGTACAGGGCCAGGTCCCCGGTGGGCGCAAGCTCACCTACCGCCTGCACCCGCCGGCGCTGCGCGCACTCGGCCGTGAGAAGAAGGTCGGCTTCGGACCGAAATCGCATGTCGCGCTGAAGGCTCTGGCCAAGGCGAAGCGTCTGCGCGGCACGAAGCTCGATCCCTTCGGCTACGCCCACGTCCGCCGCGTCGAGCGTGCTCTGCTCGCCCACTACACCGCCACGATCCAGCGGCTCGCCGCCGACCTGGACGTCGACTCCTACGACCGCGCCGCCGAGATCGCGGCCCTGCCCGACATGGTGCGCGGCTACGAGGACGTCAAGCTCCGCTCCGTCGAGCAGTACCGGGCCCGCCTCGCCGAGCTCGGCATCGACACCGACTTCTGACGCACGTACACCCTCTGCTGCAAAGGAACCCACCGATGACCACCTCTGCCCTCGACCTCCCCGAGTTCACCACGTCCGACGGCGTGTTCGGCCGCTCGGCCCGCCTGACCGACCGTCCGCACGAGCGGGTCGTGTTCCATCACGACGCGGCCACCGGATTGCGCGCCATCGTCGCGATCCACTCCACCGCACTCGGCCCCGCCCTCGGCGGCACCCGCTTCTACCCCTACGCGGACGAGATGTCGGCGCTCGAGGACGTGCTGCGACTGTCGTGGGGCATGACCTACAAGGCCGCGGTGTCGGGTGTGAACCTCGGTGGCGGCAAGGCCGTCATCATCGGTGATCCGAAGATGGACAAGAACGACGAACTGCTCGCCGCCTACGGACGATTCGTCGAGTCGCTCGGTGGTCGCTACATCACCGCCGCCGACGTGGGAACCCGCGCGGAGGACCTCGACGTGGTGGGCCGGCACACCGCCCACGCCGTGGGACGCACCGTCGCCGCCGGCGGATCGGGCGACAGCTCGCCGCTGACCGCGCTCGGTGTCTTCCAGGCCATGCGTGCCGGCGCTCAGACGGTCTGGGGCGAAACGACTCTCGCGGGTCGCACGGTCGGTGTCGAGGGTCTCGGCAAGGTCGGATACGAGCTCGTGAAGCTGCTCGTCGCCGACGGTGCCGAGGTGATCGTCTCCGACGTGAACCCCGCCGCGATCGCCCGCGTGGTCGACGAGTTCCCGGCGCAGGTCACCGACAACGTCGTCGCCTCGTCCGCCGACGTCTACGCGCCGTGCGCCCTCGGCGGCACGCTGACCTCGACCACCGCTGCCCACCTCGACGCACGTCTCGTGTGCGGTGCGGCCAACAACCAGCTCGCGCAGCCCGAGGTGGAGGGACTGCTGGGCAAGCGCGGAATCGTCTGGGTGCCCGACTATGTCGCGAACGCGGGCGGACTGATCCAGGTCGCCGGTGAGGTCGACGGATCCGCCGCCGACGTCGTCCGCACACGAGTGGAGTCGATCTTCGAGCGCACCGCCGAGATCTTCGACGTCTCCAGCACTCTCGGCGTCACGCCGGGCGCAGCGGCCAACCGGATCGCCGAGCGCCGCATCGATACTGCCTGATCCGCACAGGGAACTGATCCGCACAGGGGAACAAGGGGAGGCACCGCGAGGTGCCTCCCCTTCTCGTGTCTTCAGGAATTTCCGGCCGACGACGAACGCCCGTGCCCCGCATCGCGGGTGATGTGCTCGACGAGCGGCTGCGTCCGGTACTCGATCGGCGTGGTGAGCGCGAGCGTCGTGGTGGTGTGCGCGACGCCCTCGATGGCGTGGAGCCGCTCCAGGACCAGCAGGAGGTCCTCCTGGGACTGCGCGGCCATCCGGATCAGGAGATCCTCCCGGCCCGTCGTCGCGTGTACTTCCAAAACCTCGGGGAATCGGCCCAATTGGGCGATCACATGCCCCATCCGCGCCTGGACGAGCTCGGCGCCGATGAACGCCTGCAGCGGCACACCCAGCTTCGGCAGGTCGACGACCGGTCGGTATCCGGTGACGGCACCGGACTCCTCGAGTTTTCTGATGCGCGACTGCACGGTGTTGCGGGCGACACCGAGCTTCGCCGACAGGTCGACGATTCCTGCCCGGGGATTGCGAGTGAGCTCTCCGAGGAGAGCTGCGTCGAGCCGGTCGAGACTGAACACGATGACACCCTTTCCGTTGTGATGCGCGTCACCACTCGAGCATAATGCTCAACTGATCAGAAAGATATTGACACTTCACGAGCCAGTGCCATGATTGCTGCATCAAATGCTCACGCAAACACGGCTTGCTGCAACGTAATGCGCGCGAAGTGAGCGACATGCCTACCCCTCGCCCGGACCGGGCGTGGCGGGCGCCGCAATCACCCCGAGGAGCACACAATGCCCGGAGTCGGCATCTGGCGGACCAAATCCGTCGAACAGTCGATCGCGGATACCGACGAACCCGGTTCGCGGCTACGACGAGAACTGACCGCCAAGGATCTGACCGTGTTCGGCGTCGCCGTCGTGGTCGGAGCCGGAATCTTCACCCTCACCGCTCGCACCGCCGGCAATCTCGCCGGACCGTCCATCTCGCTGGCGTTCGTCCTCGCCGCGATCGCGTGCGGTCTCGCCGCGCTGTGTTACGCGGAGTTCGCCTCCGCGGTGCCGGTCGCCGGCAGCGCCTACACCTTCTCCTATGCCACCTTCGGTGAATTCGTCGCCTGGATCATCGGATGGGATCTGATCCTCGAGTTCGCCCTCGCCTCCGCGGTCGTCGCCAAGGGATGGTCGATGTATCTCGGGGGCATGTTCGGCGGCAATGCGTCGATCGACCTCGGACCGATCACGGTCGACTGGGGGTCGCTGCTCATCGTCGGCGCCATCACGATCATCCTCGCCGTCGGCACCAAGATGTCGTCGCGGGTCTCCGCCGTCGTGACCGCCATCAAGGTCGCGGTGGTCCTGCTCGTCATCGTCGTCGGCATCTTCTACATCGACAAGTCCAACTACTCCCCGTACGTCCCGCCGGCCGAGGAGGCCCAGAGCACCGCGTCCGGCATGCACCAGTCGCTGTTCTCGGCGCTTACCGGTGCGGGCGGCAGCACCTACGGCTGGTACGGCCTCCTCGCCGCGGCGAGCCTGGTCTTCTTCGCCTTCATCGGCTTCGACGTGGTCGCCACCACCGCCGAGGAGACCAAGAACCCCCAGAAGG
>Ga0182742_1004411_pt1 | contig 12767 bp, 8 predicted proteins | sample eDN5th37CBELigMG_FD_128880 | JGI IMG/M metagenome (GOLD analysis project Ga0182742, IMG submission 128880) | Enriched Miracle-Growth compost microbial communities from Emeryville, California, USA - eDNA 5th pass 37_C BE-Lig MG (version 2)... ... | reverse complement strand
CGAAACATTCTGGGATTCCGAATATGCGCTTTGGGAGGACGGTATTGCAAGAGCGGAGGTCCGGTACACAAACATAAAGTTTACCGACCCGGAGAATGACCCTGTTTCGGGAAGCTACAAGTGGAAATATGTCCACACCCCGAAGTTTATTGCGAACCAGGGAGTGTCGGCTCATCACAATAAAGTCTATAGTTCCAGCCAATTGTACTTTGACAAGGTTGGGGTGTACGACGTGACGTTGTCGGCAGAGGACGATCCGCATCCTAGCTACCGTTACCCATCGAATGTGTTTGGCGAATACCGGAAGGCGTCGAATGAGTTTACGAAGCGGGTTACGGTGCATCGCAGGCCGGTTGCGCAATTTACGGCGACGATTGGAGATGACAATACGGTGACGTACTCCGACACCAGTTACGACCCCGATCGTTGGGCGAGCGGCACGGTATATTCACCGCCGGAGGACGGGAAAAACTATCAAACCACGCGGGGCATTTTCGATCGGAAGTATTACTATGTAACACCGAGCGGAAACGTGGTGGAATCGATGCTGACCAAGCCTTCCGAATACGGAGTCTATGTGGTTGGATTGGCCGTGAAGGACGAGTATGGCGCGTGGTCCGATTGGGCGGTGCAAACGGTTGAAGTGACAAAGCCGTTTCCGGCAAATGTGCCCCCATTGGCTAGCATGACGTATCCGTCGGGGACACAAGAGTACCCAACGATTGTGACAGTCCGCCGCCCCGTGCTCCGTTGGAGGCAGACCGACAGTGATCCCGGAACCGTGTTTACGAAATTCCAAATCCAGGTTACGAATGAGGCGAACACCGCAATTGTGTTGGATACCGGGGAGCTGCCGCAGAACACAACGAGCACGGAAGCGGGTTGGACGTCAACCGCCAATCTCCCGGCGGGACAAAAGCTTCGCGTCCGCGTCCGCGTGTACGACGGTACCGATTGGTCGGCGTGGTCGGCGCAAACTTGGCTGTTCATAAACAACTCGCCAGTTGCCGACTTCGTGTGGTCGCCGTCGCTCGTGTTTGAAGGCGATGCGGTAACGATCACGAACCGTTCGCATGATCCCGACGGGGATGTGCTGGCATCCGAATGGTCCATCATTCGCCCTGATGGTGTGACGGAGACGGCGACAAGCACACATATCACAATACCGAAGGCTGCGAAAGGGTCGTACACGGTCAAACTGCGGGTGACCGATCCGCACGGAGCGGCGTCTGAGGTGACAAAAACGATTGTCGTCGGGGACTTGGAGATTTCCGGACAAGTGTCGCATACACCGGAATGGGAAGCGTACCGGCAGGCGTGGAACGCCAAGTTTCCGAAAGCAATCCGGGAACCGGATGTGTTCTGGGCGGGGGAAGTGCTCGTGCTGAATGCGCTCGTGACGGATACGGGCGAGAGCGCAACGAAACCGCGAAGCGTTACGGCTAAGCTCGTTGAAACGGGGGATATGGTCGCATTGTCGGGTGCGGATGGAATTCATTTTGCAGGGGAAATGGTTGAAATCGGTTATGCGAAGACGTTGAGCGACGGTACGTATGCGATGAGGTTTACAGTGACTTGGACGAACGGGCATACGGAGAGTGTGGATGTGCCGTTCCGCGTTCGCGGGACAATCTATGAAGTCATCGTGAATCAGCAAAGGGTATAAAGAAAGGCGCGGGATTCGGTTAGGAGTCCCTCGCCTTTCAACTGTTTATGACTGCATCTGCTGCAGGCTTTGGTCGACGCGGCGGACGACTTCATCTGCGGTCATTCCGGTTGCGTCGATGACGGAGGCCTTCGTCGCGCGGTCGGAGATGCCCATCACGTTATTGTCTATGCCGGAAATGACGGCGCAGTCCACGCTATCCATGTTGTCCATGCTTACCACTTCATGACCGCTGTTTTGCAGCGCTTGTTTTACCGAATCCAAGCTGTCCTCTACTGCAATTCTTGCCATTCACTCTTCACCTCAATCTTATGGTATGCTACAGGGATATTGTGGCTTAGAAACCATGGGGTTATTCGTTGCACCCTCCTATATACAGTGTTATAATGGAAAACATGGGAACAAATATTCTCTTACTGGTCTGGTGATCCAATGAGCGATTTGAAGCTAATGAATCGAAAATTTGAGCTCGTATCCGACTTCCAGCCCCAAGGCGACCAGCCGAAGGCGATCGAGCAATTGGTGGAAGGCGTTCGGAACGGGAAAAAGTACCAAACGCTCCTCGGTGCCACCGGTACCGGGAAGACGTTTACGATCGCGCAGACGATCGCGAAGCTGAACCGGCCGACGCTGATCATTGCGCACAACAAGACGCTGGCGGCGCAGCTGTGCAGCGAGTTCAAGGAGTTCTTCCCCAATAATGCGGTGGAATACTTCGTCAGCTACTATGATTACTATCAACCGGAGGCGTATGTACCCGCTACCGATCTATTTATTGAGAAAGACGCAAGCATCAACGACGAGATCGATAAACTCCGCCACTCCGCAACGAGCGCGTTGTTCGAGCGGCGGGACGTCATCATCGTAGCGAGCGTGTCTTGTATTTACGGCCTCGGTTCGCCGGCGGAGTACCGCGATCTGGTGCTTAGCCTGCGTGTAGGAATGGAACGGCCCAGGAATGAGATTTTGCATAAGCTTGTGGACATCCAATATCAACGCAATGATATTAACTTCACCCGCGGCACATTCCGGGTGCGGGGCGATGTTGTGGAGATTTTTCCGGCTTCCACGACGGAGAGGGCGATTCGTGTCGAGTTATTCGGCGATGAGATCGAGCGGATCCTGGAGATTGATGTCTTAACAGGCGAAATTGTCGGGGAGCGCGAGCATGTCGCGATCTACCCGGCGTCTCACTTCGTGACCCACGAGGAGACGATGAAACGCGCGCTTGTGAACATTGAGCAGGAGCTTGAGGAGCGTCTGGAAGAGCTCCGCTCGCAGGGGAAGCTGCTGGAAGCGCAGCGGTTAGAGCAGCGGACGCGTTATGACCTCGAGATGATGCGGGAGGTCGGCTTCTGCTCCGGCATCGAAAACTATTCGGGGCCGCTGACATTCCGTCCGCGCGGTTCCGCGCCGTACACCCTGTTCGATTTCTTCCCTGAAGATATGTTGATTGTCGTGGACGAATCCCACGTCACGATTCCGCAAATTCGCGGCATGTACAACGGTGACCGGGCGCGGAAGGAAATTCTTGTGGAGCATGGATTCCGGTTGCCGTCGGCGCTCGATAACCGGCCGCTGAAGTTCGATGAATTTGAGGAACGGATTAAGCAGATCATCTTCGTTTCCGCGACCCCAGGCCCTTATGAGCTTGAGCATTGCCCGACGATGGTGGAGCAAATTATCCGCCCAACGGGCCTCGTCGATCCGGAGATCGAGGTGCGCCAGACGAAGGGACAGATCGACGATCTGATCGGAGAAATCCGGGATCGGATCGCGAAGGACGAACGCGTTCTGGTCACGACGCTCACGAAGAAGATGGCGGAAGATTTAACGGATTACTTGAAGGAAGTCGGCATCAAGGTCCGGTATTTGCATTCGGACATTAAGACGCTGGAGCGGATGCAGATATTGCGTGACTTACGTCTCGGGGTATTTCATGTGCTTGTCGGCATCAACCTGCTGCGGGAAGGTCTCGACTTGCCCGAGGTGTCCCTTGTGGCCATTCTTGACGCGGATAAGGAAGGCTTTCTGCGGGCCGAGCGATCGCTCATTCAGACGATCGGCCGCGCGGCGCGGAATTCGGAAGGGCGCGTCATTATGTACGCGGATAAGATAACGGATTCGATGGCGAAGGCGATCCAAGAGACGGAGCGCCGCCGCGCCATCCAGATGGCATACAACGAGGAGCATGGCATTACGCCGCAGACGATCCGTAAGAAGGTGCGGGATGTCATTGAAGCGACGAAGGTGGCGGAGCAGAAGTCGAACTATTTGGCGGATGTGAAGCACGAGAAGATGTCGAAGAAGGACCGCATCGATCTGATCGAGCGGTTGGAGCATGAGATGAAGGAAGCGGCGAAGGATATGCAGTTCGAACGGGCTGCAGAACTTCGAGACGCGATCTTGGAGCTGAAGGCGGAACTGTAAAGTTCCGCCTAAAGGCCGATTAAGGAGGGAGTTTCGAGAGGCATATGATTCAGAACATTGTCGTAAAGGGCGCGCGCGTCCATAACTTGAAAAACATAGATGTTACTATCCCCCGCGATAAATTGGTTGTACTGACAGGGCTTAGCGGCTCAGGGAAGTCATCGCTCGCCTTCGATACGATTTATGCCGAAGGGCAGCGCCGTTACGTAGAATCGCTGTCCGCATACGCTCGGCAATTTCTTGGGAATATGGACAAGCCGGATGTGGATTCGATCGAGGGCTTGTCGCCGGCGATCTCCATTGACCAAAAGACGACGAGCCGCAACCCGCGTTCGACGGTCGGTACCGTGACGGAAATTTATGACTATCTTCGTCTTTTGTTTGCCCGGGTCGGCCGGCCGCATTGCCCGACTCACGGCATTGAAATCTCGTCTCAGACCGTAGAGCAGATGGTAGACCGCATCATGGAATATCCGGAACGGACGAAGCTGCAAATCCTTGCGCCGATGGTGAGCGGGCGGAAGGGCGAGCATGTAAAGGTGTTTGAGAGCATCCGCAAGCAAGGTTTCGTGCGCGTGCGCGTCAACGGCGAGATGCGTGAGGTAACGGAAGAGATTGAGCTGGAGAAAAACAAGAAGCATACGATCGAAGTTGTTGTTGACCGAATCGTTGTGAAGCCTGATGTGCAGGCAAGGCTTGCGGATTCGCTGGAGACGGCGCTGAAGCTCTCGGAAGGCAAAGTGCTGATCGACGTGCTGGATACGAAGGAAGAGCTGCTGTTCTCGTCAAAGCTTGCTTGCCCGGAATGCGGATTCAGTATGGATGAATTGTCGCCGCGGATGTTTTCATTCAACAGCCCTTTCGGCGCCTGCCCGGAGTGCGACGGCCTCGGCATGAGGATGGAAGTCGATCCGGATTTGCTCTGCCCGGACACCGCGAAGACGATTGAAGAGGGCGCGTTCGAAGCATGGGCGGGCAGCACCTCCAATTACTACCCGCAGTTTTTGGCCGCGGTATGCGAGCATTACAACATCCCGCGGGATGTCAGTGTATGCGAGCTGAGCAAGGAACAGATGAACATTCTGTTGTACGGCACAGGCGGCGAGAAGATCCGCTTTCATTATGACAATGATTTTGGCATTCACCGGGATGCGTATGTTCCTTTCGAGGGCATTGTTCGAAATTTGGAGCGGCGCTACCGCGAAACGGCATCCGACGGGATTCGGGAATTCATAGAGCAATTCATGAGCGCCAAGCCTTGTCAGACCTGTCATGGGAAACGGCTGAAGCCGGAAATCCTGGCGGTAACGGTGGGAGATCGTAATATCGCTGAAGTAACGGATTATTCGATTACAGAAGCTTTGCGTTATATGAGCGGGCTTCATCTAACCGAGAAAGAGAAAGCTATCGCGAACTTGGTGCTGAAGGAAATCCGTGCCCGGTTAGGATTTTTGGAGAACGTCGGCCTGAATTATTTGACGTTAAGCCGCTCGGCGGGCACGTTATCCGGCGGGGAGGCGCAGCGGATCCGCTTGGCGACGCAGATCGGTTCAAGCCTGATGGGTGTGCTGTATATTTTGGACGAGCCGAGCATAGGCCTTCATCAACGGGACAACGATCGTTTGATTCAAGCGTTAACTCATATGCGCGACCTCGGCAACACGCTCATTGTTGTCGAGCATGATGAAGACACGATGTTGGCCGCCGATTATATCATTGATATCGGTCCGGGCGCAGGAATCCACGGAGGCCGGGTCGTGTCGGCGGGAACGCCGAAGGAAGTGATGGCGGATCCGAATTCGTTGACGGGGCAATATTTGAGCGGCAAGAAGTTTATCCCGGTTCCGGCGAAGCGCCGCGAGCCCAATGGCAAGTGGGTGGAGATCCGCGGAGCGAAGGAGAACAATCTGCGCAACATCAATGTGAAAATTCCGCTCGGCGTCTTTACCGCAGTGACCGGGGTTTCCGGCAGCGGGAAGAGCACCCTCGTGAATGAGATTTTGTATAAGACGCTTGCCCGCGACTTGAACCGAGCCCGCATGCGTCCTGGCGCGTACAAGGAGATAAAAGGGCTTGAAAACCTGGACAAAGTGGTCGATATCGACCAGTCTCCCATCGGGCGGTCGCCGCGTTCGAACCCGGCTACGTACACAGGAGTTTTCGACGATATCCGCGACGTATTCGCGTTAACCAACGAAGCGAAAATTCGCGGATACAAGAAGGGACGCTTTAGCTTCAACATCAAGGGCGGACGTTGCGAGGCGTGCAAGGGCGACGGTATTATTAAGATCGAGATGCACTTCTTGCCGGACGTCTACGTGCCTTGCGAGGTGTGCAAGGGACAGCGGTACAACCGGGAGACGCTGGAGATCAAATGGAAGGGCAAATCGATCGCGGATGTATTGGATATGACGGTTGAAGATGCTTGCGAATTTTTCGAAAACGTGCCGAAGATTCACCGCAAGGTACAGACCTTGATGGATGTCGGACTCGGATATATGAAGCTCGGCCAGCCCGCAACGACGATGTCCGGCGGGGAAGCGCAGCGGGTGAAGCTTGCGTCTGAGCTGTACCGCCGCAGTACGGGCCGAACGATGTACATCCTGGATGAACCGACGACAGGTCTTCACGCCCACGACATCGCGCGGCTGCTTGACGTGCTCCACCGCTTGGTGGATTCGGGCGAATCGGTGCTTGTCATCGAGCATAACCTCGATGTCATCAAAACCGCGGATTGGCTGATCGATCTCGGACCCGAGGGCGGCAGCGGCGGCGGTACGATCGTTGGAACCGGCACCCCGGAGCAATTATGCGAGGTGCAAGGCTCTTACACAGGGAAATATTTGCGCCCGATTCTCGAGCGTGACCGCAAGCGGACGGAAGCGCTGGAGAAGCAAGAAACGGAGAATACCGCAGCAGTATAGGATATGTTGGCACTCCCATTTTCGCATAAATGCGGGAATGGGAGTTTTTATATTGTACAGACTATAACGGAAACGGACACAATTCGATGGAGGGATGATGGTGGAAGAGAAGCGCAAATATTACGTCTCCGTTCAAGCGAAGACGATTACGGCGAATCAAGGCGACACACCGTATGAATTTGAGATTGAAGCGACGCCGGATGAGGTGCGCCAGTTATACACGCTGCTTCAGGCCGAATCGAGTGCGGAAGTGGAGGCGAACGCGCGTCTGTTGTTCAGTCCTGAGGTCGTATATGATGAGGTGGTTTCCAATGAAAGAGTGGATCTGGTGCTCAAGATGGCGTATCAGCTGATCCACCGTCTGGGCACCCCGGAGACGAAGGCCCATATTGAATCGATGAACGTGCTGAATGGGATCCAGCATGGGTATTCCGCAGATTACGAAAGCTGATAGCGAATCCGAAGAAAAAGTGACAAATTCGTTACAGCTGAAATATTGGACTTGCGTTCCGGCGTATACACAGGTAACATAGGGATGATAGTCTCATGAAATGGAAAAACATAAGCCACAAAACTTCAAGGTAGATATACTGGCTGATTTATTGGAGGAGGGTCCTGCATGTTCTTGGCGGCAGCGACAGCGGCACAAAGCAGCTTCAACTTTGATCCGTTCGATATTTTTATGATTGTCTTCACGGTGTTAATTTTCCTTGCATTGCTGAATGCAAGAAAGCACAACAACAAATTCGCAGTCGGGTTCAGCGCAATCTGTCTCTTGGTGTTCCTGTTCACCGACTTGGTTATGGTGTTGAACTGGTTTAACGTCCTGGACGACGTGCTTGTGGCGGTAGGATTGAAATAAGCGGAAGGAGCGGCAGAGAGCCGTTCTTTTTTTTGTATTTTTATGAGGAAGGAGGCCTTACCCCTTCGCGGAAAAGGGGAGGCCTCCTTTGTACTCTACACCCACCACATGTCGCCGAGCGATTCGCGGATTAGCACTTGGTTTAAGTTCGCTACCGCTTTTGTGAAGCCTTCCTCGACCGACATCAGGCCGTCCTCATGCTCGATGGAGACGACATAATCATAACCGACGAGGCGCAGCGCGGAGATGATGTCCGCCCAAGTCTTGATGTCATGGCCATAGCCGACAGTACGGAATTGCCAAGCGCGGTCAAACATATTCGTGTAGGATTGCATATCGGTCACACCGTATTTGTCCACATTGCTCTGCTCCAGCGAAGTGTCCTTCGCGTGGAAGTGATGGATCGCGCCTTCCCTGCCGAGATAGCGGATCGCTTGCACCGGGTCGATGCCCTGCCACCAAAGATGACTCGGATCAAGGTTCGCGCCTACGGTCTCGCCGACCGCTTCACGGAGACGCATCATGGTAGCCGGAGTATGTACGGAGAAGCCGCCGTGCAGCTCAAGCGCAAGTTTCACATTGCGCTCCTTGGCGTAAGCTGCGGTTTCCTTCCAGTACGGGATAATTTTTTCTTCCCATTGCCATTTCAAAATTTCCTGATAATCGTTCGGCCAAGGCGCCACAGGCCAGTTCGGGTATTTCGCGCCTTCATGGTCTCCCGGACATCCCGAGAACGTGTTGACGACGGGAACCTCAAGCTGCTGCGCAAGATCGATGGCTTGAATCAGATCATCATGGAATGACTTGGCGATGTCTTTCTGCGGATGAAGCGGGTTTCCATGGGCGCTGAGCGCGCTAATCATGAGACCTCGGGATTCCACCGCTTGCTTGAACGCTTTGATTTTGCCCTGATCGCCGAGCAGCTGCTGCGGATCGCAGTGCGCCTTGCCCGGATAACCGCCGACACCGATTTCCACTGCGTCCAAGCCGCTGGCTTTAATATAATCGAGCGCTTCCTCCAACGGCTTCTGACTGAACAATACCGTAAAAACGCCTAATTTCATTGCAGGGACACCTCCGTCAGAATATAAGGACAGCTGTTATTGCACCATTCAAATTATACCACTCCTAGATGCGAGGAGAAACAATGTGGTATGTTATCATAAGATTGTCTAACGTATGAAGTTTTTTTGGGGAAAAAGGGAGGCCGTATCATGAAGCAAACAGTGGTGTGCTTAGGTGAATTGCTGATTGATTTTGTCCCAGAGACGAACGGTCTTGCGCTGTCTGATGTTGCATCCTTCCGAAGGGCTGCCGGCGGGGCGCCGGCGAATGTGGCGGCAGCCGTCTCCAAGTTAGGCGGGACGTCCCGTTTTATTGGGAAGGTGGGGGCCGATCCGTTCGGAGATTACTTATATGATACATTGCGGGAGAGCGGCGTGGATGTGTCAACGCTGCTCCGTACGAATGAAGCGCGCACGGGGCTCGCGTTCGTGAGCCTGCGGACTGACGGGGAGCGGGATTTCTTGTTTTACCGCTCGCCCGCCGCGGATATGCTGTTAACGCCGGAAGAGATTTCACCCGGTGTGATGGCGGACGCGGCGGTGTTCCATTACGGATCGGTGTCGCTCATCGCCGATCCGTGCCGGAGCGCGACGGACTGCGCGGCGCGGCTTGCCAGGGACACGGGAGCCATCGTGTCCTATGACCCGAACGTCCGCTTATCGCTGTGGGCGGACGAAGCCGTTGCGCGCGAGACGATCCTCGCGCGGCTTGGATTCGCTGACCTCGTGAAGGTCAGCGAGGAGGAAGTGGGATTCCTGACCGGGGAATCCCACAACCTTGCGGCGGGCGCAGCGAAGCTGCTGGCCGCGGGGCCGAGCGTCATCGTAGTGACGCTCGGAGCGGAAGGATGCCGCGTGTATACGGCATCCTCCTCGCGCGCCGTCCCGGGCTTGCATGTCGACGCGGTCGACACGACGGGTGCCGGGGACGGCTTTATGGGCGGGCTGCTCTATGAGCTGGCCCGCAGAGGGGTGAGGGCGTCGGAGCTTGCCGACGCCTTCGAAGACGCCTCGTTCGCGGACGAGGCGCTCGGCTTCGCCAACGCGGTGGGAGCCGTCACCGTGACCAAACGCGGCGCCATTCCGGCGCTGCCGACCTTAAGCGCCGTTGCGGCGCGGATTGCGGAAGAGAGGAAGAAGTATCTATGAAACGCGAATTGCGGCGAGAAGATATAGAGTTATTGGCGCCGGCGGGCCATTGGGACGCGATGCGAGCGGCGGTCGCCAACGGGGCGAACGCAATCTTCTTCGGCGTGGAGAAGTTCAATGCGCGCGCCCGCGCGAATAACTTCCATTCCGATGAGCTAGCGGATATTATGTCCTTCCTTCACGCCTATGGCGTGAAGGGCTTCCTGACGTTCAACATTCTCGTATTTGAAGACGAGCTTGAAGACGCGAAGGAACTGATTGAACAGTGCATCGACGCCGGTGTAGACGCGGTGATCGTGCAGGATCTCGGTCTCGTGAAGCTGATTCGCGAGATTAGCCCGGATTTCCCGATTCACGGCTCCACCCAGATGACCATTACGTCGCCGGAGGCGGTGGAGTTTACGAAGCCGTTCGGGCTTGAGCGGGTGGTGCTCGGCCGGGAAAACAATTTAAAGCAAATCCAAATGATCGGGGAACAAGCGAAGCTGCCGATGGAAGTATTCGTCCACGGCGCGCTCTGTGTGTCCTACTCGGGACAATGCCTAACGTCTGAGATGTGGGGCGGACGTTCCGCCAACCGCGGTGAGTGCGCGCAGGCGTGCCGACTGCCCTACGATATGATGGTTGACGGTGAACACCGGCCGATGGGGGATGTCACCTACTTGCTGTCGCCGAAGGACTTGGCGGCAGTAGAGCTTGTGCCGGAGCTGATCGAGGCGGGTGTAACTTCATTTAAGATCGAAGGCCGGCTCAAGAGCGCGGAATACGTGGCGAACGTGACGAGCAAATACCGTGCGGCGATCGATAAATATTTCGAGGGCAAGGATCCGACACCGTCGAAGGAAGAAATGATGGAGCTGCAGCAAAGCTTCTCCCGCGGCTTTACGTACGGGTTCCTGAAGGGGACGAACAACAAGCAGCTCGTTGACGGGACATTTCCGAAGAAACGCGGCGTGTACTTGGGCCGTGTGAAGGAAATCACCCGGGAAGGGGTGCTGTGCGAGCTGGAGGCGCCGCTGAAACGAGGCGACGGTATCGTGTTCGATGCGGGCGATCCGACGAAGGATGAAGAAGGCGGACGTGTGTACGACCTGAAGCAGCGCGGCGTGAAAGTCGAGGGTGAAATCCCCGGGGGCCTTGCGGAAATAATCATGGGCCGCAACGATGTGAACTTAAGGCGGGTACATGTCGGCGACCGAATTTGGCGGACGAGCGACCCGGCGCTCGACCGGCGTCTGCGGGCTACCTTCGAGACGGACAAGCCGTACCGGACATTCCCGGTCAGCGTGAGCGTCTTCGGCGAGGTCGGGCAGCCGCTTGTCACGCTGTGGACAGACGAATCGATCGGGTATACGGTAACCGTGCAGTCGGAGCTGCCGTTAGCCGCCGCGATCAAGCGCCCGCTCGAAGAAGGGCTGCTTCGCGAGCAATTGGGCCGACTTGGCGGGACCTTGTTCGAGCTTGCTTCGCTCGATGTGCAGTTGACCGGCGACGTCATCGTGCCGCTCAGCGAGCTGAACCGGATGCGGCGCGCCGCCGTGGAGCAGCTGGAGGCGGAACGTCGCCGCCCGCCGGTATACACGAAACGTCTTATTGGCAGCGCGATGGTTGTAGACCAAGATGCGGGCGTCCCCGCACCGCGTCCTGCTGCGCCGAGGCTGACCGCGTTGTGCCGTAATTTGGAGCAGGTGCAGGCGGTGTCGGAGCGGACGGATGTAGATTTCATCTACGCAGATTTTGAGTTTATCAAGCAATTCCCTGCGGCGGTGGAATCCGCACATACGGCGGGCAAGAAAATTGCCCTCGCTACGCCTCGCATCCATATGCCGAATGAGACAGGGTATTTCCGTAATATTTTGCGGTTGAAACCGGACGCGGTGTTAGTGCGCAACACGGGTGCCGTCTATTGGTTCCTGCGCCATTACGCACAAAACCCTGACGAAGCTCATCCCGAGTTGATTGGGGATTTCTCGCTGAACATCGCGAACCACAAGACGGCATCATTGTTCTTGGACATGGGTCTGTCGCGGGTAACCCCTTCGTACGACTTAAATATTCAGCAGATGATCGATCTGCTGCGCAAAAGCGATACGAACCGCTTGGAGATTGTGCTGCATCAGCACTTGCCAATGTTCCACACGGAACATTGTGTATATTGTACGTTCCTTAGCGAAGGAACGGATTATACCAACTGCGGGCGTCCGTGCGAGCAGCACCGCGTCAGCCTGCGGGACCGGATCGGCATGTCTCACCCGGTCCGTGTTGATGAAGGCTGCCGAAACACAGTGTACAATGCGATAGAGCAATCAGGCGCGGAATATTTGGAGCATTTCTTAGATCTCGGCGTTCCTTCCTATCGGATTGAGTTCCTCGAAGAATCTCCTAATAAAGTTGTAGAAGTGCTTGCTTTGTACGCGAAGGCGCTTCGCGGCGAAGTGAACGGCACGCAAGTATGGCGTTCGCTTAAAGCAACGAACCAGTTGGGCGTCACCCGCGGACAATTGGTGAAGTAAACCGCATGTATTTGTGCCACAGGCTTTCGGCCTGTGGCTTTTTGTGCGCTTGGCAGCGTATCGTGCTGACGGGTGAAAGACCCGAACATACCGTGAGGTGGCGGAAGTGTATAGCTAACCCATAGTGCTCTGTCCGTGAGGAAGGGTGCGGAGGATGGG
>Ga0182742_1004410_pt1 | contig 12767 bp, 9 predicted proteins | sample eDN5th37CBELigMG_FD_128880 | JGI IMG/M metagenome (GOLD analysis project Ga0182742, IMG submission 128880) | Enriched Miracle-Growth compost microbial communities from Emeryville, California, USA - eDNA 5th pass 37_C BE-Lig MG (version 2)... ... | reverse complement strand
TATCCCATTCACTTCGGAACGTGGGGTCCGCTTTCAATAGCTCGAGGGCTATCTTCTCGACAGTCTCGATGTCCTTTCCCGGTTGATCGACCCATGGTGCTAGGCTCGGTTTTTTCCCGGTAGCAGATGCGATCACCTTCTGGCCGAATGCATGGAATGTGTGGATTGCTACATCATCGACGCCGGGAACACCCTTCAATCGCTCGCTGACCCGCTCGCGCAATTCGGTTGCAGCGTCCTTATTGAAGGCCAAGAGCAATACCTGGCCCGCTGAAGCCAATCCTTGATCCAGCACGTATCCCGTCTTGGCTACCATTGTTGAAGTTTTGCCGGATCCTGCTGCCGCTACAACCAAGACGTGGTCGTCCATGCAGACGCATGCGTGCATCTGCTCTGCCGTCAGGGGGTTCTTCTCGACGGTGTCGAAAAATTCTTTTCGTGCGACACGCTGTCTTTTCAGGAAGGCCGCATTGCGTATGGCTATTTCCTTGAGGATCAGGTCGATGGCTGACGTGGTTTTGAGCGGATTTGCCCTCTCCGAGCCCGTCCAGACTGGCGGCGGGTAAGACATGATTATACGTGACGCCTCTCCCTTCGGAATCCATTGGCTGTTTCCCAGGGAGGAACGCCAGTCATCCTTCCATTTCTCGAGTTTCGCAGGGAACTCATGGTCGAGAACGTCCGGAAGGTTCGGCGGGGATGGCGCCGGTATCTTGGTAGTCGTCGACTTCGTCTTGTTGAGAGAGCCAAGGCCCGCCAGCCCAAGGACGCCCAGCAATACCCATTCCAGCAATCGACCGCTCTCCCCCCATCAGTCACGCAGCTACAAGGACCATGACTATCCTATTTGTCAAATGCCCTGCGCCGGACGGTGCCCTCCCTTATACATCCGCGTTTCCAACACTGCTGACATGATTCACTGCCAGGAAACGCAACCAGCTTGGCATAGACGGCCGGTTCCATAATATTATCCGGTTGCCGCAAGCCGGGTGCTGGTGACAGTGCCACTCGGGGCCAAGCTGTTGAAGGTCACGCCCAAGGCCGTGAACCTCATGCTAGTCCAGCTCGGAGGCACCCGCCCGCGCGAGCTCACCGGCCGCTCCCGGTACCGCGCCTAGGGCATCGTATGATGGGGTTAGGGTAGCGCTTCCTGTCAATTGGTCCGTTCGGGAACTGGCCGATGCAGCCAACATCTCGCCGATTTCCATCAGGCGGATGGAGACTGAGGGCGAGACGTCGATGCGTAGGAAGAGTGTGGAGGCGATCGTACGGGCTTATGACCCCATGGGGCTTCAGTTTCCGCGCAATCCAGACGGTGCGGCCGGGGTGTCGCAGAAGGCAGAAGCAATCGGGATTGGAACCTCCGGGGGACCCGGAGGCCTTCATGATTAATGCCCTACAAGACGAACCCAGCCATAGGTCATGATGAGAGGAGATCGATGCCGGCGTTCCGGTAGTCCAAAGCCGGATCCTTGCGGGATCGATGGGTGAGCCTGGCATTCTCCTCCTTGAGGATCCATACGATCCTCGCCGTCCTCAGAATTTCCGCGATCGTCTCGCGGTTCAGCGTCTCCATATGAAGGAGACGATCGACGATGTTCGACACGGGAGTGTAGTGCTCCCAATGAAAGATCGACCGGTCCGGATCCTTCATTTTCTTTGGCTGGTCTCTCCATCGAAACTGCCGCAAGTCCGGAAGGCCCATTTGATCGGCGCGTGCTTGTGCGGCGGCCGACACTATCGGCAGAACGAAGTTCTCGAGGTCGCGAGCCATCCATTTCAGAACGGTCCGGTAATGAGCTCGAATGGATTCTGGACAGTCCCCCTCATGATACTGCTTGAGGATTTCCAGGATCGGGCCGGCGAGCCGATCGGCGGCCTCGTCGATGTGCGTGAAGTCGTTGTTTTCAATTGTCCTGCGGTTGGCTTTGAAATTCATGCTGTTCTCCGGGGGATGTTGATCTGTAGGACGAATGGCGCTGCAGCAGGTCAGGAGGGTGCTACAGCAGGCCCTTCCGTTGTTGGAACCGATAGTGCAGTTGCCAGAACGAGGCATAGAGATCGTGCAGGCCAGGGTCCTGGACGCTGTCTTTGAAGTTCGGGTAATCGATCTCATCGATCCGCTTCGTTACGAGATCAGCGAACTCCTTCTTCGAGACAAATACCCGGCAGGCATAATCCGTGTTCGGGACCTCGATGATCTCGGCATTCGGGAACAGGCGCTGCAGATGTTCCTGCTTTCTGGCCCGGACACAGAGGCGGTTAGGATCATGGTAGTCCTGAACCGCAGACACAAATGAATCGTGATAGCATATCCACATCGGTAATCTCCTTATCTTTGAGGATGAGCATTCCGGCTTCGAACCAGAGGGTGAGGCTGGTGAAGGGGAGTGACAGGCGCGTGAAAGGTGCACGCCGGCTGTCCCGGACTACAATTTGTCCAGCTCCGTCGCGGCGAACGAGGCCGCCTGACGCGTCGCTCGGCCAGTCATACGTATGAATACGGCGACGTTATACCGGGTGTAGAGGAGCACGAGGGGGATAAGCACAATTGTTTCGAGAACCCAGAACAAAATGTAGATGGCTGGAGGATTTGGTCTGCCTGGGCCTCCCACCAAGCATGCAAGCCCAGAAAAGATCCAAAGGCCGAGGATTGCCAGGTAGGTAAACTTCCTGCTGAACCAGAACCATACGAACCAAAGTGCCGTGGTCAAATTGACAGCCTCGTGCGGTGGGAAGAAGAGGATCGTGCGCAGTGAAAACCAGCCGTGATTCAGGGCTGATCGTCGTCCACGGGCTCTAAGTCCCCGGGAAGCCAAGCAAACCTCAGCGCCCGGTCCTCAATTGCAGGCTGAATGGGTGTCCCGTCGGGAGACGAGCGAATTCTGTTTGCAGTTGGATCGGCAGCCTTGTCCGGCTTCTTGCCACCGGTATATTGCTCAGCCGTGCTTGCCTTGGGGAAGGTTGGTTTCTGGTTTTGGGTCAGAGGCGCCTCCATGTGTTGATATCCGGAAGCTACTCCGTCCTTTCGACACGATCACTGTGGCCGCGGAGTTTTTCCCTTGGCCGACGCACCAGGATCCGATGGAGGTCGCGATGAAGGAAAAGTTTGTGGGCTTCTACTGGACCCTGCCGGTCCGGATGGCAGGCTTTACGCACTTACCTTCGGACGCCGAGGAGGCGGCCAAAAAAAGCAGGACGATCCGGTACCAGCGCCAGCTTGTCCGGGTTTGGCTCGACGAACAAAAGCAGGACGCGCCCATCAAGGAGTTCACGTTTCTCGAAGTTCAAGACGATCGTGGCTCGGATCTGATCAAGGCGGAGTTGGAGAAGGTGTCACGCTACTGCAAGCAAGAGAAAGCGACTCTGTTGCTGGTAGGCTTTGGGATGGGGCAGTCGGAATACCGTGCTCGCCGCCACGGGAGCCTCGTGTCCCTCCTCAAGGAGTGGAAGACTCAGGACCGGACGAACTTACCTCCTGACCAAAAGCCGATCAAAGTTATCGAAATTCCAGCCACTCCAATCGATGTCGATGGAAGGCCTTTCGATCCTGAGCAATATTTCCGGCGAAGACGGGCATTCAATCGAAAGTGGGCGATGAGGTTGCGCTTTCGGGCCGTCAATGGCCTCCGGGAAGCTCTGAAGGAGGCTCAACCCGGCCCGGGGTTACCCAAACGGATCGTTGAGGTTCTCAATGAGAAGGGGATCAAGACCGCTAATGGGAAGCGCTGGACTACAGATAATGTCGAAAGAGCAATCGAGAATTTGAAAGCCACCGATCGGATCGAAAAAGCTCTTCAGGAAGTTCCAGCAAGTAGCCTGCAGTACGAAAACATTGCGCGGATCCTCAATCGGGAGAACATCAGGCATTACAGCGGAGATCCGTGGACAGATCTCAAGGTGAAAAACACCCTCAATGCCAAGCTCGGGCTGGTTGACCCTATCCTGACCGAGAATGAAATGCATGATTTGATGATGGAAATCGAGAGGGCCGGCGGATAGATGTTGCCTTGGGTGGCACAGCGGTCTGAGGAGAGGCCTTTCGATCACCTCAATTGCCCACATCAGCGGTTCCCGTACAGCTGCTGCCCTGCGTATCCACACCTTAAGTTCTGAGCATCGTTACCATGACAATCCTGGCTGACCGCTGAGAGCGTCAGGCGGCAATCTCTCATAAGCGCCTCCACGCCCGACGATGAGATCAGCAGGGGGACGCCAATGCGAGCTCTTGATACCTTGTAGCGTATAATCAGGAACAGCTCTTGCGCTGGGCCCAAGAAGCTGGGGCGCATCGATATTCTTCTGGTGCCGGCAGACGGAGACTACACACTCGCGACCACCAACATGATGGAGGTAGTTTTCAGCTGCGCAACATAGTGGCCTTTTGAGCACAGTTGACGGACCCTCTGCCATCAAAGAAATTGGCGAAAATACGACAGAACTCGGTGGATGGGGTTGGGGCTGATACAATGATACGGCAGTTAGAGGCGCCGGTGTTTTGGCGTTGGCCGAGGTGCGATACCCCTTTGTGGGCTTTGACGGCCGGTTTAGGAAATCTTGGATTTCTCGTTCGATCCTTTTCACCTCGAGTTTCGGGCGGTGAGGACCTTCTCGGGCCGTATTACGATCCTCCTGACTACAGCCCTTTTTACTCATTCGTGCGTAACTCCTGTTCGATCCCAATATTAGCTATGCCGAGAGGGGTAGGCTGTGCTTGATCATGCAGCACGGGAAGTGTTGTCTCTCCTTCCAAGAGGGGCCGCCGACACGCAGCAGATTCAGCAACAGACTGTTCTGCTGAATCCGGATGAGCTCGGCGCGAGGAAACTGGTTCCGAGTTCCTCGTCGAGAATGAATGGTTGAAGCATGATCGACAAGCTCGACCGCCTCGTCGAGGACATCACGAGCCTGAACAGCAAGTTGGTACTCTTGATCGGTCCGCCACGATCAGGAAAGAGCGATCTGCTTGCTCGATTATCCAAGCGCAGAAAGGCTCGGGTTCTTAATGTTGGAGCGGCTCTCGGCCGTCGACTGCTCGCAACCCCCAACACACGGAGGCACTTGCAGGCAGGGGACCTTTTCAAGGACCTGGCGGACGAGGCTGCCAGCCATGAGCTCCTGCTCTTGGACAACATTGAGCTGCTGTTTGATCGGACCCTGCAACTCAGCCCGCTCGATTTATTGAGGCGACATGCCCACGCGCGTCGCGTCATTGCGGTGTGGCCAGGAGAGCTTCGGGAGGATCGGCTTTTCTATGCCACGACAGGACATCCAGAATATCAGGACTACGGCATAAATGGCGTAGTCCCATTCATAATTCATTGAAGGGGAAACGGGATACCCATGCATTATGGCGATCTCATTCAGTTCGAGCCGATCGAGTCGGTCATTCAGCTTCTGGACGCCAACCGGCCCGATGAAGCAAAGAAGCTAGTTTCGACATACGTCATTTCTGACGACATGGCCGAGCGGATCGCGAAACTCATGATCCCCCAACTCTCGTTCGACGAGGCGGTGGACCACAAGGGCGTGCTGGTTGTCGGCAACTACGGGACCGGTAAATCGCACCTGATGTCGGTGCTTTCGCTGGTGGCGGAAGATGCGGCCTATATCCCGATGATCCGGCATCCCAAGGTCGCCGCTGCTGCCGCCGCGATCGCCGGGAAATTCAAGGTTCATCGCATCGAAATCTCCAGCCAGATGTCTCTTCGGGACATCGTCACTCAACAGCTCGAAGTCTTCCTTGAAAAGCACGGTGTCAGCTATTCCTTCCCGCCAGCCGATAAGGTCATCAACAACAAGACTGCCTTCGAGGAGATGATGGCGGCATTTGCCGAGGTCCATCCTAACCACGGCGTCCTCCTCGTGGTCGACGAGTTCCTCGAGTACCTGAGATCGCGCAGGGATCACGATCTGGTTCTCGACCTGTCGTTCTTGCGTGAGATTGGCGAGGTCACAAAGCACCTCCGCTTCCGGTTCGTCGCCGGCGTTCAGGAAGCGATCTTCGACAGCAGCCGCTTCCAGCATGTTGCCGATAGCCTTCGTCGTGTGAAGGATCGTTTCACGCAGATCCTGCTCGCCCGCCAGGACGTCAGTTTCGTGGTGGCCGAGCGCCTCCTGAAAAAAACGGCAGATCAGCAGAACAAGATCCGCGCTTACCTTACGCCGTTCGCCAAATTCTATGGCTCGATGAACGAACGCATGGATGAGTACGTCCGGCTGTTCCCGGTACACCCCGATTACATTGGAACCTTCGAGCGGTTGGTGTTCACCGAGAAGCGCGGCGCGCTGGTTACACTCCGGGATCAGATCCAGGCCATCCTCAACGAGGAGGTGCCCGACGATCGGCCGGGGTTGATCGGCTACGACAAATTCTGGGAGACGGTTACGTCAAACTCCGTGCTGCGCGCGGATCCGAACATCGGGCCGGTGCTCAAGGTATCCGAGGTCCTGTCGGAGCGCGTGAGGAAGGCGTTCGCCCGCCCGGCATATAGGCCGATGGCACTACGCATCATTGACGGACTTTCCGTCCATCGCTTGACGACAGGCGGCGACATCTATGTTCCCGTGGGCCCGACCGCTGAGGAGCTTCGTGACACGCTCTGCCTGTTTCAGCCCGGTATCGAAGACCTAGGCGGAGAGCCAGAGGCCGACCTGCTTTCCCTCGTTCAGACCGTCCTGCGGGAGACGCTGAAGACCGTCAACGGCCAGTTCATCTCCAAAGCGCCTGACACCGAGCAGTACTTTCTCGATCTGAAGAAGGACGTCGACTATGACGCCCAGATCGAGAAACGGGCAGAAGCCCTGTCCAATGACGCGCTCGATCGTGCCTATTACAGCGCGATCCGTCACCTTATGGAGCGCACGGACGAGACCACTTACGTCACCGGCCATCAAATCTGGCAATACCAGATCGAGTGGCAGGATCGCCGGGTAGAACGCAGCGGGTATCTCTTCTTTGGCGCCCCGAACGACCGGCCGACGGCCCAGCCCGAACGAGACTTCTATATCTATTTCATTCAGCCCTTCGAGCCACCGCGGTTCCGTGACGACCACAAGGCAGACGAGGTCTTCTTTCGGCTGAAAGGGCTCGACGACGCGATCAGGCGTCATCTCTCCTTCTATGCAGCAGCTCAGGATCTTGCATCGACGGCCAGCGGCGGCGCGAAGTCCATCTACCTCGACAAAGCCAGAGACGCCCTGCGCGACATGAGCAAGTGGCTGCAGGAAAAGCAGATGACGGCCCTCGAGGTCACCTATCAGGGCAAAAGCAAGACCCTGCAGGAGTGGACCAAGGGGGTCTCGCTGCGCGACAAGGCCCGGCTCGGGCCGGAAGAACGCATCAACTTCCGCGACGTCGTGAATGTCATTTCCGGCCTCGCGCTGAACAATCTGTTCGCCGAGGTGGCGCCCGAATATCCGACATTCTCCGCGCTTGTGACCGAGGCGAACCGAAAGCAGCTCGTCGGCAACGCCCTCCGCGCGCTTGCAGGCGGAAGTCGCACGAAGGACGCCGTTGTTATTCTTGACGGGCTGGAGATGCTCGATGGCGACCGCATCGATCCCACCCGGTCTCGGTACGCGCAGGAGGTTTTGGCGCGGCTGAAAGCCAAAGGGCATGGCCAGGTGCTGAACCGCGGCGAGATAGTCAGCGGCGACGCCGACGTTGAGTATTTCGCGCCGATCAAGTTTCGCCTCGAGCCCGATCTTCTGGTCGCCGTTCTAGGCGGGCTGGTCTATGCAGGCGACATCGTCCTAGCGATCACCGGCGACAAGATCGATTCCGGCAAGATCGCGCTGCTCGCCGAACGGCCGCTCGATGAACTGAAGCAGTTCAAGCACGTCGAGGCACCAAAGGAGATCAATGTCGCCGTCCTCCGCTCGCTATTCGAGATGTTGGGCCTCCCGCCCGGACTCGCCCAGCAGGCCACGCAGGGCTCAGACGAGCCGGTCAAACTGCTCCAGGAGGAGATCGGAACGCTGACGCGGCGCGTGCTCAGCGCCGCTACGGACATGTCTGGTCGGCTGAGCTTTTGGGGGCAACCGCTCTTGCGGGACGAAGAGATCCGCGACTGGCGTACCAAGCTCGATGCGATCAAGGCCTTCTCGGAGAGCCTGGCACCCTACAACACGGTCGGGAAGCTCAAGAACCTGCGCATCGGCTCCGACGATATCGCGGCTCAAAAGAAGAACCTCGAAGTCCTGGAAGCCGTCGAGGCGATGCTTGAGCTGGTCGCCGAGCTCGGCACCACCGCCAGTTATCTGTCGCAGGCTGAAATGGTCCTGTCGGCGGATCATGCCTGGGTAAAGCAGGCGCAGGAGACCCGAAAACAGGTTCTCGATAAGCTCGCCGCGGACAGGACCGCGCAGCACGCTGCCGAATACCGGCAGACTCTCGGCCGGCTGAAGAAGGACTACATTACCGCCTATGTCGGGCAGCATAGCAAGGCGCGCCTTGGGGTCGCGGAAGACAAGACGAAATCCGCGATCCGCAAGGACCTGCGGCTGATCGCCATGCGGGCGCTGGCTGGCATCTCCCTGATGCCGACCAGCCAGCTGACGAGCTTCGAGGAGAAGCTGGACAAGCTGAAGAGCTGTGCATCGCTCGTGGAATCCGAGCTTTCGGCCAGCCCCGTGTGCCCACACTGCAGCTTCCGTCCGGCGAACGATCAGGGCGACATGCTTCCGGCCGCCAATGTCCTGAAGCAGCTCGATAATGAGCTCGACCGGCTGATCGATGACTGGACGCAGACCCTGCTCGACAACCTCGACGACCCGATCATCCAGGAGAACTTCGATCTCCTGAAGCCTGCTGCCCGTAGCCTCGTCGACGGCTTCATCTCATCGAAAGCGCTTCCGGATCCAGTGACGCCCGACTTCGTCGCGGCCGTTCAGGAGGCGCTGTCTGCGCTGGAAAAGATCAACGTCAGCAGCGAGGACATCAGACAAGCTCTCCTGCAAGGCGGATCGCCGGCAACGCCCGAGGATCTGCGCAAGCGCTTCGAATCCTTCCTGAACGACCGCTGCAAGGGCAAGGACACCACCAAGCTTCGATTTGTGGTGGAGTAAACCACAGAGATCTTCCACCATGGGGAAATGATGAGACCAAGCGCATGAATGATCTCCTGCAGACGCATATCAGCACTACGACTGGAAAAATCGAATGCCTTGGAATGAGCTTTTCCAGCGAGGAGGCTCGACGTGAACATTTCCTGAAGCGGCTAGCCGAGAAGCTGAGGGACCCCGAATTTCGAAAGATTGAGGGATTCCCAGTCGCGGCAGATGAAGACATTCTGGCCTTGTCTGATCCACCTTACTACACCGCGTGCCCTAACCCGTTCATTGCGGATTTCGTCCGCGAACATGGCATTCCTTACGGCGATGATGAGGCTTATAGCAAAGAGCCTTTTGCAGCAGACGTTAGTGAAGGGAAGAACGACCCGGTCTATAATGCCCACAGCTACCATACTAAAGTGCCGCATAAAGCAATCATGCGGTATATACTTCATTATACAAATCCGGGAGACATTGTCTTCGACGGATTTTGCGGAACCGGAATGACCGGCGTTGCGGCCCAGCTCTGCGGCGACAGGAGTGCAATCGAGTCACTAGGCTATCGTGTTGATGCTCATGGAAACGTCCTCGAACAGCAGCAGGAGGATGGACGCAGCACTTGGAAAATCATATCGAAAGTTGGCAAGCGTAGGGCTGTACTCAACGACCTGTCCCCATTCGCAGCGTTCGTTGCCTCCAGGTACAATGACTTCCGACCAGAGGACTATGAGCAGAATCCTGTTCTTGACAAAATACTTAGCACTACGTCGAAGCACCGAGAGCTGTATGTGACACGTGGTCCGAAAAGCGATCACAAACGTCCGATCGACTATATAATTTGGTCAGAGGTATTCTCATGCCCAAGTTGTCAACAACAGGCATCGTTATACGATCTTGCTGTGGATCGATCTTCAGGCGCACTGCAGGATCAATTTTCATGCGTATCCTGCGGAAAGGTGCTCAAGAAAGAAGATCTTGAGCGTGTCTGGGTCACGACGCTTGATGTTGACGGTAAATCTGTTCTCAGGGAGCTGAAGACTGTCCCAGTTGAAATAGTTGCGGAAATATCTGGTCGCACAGCCCGTTTCCAGCCCACTGATTTCGATCTGGATATCGTTGGAGCTCTTGATGGGGCGCCGCTTGCGGGTGTTCCGAATGCAATGTTCCCGCACGGTCGACAAACTAGGAAGGTAAAAACCGGTTCGGGAATTGAAAAAGTGCACCAGATGTTTACTCGCCGTGCACTTCAATTCATTTCAGAGGCGTGGCAGGACGCATCCTCAAGCCTTTCGGCGAGGTCTGGCAGATCTGCACTGTTTCTGCTGTCGGGAACAATCACTCTAATCTCGAGACGAGAGCGATACCGCGACGGTTCGGGAAAAGGTGCGCAGTCTGGAACCCTTTATGTTCCGTCCTTGCAGGTAGAGAAGAACCCGTACCACGTGCTCGACCGCAAGAGGAGGTCCTTCGTTCGGCTGCCGCTCAGAACTGCTGGCTCCCATGCAGTGGTGACTGTGGGTTCAAATTCCGACGTTAGGATGATACCAGACAACTCAATCGACTACATTTTTACGGATCCACCATTCGGAGAGTCTCTCCAATATGCGGAATTAAACTTCTTCCACGAAGCATGGCTCGCTGTGAGGTCTGCCATAGAGAGCGACTGCGTACTAAACTACGTTCACAAGAAGGAGCTTTCATTTTATCAATCTCTCATGAGAAAGGCGTTTTCGGAAGCCTTCAGAGTACTGAAGCCAGGACGTTGGATAACAGTAGAGTTCTCGAATACACAGGCGAGTGTATGGAATGCCATTCAGGTTGCGCTTCAGGAAGCTGGCTTCGTTGTCGCGAATGTCTCGGCCCTCGACAAAAAACAAGGAAGCTTCAATTCCGTAACTACTACCACTTCAGTGAAGCAAGACCTCGTTATCTCCGCGTATAAACCTAACGGGGGATTGGAGGATCGCTTTGTTTCGACTGGTGGCAATGAGGATTCGATCTGGGACTTCGTTCGTACGCATCTAAAATATCTCCCGACTGTCAAAGCCAAGAAGGGCGAGCTAGAGTTCATTGCTGAACGGGATCCTCGGATCATATTTGATCGTATGGTTGCTTGGTTTGTCCGCCACAATACTCCTGTGCCACTTTCGAGTCAGGAGTTTCAGGAAGGTCTGCGACAACGCTTCCCTGAACGAGATGGAATGGTATTTCTGCCGGAGCAGGTTGCAGAATACGATAGGAAGCGTGCACAGGTAGCTCAGGCTCCGCAAATGGAGCTCTTCATCTCTGATGAACGTAGTGCCATCGATTGGCTCAACGACTTTCTCAAAAAACGTCCCTCGACCTATCAAGAGCTTCACCCGGAGTTCATTGCACAGCTTGGTGCCGGCTGGAAAAAGCACGAGGCGAAGCCAGAACTGTCCGCACTCCTGGAAGGCAACTTCCTCCAGTATGACGGGGAGGGTGACGTCCCAAGTCAGATTCATAGCTATCTTTCGACAAACTATAGAGACCTGCGAGGGTTGGAAAAGAGCGAACTACGTCTCAAATCTAAAGCCAAGGATAGATGGTACGTGCCAGATCCGAGCAAAGCGCAAGACCTAGAGCAAAAGCGCGAAAAGACGCTGCTCAAAGAGTTTGAATCGTATCAGGCTATGCCAGGACGTCGGTTGAAGGAGTTCCGTCTCGAAGTGCTGCGTGCCGGTTTCAAGGCAGCTTGGTCCGCAAAGAATTATCAAGCGATCATAAGCATCGCTCAGAAGATTCCTGAAGAGACCCTTCAGGAAGATGAGAAACTTCTACTTTGGTACGATCAGGCGCTCACCCGCATGGAGGCTGGTGCGTGAGGCATGCGGGCAACGGACATGGCATCGGCGATTGGTGCTGGCATGAGCGACACGTCGCACCCTGCCGTGTCGTTGACCGGGAGGAGATCTGGGGCGAAACCGCCTATCGGGTCTGGTTGCCCGGCAAGGACGCGGTTGTCCGCGCCCGCTCGCGCGACCTGAGCCCGCTCGACTCCGTCCAGCCGACAGCCGAGCAGATCCTGCACACTGCCGCGGCGGCCAAGCTGCTGGATGCGCTGGAGGATAACCTTCTGCTGGCGCCGATCCAGTCGAGTGTTGTGCCGCTGCCGCACCAGCTCTACGCGCTCAACCGCGCCATGAGCCGGGACAGGATACGCTATCTGCTCGCGGACGAGGTGGGGCTCGGTAAGACGATCGAAGCCGGGCTGATCCTGCGCGAGCTCAAGTTGCGTGGGATGGCGCGCCGTATCCTTGTCGTGGCGCCGAAGGGGCTGGTCAGGCAGTGGCAGGCCGAGATGCGGCTGCATTTCGGCGAGCATTTCCAGTTCATCGAACCGTCCGAACTCTCCGCCTTTCGCCAATGGCGCAGCGATGAGGAGAACCTCTGGCGACTGCATGATCAGGTGATCTGCTCGCTCGACTCGGTGAAGCCGCTCGAAGGCCGCCGCGGTTGGAGCCTCGAGCAGCTCAACACCTACAACCGCGAGCGGTTTGAGGACCTGATTTCGGCCTCCTGGGATCTGGTCATCATCGATGAAGCCCACCGCATGGGCGGGAGCACGGATCAGGTAGCGCGCTACAAGCTGGGCGCCGCGCTGGCTGACGCTGCACCATACCTGCTTCTGCTATCCGCAACACCGCACCAGGGCAAGACAGACCAGTTCCATCGGCTGATGCAGCTGCTCG
>Ga0182742_1004408_pt1 | contig 12772 bp, 11 predicted proteins | sample eDN5th37CBELigMG_FD_128880 | JGI IMG/M metagenome (GOLD analysis project Ga0182742, IMG submission 128880) | Enriched Miracle-Growth compost microbial communities from Emeryville, California, USA - eDNA 5th pass 37_C BE-Lig MG (version 2)... ... | reverse complement strand
TTCGCTTTTGTTCTTTACGGATACTAAAATTGCATATACTACTTAAAAAAATCAATCAATCCATTAAAAACAGTCAATAAATGAAATGTTTTGAGTGAAAATGAATGTTTTTGATTGAAAATGATTGAAATGTGAATCCGGTTACATTATAATGGACCTATAAAAGTTGAATTAGGGGTGTTGTTAATATGCTAACACCTGAACGCCAACGATTAATCCTTCAAATGATAAAGGAAAAGTCGGTGGTGAAAATCCAGGATATAGTTGAACTTACAGGGGCATCGGAGTCAACAATCCGCCGTGACTTAACCCAGCTTGAACAGGAAAAATACTTAAAGCGCGTGCACGGTGGCGCCGCAAAGCTTCAAGGCAAGCTGCAGGAACCAAGTATGATCGAAAAATCAACCAAAAACCTTCAAGAAAAGCAGCGAATTGCCAAATATGCTGCAAGTTTAATCGAAGCAGGTGACTCGATTTATCTTGATGCTGGGTCGACAACATTTGAAATGATCCCTTTTTTACCTAAAAAAGAGATTGTGGTTGTCACAAATGGATTGATGCATTTGAATCTGTTGCTAGAAAGAGAAATCCCCACTTATATTATTGGTGGATACGCGAAGCAGAAGACCAAGGCGATAATCGGAAGAGGTGCTCTAGAAAGCCTTGAACAATATCGTTTTGATAAATGCTTCTTAGGTGTCAATGGAATCCATCCGGAATTTGGGTACACGACACCCGATCAAGAAGAGGCAATCATAAAGCAAATGGCATTAAAGATGTCGAGAGAAGCGTTTGTATTAGCTGATAATACAAAGTTTTCTGAGGTATCTTTTGCGAAAATTGTCGATATACATGAGGCAACGATTATTACAGAGGATATAGATGAAGAAATCTTTACCCAATTTGAAAGTAAAACTAGCATAAAGGTTGTGACATCATGATTTATACTCTAACGCTAAACCCATCTGTTGATTACATTATCAATGTTGATGATATTCAATTAGGGCAACTAAATAGAACGAAGGCGGAAGCGAAATTTCCTGGTGGAAAAGGAATAAATGTTTCCCGCTTACTGGGCTCGATGGGAGTAAAAAGTATTGCGACAGGATTTCTTGGTGGATTTACAGGAACTTACGTGAAGCAAGCCTTACAAAAGGAAGGGATTGAAACCGCCTTTGTGGAGGTTGAAGAAGATACAAGAATCAACATAAAATTAAAATCCTCAAGCGAAACGGAGATTAATGCTCAAGGTCCTGAAATTTCTGCTCATAATCTTCAACGATTAAAGGATCAAATAATGAAATTAACCGTTGATGATATCCTTGTTTTGGCTGGGAGTATCCCTTCAAGATTACCTAAAACGATTTATGAGGATTTAGTAAAAATCTGTAAGGAAACAGGGGCGGAATTTGTAGTTGATGCAGAGGGAAGCATTCTCCAGAGGGTTCTCCCGTATCAACCTTTCTTAATCAAACCAAATCATCACGAATTAGGACAATTCTTTGATAAAGAGATTACTTCTTGTGAAGATGCACTATATTATGGAAAAAAACTTGTTGAACTTGGTGCGAAAAATGTAATTGTCTCTCTTGCAGAAAAGGGTGCTGTTTTTATCAACGAAGAATTGGCTCTTACCTCAACGGTTCCAAAAGGGGAGCTGAAAAGCTCTGTTGGTGCTGGAGATTCGATGGTCGCGGGATTTCTATCAAAGAGCTTAAATAACGGTGATTTAATGGAAGCATTTCGCTATAGTGTTGCTTCTGGTAGCGCAACTGCCTTTTCGATTGGTCTAGGATCACCTGAAAAGATAGAAGAACTATTGTCACAAGTGCAACTTACTGAGAGTGTTTAGGAGGAAAAGAAGATGAGAATAACACAATTATTAACAAAAGACACCATCCTTCTTTCAATGAACGGGAAAAGCAAAGAAGAAGCGATCGATAATCTAGTAGATGTTTTAGTTAAAGCGAATAAAATTGATAGCCGTGAGGATTTTAAGGCGGCAATTTTAAAGCGAGAAGAACAAAGTACAACCGGTGTTGGGGATGGCATTGCAATTCCACACGCGAAGACCAAATCTGTTAAGGACCCTGCTATTGTTTTCGGGAAATCAGAAGGCGGAATTGACTATCAATCACTGGATGGCCAACCAGCTCACTTATTCTTTATGATTGCTGCCCCAGAGGGAGCGAACAATACTCACCTTGAAGCACTGTCTAGATTGTCAGGTATCTTAATGCGACCTGAAGTCCGTGAAAAATTAATGGCTGCTAAATCAGAAAATGAAGTTATTGACATTATTAACAGTTTTGACGAAGAAGATGAGGAAGAGACAGACGTATCTGAAAGCAAGAATTATGTAGTTGCCGTAACTGCGTGTCCGACTGGAATTGCCCATACCTATATGGCAGCAGATGCCTTGAAAGCAAAGGCTGCGGAGCTAGGTGTAGACATTAAAGTAGAAACAAGAGGATCTAGCGGAGCAAAAAATGTGTTAACAGAAGATGATATTAAAAATGCCGTGGGTGTCATTGTTGCTGCCGATACGAAGGTAGAGATGGCAAGATTTGCTGGAAAGCCAGTGATTGAAACGGCGGTGGCGAATGGAATTCGAAAGCCTCAAGAATTAATTGAGCGTGCATTAAAAAAGGATGCGCCAATTTATAAGGCGGATGCTTCAAGCACCGATGAATCGGACAAGAAGCAAGATAAGAAATCTGTTGGTTCTACGATTTATAAACATTTGATGAATGGTGTCTCTAATATGCTTCCGTTTGTAGTTGGAGGCGGAATTTTAATTGCTATGTCATTCTTATTTGGCTATAATGCGGCAGATCCTAATGATCCAAGCTATCATCCAATTGCCAAGGCATTAATGGATATTGGAGGCGGCGCAGGGGCATTCGGGTTACTTGTACCGGTTCTTGCAGGTTTTATTGCGATGAGTATTGCTGATCGCCCTGGATTTGCACCTGGTATGGTTGGTGGTTTACTTGCTGCAACAGGTGGAGCCGGTTTCTTAGGTGGACTAGTTGCGGGTTTCCTTGCAGGTTACCTTGTTATCGGGTTGAAAAAAGTCTTAAAAGTTCTCCCTGCTTCATTAGAAGGAATTAAAACGATTCTTCTTTATCCACTCTTTGGGATTGCCATTACTGGATTCTTAATGGTTTTCTTAGTAAATGAACCTGTTGGCGCAATAAATACTGGGATTTCAAATTGGTTATCTGGACTTGGAACGGGAAATGCAGTTTTACTTGGTGCAGTTTTAGGCTTAATGATGGCTGTTGACATGGGTGGTCCTGTTAACAAGGCCGCATATGTTTTTGGAACAGGATTGCTAGCAAATGGCATCTATGAGCCAATGGCGGCAATTATGGCAGGTGGTATGGTTCCACCACTAGGAATTGCAATAGCCACTACGATTTTCAAAAATAAGTTTAATAAGCAAGAACTTGATGCAGGGAAGGCTAACTATATTATGGGGCTTTCGTTCATTACTGAGGGAGCGATTCCTTATGCAGCGGCTGACCCTCTTCGTGTCATTCCATCCGCTGTCGTAGGTGCCGCAGTAGCAGGTGGATTAACAATGATGTTTGATATTAGCTTGAGAGCACCACATGGCGGTTTGTTTGTAGTGCCATTAGTAGATGGCAATTGGTTAATGTATTTACTAGCTATCGTGATTGGATCTATTGTAACAGCCATTATGCTAGGAATATTGAAGAAACCAGTAGAAAAATAGTATACAACTTACGAGGCAAAAGGGTTCCAATATCATATTGGTACCCTTTTTGTTTGTAGTGATTTCTGGGAGGTAAATTATGGATGGTGCCAGGCACCATCCATAATTTACCTCCTATTTTCTCCATATAGTTTCTGTCTAGGGACAGACATATTTAGGGCTACAATCCATATTCTTTTATGAGGGTGAAAGGAGGAGAGGTGAAAATGTCAAAGGATTTTCAAAGTGCCGCTATGTTTGAACACCGTTTCTGGCTGCAGGTATTAGGTGATCATGGCCGATTTATCCGCGATGCGCTTGCTCCTACTGAAAAGAAAGAAATCGATACAGCTACTTATTTCATCTATACGTTTGATAGGCTACTCCAAAGTGTCGATGCAACTGACCTTGTTCAGCTGAGCAAAAAGGCCGATGAGGAAGCGAAAAAGATTCGAGCATTTAAATTAGAGCTTATTGAAAAAATGTTAGTCGGAAGGATAACGATTCAGTTTACCCCTAGTTTTATCAATCATATGGTGAATGAGGTAGAGGAATACATTCAAGTTCTTGAATACTTGAAAAAATCACAAATCCCCCCGATCTTTCATGAACTACACCATCATTTAGTGTGGCTACTCGATGCTGCTGGCCATGCAGGCACAATCTCTGACAATCTTGACCGGACTGAAAAGCAATTAAAAGAAAAAAGTGATATGTACACAAAGCATTTTGAAGACTTTTATTTAAAAGCAGTCGAAATGGCAGGGTATTTACGAACAAACCTTCCTACTTTTCCTGCTTTAGAGAGAATGAATAATGAAGTTTCATTAGAGATGAAGGTATTTATGGGATTCCTTGATGAACTTGAAGAGATGGAATTAAGCGAAAAAGTCCTTGGAGCAATTGCCCCTTTAATGGCTGACCATATGTACAGAGAAGAATGTTATTATCTTACAAAGGTGGCGGAATCTACAGGAGTACAGCCTCCCCATTGTGATCCAGGAAAACCGCGAATCCAAACAAATTAAAAATGAGAGCTTGGGAAATTTCCAAGCTCTCATTTATTTAGATAAGTTTTCTTCCAATCAAAATATCTAAATCAACCGTGATCTCGACTGATTCTTTCTGAAGAAATGCCTTTTCTCTTTCCTCAGTGGTTGCCCATGATAAAGGTGTCATTTGAACCAAGGCATCTATAAATGGATGTTTAAGATTCATCGTATATTGAATGCGAGTTTGATTAACGATGTCAAAATGTTTATTAAAATGCTCTACTGTTTCAATATTTGAGTAGGACTGCTTTTCTAGATCATCATAAAAAGCTTCTCGTAATTCTTTTAAATACCCACTTTGCGGAACGATTTTCAGGACAAACCCGTCATCCTTTAATAATCGAGTAAACTCCGAATAATTGGAAGGGGAGAGGATATTTAGAATAACATCAAATTGCTGATCCTTAAACGGTGTATTGGCAAGGTCAGCTACACACCAAATATTATTCTTGTAATTCTTTGAAGCAACCACTACCCCCTCCTTCGCTAGATCAATCCCAATCCCGGTGACATTGGTTTGATTTTCAGCACGTAGGATCTCACATATCGAAGCGAGATGGGACCCTTCCCCACATCCGGTATCAAGTATTGATATATTTCCTGCTTCAATTCCACGATACTTTGTAATTATATCGGCTATTTCTTGACATAATGGTTCAAAAAACTCACCTTCAGCGATCAGTTTTCTCCTAGCTTCAAAAAGCTCTTTCCCATACTTCGTTTTGACCTGGTGCTTGAGTAGATTCAGATACCCTTGTTTTGTAAAATCAAAGGTATGTTGATTGGTGCAAATTAAACTTTGTAACTCAAAAACACTCATGGATGAGTAGCAAATTGGACATTTAAAAATCGATGCTAACTCACCGACATATTTCGCACTTAACATTCTTTGGGACATTTTAGACAATGAAGATACCTCACTTATTGGGTTATGTATTTGGAAGGCAAGACTAGCCTCAGGATTCTGTATTTTGATCTAACAAATCCATTATCATTATAAACGTTTTTTCACTTCAAGTAATCCTATCCAAAAATGATTGATTAGTTGCAATTAATATTAAACAAACATTTAGGGAAATATTTGCTTAATAACAAATATATACGTTCAACGTTTGTTTAAGAGATTGACTAACAATGAACATCAGGTTAAAATATTTGTAAATGACCTAACATATTGATGAAAAGTTTGGATTTTAATTTAAAGTTTATGGGATGTGTGTCAATTGGGGATTACAGATTCATTTTGGAGAGCGTCATTAGAAGAGCTTAAGCAAGGCTATGTTGAGGAGAAAGATGCTTTTATATGCTTGTTGTGCGGAGAGAAAGTAGAAAAAGGGATTATTTACCCCTATGAAAATAATCTCTATGAAGCGGAGCGCTATATGCGTATTCATATTGAGACTTCACATCAATCGGTCTTTGAATATTTAGTTGGAATGGATAAAAAACTGACAGGTCTTACCGACCACCAGCGGAGCCTATTGCTTCTATTCTATCAGGGGAAGAGTGATGCGGAGGTCCAAACAGAGCTAGGGATTGGCAGTCCTTCGACCATTCGCCATCATCGATTTGCACTGAAAGAGAAAGAACGACAAGCGAAAACATTTTTGGCATTGATGGAATTATTAAAGGAGAAGGACCAGTATGAGCCAGCTTTTGTCCCTGTCCATAAAACAGCGACAATGGTCGATGAGCGTTACAATATTACCCAAGAAGAACAAGACAAAATGATAAAGAAATACTTTCCAGAAGGAACGTCGAAACGCTTAAATAGATTTCCCCCTAAGGAGAAACAGAGACTAGTTGTCCTGAGGGAAATCGCTAATCAATTAAAGGATGACTATATCTATGAGGAAAAGGAATTGAATCAAAGATTGAAAGCCTTTTACGAAGATTATGTCTTAATTAGAAGGTATTTAATTGATTATGGCTTTATCAATCGTAAACCAGATGGAAGTCAATATTGGTTAGCAAAATAATCTAGAAAGCAGGCAGAATGAGAATGGATCGAAAAAAGGCGTTAAAGCAACAGTATAAAGAAATCACTATTGAAGCAGGAGTTTTTCAAATTAAAAACACTGTTAATGGGAAAATCTATATTGGAAGCACCAAAAATTTAAGAACATTAAACGGGGTTAAGTTTATGCTTGAAAATGGAGGCCACACGAATAAGGAGCTCCAAGCAGAGTGGAACCAATACGGGAAGGATGCATTTGTGATTGAAGTGTTAGAGAAGCTTAAAAAGAAAGAGGATCCCTATTATAACGAAAAGGAAGCATTAGCAGAACTTGAAGAAAAATGGTTAGCGGATTTACACCCATATGGAGAAATTGGTTACAATCCTAAAAAAGATCGCCCATAATTTCATTGTCTTTGAGAATTTAATAAAGCGAAAGTGGCATGATAATTCTGTGTACAATTTGAATAGGAATTCTTCTAAAGGAGTGCCATTGATGCCATTTTGTCAGCTGGAATATGGGGAAATTTATTATGACGAATATGGAAAGGGAACACCAATCATTATGATTCACCCGCCTGCAATGGGAAGAAAAGTGTTTTATTATCAATATCCTCTAGGAGAGAAATTTCATTTAATCCTACCGGACCTTAGTGGGCATGGAGACTCGGTGTCAGAAAAGAAGGTATTTTCAACCACTGATTATGTCGAAGAGGTAGCCGCGCTTTTAGAACATCTTCATATAAAAAAAGCGATCCTATGCGGGTATTCATCGGGCGGAAATATAGTCCAAGAATTTGCGCTCACTTATCCTGAAAGAACCTTGGCGGTGATATTATGCGGTGGGTTCCCAGAGGTAGACTCGATTATTTTAAAATATGAACATATTGTTGGCATGTATATGGCCAAAAACCATCCACACATTTTGGCCAAGGGCATTGCCACTGCCCATACTGCGGACAAAGGCATAAGGGATATGATATATGACCATATGATCAAAACCAACCAAGCTACTTGGTTCCATTGTTATCATGATTCATTAAAATTTTCGTGTATACACAGGCTACATGAGTTAAAAATGCCATTTTATCTTTTTTATGGCTCGCGTGATTTCTCAAATAAACATATCGGCATCTATAAAAAACATCTCCCACATGTTAAAACAATTATCATAAAAAAAGTCGCTCATCAATTAATTACCAAGAAGCCGAAGGAATTCAATGATGAAGTTACAAGGATTATCGATGAATTTAAATGAACAGCAAGTCCCGCTCTTTTAGGAAGAGCGGGACTGTTTGCATGCTTTTCTATATGAAAAGCTGCTGGTGACAAAGACTTTTACAGGGGGCAGAATCTTTAAGCCCCTTTTTTTGTTGGCTTAATCGCCATTAAAATAACCACCGCGGCAGCAAAACTAAGCCCTGTTAAGAGATAAAACACGAATTTCTCGGAGTTTTTCATCATAATCGCAACGACGGGAGGTCCTGCTGCTACCCCAACAAATCTCATTGAACTATAAATAGATGTAATGGTTCCACGTTGCTTCTTATCAATATTTGCAGTGATAAGGGTATCCAGTGGGGGCAATGAAGCTCCTATCCCAACTGCCCCTATTAGGAATATCGTGATGAGGTACCACAAATCCTTTGATAATCCGAGCGCAGCAATAGCGGCTCCAAGTAAGGCTAAACCGAAAAAAGAAACCCACTTCATAAAGACCTGGTTCTCTTTGATTATTTTTCCAGTGATAAAGGACGCCAAGCAAAGAGCCCCAAGTGGCATGGAAAGGAATAAACCTTTTTTTAGATTTTTAATGTGATATTGGGATTCCAGTATTTCCGATAGGTAAAATAGTACGCCAAATAAAACAAACATAACAATGATTCCAATGAAAAAAATGGCGTAAAGCCACCGACCATTATTCGCAAAAATGTCTTTTACCTTTTTTATAAAATCTCGAAAAGGAATGGCTTCCGCTTTTTTCGGATTCTTGACGAGAAAAATCATTAATAAAATTGAAATCAGCGATAAAATTGGAATTGAAAGAAACGGCAAAAACCAGATGATCCCGGCTAAAAAAGAGCCCAAGATTGGGCTTAGTACCTTACCAAGAGTGTTTGATGTTTCGATCATGCCTAACGCACTACTTACGTCATTTTCACTTTTAAACATGTCACCGACAAGTGGGAGGACGATTGGAAAGGCCCCAGCAGCACCTGCTCCTTGTAGGGCTCGTCCAAATAAAAGCAGCCAATACCCACTATCCATTTGCCATGAAGCCCAACCAGCAATAAAGCCTCCTATGCCCGTCAGCACTAAACTAGGGATAATTACTTGCTTCCTGCCAAGTCGGTCTGATAAGTAACCGGCAATAGGGATAAGGAAAATCGCGACAATGGAATAAACTGTTATAACCAAACTTGATTGAAAGGAGGAAATGTTCATTTCCGTTTCTAAAACAGGAAGGACAGGAATTAACATTGAGTTACCTAAAGTCATGACTAATGGAATCGAAGAAATGGATAAAATTGCCCATCTCTGCTTACTGATTCCGGACTTTTTCTTCTCAGAGGACTTTCCCTCTGAACTGGAGAACAATTTTTCCACGTAATTCATCGCTTACCCGCCTTTTATGTGATTATTTATATCATTAACTAAATGACTGAATATAAGCTTGCTTTTTTATGGAAATACGCTTTAAAAATTAAGGAAATAATCATAAAATAAATACAAAGTAGGGGGGAGATTTCAATTGCAATAAAGCTAATTCAATTAAATGTTGGAGAGCCAAAGGAATTTGTATGGAAAAATCAACTTGAAAAATCCGCTATCGGAAAGATTAAGGTAACAGAAGCCTATCTTTCGAAAGCGGGTTTTCATCATGATGGGGTGGCCGATACAAAATTTCATGGAGGTCCAGATCGGGCTGTTTGTTTATATCCGTATGAGCATTATTCTTTATGGGAAAAAGAGTTCATGCAAAAATTAGAATTCCCTGGTTTTGGAGAAAATATCACAGCGACAGGGATGAGAGAAGATGAAATCTTCATCGGAGACGTGTTTAGATTAGGAGAAGCTGTTGTTGAAGTATCGCAAGGAAGAGTTCCTTGTTCCACTATTTCTAAGCATAATGGAATCACAACCTTGTTGAAAAGGATCGTGGAGACAGGCTATACAGGGTGCTTTTTTAGAGTAATTGAAGAAGGAAGAATTTCTTCGGATGCTGAAATTACCTTGCTAGATCGAGTTCAGGATCAATTTTCAATCCTTAGAGGAAATCAGCTGTTCTTCCATGAGCAAGATAATCGAGCAGAAATTGAAGAAATCGTTCAATTAAAGGCATTAGCCCAAGAATGGCAAGACAGGTTTAAAAAGGTTCTTGAACCAAGGTGAAATCAGTTAATTCTAAAAAAAACGAAAATACTATTGACATTAAGCGAAATTATTTTTATTATTAATACCAACGAAACAGTACTTGGCGTTGAAGAAGATTAGTAGCTATAACAGACATTCTAGAGAGCTGGTGGTTGGTGCAAACCAGTATGAATGTTACAGTGAATGGCCTTCTGAGCTCCAGACCGAACCCATTTTAGGCAGTAGGCTCTGGCGAACAAGCCTCATCGTTACAAGAGGCAGGTATTCAAGCCTAAAAGCTTTGATACCGTTAAGCGAGCCGATTTTTCGGCTAAACAAGGTGGCACCACGGGTTTCTCGTCCTTATTAGTAGGAGAGAGGCCCGTTTTTTATTTGCAAAAAAAATAGCTAAATCATTGCGCAAGAAGAGTATATTCACCATTTTCGTCACAGAGAGCCGGAGAAGCTGTGAACCGGTACGAAAGGGTCAATAGAATGGGCTTGCAAGAGGCAACCTGAACCGATTAGTAGGGGAGCACGGAATTCCACCGTTAAAAGGAGAGGGGATAAAGGCAATTGAAAAACCTTTTGTACCCGAAAGTGGAAACCCTTTGTGGTTTCAATTGAGGTGGCACCGCGGTCAAAAGCAATCGTCCTCTATATGCACAATAAGTGCGTATAGGGGACTTTTTTTTATTCATTGGAAAAGGGGCTGGATTTACGTGGTACTGAATAAACAAGTGGTTCATACGATTATTGAAGAAATTGAAGGGGATACCTTAACGCCTATAGCCATTTATCAAAAAATTACTGGAAAGCAGAAGTTTTTACTTGAGAGTTCATTAAAACATGAGAAGTCAGGACGTTTTTCTTTTATTGGAGCGGACCCGGTATATGAAATAAAAGCGTATCGGGGCGGTCTTACAGTAAAAGGCCCAACAGGGGAAGAAACGAAAACGGCAAAAGTAATCGATATCGTAAGAGATTACTTACCAGAGATTGAAGCGATTCCAGGGATTCCGTTCATCGGTGGGGCTGTTGGCTATATTGGCTATGATATCATTCGGGATTACGAAGAAATAGGTTCAGAAAAAGAGGATCCATTGGAAATGCCTGAGGCTCACTTAATGATTTTCAATGAAGTCATCGTTTTCGACCATTTAAAGGAACGGGTGTTTATTGTTGGAATCCCACTTCCTGGAATTTGTGAGGATGAGCTGAAAAAGAAGCTAGAAAGGCGAAAACAGGAGTTAAGAAAGGAAATGCAACATCGGCCAGATAACAACTTTGAGCTAGCTGAATTCGAATCAAATCTATCGCAACAGGAATTTGAACAGATGGTGATGAAAGCAAAGCAATATATCGAGGCAGGTGATATTTTCCAGGTGGTCCTTTCAAGGAGACTTGAAGCCAAACTTAAGGGAAACCCGTTCACCTTTTATCGAAAGCTAAGGGTCAATAACCCATCGCCTTATATGTACTATTTGGATTATGGCGACTACTCGATTGCTGGAGCATCCCCTGAAAGTCTGGTTCAAGCAAGAGGATCTGAAATCATGACCAATCCGATTGCAGGTACAAGACCAAGAGGCAAGAGTGAAGACGAGGATGAACAATTAGAGCAAGATTTGCTTCTGGATGAAAAAGAGCTTGCAGAACATCGAATGTTAGTTGATTTAGGGCGTAACGACCTCGGTAGAATTTGCAAAATTGGCACAATTAAACTTGATAAATTTATGAATGTGGAACGGTATCAACATGTGATGCACATCGTGTCGGAGGTAAGCGGAGAGCTTGAGGAAGGGGTTAACGCATTAGAAGGCTTGGCTTCATGTTTGCCAGCCGGGACGGTTTCGGGAGCCCCAAAAATCCGGGCGATGCAGATTATTAATGAGCTTGAAAGTGTAAAAAGAGGAGTATATTCAGGCGCGATTGGCTATTTTTCAGCCTGTGGAAATATGGATTTTGCTCTAGCGATTCGCACGATGGTGATTAAGGACAATAAAGCCTATATTCAGGCAGGAGCAGGGATTGTTTATGACTCAGACCCAACAAAGGAATTTGAGGAAACAGAACATAAACTTAGGGCACTTAGGGAGGCAGCCAATGATTCTTTTAATTGATAACTATGACTCTTTTACTTATAACCTTTACCAATACTTGGGGGAACTTGGTGAAACACCTAAAGTGGTCAGAAATGACCAAATCACAATAGCAGAGATTGAGAACCTGAACCCAGACGCTATCATCATTTCACCTGGTCCAGGGAGACCAGAGGACGCCGGGATTTGCGTAAATTTGATTAAAACATTTGCGCCAAGCATTCCAATCCTCGGAATCTGTCTAGGGCATCAAGCAATCGGTTATGCCTTTAACGGAAACATCATTAGGGCTAAAGACATTATGCACGGGAAGATTTCGGAAATTTCGCATAATAAAACCGCTCTTTTTACGTCATTGCCTGATGAAATATCGGTCATGCGCTATCATTCACTAGTGATCGAAAAGGATTCAGTTCCCAATGAATTAGAGGTGCTGGCAATTTCCGCGGAAGATAACGAGATCATGGCTGTTAAACATAAAGAATACCCATTGTATGGGCTCCAATTCCATCCTGAATCGATCGGGACAAAGGAAGGAAAACAATTGCTAGAGAACTTTATTACGGAAACAAGGAAGGAGAAGGGC
>Ga0182742_1004407_pt1 | contig 12780 bp, 5 predicted proteins | sample eDN5th37CBELigMG_FD_128880 | JGI IMG/M metagenome (GOLD analysis project Ga0182742, IMG submission 128880) | Enriched Miracle-Growth compost microbial communities from Emeryville, California, USA - eDNA 5th pass 37_C BE-Lig MG (version 2)... ... | reverse complement strand
GCGGATCGAAGATCGATGAATCCCGAAGTTCCGGCGCCGCGCGCGATCCGGCGATGGGGCCGCGGGGCTGACGAAACCGAGACCAACCGACGCTCGGTCCGAGACATCGGATCGGGCCGCCGAGCGGTTGGAGTCCCGACCGAGGCTTTCACCGCAATCTCTTGAGGCGTCCCGCCTCGGGTTGCGCCGCGATTTTTCTTCCTTTCGCAATGTCGTATTTTGTTTTATCTCCACCATTGGAGGTCTCATGCATTCGAGAATCCAGGAGACTGGCCGCCCGACGCATCGTGGCTTCACGTTGATCGAGTTGCTGGTGGTGATCGCCATCATCGCGGTCTTGATCGCGCTGTTGCTTCCCGCGGTGCAGTCGGCCCGCGAGGCCGCCCGCCGCTCGCAGTGCGTCAACAATATGAAGCAGCTTGGCCTGGCGCTTCACAATTACGCGTCGTCCACCGGGGCCTTCCCGCTGGGAGGCAACTCGGGCCCGATCGCGTTCGGAGGCGTCTGCAACTCGTTGACGCGCGAAGGCTGCGCCGACTGGGGCGCCTGGAGCGCCCAGACGATGCTTCTGCCCTATATGGAGCAGGGGACCATCTACAACACGCTGAACTTCGTGACCACCGCGCGGGGCAACGGCGATACCGAGGCCGCGAACACGACGGGCTTCCTGACCGTCATCAACTCGTACCTCTGTCCCTCCGCCACGCCGCCGCCGCGAATCAATCAAAACGCGTTCTTTGTCAACGGCGTCCGCGTGGGCTATTGGCCGGGCAACAGCTACTTCGCCAGCGCCGGGTCGACGATCATGTGGTTGGGCTGGCCGACCAACAGCCCAAATGGCGTCTTCAACGTCGGCGGCCAAGCCTACGCCGTCCGCGACATCCAGGACGGCACCTCCAACACCGTGGCCTTCGGCGAGTTCCGCATCGGCGATTTCAACGACCAGAAGAACTCGATCCAGGACATCGTCGGCGTGCAGTGGAACAACGTCGGCTGGGCGAGCGTGCCGAACCGGAACATGGACGGGCCGTTCTCGAACATGCCGGCCGGCGCCGGTTACCTGACCCCCGCCCTCCAGGCCTGCTCCACGGCCTGGCAGGCGAACAGCAGTGGTTTCGGAGCCAATGGCACTGGCCAGCGAAGCTGGAACGGCCGGCTCTGGCACGTTGGCAACTACGGCCACGCGCTGGGTAACTTGGTGGTGCCGCCGAACTCGCCGTACCCCTACTGCCAGTTCTGGACGGACAACGGCGACTTTGACTCCGCGGGCATCAACGGCCTCTCAAGCTACCACTCCGGCGGGGCGAACGTCTGCTTCGCCGACGGCTCGGTTCGATTCCTGAAAAACAGCGTGGCCTACAACGTCCTTTGGTCGCTCGGCTCGCGCGCCCAAGATGATGTGGTCAGCGCCGATCAGTATTGAGTATTGATCGGCCGTCCCTTCCGTCCGACAATGGAAACCCGCCCCGGCCTCGCGCCGGGGGCGGGTTTTCGCGCGTTGGGACAAACGGAGAAGCATCCTCGAATGGCTTCCGATATCTTGAGTTGAACTGAAATAGGCGAGGCGGCCGACCATGCGGCGATCAATCGGACTGATGCTTTCGGCGGTCCTCGGGATCGGACTGTTCGCCGGCCGGGCGATGGCGGACGAGCCGCCGCCCAAGGTTGATTTCAACGACCAGATTCGGCCGATCCTCTCGGACAAGTGCTTCCTCTGCCACGGTCCCGACCCGAAGAACCGCAAGGCCAAGCTCCGGCTCGACGAAAAAGCAGGCGCGTTTGGCGAGACCAATACCGGGATCCGCCCCGTCGTCCCCGGCGACTTGGAGGAGAGCGAGCTTTTTTATCGGATCATCAGCGAGGACGACGACGAGCGGATGCCCCCCAAATCGCTCGGCCGCGAACTCTCTCCCGACGAGATCGCCCTAATCCAGCGCTGGATCTTGGAGGGGGCCGAGTGGACCGACCATTGGGCGTTCGTCCCCCCGGTCGCCGCCGCGCCTCCCAAGACGGCGCGAAAGGATTGGGGCGTCAACTCGATCGACGGCTTCGTCTTGGCCAGGCTGGAGGCCGAGGGACTCTCTCCCGCGCCCGAGGCTTCGCGCGAGCGGCTCATCCGGCGGCTCTCGTTTGACCTGTCGGGCCTTCCCCCCACCCTCGACGAGATCGACGCCTTCCTGGCCGACGACCGCCCCGACGCCTACGAGCGGCTGGTGGATCGGCTTCTCTCCTCCCCCCGGTTCGGCGAGCGGATGGCCGTCGACTGGCTCGACGCGGCCCGTTACGCCGACACCTTCGGCTACCAAGCCGACGTCTACCGGGCCATGTGGCCCTGGCGAGACTGGGTCGTCCGGGCCTTCAACGACAACCTCCCCTACGACCAGTTCATCACCTGGCAGCTCGCCGGCGACCTTTTGCCCAACCCCTCGCGCGACCAGATTCTCGCCACGGCCTTCAATCGACACCACCGCCAGACCAACGAGGGGGGCTCGATCGAGGAGGAATGGCGCGCCGAGTACGTCGCCGACCGAACCATCACCCTCGGCTCGGCCTTTCTGGGCCTGACGCTCGAATGCGCCCGGTGTCATACTCACAAGTATGATCCGATCACGCACAAAGATTTTTACTCGCTGTTCGCCTTCTTCAACAACATCGACGAGTCGGGCCTGTATTCCCACTTCACGAGCGCCGTCCCCACGCCGACGCTCCTCTTGACCACCCCCGAACAAGACGCCGCGATCGCCTCGCTTGAGGAGAAGATCCGCGACGCCGAGGCCGACCTGGATCGGTTCGACGCGTCCCGAACGGCCTCGTTCGAGTCGTGGCTCGCCGGGCTCGACCGCTCCGGCCCGATCGCCCCCGAGTTGACCGGCTTGATCGGCGATTTCCCGCTCGACGCGATCGAAGACGGCAAGGTCGCCAACCGAGCCGATCCGGATAAGCCGGGCTCGGTCTTCGAGAACCCCGAGGTCGTCGAAGGCCGCGCGGGCGGGGCGATCAAGCTGAGCGGCGAGAACGGCGCGACGCTTCCGCTGGGCAACTTCGACCGCTTCCAGCCCTTCTCGATCGGCCTCTGGATCAAGGTCCCCGATCACAAGGACCGCGCCGTGATCCTCCGACGGTCGATGGCTTGGACCGACGCGGGGAGCCGAGGTTATCAGCTTTTGATCGAGGACGGAAAGCTCAGCGCGGGCCTGATCCACTTTTGGCCGGGCAACGCGATCGGCGTCCTCGCGCGCGATCCCCTGCCCCTCAACGAGTGGGTCCACGTCGCGTTGACCTACGACGGATCAAGCCGCGCCGACGGCCTGACCCTCTACATGAACGGCGAGCCCGTCCCCCGCGAGGTCGTCCGCGACGGCCTGACCAAGAACATCACCGGCGGAGGCGCCGACGACCTGGTCATCGGCCAGCGGTTCCGGGATCGAGGCTTCATCGGCGGCGAAGTCGCCGAGCTGAAGGTCTTCGACCGCGCCCTCGCGCCCATCGAGGCCGCCCAGCTTCATGATGATTCCAAAATCTCCACGCTTTTAAGCGTTGATCCCGCGTCCCTCTCGGCCGACGATCGGCGCGGCCTCCTCGCCTATTACCTGGCGAGCTTCGACGCCGAACGCAACGACCGCCTGGCCGCGCTCCGCGCTTTGCGCGAGGAGCGGAGCCGACTCGTCGATCCGATCGATGAAATCATGGTCATGGAGGAGATGCCGCAACCAAGACCGACGTTCGTCCTCCTCCGCGGCGAATACGACGCCCCCGGCGAACCCGTCGTTCCCGACGTTCCCAGTAGTGTTTTCCCCTTCCTCGACGATCAGCCGCGCAACCGGCTCGGCCTGGCGCGCTGGGTGACCGATCCGAAGAACCCGCTGACCGCCCGGGTGACGGTCAACCGATGGTGGCAGTCGCTCTTTGGCCGAGGGCTGGTGGCGACACCCGAAGACTTCGGCGCCCAGGGGGAGCTTCCCTCCCATCCCAAGCTCCTCGATTGGCTCGCCCGCGAGTTGGTGGATTCCGGCTGGGACGTGAAGCGCGCATGGCGACTTATGGTCATGTCGGCAACCTATCGCCAATCGTCCGACGCCCCGGCCGAGCTTCACGTCAAAGACCCGGAGAACATCCTGCTGGCCCGGGGACCGAGGTTCCGACTCCCGGCCGAGATGCTCCGCGACAACGCCCTGGCCGCGGGCGGCTTGCTCGTCGAGGAAATGGGGGGCCCGCCGGTCAAGCCCTTCCAGCCCCCGGGACTCTGGGAGGAGAAGTCGAGCGCCTCCTACGTTCGGGACGTCGGCCCGGGGAGCCATCGCCGAAGCCTCTACACCTACTGGAAGCGGACGTCGCCCCCGCCGGCCATGCTCACCTTCGACGCCGTCAGCCGCGAGGTCTGTTCCGTCAAGCGGCTGCCGACCTCCACGCCGCTTCAGGCCCTCGTCCTGCTCAACGATCCCCAATATGTCGAAGCCTCGCGCGCTTTGGCCGAGCGCGCCTTCCGCGAGGGAGGCCCCGCGCTCGCCGACCGCCTCGCCTTCGTCTTCCGGGTTTTGACCGGCCGCCGCCCCGACGCCCGGACCTTGGAGATTCTTGGCGCCCTTTACGACGACCAGCGCGACGAGTTCCAATCCGGCCGGGCCGACGCCGAAAAACTCCTGGCCGTGGGCGACTCGCCCCCCGACCCGAGCCTCGACCGTTTCGACCTGGCCGCGATGTCGGTGGTCGCCCGGGCGCTTCTGAGCTATGATGAGACCGCCATGAAGCGTTGACCAAGAATCCGCCTCGGAAACAGGTGCTCCGGGAGGGCGAGGCTCCCGCGGAACCCCTCGCCCAGCGTCGGCTCGGCGGGAGCCTCGCCCTCCCATTACGATGCGGACCGAAGAGGAAGGAGGCGCGGCGTGATCGGCGGCGACTTTCGTGAAGATCCGAGCAATCCCCTTCTGATGACCAACCGCCGACACTTCTTCGCCCGGAGCGGCCTGGGGCTGGGGACGGCCGCCCTGGCGCTCTTGATGGGCGAATCGGCCGGCCCCCGCCTCGCGCGAGGGGACGAGGGCGGGGCCGTTCCCGCCATCGACCCGGAGTATCGCGGGGTCTTGGAATCGCCCCACTTCCCACCCAAGGCGAAGCGGGTGATTTACCTGTTCATGAGCGGCGGGCCGTCACAGCTTGATCTGTTCGACCATAAGCCGATGCTGAACCGGATGAACGGCAAGGACTTGCCCGACTCGGTTCGCCAGGGGCAGCGGCTGACGGGGATGTCGTCGAATCAGGCGTCCCTGCCCTTGGCCGGCTCGATCTTCGAGTTCGCCAGGCGGGGCGAGTCGGGCGCCTGGGTCAGCGACCTGCTTCCCCACACGGCGAAGGTGGTCGACGAGCTTTGCTTCATCCGCTCGATGCACACCGAGGCGATCAACCACGACCCGGCGATCACGTTCTTCCAAACCGGCTCGCAGATCGCCGGAAGGCCGTCGATCGGCTCTTGGCTGAGCTACGGTCTCGGATCGGCGAATCAGGACTTGCCGACGTTTTGCGTCTTGATCAGCCAGCGTCCGGTCGACCAGCCTTTATACTCCCGGCTTTGGGGCAACGGGTTTTTGCCCTCGGTTCATCAGGGGGTCCAGTTCCGCGCGGGGGCCGACCCGGTGCTCTATTTGGAGCCTCCGCCGGGCGCGTCGCCCGCCGGCCGCCGGAAGATGCTCGACCGGCTTCGCGAGCTGCACCAAGCCGAATATGAGGCGAACCTCGACCCCGCGGTCAACGCCCGGATCGCCCAGTACGAGATGGCCTATCGGATGCAAACGTCGGTCCCGGAGGTGGCGAACCTCGCGGACGAGCCGGAACATGTCTTTGATCTTTACGGAGAAGACGCGCGGAAGCCCGGAACGTTCGCGGCGAATTGCCTATTGGCCCGCCGGTTGGCCGAGCGCGGGGTTCGGATGATCCAGCTTTACCACCCCGGCTGGGACCACCACGGCGGCCTCCCGGCCGGAATCCGCCAGCTCACCCGCGAAACCGACCAGGGATGCGCGGGCTTGATTCAGGATTTGAAGCAGCGAGGGATGTTGGAGGACACCCTCGTTTTGTGGGGGGGCGAGTTCGGTCGGACCAACTACAGCCAGGGGAAGCTGACGGCGACCGACTACGGCCGCGACCATCACCCCCGATGCTTCACCGCCTGGATGGCCGGCGGCGGCGTCAAGGGGGGGACCACCCTGGGCGAGACCGACGAGTTCGGCTACAACGTCGTCGCCGACCCGGTCCACGTCCACGACCTCCACGCCACCGCGCTGGCCCTTCTGGGCATCGACCACGAGCGCCTGACCTACAAGTTCCAAGGCCGCTACTTCCGCCTGACCGACGTGGCCGGAAGGATCGTCAAGGAGGTGATGGCCTGAGTTTCGCGGGTTTGGCGCTGGATTTGCGGATGGGTGTTTCGCGAGCAAGTTTCCCAGCGCGGGCCAACGCGAATCATCCTTCTCCCTCCGGGAGAAGGTGGCCCGAAGGGCCGGATGAGGGTCGAGGGGTTTACGGATGGAGTCCAGCACGGGGCCGGGAGGGCGAGGCTCCCGCCGAGCCGGAGCCATGCGAGGGGCTCGGCGGGAGCCTCGCCCTCCCGGTAACCGTTCGCCAAACTCGTTTCGTGGATTCGCCGCCCCTCATCCGGCCTTCGGGCCATCCTCTCCGGAGGGAGAGAGGTTGACGTCCGGCATTTTCGAGGGCCGCGGCGCGCTCTGGAAATCCGGCGACGTTCCCACTTTGCGATGGAGCAGTCGACGTGCGAGACGACGATGGTCTTTGGTACAAGGACGCGATCATTTACGAGGCCCACGTTCGGGCCTTCCACGACAGCAACGGCGACGGCATCGGCGACTTCCGAGGGCTGACGCTGAAGCTCGACTACCTTCGCGACCTGGGAATCACGGCGATCTGGCTCCTGCCGTTCTACCCGTCCCCCCTGCGCGACGACGGCTACGACATCGCCGACTACACGGGGATCCACAAGCATTACGGGCGACTCTCCGACTTCCGCGAGTTCCTGGAGTCGGCCCACCACCGCGGGATGAAGGTCATCACCGAGTTGGTCTTGAACCACACGTCGGATCAGCATCCGTGGTTCCAGAGGGCGCGGAACGCTCCGCCGGGAAGCCCCGAGCGCGACTTCTACGTCTGGAGCGACACGCCCGACCCGTATTCCGAGGCCCGGATCATCTTCAAGGACTTCGAGGTCTCCAACTGGACCTGGGATCCGGTCGCCAACGCCTACTTCTGGCACCGGTTTTATTCGCATCAGCCCGACCTCAACTACGACAACCCGGAGGTCTGGAAGGCGATTTTCCCGGTGGTCGACTTCTGGTTCGGCATGGGCGTGGACGGACTTCGGCTCGACGCGGTCCCCTACCTCTACGAGCGCGAGGGGACCAACTGCGAGAACCTGCCCGAAACCCACGCCTTTTTGAAGGCCCTGCGCAAGCACGTCGACGAGAAGTTCCCCTCGCCTCCCCGGGTGTTTTTGGCCGAGGCGAACCAGTGGCCCGAGGACGCCGTGGCCTACTTTGGCGACGACGACGAGTGCCACATGGCGTTCCACTTTCCGGTCATGCCCCGCCTGTTCATGGCCCTCCATCAGGAGGACCGCTTCCCGATCGTCGACATCATGGCGCAGACGCCGCCGATCCCCGAGAACAGTCAGTGGTGCATGTTCTTGCGCAACCACGACGAGCTGACCTTGGAGATGGTCACCGACGAAGAGCGCGACTCGATGTACCGGGCCTACGCCCACGACCCGGAGGCCCGGATCAACCTGGGGATCCGACACCGCCTCGCGCCGCTTTTGCGCAATAGCCGGCGGCGGATCGAGCTGATGACCGCGCTTTTGTTCTCGTTGCCCGGCACGCCGGTCTTGTATTACGGCGATGAGATCGGCATGGGAGACAATATTTATCTCGGCGATCGCAACGGCGTGCGGACGCCGATGCAGTGGTCTCCCGACCGCAACGCCGGGTTCTCCAAGTGCAACCCCCAGAAGCTCTACTTCCCCGTCATCATTGACCCGGAATACCACTACGAGGCGGTCAACGTCGAGAGCCAGCAGGCCAACCCCAGCTCGCTGCTTTGGTGGGTCAAGCGGCAGATCGGCCTTCGCAAGCGGCACAAGGCGTTTGGCCGGGGAACCATCGAGTTCCTTCGGCCCGAGAACTCCAAGGTCCTCGCCTTCTTCCGTCGCTACGACGGCGAAGACATCCTGGTCGTCGCCAACCTCTCGCGGTTCGTCCAGCACGTCGAGCTCGACCTTCGGGAGTTCCAGGGCTTCGCGCCCGAGGAACTCGCCGGGCACAGCCTCTTGCCGACGATCACCGACGAGCCGTATCCCCTGACGATGGGTCCCCACGGCTTCTACTGGCTCTTGATGAAGCCGGCCGAGGCGGCCAAAACGACCGTCGAGCTGGAACCTCAGCGCGTCAGCGAATTGCCGGTCCTGATCGTCTCCGGCGACTGGCGGGTCGAGCTGATGAACAAGGAGGATGGACGGCTCGCGAAGATCCTGCCGGAATTTCTCCGCGGACGGCGCCCCGCGGGCTCGTCCCGAGTCGTCTCGTCTCGGGTCGCCCGGTCGTTCGCCGATCCGTTGGGCTCGGGAGCGGTCCAATGGTGCGTGCTCCACTCCGAGCTGGAGAACGGCGAAGACGAGCTGAGCATGCTCCCCTTGACCTTGATCGACGAGGAGGAGGCGTTGGAGCTGCTCGACCAGAGCCCGGCGACCTTCCTCGCCCGCCTGGACGGGGAGGACACGGGCCTGCTCTGCGACGCGCTCGCCGCGCCCTTTTGCGGCGAGGAGCTGGTGAGGGCGATCGAGCGCGGAATCAACGCCCCGCTGGCCGATGGCGAGCTGGCCGCGACGGCCGTGAAGGGGTTGGTCGAGAGCGACTTCGGCGAAGGGCCCCACATCCCAACCCACCTGATTCGAAGCGAGCGGTTCAACACAACGCTCATATTCGATGAGGCGTTGAGTCTGAAAACCTATCGAACCGTGGATTCCGAGGTCAATCCCGACTTCGAGATCCGGGCCTTCCTCTCCGCCAGGCAAGAGTCTCCGGTCGTCGCGCCGGTGTTGGGGCACTTGGAATACCGGCGCTTTCACGGGCCGCCGGTGACGATCGCCGTTTTGAACCGGTACATCCCCAACCAGGGGACGGCCTGGGCCCTGACGCTCAACCAGCTCAGCCAGTTTTACGAGCGGGTCGCCGCCCAAGCTCACCTCAAGAACGGAGAGGCGGAGGCGGCGCCGGGGCGCCCCTTGGTCGAGTTCGACTTCGGCGCCGAGCCGACGCTCGAGGCCCTTCTTGACGGGTTTGAGAACATCGCGCGGCGGTTGGGCCAACACGCGGCCCGGCTCCACGCCACGCTCGCCTCCGACTCGCAATCGGCGGTCTTTCGCCCCGAGCCGTTCGGCCGACTCTATCAGCGGTCGCTCTACCAGTCGACGCGGAACCTGACCCACCGGGTCTTCACCAGGCTGGCGGCCGCCTTGAGCGGCCTTCCGCTTCCCGCCAGGACCGACGCCGCCCGGCTCTTGGGGCTCCGCGAGCGGCTGTTGGAGCGGTTCGCCAAGGTCGCCGCGAGGCCTCTGGGAGGCTCGCGAATCCGGATCCACGGCGAATATCAGCTCGACCAGCTTCTCGACACCGGGACCGAGTTCGTCGTGGTCGATTTCGAGGGAGACATCGACGACTCCAGCGCCGAGCGCCGGGTGAAGCGGTCGCCCTTGCGCGACGTGGCGTCCATGATCCGGTCGCTCGACTACGCCGCCCACGTCGTGCTGTTCGACCTCGAGCACAAGGCGGAGCGGCCCCCCGGATTGGTCCGCGAGGAGGACCGATCGATCCTGGAGCCCTGGGCCCGTCGCTGGCGCTCGCGGGTCTCCCGGCAGTTCGTCGACGCGTATCACGACGCGATCGACGCGCCCGGCCTGCTTCCCGAGGATCGGGCCGATTGCGACTTCCTGCTCGACGTGCTTCTGCTCGAGCGGACCCTCGACAACGTCGGCCGAGACCTGGCGCGCCGACCGCACTGGCTGATGATCCCCGTCCGCGCCCTTCTGGAGATGCTCGATCCGGAGCGGCCGACGACCTTGAGCGAGACGATCGGCGGTTGAGGTTCTGACGCGGTAAGGCGAGCGGCCCGACGCCGCGCGCCCTACCGCGACGCGATTCGCTTGAGCGCGCCATCCCACAAGGGCGGCCTCGGGGGGCCGTCCTCATGGGATCTCGTGAATATCCACTTACGCCATGATTTCCCGGACCGCCCCGGCCGGCTCGAAGCCGGTTAGGCGGACGTCCTGGCCCTGGAACTTGACCGAGAACCGGGCGTCGTCGATGCCGCAGAGGGCGAGGATCGTGGCGTGGAGATTGTGGACCGGGACGACGTCTTCGACCGCTCGGTAGCCGAGCTCGTCGGTCGCGCCATGCGTGATCCCCGGCTTGACTCCGCCGCCGGCCATCCAGATCGAGAAGCCGAGGATGTGGTGGTCGCGCCCGGTCCCCTGCCCCATCGGCGTGCGGCCGAACTCGCCCCCCCAGATGACCAGGGTGTCGTCGAGCATCCCCCTTTGGTCCAGGTCTTCGACCAAGGCCGCGCACGCCTGATCGACTTCGTTGGCCGCGTGCGGCATCGCCTTCTCGATGTTGCCGTGGTGGTCCCAGGCCCGGTGGTAAAGCTGGATCATCCGAACCCCGCGCTCGGCCAGCCGGCGGGCCATCAGGCAGTTGGACGCGAAGCTCCCGTCGCCGGGCGTGTCGATGCCGTACATGTCGAGGATCGACCTCGGCTCGCTGGCGAAGTCCGACAGCTCGGGGACCGACGCCTGCATCCGCGAGGCCATCTCGTACTGGGCGATCCGAGTCTGGATCTCGGGGTCGATCCGATCGTCCAGAAGCATCCCATTCAGACGATTGATTTCGTCGATGGATCGCCGCTGGCCGTCGACGCCGACGCCCGGGGGCGTTCCGATGTAGTGGACGGCGTCTCCCCGGGATTGGAGCTGGATGCCCTGGAACTTGCTGGGGAGGCAGCCGGCCGACCACTGCCGGGCCGAGACCGGCTGTTGACCATAGGGGCCCGCCGAGGTCAGGACCACGAAGCCCGGAAGGTTTTCGGTCTCGGCGCCAAGGCCGTAGAGGAGCCACGAGCCCATGCTCGGCCGCCCCTTGAGGATCGACCCGCTGTTCATGAAGGCGTGCGCCGAGTCGTGGTTGATCTGCTCGGTGGTCACCGATCGAATGATGCAGATCTTGTCCGCGATCCGAGCGGTGTGGGGAAACAGGTCGGAAATCTCCTGGCCCGACTCGCCGTGCTTGCGGAACCCGCAAAACGGCCCGCGCGCGATCAGCTTATGGTTTTGAAGCTGGGCGAGCTGCTGCCCCTTGGTGAAGGACTCGGGAAACGGTTGGCCATTGAGCCGGGCGAGCATCGGCTTGTTGTCGAGGCTCTCGAACTGCGACGGCCCCCCGGCCATGCAGAGGTGGATCACCCGACGGGCCTTGACCGGGAAGTGCGTCGGTTGGACCACCCCCCGCCATCGCTCGTCGGGTTGGGCCGAATCCTCCCCCGCGCGGGCCGAGCCGCCGAAGAAGCGAGGGTCCATCAGCCCCGCCAGGGCCATCGCGCCCAGGCCGTAGGCCGAGTTCTTGAGGAAGACGCGCCTTTGGATCGCCGCGCGCCACGGTTCGGGTTGGATCGGGCGATTCATGATTCAATACCTGGTAATCGTTTCATGGAGGTTCAGCGCCACGCGGCAAACCAGGGTCCAGGCCGCGGTCTCGGCCGGATCGAGCCCCTGGGTCGGAGTCGACTGGCCGACATGAAGGAGCTTGTCGGCCTCGTCGAGATGCTCGCGAAAATAGCCGCGGCGGTCGTCCAAAAAGTCGAGCAGCGACGCCATTTCGGCCGGCTTCGGCGAACGAGCCAGCGTCCGCTGATAAAGCCGATCGATCCGAGCCTCGTCCGAGTCGCCCCCCTCGGGAGCGGTTTGCAGAAGACTTTCGGCGAAGACGCGCGACGCCTCGACGAACGTGGGGTCGTTTAAAAGCGTGAGGGCCTGTTGAGGCGTGTTGGCGAGCGTCCGAGCGGGGGAGCACTCCTCGCGCGCGGGGGCGTCGAAGTTCGCCAGCATCGGATGGAGGAACGTCCGCTGCCAGTGCATGTAAACGCCCCGGCGGTATTGCAGGTCTCCGGCGCTGGCGATGTAGTCGCGGTTGGGGAACTGGAGGTTGGCGTAGTAGCCGGCCGGTTGATACGGGAAAACGCTCGGGCCGCCGATCAGGTCGAGCTTCAAGCGGCCGGCGACCGCCAGGGCGTTGTCGCGGACGAACTCGGCCTCAAGCCTCCTGGGAGACTGGCGCGCCAGCCAACGGTTGTCGGGGTCTTTCTCGATCAGCTCGGGCCGCGGGCGCGTGTCTTGGCGATAGGTCGAAGACATGACCATCAGCTTGACCATGTGCTTGACGCTCCATCCGCCCTCGCGGAACTCGATGGCCAGCCAGTCGAGCAACTCGGGATGGACCGGCCACTCGCCTTGCGCGCCCACGTCCTCGACCACCGAGCTGATGCCGACGCCGAAGAACTGTTTCCAGAGCCGGTTGACGAACACCCGGGCCGTCAAGGGATTCTCGTCCGAAACGATCCAACGCGCCAGGTCGAGCCGGGTCAACCGCTGGTTGGGCTTCGGCTCCGTCTGGGGGAGGAAATGGGGGACCGCCGGCTCGACGATTGGGCCGGAGCGGTCGAGCCAGTCTC
>Ga0182742_1004405_pt1 | contig 12789 bp, 11 predicted proteins | sample eDN5th37CBELigMG_FD_128880 | JGI IMG/M metagenome (GOLD analysis project Ga0182742, IMG submission 128880) | Enriched Miracle-Growth compost microbial communities from Emeryville, California, USA - eDNA 5th pass 37_C BE-Lig MG (version 2)... ... | reverse complement strand
CCGCGCTCGGTATAGACGAAGGCATCGAGCCCGTCCGGCGCCTTGCGCCCGGCAACGCCGCGATCCGACAGATCGAAGGCCGCCGATTTCAGATTGAGGAACGCATAGTCGGCAGAAGCGCTCGCGACAACGAGTGCAGGAGAAAGGCCGCCCTCGCCTCGCGTCAGATTCGCTTCGAACTGCACCTGCCCGTTGGCATCGGTTCGCTTGATCGCCAGCACTTCGTTGCTGCGCGACAAGAGCCGCACCTCGATGCCGGCAACCGGCGCGGTCGAGGCGAGCGAATGGACCGAGGCATGGATACCGTCATGACCGGAAAATGCCGCGAGCCCGAGATCGGAAACGATGAACCATTGCGTGGCGAGCTGCGAGAAATCGTCGCCCGGATCGGCGTCCTTGGGACTTGCGACCATGGCATAGACGCCCGGCTTGAGTTCGCCGAGTGCCTGGTCGATCGGAAATGCGGTGGTGACCTCGTTATTGAGCGAGTAGTCCAGCGCAAGCTCGCCGGTCCAGACCTGCTGGCCGCGCTCCTCGCGCAATTGCTCGGCATCGTAGCGGGTCAGCGGGCGCTGGAAATCGCTGCCGAGCACCGTATCGATCAGATTGCGGTCGCCGATGCGATAGATATCGACCTTGGCCGCTTTGCTGTTGACCGCAACCAGCGGGATGCCCTGCTGGCCGCTGCGCGGCAGCACATAGGACTTGCCGGTGAAACGGATCTGCGGCCGGCGGTCGCGGACATAGATCGTGAAGTCCGCGGCGCGTGCGAGCGGCTCGGCGGTGGACGGCAGGCCGGCGCGCAGTGTGATGGTGTAGCGCTCGCCGTGCTTGAGGCCCTCGACGCAAAGCTGCTTCTCGTCGGCGGTGATGGCCGGATGATCGATCCCCGGCACCGAAACGAACGGCGAGAAATCGGTGCGCTTGCCCGGCAGCGTTTCGGAAAACTGGAAACAGGCGCGCGGCGAGGCGCCATCGGCGTCGACCGTGTAATCGAGCAGCCGGAAGCCGTGCTGGTCGCGCAGTTTCTCATACTCGGCGCGTATCGCCGCAACCTCCCGCAGTTCGAGCGAGTGGCGCAGCGCATCGAGCGCCGGGCGCCACACCCGCCGCTCGGCGAAGGACTTGCCGATGATCTGCAGCGCCTCGGCCTGCTCGGCCGGATTGTCCGAACGCTCATAGGCGATGTAGCCGGCGGTTGCGGAGCGTTCGAGCAGCAGCGTGCGTTCCCGCGCATTGGCCGGGCGGATCTGCGCCACGCTGTGCGCGAGCCGCAGCCAGCTCGCGGCGTCGTCGGGCGCGACCGAGACGATCTGCCCGAGCAATTGCAGGCCGGTGCGGAAATCGTTCTTCTTGAACGCGTCCTCCATCTCGTGGCGAAGCTGGTCGACCGGCTTCGTCACCTGCCCGGCATCGGCCTTGATCTGCGCTTCGAGCCGGACCGCGGCATCGTCGAGATCGGTCCGGGAGAAGGACCGGTCGGCGGACGGCTCCTGCGCCGCGGCGGACATCATTACCGAAGGGGCGACGATGCAGGCAGAAGCGAGCAGCACGGCGACAAGGCCGGCGCGGGCAATCGCGAACATGGGCGAAATCCTCCTCCCCGAACGGCGGCAATGCCGGACGGGACCGACTTTAAGTCAGCGGTAAAAGGTGTCGAGGTCGTGACGCAAGTGGCTGGTCAATATCCTCGCCGATCACAAGCACGAAATCAGCGTCACCCTGCGATGCGCTCGCCGAGGCGGCTTGCCGCGCACCGGCCCACCACTGAACGCACCGCAAATCCGTCGCCTGCAGGTCGCGCGGCTCCTATTGATTGACCGCGATGTCCTTCGGATCGACGCGCCGCCAGGTCTGGTCCGGATCGAACGCCGTCATCCGCGAGGCGATGCGCGCGGTGTTCGGCCCGAGATCCTTCTGCAGCACGACGCCGGCGTGATTGACCATGAAGGTCATCACGCCGGAATTGCCGTATTCGGCCGGATAAGCGACCAGCCCGAATCCGCCGATGAGATTGCCCTTCACCAGATAATTCATCGCGCCGCCGGGCGCGTTCGGGCCCTGAGCGGTCAGCACCTTGTAGTAATAGCCGTGATAGGGAATTGGCCCGCTCCCGGCGCGATAGCCTTGCACGGTCGCCGCGGCGAAGACTTCGCCGAGCGGGCTTTGCGGCTCGTTGGCGGCGGCCGGCCAATATAGCCCGTCCTTCGTTCCGGGGGTCGAAACGATGCGCTGCGCGTAGCTGTCGACCTTCAGGCCCAGCGGATTCATCGCGGCATAGTCGTTCTGCGCATCGACATAGGCGAGTGCGGCCTGGATGGCCGACAGTTCGTTGCGGCCGATGCGGCGGACCAGCACCTCACGCCGTCCGGATGCCGCATCGAACTGCCAGCCGCCGTTCTTCTGCGCCAGCGGGATCGGCAGCTTCCAGTCGTTGTTGCCGACCACAAGATCGGCGCGGTCTTCGCCCTGCTTCACGATCTGATGTTTCCGGTCGTAAGCGATCAGGAACGCCGCGCGCGCGGTCTGGTCGGCGACGCTGTCGCCCGACACGACGATGTCGCGGCCTTGCGGCCCGAGCACCATCACCATGTCGCGGACATTGTCGCCGCGGACCGCGGCGACCAGCGCGCTCACGGCATCCTCCGGGGTCTTGAACGTCTGCTGGGCAAAGGCGGGACCGGCAAGCGACGCTGCGATCGTGACGGCACCGGCCAGTGCAAGCTGTGTGAATCCTGTCATGGCGTCCTCTCGATATCCTGTTCAGCGATCGCGCCGGTCAGCGCCGGCCACCGCCGCGCCCGCCACCGCGGCCGCCTCCGCCTCCGCGAGGCCCTCCGCCACCGCCACCGAATTGCCGTCCGCCGCCACCGCCGACATGGCGCGGACCGCCCCCGCCGCCGGCGGCATGCCGTGGCCCGCCGCCGCCGCGTGGGCCAAGGCTCGCCTGACCGCGCGCATGATCCCGGCCGCCGCCGCCGCGATTGACATTGTCGAAGCCGCCGCCCTTCTGCGGCCCCTGCGGCCGCGCCTGCGGACGGTCACCGCTCGGGCGCTTGCCGTCCGGACGCTTGCCGTCCGCCTTGTTCGCGCCGCCGGGACGCGCATCCTTGCCCGGACGATCGCCGCCCGGTCGGGCCTCCTTTCCGGGACTGTCACCACCGGGTCGCGAATCCTTGCCGGGACGGTCCCCCGGTCGCGAGTCGGGCCGGTCGCCAGGCCGGTCACCAGGACGGTCGGAACCGGGCTTCAGCACCTCTTGGCCATCGCGGCCGCGGAAATCCATCCGCTGCTCACGGCTGCCGATATCGCTCTTTGAGAATTTCTGCCGGACATCGTTGTTGGTGTAGCGCACGCCGTGACGGTGATCCGAATTGTGGACCCAGTTGTTGCGCTTGTTGATGTCGATATCGTTGTTGATGTTGATGTTGTTGTTGCCCCAGTTGACGTTGCCGCCCCACCAGCTGCCGCCGCGCGCCCAGGCGCCGACCGCGTAGCCTGCGCCAAACGCAAGTCCGGTGGCGATCGCCGCGCCGGCGACATAGCCCGGCGCCGGGAAATAGTAGGGCGGATAGGAGGGATAGGCCCAGTCGCCGTATACGACCGCCGGATCGTAATAGGGAACGTAGACCGTGTTCGGGTCCACCGGCTCGATCGCGATATAGCTCTTGCCGGCCTGGGTGCCGGTTGTGACCTTCTGCTGCTTGGTGGTCTTGAGCTTGTCGTTGGCCTGCGCCTTCTGGCGCAGCCGCTGGATCGCATCCATCACGTCGGCCTGCTGCGCGAGCACTGCATCGCCAAGCGCCCGGGTCCAGTCGAGCTTGTCCGACATCATGCCGAGCACGTCGGGCGTCGCCGTCAGTGACTTGATGCTGTCGTCCCATTTCTTCTGATCGACCGCCTTTTTGAGTGCGTCGCCCTTGAGAGGCTTGTTCTGCCTGACCCAGCGCTCGGCCTCCACCACCTCCAGCGGATAGGTCGATGCGATCAGCACCTGCGACAGCAGGGTATCGGGATAGAGCGCGATCGGTGCGACCAGCTGGTCGATTTGCTCGGGCTTGAGCGTTTGCGCCTCGGACGATTGCGCCTCGGACGATTGCGCGATCGCCTGCGTCACCCCCAGCAGTGCGAACCAGCCCAGCGTCAGCGCTATGATCAGCTTCTTCATGGCGTCGCCTCCACCCTGGCTTTCGCACTCTCGCGCCCGGCCGCATCCATGCGTTTCGCGGATCGTCACTTCGGATCGGGGAAGATCACCTTCCAGTCGCGCTTCATCGAGATCACCGGCCAGCCCCATTTCGGCGCGTCGTCCAGTCCCTTGTCGAGCCTGCCAATCCGGGACTTGCGGTCATAGGCATATTCGCGCTCGGCATCGTCATGATGCACATAGAGCCCGAGCCGGGCGCCAGCGCCCGACGTCGTGTATTGCAGCATCTGCAGGTCGCCGTCGGAATTACCAAAAGATATAATCGGCCAGCGCCCGATATTGCGATAGATGCCCACCGGCTTACCGGGACCGTCGTCGATGAAGTCGACTTTCGCGGTCTTGATCAATTCGCCCTTGCCGTCCTTGCCGATGCGGAACTGCGTCACCGCGGACGAGCCCACCACCTGCTCCGGCGGAATGCCATAGACCCGCTCCGTCCATGGACGCATGAAGTCGATGCCGCCGCCCGACACGATGAAGGTCTTGAAGCCGTTGGCCCGCAGATACTGCATCACCTCGAGCATCGGCTGATAGATCAGCTCGTCATAGGGCCGCTTGAACCGGGGGTGCCGCGCGGTCTTCAGCCAGTCGCGCACCATGTCGTCGAAGGCCGGCACGGTCATGCCGCTATGTGTCGCCGCGACAACCGCGAGCAGACCTTTCTCGCCCGCCTTCGCCGCGGTCGCGACGTCACCTTTCAGCAGCGAGCGGAACGGCTCCTTGGTTTTCCATTCGGGATGTTGCGGCGCCATCGCCTTCAGGCGATCGAACGCGAAGGCCATCTGGAAATAGAATGGCTGCTCGCACCACAGCGTTCCGTCATTGTCGAAGGTCGCGATCCGCTCATCGACCGGCACGAAATCGGCCGAGCCCTGCGTGGTGACACGCGCGACGAAATCGACGATCGCCTTTTTCGGCGCGCCGTCATTCCATGACGGCAGCGGATCGGTCTGGGCCAGCGCCGGGACCCCCGACCACAACGACAGGCTGACAATCAACCAGGCGATGGCAACAGCGCGTCGGGACAAAGTCATGACAGCCCTTTCGAAATTTGCTCGCGGCAATGCGGCCGGCCGGTCCTGTCACCGGCCGGTCCCGGCCCGGTTTGTTACTGACCATGCGCCCGCGACATCGAGGCCATGATTTCCTCGACGCTAAAGCTCGACGGTTTCTGCCGCGGCGGGAAGTCCTTGAAGGTCTCGACGAATTCCGCGACCTTGGCCTGTGCCGGCACCAGCAGGAAAGCACGCTGGATCAGCCAGTCATAATAGGTGTTGGAGGTGATGTCGGCGCGCTCATAGGGATCGAGCCGCAGGTTGTATATTTTCGGCAAGCGCAGGCACACGAACGGCTCTGCCCAGATCCGCAGCGTGCCCTGCGCGCGCTGTTCGCAGAACACGGCCTTCCAGTTCTCGTAGCGGATCGCCACGAGCTGCGCGTCGTCGTTGACGTAGAAGAACTCCTTGCGCTCGGATTTGTCCTGCTGGCCGGTCAGGAATGGCAACTGGTTGTAGCCGTCGAGATGCACCTTGAAGGTCTTGCCCATCGCATTATAGCCGGTGAGCAGCTTGTTCTTGATGTCGGGCTCGCCCGCGGCCGCCAGCAGCGTGGGAAACCAGTCGAGCGCGGAGAAGATCTCGTTAGACACCTGGCCCGGCTTGATCCGTCCCGGCCAGCGGATCATCGCCGGCACCCGATAAGCGCCCTCCCAGTTGGTGTTCTTCTCGCTGCGGAACGGCGTCATGCCCCCATCGGGCCACGAATTCATATGCACCCCGTTATCGGTGCCGTACACAACGATGGTGTTGTCGGCGATGCCGAGGTCGTCGAGCGCCTTGAGCAGAGTGCCGACATGGCCATCATGTTCGAACATTCCGTCCATGTACTCGCTCAACCCGCTGCGGCCTCTGTATTCGGGGCGTACATGCGTATAGAGATGCATGCGCGTGCCGTTCCACCAGCAGAAGAACGGCCGGTCCGCCTGCACCTGCCGTTTGATGAAGTCGATCGCCGCGTTCGAGGTGTCGTCGTCGATCGTTTCCATCCGCTTCTTGGTGAGCGGGCCGGTATCCTGAATGGTCTGGCGGCCAACTCTGCCAAAGCGTGGATCGACGGCTGGGTCGTCTTGGTCGGAGGCGGAGCACTTGAGCACGCCGCGCGGCCCGAACTTCGCCTTGAAGGCTGGGTCCTTCGGATAATCCGGGTGCTCCGGCTCTTCCTCGGCATTGAGGTGATAGAGATTTCCGTAGAATTCGTCGAAGCCATGCACCGTCGGCAGGAATTCATTGCGATCGCCGAGATGATTCTTGCCGAACTGGCCGGTGGCGTAGCCCAGCGGCTTCAGTGCCTCGGCGATCGTGATGTCCTGCGACTGCAACCCAAGCGCCGCCGCCGGCAATCCGACCTTGGTCATGCCGGTGCGCAATCCGGACTGGCCGGTGATGAACGAAGCGCGGCCGGCCGTGCAGCTTTGTTCGGCATAATAGTCCGTGAACAGCAGCCCCTCGCGAGCGATGCGGTCGATATTCGGCGTGCGATAGCCCATCAGGCCGAGGGAATACGCACTGACATTGGCGATGCCGACATCGTCTCCCCAGATGACGAGGATGTTGGGCCGCCGGCCTGCCGGCACGGCAGGCTGCTGCGCCTGCGCGCGCTGAAACGCCGCAGCACTGCCGACGGCGCTGGCAGCAAGCGCCGTGCCGCCGAGCAGCATGTTGCGGCGGTTCAAAATGCTGGCTTGCTGATCGGAGTTTGTAGCAGAGGCAACTCGCTTGTCGGCACTCATGACATTCCTCCTCCGTTGCACGCGTTAGGCGGACAAATTCATGCGACGCCACGCGGTCGCTTGCGGCCGCGGCGCGTTGCATGAAAACTGGGAAAGGATGGGTAGGAAGAGCATGCTTGCCGGACGACGGCGATCAAACGACCGCCGGCCACAACTGGGCTCAAACGCTGCACAGCACATGAACTCATGACCGCTCTCGGCGACGCAGTCGGCAGCGGGGCTCTTATTCCCGCCTCAAGCTATGCGAGCGCGTTGTATTCTGTTTGGATCGATTTCCCGCGCTCATTCGCAGGCAGGCACGTGCATTCTCACGCAGATCGTGCGTGGAAGCCAAGGCAAAAGCGATCCTCAAATTTCGCTGACGGCAGTGAGGCGGTTTGCCTTGCGTTCAGGAGGAGTGCACCGCGTGGGCCGCGTTCAGGCGCCGCTCCGCACCACGCAGCGAAATCCCACATGGCTTGTGGACGTATCGACCGGCTGCGCGTGACGCGCGGCAGGACGATACCGCCGGCAATAGTTCGGCGCGCACAGATGCGAACCGCCCTTGAGAACCTTTCGAGGAATTTTGATCTGCGGCTGGCATGGATCGTAGCTCTGGTCCTCGCGCGGGCCGCGCGGATTGTCCGGGATGCAGCAGGCCTTCTGCGCATCGGCCTCATGGCTGGCGACAAACCAGTCCGATGTCCACTCCCAGACATTGCCGATCATGTCGTGGATGCCGTAGCCGTTCGGCGCAAAGGCAGTGACCGGAGAGGTGCGCGTGAAGCCGTCTTCCGCTAGGTTTTCGTGCGGGAAATTGCCCTGCCAGGTATTGGCGCGATGCTCGCCGCCCGGCTTGAATTCATCGCCCCACGCATATTCGGAGCCGTCGAGGCCGCCGCGAGCGGCGAACTCCCACTCCGCTTCGGTCGGCAGATCCTTGCCAGCCCAGCACGCATAGGCGAGCGCATCGGCATAAGCGACATGCACCACCGGGTGATTGTCGAGACCGTTGATGTTGCTCTTCGGTCCGTAGGGATGGCGCCAGTCCGCGCCCTTCAGGAATGTCCACCACTGGCTCCAGTCCTTCAGGTTGACCGGATGCGCGGGCGGCGAGAAGACCAGCGAACCGGCATAGAGCATGTGCGGCAGCGCCTGCGGGTAATCCCTTGGATCGGGTGGAATTTCCGCAACGGTGACGTGGCCGGTCGCTTTGACGAAGTCCCTGAACTGCCGGTTTGTCACCGGCGTCCGGTCGATCCCAAAGCCACCGACGCGGACGCGATGCACCGGCGCCTCTTCGGGATAGTGCCGGTCCGAGCCCATGCGAAAGGTGCCGCCATCGATGCGAACCATTCCGCGACATGCGGCGGTGCCGTGCGACACAGGTGCTGCGGTCGACTCCGCCATGCCCAGTCTTCCTGCACACATGCCATCGGATTCGCGCCCGCCGAGGCGGCCGGCACAGACGCCCGCCTCAATCGCATTCTCACTATAGCGAACCGGCAAAAATGCGCGAGCGGCGCGCAGGTCACGTTTGAAGGAGCGATCGAACGCGGCTATATGGGCGCCATCCGCGGCGCCATCGGCGTCCCACGCAGCGGCCTCGTGGCCGCCACGGCCCCGTAGCTCAACTGGATAGAGCATCGGATTTCTAATCCGGCGGTTGGAGGTTCGAGCCCTCCCGGGGTCGCCATATCCGCCAAAGTCAAGCGACCACGCCTGGACCTGCAAGCGCTGGAATCGGCATGCCCTGACCGGTCGCCTGGCCATGCGCCTCGCTATGCACCGCTGAGGGTCACGACCGCGTGGCGCTTTTTCGCGCCGCTTTACCGCCAGCGGATCCTGTGTCCCGCCGGCGGCGCGCCGTTGCGAATGTCTTGAACGCCGGCGCGGCTACTCCGACAGCATCACCACCGCTTCGACCTCGAACAACCCGCCGGGAACGGCGAATTTCGAAATCTGCACCGTGGTCGAGGCCGGCGGCGCCGACACGTTGACGAAAGCGTCGCGCACCTCGCGCAAGATCGGCAGATGCGACATGTCCGTGAGGTAATTGTTCAGCTTGACGATGTCGCCGAACCCGGCGCCGATGGCCGCGAGGGCGTGTCCGACATTCTCGAAGGCCTGTCTCGCCTGGGCGCGAAAATCTCCCGGCTCTCCGACCAGCTTGCCATTCACGTCAAGGCCGAGCTGGCCGGCAAGATAGACGATACGGCCAGGCCCCTTGACCTCGACCACATGCGTGTAGCCGGGCGGCTTGTACAGAGTCGGCGGATTGAGAAAACGCGGTTTCGCCATCGCGAGCCTCCCGGTATCCAATCGATCGTCGGTCAGATCATAACAGGCGGGTTATCGCCCGCGCGTGTCGCGTCAGGCAAGCCTCCGGCGATACGGCGGCCGAAGCCAGATCGTCAGTGGGTCCAGAGCCCGCGCCGCTGGTAGGCGAAATTGTCGGCATAGGCCATGGGGCGGCGCGCCGGCTCGTTCGGCTCAAACACCTGATAGGGGATGCCTTCCCGCTCGCAATAGGCCACCGCTTCCTCGCGGGTATCGAACCGCAGCCGGATCTGGCTCTTCATGTCGGTCGAGGAGGTCCAGCCCATCAGGGGCTCCACCACGCGCGGCGCCTGGGGCTCGAATTCCAGCACCCAGTCCTTGGTCTTGGCCGTGCCGGACTGCATGGCGTTCCGGGCCGGCTTGTAGATCCGTGCGGTCATCCGCTCTCCCCTCTGCGCCGGCGGAACGGATGGTCGGGGCAGCAGGATTTGAACCTGCGACCCTCTGCTCCCAAAGCAGATGCGCTACCAGGCTGCGCTATGCCCCGATCCTGCCGGCGTCGCCGCATGAATAGGGATTTCGGCGCTGGGCCGCAAGTCGGCGAACGCAGGCCCGCTCACCGTCCCGAAAACAGCGGATGGGCGACCTTGTCGCCGGGCGCGATGCCGAGCTTCTTTGCGGTCCCGCCGATCACTTCCAGCACCCCGCGCACCGGCCCGCCGGAGGAAATGGTCTTCTCCGACAAGGGTACGGTATTCTCCGCAATCCGCCGGATCGTTCCATCGGCGTTGATGAACAGCATGTCGAGCGGGATATAGGTGTTGCGCATCCACATCCCGACTTCCTGGTCGGGCTTGAAGTCGAAAAGCATGCCTTTGCCTTCCGGGAGCTCCTTGCGGAACATCAGGCCCTTCTGTCGCTCTTCATCGGTGCGCGCCATTTCCACGCTGAAGACGTGAACCCCGTCCTTGGTGACGATTTCGAGGGTCGCCTCATCCGCCGTCGCGGCGGCGATCAGCGCGAACAGAAATGCAGCCGCCGCAAGCGGGCGACACCACGACCGAAATGCAAGATGTGAATACGTCACGCCTACCGCCCTGCCCGCACCGATCACGCGGGACGCTGCCCTGCGGCGATCATGCCTAATGTGAGGCGGGTCCGTGCGTTCCGCCATCGGGCTGCACCTCGGCAGCCATCATGCCCTTCGGGCCCGGACCGAAACGCACCAGCACGGTCTGGCCGGGACGCAGTTCGGCCATGCCGTAGCGGCGCAGAGTTTCCATATGGACGAAGATGTCCGGGGTCCCCTCGCCGCGGGTCAGGAAGCCGAAGCCGCGCAGGCGATTGAACCATTTGACCACGGCGCGCTCAAGACCCGAGGTTGGCGTCACGGTGACATGCGTGCGCGCCGGCGGAAGCTGTGCGGGATGGATCGCCGTCGACTCGTCCATCGAGAGAATGCGGAAGGCCTGCATCCCCTTCGGGCGCGCCAGCGCCTCGCAGACGATGCGGGCGCCTTCATAGGCTGTCTGAAAACCGTCGCGACGCAGGCAGGTCACGTGCAGCAGAACGTCTGCGGAGCCGTCATCGGGGACAATGAAGCCGAAGCCTTTCGAGACATCGAACCATTTGATGGTGCCTGAAATCTCGACCAGGGTGGCGGCGGTTTCATCCGACGCCCCTGCGTGACGATCTGGCCCCAGATCGTAACCTGCACCGGACAACTTAGGCCCCATCTCGCCGGACGCCATGACCGCCGCGCCGCCGCTTCCCTCAGCGCCTCTTCCGGACGCTTGAAACGAATCTCTTAAGTCGAGAGTAACACTGGCACGTGTTTGTAAAAGGAGAAAATGCAGGCCGCAAATGATTACCCTGCCGCCTGTGCAAAAGTGCTTGACGCGAATCAGCAAGCAATCAGAGGCGCCAGCGCATCGCCGATATCGTGGCGAATCACAAGATCGGCAATCGAATCAAATTCGGTCGGTTCTCGGTTGACGATCACAAGCCGCGCGCCGTTTTTCTTCGCCTGAAGCGGAAAACCGGCCGCCGGCCACACCACGAGCGACGAACCGATGGCGATAAACAGATCACAATCCAGAGACCACGCGTGCGCCCGCTGCATGGCGGCCTCCGGCATCGCCTGTCCGAACGAGACCGTCGCGGTTTTGATATAGCCGCCGCAATCGCAATCGGGCGCGTGACCGCCGGCGGCCGTAAAGCGCGCCCTGATGTCGGATAATTCGTAGCGTTTTGCGCAATCGAGGCAGGTTGCGAAAGTGGTATTGCCGTGAAGCTCGATCACATCGTCGTCCGCAACGCCCGCCGCCTGATGCAGGTTGTCGATATTCTGCGTGATCACACCGCGCGCCTTGCCGGAGCGATAGAGCGAGGCCAGTGCGAGATGACCTCGCGTTGGTTTCGCCATGCCGAAATATTCTTCCATTGCGAAACGTCGCCGCCACGACTCATCGCGCATCTCGCGGCTCGCCAGGAACTGGTCAAACGGAATCGGCTGGGTCTTGGTCCACAGCCCGCCGGGCGAACGGAAATCAGGAATTCCGCTTTCGGTGGAAATGCCGGCGCCGGTGAACGGGACGACGCGCTCCGCGCTTTCGATCATCGCGCGCAGCGCCGCGGTCGCGGTTTCTGGGTCGGGAGCGATCATTGCGGCGCGGCCTCGTTGTCGGATCATACCGAAGTATTAATGCGCACGGCCAGCGCGCGGCGCAACGGCTCGACCCTCGCCTCATAGCGTGCAACCTGATACATCCCTGCCGCGTTAAAGCCTGAAATGTTGGGAACCGGACCCATGCGCTATCTCCACACCATGCTGAGGGTGCGCGATCTCGACGCCGCGCTCGATTTCTACTGTAACAAGCTGGCCCTGAAGGAATCATTCCGCCGCGAGGATTCAAAGGGCCGCTACACGCTCGTGTTCCTGATGGCGCCGGGCGACGAGGCTGCGGTCGAGCAGTCGAAGCGGTCCGGCCGGCCGGCCCCCTTGCTGGAACTGACCTACAACTGGGACACCGAGGATTACGGCGAGGCGCGCCATTTCGGCCACCTCGCCTTCGAGGTGGACAATATCTACGACACCTGCGAGCGGCTGATGAAAGCCGGCGTCACCATCAATCGGCCCCCGCGCGACGGCCAGATGGCTTTCGTGCGCTCCCCGGACCGGCAATCGGTCGAGCTTCTGCAGAAGGGCAACGCGCTGCCCCCGAAGGAACCCTGGGCGTCGATGCCCAATACCGGGCACTGGTAGCCGCAAGGTTTTGCGCGGCCGGGCGCTTGCCTCGCGGCCGAACCCTCACTATACAACGCCCGGCCTGTCGGCCGATCAGCGCCCATCGTCTAGCGGTCTAGGACGTCGCCCTTTCACGGCGAAAACAGGGGTTCGAGTCCCCTTGGGCGCGCCAATGCTTGCGCATCGGCTTGCCCAAGTTCTTTTGGGTTCGAACTTCATTCGATTGGGCGCGCCAAGTCCTGCCATCCTGCCCGCCAACCCGGATGAGATTTCAGAATCGCCCCGCGT
>Ga0182742_1004404_pt1 | contig 12791 bp, 15 predicted proteins | sample eDN5th37CBELigMG_FD_128880 | JGI IMG/M metagenome (GOLD analysis project Ga0182742, IMG submission 128880) | Enriched Miracle-Growth compost microbial communities from Emeryville, California, USA - eDNA 5th pass 37_C BE-Lig MG (version 2)... ... | reverse complement strand
TTGCTTTACGATGCTTAAAGGCTTATAGCCAAGAAAAGTTTAACGATATCGATATTGTTGAATTTACAATAAAGGATCCAGCGATGAATATCGTATCTGATCTATACTCACGTAAGCCTGATGTCATAGGCTTTTCGTGTTATATATGGAATATTGAAGAGACGATTGTCGTTATTAATATGCTTCGCAAAGTTTTACCAGATGTAAAAATTATTTTAGGTGGTCCTGAGGTTAGCTACGATGTAGAGCAATGGATGGAACGCTTAACCGATATTGATTTTATTATAGTTGGTGAAGGTGAAGAAACATTTGAGCATCTTTTAACTGAGATTAGTACAACGCAAAAATATCATATGGTATTTGGTGCTGCTTATCGTAAAGTGACAGAGTCAGGTGTAGAAATACGTATTAATCCACCTCGTCCAAAGCTTGATTTAAGTAAACTACCTTCACCATATCGTTTTAAGGAGGATATTCCACAGCTAGCTAACCGAGTAGTATATTTTGAAACAAGTCGTGGGTGTCCTTTTAGTTGTCAATTTTGCTTGTCTAGTATTGAGGTGGGTGTTCGTTACTTCGATATTGAACGCACGAAGGCAGACATACTCTATTTAATTGAAAATGGTGCGAAGCTAATAAAATTTGTAGACCGCACGTTTAACATTAAGCGTGATTATGCACTAGAAATGTTTGAATTTCTCATCAACAATCATAATGGCTGTCAATTCCAATTTGAGATTACAGCAGATATCATGCGACCTGAAGTATTAGATTATTTAGCGGAAAATGCTCCTCCAGGAATATTTAGATTTGAAATTGGTGTACAGTCTACAAATGATGAAACCAATCTAGAGGTACAGCGTCGTCAAAACTGGACTAAGCTAGTACGTACGGTTACAAAGGTGAAGGAATCGAAAAAAATTGACCAGCATCTTGATTTAATTGCTGGCTTACCGCTTGAGGATTACAATCGCTTTAAGCAAACATTTAACGATGTATTTGCCCTTAGACCAGAGGAGCTTCAGCTTGGCTTCCTAAAGATGCTAAGAGGGACAGGCTTACGTATAAATGCTGCTAAATGGGGCTATGTCTATATGGATAAAGCACCGTATGAGATGCTCTCAAATGACATATTATCATTCGCTGATATTGTACGTATTAAGCGAGTAGAGGATGTGCTTGAAAAGTATTGGAATGCTCACCGTCTAGATCATACGTTGCTATATCTAGTAGATCATGTATTTGATTCAGCATTTGATTTCTTCCAAAGCTTTGGTGACTATTGGGAGGAGCAGGGCTGGCAAAAAATTGGTCATCAGCTAGAGGATTTATTTTCTAGATTATACGCCTATTTGCAGTATGCTCAAAAGGTAGAGGGCGTGAAGATGGACTTAGATACGATTGTTGGTCTCATGAAGCTAGATTACTTTGAGAACCATAAATATAAGCCACGTAAAGTGTGGTGGGATTTCGTTATGGATAAACAGCAATGGGGCGAATGGATGAAGCAGCTTTCTCAGCATGCAAGTCTTGTGTCAAATGCTTTTGCTGCTTATGGATTTAATGAGCGTGAGCTTCAGAAGCATGCTGTTATCGAGCAAGTAAGCTTCGATGTATCACACTATTTAAATACAGGTGAAATTGTGAAAAGTAAGTCTTCATTACTGATTGCCGTTTATGCACCTGCTGAAGCACAGCAAAAGCATACTGGTACGATGTATGGTATTACAACAGATAAATTAAGCTCACTAGAAGTAAACTAAATGAAGAAGACTCAAAACAAAGCACATCGTAGCTTAAAGTTTTGAGTCTTTCTTAAATTCTAATGAGTAATAATATGTTATGAATAGACTGCTTCCTATCGTTCAACCTTTTCGAATATAACGTAATCACCGACTATTTCCATTTTATTATCCACTATCGTTATAAATGAATGATCATGTAGTCCATAAATTGTCGCTATCTTTGATGCTTCGTATATATCCTCTTCTATATGTGCTTTACTAGCACAATCCAAATGCGGCTCAATATTAATATCTACAAGTCCAATGCCCTCATAAATCGATAACGCTGGAATATTATCAGTTATATCTTTAGCTAACACTACTTGTTTAGCCATATTTATTGAACCTGCACTCATACCAATAACAAGACATTCGCTGCTTTGTAATGCAGGGACTAAGTTAAAATCTTTAATATATTTTATTTGCTTAAGCGTATCTCCGCCTGTAATCCAAATGACGTCGGCTTCTTTTATGTACTCGACGGCCATTTCTGATGTAACTCTATCATCTATGATATTAGCTTTCTCAAAATAAATACCTTTATCCTTAAACAATTCTAGAAAGTGATTTGTATATTTATCTGTTAAGTTATGTCCAGAAAAGTCTGATGCAATAAAAGTGATTGTTCCATTTTTATGATAGTATTGATTTACGTGCTTAATAAACTCATCGGTAAATCCGTTAGGAAATCCACTAGTTAATATTGATACCGTCAATGATATCACTCGTTTCATGAATGTTTATGGTTCAATAAATATTTTAATCTAGGGGTGGATATTTTGAAAGTTATAAGAAAGCTTCTAGCATTTATATTAACTACCTTTTTTATTGCAATATTGCTTACTATATTCTTTGCGATAACAGAAGGCTCAAGTTTATTAGTTATTGGCATTTTTTTTACCGGTGCTCTTCCATTTGTACTTCTCATAGGTGTACCTCTATCATTTTTATCTGATTATCTAACAAAACGTTTAAACGGAAAACCAAGAACTATATTGGCATTTCTTATTCATATTATATTTGGTTTATTAGCTGGACTAGTAATTATAATGTCTAATTTACTTGAAGGTTTTATTATTGTTGTAGCAACAATAATAGCCTCTCTTATATTTGGGTTAGTTGACGAAGTTTTAAGACAAAAATTCGTAAAGTATTCTAAAGGCTAAAAACAACATTAAGGTTTAATGTCCTTATCAAAAAAACGTTATCCTAAAAAGGAGGATAACGTTTTTTAGTGATCATACTATTCAACATGACAGCGTAACAAGGTTAAGCTACCTGATAATGTATATTGTCCAAGCGTTGCAGGTAATAAGTAGCATTCTCCAGCTTTAAGCTCCTGCTGTTCATTTCGCCAGGAAATTGTACCTGTGCCCTCTGCAACAACGATAATTTCAAAGCTGTCAGAATGTGTAGAAAGCTCAGCTTTTCCATCGATAATCCCTTTATTAACGATGAAGTAAGGAGAAGTAGCGATAGTTAGCCATTCACCAGCCTTCATATGAGTCGTGTCAACATAAGCAGCTCCAGCATTGTCAAAGCTGATTACATTAAGCGAATCCTCAATATGCAGCTCTCGAAGCTTTCCATCAAGCCCTGGACGATTGTAATCATACAAACGATAAGTTGTATCTGAATTTTGCTGTATTTCAGCAACAACAACGCCACTGCATAAGGCATGTACAGTTCCTGCAGGAATATAGAAGGCATCACCGGCTTTTACTTTTACTTCATGTAAGTAGTCAGTAATACGATTGTGTTCAATAGCTGCAGCTAACTGCTCCTTTGTTGTATGCTCTTTTAGGCCATAAACGATTTTAGCGTCTGGAGCAGCACTGAGCACATACCACATTTCAGTTTTACCTAGCTCGCCTTCTGGTAGCTTGTCATAATCGTCAGTTGGATGTACTTGAACAGATAGGTCATCATTGCAATCAAGTAGTTTAATGAGAAGCGGGAAGCGTTCAGACTTTTCATTTTTCCCATTATTACCAAACCAAGCCTCGCCAAAGGTTTGGCGAATCGTATCAAGCCCAGTTCCAGCTAGTACGCCATTTTTGACTGCAGTAATCCCATTTGGATGATCACTAATCATCCAGCCTTCACCAATTGCACCATTAGGGATATTTAAGCCGAATGCCGCTAAGGCTTGTCCACCCCATATACGCTCTTTAAACTCAGGCTCAAATTGAAGCGGGTATGGCTCAACTTTACCAGGCTCAAAAAGCTCTAGTAATTCACCATCTGGACCATAGAAGAAAAAGTATTTAGAGCCGTCTGGTAAAATAGTAAGCTCATAATCCTTAAGCTGAATATCACCACGAGCCTTGATGCGGGTAAACTCTTCTTCAATATTAGTGACAGTAAATGCTAAATGATGCACCTTACCTTCAGCTGGTAAGCTATCGTTATAGCCCTCAATAAGCTCTAATGCAATATCGTCTTGCTCTGGATAGGCTAAAAACGCTAATGTAATGACACCGTTAGAATGAGGCATAGTACGAATATGGCGTAAGCCTAGCACCTCGATATAAAAATCCAATGAGCGTTTAATGTCCTTTACCATTAAACCAACATGTTCTAGTTTTTGAATGGCCATATTAATAACTCCTTCTATTGTTTTTTTTCTATTGCGATAAGAAAGGGAGCTGTTCTTCTTTGTAATTGTCGATAACAAATGACCTGTGCTTGCTCTGTAGGAAGCTGCTCAGCCCATCGCGTAACAGCATCGGCTTCACTATCTCCGCCTGGATGACCGGGATAAAGCATACACGTAATAATTCCACCCTTAGTCAGCATTCTTAATGCTGCATCTAATGCTGGAATTGTCGTCTCGGTTAGTGTAATAATGGCATGATCACCACTTGGTAAATACCCTAAGTTAAACATTACAGCCTTGACTTTATAAGACACGAACTGTTCCAGTAAATGATGACTGCTTTCAATATAATGTACCCTTCCTAGCAATTTACCATCCTGTCTAGCTTGTTCAATACGAGCTTTCGTTTGAGTTAAAGCATCAGCTTGAATATCGAAGCTATACAGCTCGCCATTTGCTCCTATTAGCTCTGCAAGGATTAAGGAATCTACGCCACCACCAGCCGTTGCATCTATAACAGAGTCACCAGGCTTAACTCGTTCCCTTACGAATTGATGTGCCATACTAATAGCAGATATAAACCCCATACCTTAAACCTCTTCTTTCCATAGTCGGCCTTGCCAAGTCTGTCTTGTACGTAATTCTCTATCGATAGCATTTAAGACTTCCCATTTCCGTTGACTCCACAATGGACCGATTAATAGCTCGCGCGGTGCATCTCCTGTCAGACGATGAACAATCATATTGGGTGGTAATATTTCAAGCGTGTCAACAATAAGCTTTACATATTCATCAAGCTCAAGAAATTTGAGCAAGCCAGCCTCATATTGCTTCACCATTGGAGTTTTCCTCATAAGGTGAAGGAGGTGAATTTTGATACCCTGCACGTCCATTTTCGCTACTTGTCTACCAGTCTCAAGCATCATTTCATGAGTTTCTTGGGGTAAACCATAAATGATATGACAGCAAACTCTAATGCCACGTTCACGAAGCTTGCGGACTGCATCTAGATAGCATTGTGTATCATGTGCACGATTAATAAGCTGTGAGGTAGATTCATGAACGGTTTGTAAGCCCATCTCTACCCAAAGGTAAGTACGCTCATTTAGCTCTGCTAAATAATCGATGACATCATCTGGTAAGCAGTCTGGACGAGTTGCAATAGATAATCCAACTACATTAGGCTGCTGTAAAATGACCTCATAATATTCTCTTAATGTTTCAACTGGAGCATACGTGTTAGTATAGGCTTGAAAATAACCGATATATTTAGCTTCAGGCCATTTTAGATGCTGGCGATCCTTGATTGTATTAAACTGAGTAACAAGATCATCTCGCCTTCTACCAGCGAAGTCCCCAGAGCCTCGTGCACTACAAAACGTACACCCACCAATAGCTATTTTTCCATCACGATTTGGACAAGTAAAGCCTGCATCAAGCATGACCTTAAATACCTTTGAGCCAAATTGTTCCTTCATTTCATAGTTCCAAGTATGAAAAAATTTATCGTTCCAAACTAAAGGTTTATTTTCTTCTAATTGTGTATTAATCATAATTTACCTTCCTATGTTTACTTTCAACGTTAATTGTAACGAATATTACAGCTAATTACCATGTTTTATATCACAAATAGAGTGAATTGTTCGGAATAATTTGGGCAAAATAAGTAAGCGGTTTCACTTGATTAATGTTACATGTTATGTTATATTAAAAGTGCGATATATCAACAAAAATACCTTACATGAACAAATGCATGAACAAACAAAATTCGCTTAGTTTTTACACGAATTTACTTTGCTAATGAGGTGATTTATTATGAGTATTCCAAAAGTGCCACAAGGCGATGAAGTTGTAACTGTTGAATTAACTGTTAAGGAGCTTATTGCTCTTACAGGTGTACGCTTTAATGATGACAGACAAGTTAAAATCAATGCGTATAAAAAGTTAAATAGTGTTCTAGATCAATCTTTTAATTACGATCAAGTAGATCGAGCATACTAATCATTCCACTAATTTAATTAGACTCCATAAAAAACTCCTCTCACGCTTAGTAGTAGCGTATTTAGAGGAGTTCTTTGTTTTAAATGCATTATTTAGTTCTGCCGTAAAGCTTTGCATAGGAAACGATTTTATTATATAAGCTTTTGTTTTTGAATTTTTTAAGAGGATAAAATTGTGGACGTGTATTTACTTCAAGAATCCAAAGCTGTTTTTTATCATCAATCGCAATGTCTAATCCTAACTCCTTAAAGCCTTTACTTTTAGAAGAAAATACATTTGCTACGTCCCTACCTAGCTTTGATAGCTCTGAACGGACTTGCTTAATCTGCGTGTCTGAATATCCAGCTCCTATTAAGGTTTTGTTTAAGTATTGCAGGTGACCACCTTGATTGTAATTTGTCGCCACTTTACCAGGCTTGCCTACCTTGCAAAAGATAGCTGTTGGAACCCAACTATTCTTTTCATTTCGCTGCATCATTACCCGCACATCAAAAGGATTGTTATTTGTTTTTAAAAGCTTAATTCCTCTTTGTAGTAAAAACTTCCGATTTCCAGTAAACCGCTGCATCCATTTATATAAGTCATCTACCGAATTGAAGCTTCTAGTTGTTTTATTATGCTTTGCTGTAAATTGTCCATCTTTATACATCAGCTTAACGATTTTTACTCCTCCAGAGCCTGTAACGGGTTTAAAATAGACGGAGGTATAACGATGAATTAATGTTTCTAAATTAGTTTTTGTAAACAATTTAGTTTCTGGAATATAGCTTTTAGTAGAGGCGTTATTTTCAAGCCACTTAGTTTTTCGCAATTTATCTTTATTTGACCTGCTATTGTATGCGATATTAGCTCACCTCCTAACACATCATCTTATGTTTGCACAATGTTCAGGGCTACGGCTGATACCTATAAGATCATAGTTAAATGTAAATAAGTAAATTAAAAGCTGAAAATCTCTCTAAAAAACTTTACAAAGTGTATTGAAAACGGCACAATAATGACTAATGAACAATTTAGTTTTGCTTGAAGGAGAATAATAGATGCGTTTACGTGGTAGAAAAGGAATTTTAGAAGAAATAGCACAGCAAAAAAATTTAGTTGTTTTAGATGCAAGTGAATATAAAGGGAAATGGTCACAATTTTTTGGAAATGATCGTCCGATTCATGTCGAGCTTGGAATGGGTAAAGGACAATTTATTAGTCAAATGAGCGTACGAAATCCTGAAATTAACTACATCGGTGTTGATATGTACGATGAATTAATACGTCGTGCAAGTGAAAAGGGAAGACTAGCTTGGGAAGATAAAGGTGTTGACTCACCTCCAAACCTAGCTTTACTTCGTGCAAACATTGAGAACATTGATGAGATGTTTGAAGATAATGAATTAGAGCGTATCTATCTAAACTTCAGCGATCCATGGCCGAAAAGTAAGCATGCTCGTCGTCGTTTAACTCATCCTCGCTTTGTAGAGAAATACATTAAGAAGTTAAATGAAAATGGCGAAATTCACTTTAAAACTGATTCGCAAACATTATTCGAATTTTCACTTAATAGCTTTGCAGATATGGAATTAGTGATGCGTAACATTTCACTTAATTTACATCGTGAAGAGCTAAGAGAAGATTTAGTTTTAACGGAATACGAAACAAAGTTTCATAATTTAGGCCATCCGATTCATCGTGTTGAGGTCGTCATTGGTGAAAAGGCACTAGCTAAGCATCGTGAGGAAAAGAAAACGAAGTATAGAATGTAGGGCGGTTAGTCGCTCATGATTCTATTACGCTCCTGGCTACCTACGGGCACATATTTAATATCTTGCACTGAAATTCGTATAAATATGACAAACATCGGATAAATTTAATCTGTAAAATAAAAAGAGGTGATAATTTATTATCACCTCTTTTTATTTTACAACTGCTAATTTAATTGCTTAATTACTACATCATTTTTTTCATGTCCAATATAACCATTATTGCTAATTTTCAAGAAAAAATAAGTAATGTTCATTATCTATAAGTTCTGCTTTGTCCTCGGTAATAGACTCTATATTGTCTATTTTTCCACCTAGTTGTTTCACCTGTACTATTTCACCTTTACTTACCTTTCCTTTATTTACACTTTGTAAACCGTAAAAAGCCCTATATATCAAGGAAAAATGATACATGCGTTTAAACAAAGAAAAGGAAATGTCCAAGGTGATTTGCCTAGACATTTCCTTTTCTTTTTATGTTATTTATAACTGCTAATGATAATGATTAAGCAAACCAAATCGGGAAATAATGATTGACGATATATCCAGCTGATGTTCCAATTATCCCCCCTGCAACAACGTCAGAAGGATAATGTAATCCTAAATACATTCTAGACCAACCTACTGAAAATGCAATAATAATACAGCTAGCTAATAAGATACCGGACATAAAAAACAATGCACTATTCAACATGATTGGTGTTGTCAAAGCAAAGATTGCTGTTGTGTGACCTGAAGGAAATGAAGGGTCCTTTAAAGGCTTTCTACCTGTATTTACTTCAGGAAGTGCCTGATATGGACGAAGTCGTTTAAATTTATATTTAATAATTGCAACAGGTATATGGCTTAATCCTAATGCAAATAAACATTTCCAGCCTAGTACAGAAAATTCATTGCGACCAATAACGCCTAATAGTATTGAAAACATGATGGTAAAAGTTGCTCCACCTAAATGTGTAATGCTATTTAACCATGCATGTAGGATACGTTGTCTATACAGACCTTGAGATCTTCTATTTGCCCAAAGTAAAAATCTATTTTCGTGTTGTCGTAACCATCCAATCCATTTCAAAATAAGAGCTCCTTCCCAGCCAAGCTAATATCTATATTCTTATTATACATGATTGTTATTACTTCAATGTAATAGAATTATTTAATTATGGTAAAGCTAAGATAAATTTAATGATTTATTAATAATAAATGAAAAAGGAATTAAATGATAGCCGAATACGCAAAAAAATGAGCACAATACAGATGAAAACGATTTTTTAGTCTTTTGTGGCTATAATAGACGGTATTCTCATTTTGACAATAGTTTGGCTTTCAAAGATAATGGTTAAGTTTTGAACTAGTAAAAAAAATAGAAATAAAAAAAGTTCAGGCCATTAAAAATATAGAAGGACTGACTTAGGGGGCAATACTATGGTCTTTACGATCAGCTTTATCGTTATTCAATCCTTGTTAGCGATTATTGCATTATATTCGTTTTTATTATCACTGTTTGGGTTTAAAAAAAATAAAAGCAGACCTAAACAGGAGCCAAAAAAATCCTTTGCTGTACTAGTTGCAGCTCATAATGAAGAAAAAGTAGTGGGGGCATTACTTGAAAATTTAAAATCATTAGATTATCCAAAAGAGCTGTATGATGTTTTCGTCATCGCTGATAACTGTACAGATAATACAGCAGAGATTGCTCGCTCCTATGGTGTCTATGCTTGTGAGCGCTTTAACCGCGAAAAAAGAGGTAAAGGCTTTGCTATTGAATGGATGCTAAAAGAGCTTTGGGCTCGTCCGAAGCAATATGATGCTGTCGTTATGTTTGATGCAGATAATCTAGTAAATGAAGACTTTTTAAGATTAATGAATGATGACTTATGTGCAGGTCATCAGGTCATTCAAGGTTATTTAGATACAAAAAATCCAGATGATTCATGGATTACGGCTGCCTACGCTATTTCCTACTGGTATACGAACAGATTGTGGCAGTTATCTCGTATGCATTTAAAGATGAGTAACTTCTTAGGCGGCACAGGCATGTGCTTTGATTCTAAGCTGTTAAAAGAAATGGGATGGGGGGCGACAAGTCTTGTTGAAGACTTAGAGTTCTCCATGCGCTGTGTACAACGTAATGTATATCCAGTATTAAATTACGAAGCGAAAGTTTATGATGAAAAACCAGTTACATTTAGAGCTTCTGCTAAACAACGTTTACGCTGGATGCAAGGTCATTTTGTTGTAGCTAAAAACTATTTCTTTCCGCTTTTATGGGCTAGTATTAAAGAACGTAATATAACAAAATTTGATGCGGCTATTTATTCATTATCTGTGTACAATACGTTTTTAAGCTTTGTGTTAACAGTTTTATTATGGATTGATGTTATTTTCCCTGCAAAGGACGTATTTGTATCCGTATATAGTAAGCTGCCGTATGCTTTAGTTGTATTTGTAATCTTAATTTCAGTTCTACAATTTCCAGCTGCAATGCTACTGGAAAAGGTGCGTTCGAAAAAAATGTATGCGTACCTGCTGCTTATGCCAATCTATTTAATATCATGGTGGCCAATTACGTTTTATGCCTTCTTTACGCAAAACAACAAAGTTTGGAGCCATACAGAGCATACGCGTGTTGTAAGAATTGAAGAGGTAAAACGTTCCTAAAAATAAATGAGTAAATTTATTGACAATGTCAAATGAATATGTTAAGTTAATAGATGTGTTTATGTTTCATCACGTGCACAAGTAGAAGCACCCGCTTCTCACCTTTCAGTTATGCTGTCTGGTTTGCGGTGAACGAGAATATGAATTTTCAATCTTCATTTAATGTTAAATGAGATTTGAATACATTGTCGTTTATTTTAGATGCGGGTTCTTGTGAACTCGCATTTTTTTGTGTCATGATATATAAGTGTAATGAAAATGGAGGTGTAGACTTATTAGTAAAGATCATCAAATCAATGACGATATCCGTGCAAGAGAGGTCCGCTTAGTTGGTCCTGACAGTGAGCAATTAGGTATTAAACCTTTGCGTGAAGCGTTACAGCTTGCACAGGAAATGAATTTGGATTTAGTTAACGTTGCTCCTACAGCAAAGCCACCTGTATGTCGTATTATGGACTACGGTAAATTCCGCTATGAGCAACAAAAGAAAGAAAAAGAAGCTCGTAAAAACCAAAAGGTTATCGATGTTAAGGAAGTATGGTTCCGTGCTAACATCGAGGAGCATGACTACCAAACGAAATTTCGTAATGTAGTTAAATTCTTAAAAGCTGGCGATAAAGTAAAAGCGTCTGTTCGTTATCGTGGTCGTGAAATTGCTCACGCTGAAATCGGTAAGCGTATATTAGATCGTTTAGCGACAGAGGTTGCCGAATTATGTACGATCGAGCGTGCGGCTAAATTAGAAGGACGCAGCATGATTATGATTTTGGCACCAAAAAGCAGCAACAGCTAGTCTGTTGAACCAAAATTAAGGAGGAAAAATAAATGCCTAAAATGAAAACGCACAGCAGTCTTAAAGACCGCTTCAAAATTACTGGAACTGGTAAAGTAAAACGTTATAAAGCTTACAGAAACCATCTTCTTTCTCACAAATCTGGACGTCAAAAACGTGTTCTTGCTGGTCAACCATTAATGGCAGCAGGTGACGTTCGTCGTATCCAACAAGGTCTTAGCAACTTAAAATAAGACTTAAATAACGTATTGTAACGAAAATATAAATTGATTAAAACCACAGGAGGTTTCAAATATGGCAAGAGTTAAAGGCGGATTCGTCCGTGCACAACGTCGTAAAAGAATACTTAAACTAGCCAAAGGCTATTTCGGTTCAAAACACCGTTTATTTAAAACTGCGAAGGAACAAGTAGGTAAGTCTCTAATGTACGCTTACCGTGACCGTCGTAACAAAAAACGTGATTTCCGCAGATTATGGATCGTTCGTATTAACGCGGCAGCTCGTTTAAACGGTCTTTCTTACAGCAAATTAATGCATGGTCTTAAACTAGCTGGTATCGAAGTTAACCGTAAAATGTTAGCTGACCTAGCAGTTAATGATATTGCAGCATTCAATGCAATTGCAGCTGTAGCAAAAGAAAAAGTTAGTGCTTAATTAGCACTTAACCTATACAAAGTCTCTAGACTGATGCTTATCATCGGTTTAGGGGCTTTTTTTATTTATTAAAATTTTATAGATTAGTAGCTCTATTAAATTTTAATAGGGTAGACAATGGTACAGACCAATTTAATAGATTTGCATATACTACCTCAGATAGGAAAGGGAGGTGTATTTGCTTGACAATTAAAAGAAATGGATCAGTATCACCTGATAAAGTTAAAGAATATATTGGAAAAACTGTATATATAGAGCAGGCCAATGGAACAAGAGTTGAAGGTAAAGTTGTAGCTGTGAAAAATGGTAAAGTTTATTTAAAACCATTGTCGGGATCGCCGAACAAACCAGTACGTACGAGTTTCTTTTTTATCGGACTGTGGATATTAGGTATTATTGCCATTGGTTTACTACTGTGGTGTGCGTGCTGTGGCTCGCGTGTATGGGGAAATCGTGGTTGCGGATGTGGTTGCCGACGCCCGCCATACAGAGCACGCCGACCGTATAGACGACATGCTTATAGAAAAAATCGTCGACTAAGATATGTATAA
>Ga0182742_1004402_pt1 | contig 12795 bp, 11 predicted proteins | sample eDN5th37CBELigMG_FD_128880 | JGI IMG/M metagenome (GOLD analysis project Ga0182742, IMG submission 128880) | Enriched Miracle-Growth compost microbial communities from Emeryville, California, USA - eDNA 5th pass 37_C BE-Lig MG (version 2)... ... | reverse complement strand
GGCCGCGCGGGTGGCGCAGCGCCTGGCCGCGAGCGGCGTGGTGGACGATGCCGCCTTCGCCGCCGCCCGCGCCCGCCGCCTGGCCCGCAGCGGCCGCTCCCGCCGCGCCATCGCCGCGCATCTGGCGGCGAAGGGCGTGGCGCGGGAGACCGCCGCCGCGGCGCTGCCGGAGGAGGAGGGGGCGGAACTCGGCGCCGCCCTCGCCTATTGCCGCCGCCGACGGATCGGCCCCTTTGCCGTCATGCCGCAGGAGGGCGAGGCACGGCTGAAGGCCCTGGCCGCCCTCGCCCGCGCCGGCTTCAGCCGTGACGTCGCGGAGGCGGCGCTGGAGATGGAGCCGGAGGCCGCGGAGGAAAGGCTGATCGCGCTGCGGCGGGGCTGAGCCTAGATCCCTCCGGCGGTGCCGCCCAGGGCGATGGCCGGCCGGTCGCCCACCCCGGCCTCGGCGCCGTGGCGCGCGGTTTCCGCCGGCGCGGCCAGCCGGATGCGGAACAGAACGGCCATCTCGGTCCGCTCCATCGGCTCCAGCCGTGCCGACAGGTAGTCCGAAAGCCCGTCCATCGCGCCGGCATTGAGGACCAGGAGATAGTCGAAATTGGCCGGCCAGTCCGCCAGATAGGACGGGCGAGGGCCTGTGCGCCGCGGAGCCGCAGACGGGTCGAGCTGCTGATAGTTCGGCACATCCCCGAGCGGCGCTGCGATCCGGTCATAGGGCGGCAGCACCACCAGCGGCTGCTGGGTGGCAACCGTGAAGAGCAGCGGCCAGAAGGCCCGGCGCTCGATGGTCAGCAGCGAGCCGAGATGCTGGTCGGTCCGGCAGAATTCCGCGATCACATGCCGCCTGCCATGCGCCCGCCACCAGGCGGGATTCACGTCCGGATCCACCGTGGCCACGAGCACGCGGCTGCCCGGCGGGACCGGGGCGATGGTGCGGCGGATATCGGCGATGTCCTGGTTGTGCTGCCACCAGAGCCCGGAGAGCAGCCCCATGCGCAGCAGGAACAGCGCCGCGAGGGCCAGGCCGGCGATCCGGGCCGAGGGCTTCGGCAGCACCGGCAGGATGCCGGCGAAAAGCAGCATCCCGAGCATGACCGGGAAGCGCGAGTCGAGGAAGAAGGCGTCCCCGATCGCGTAAGGCATGACGATGTAGACCGCCAGGCAGGCCAGCATCGCGATCGCGGTGCCCGCTGGCAGGCGGAGGCTCCGGCGCCAGAGGCAGACGGCGAGGATGGCCAGCACCACAAGCGCCGTCAGCTTGTCCAGGGCGGCGTAGTAATTCATGAAGGGCGCGTTCAGCGCCCGGAGCTTCTCGACGGCAGGAAGCCAGAAAAGCTCCCCCTTCGTGTCGGTCAGGCTGGTGGACAGGAACAGGATGGCGGAGGGCAGGAAGACGATGCCCGCCGCCAGGCCGCGCAGCAGGACCCTGCGGACCGGATGCGGGCTGTGGCGCCATTCCCGACCCACCGCGGCCAGTTCATGCGACCCGATCAGGATCGCGCAGAAGAGCAGACCGAAGAAGTGGCAGAAGAAGACAAGGGTGGCACCCAGGGTGGCGCCGGCGATAGTGAGGAGGGGATGGCGCTCGCGGAACGCCGCCCAGCCCGCCGCGGTCAACAGCGCCATGCCGAGGCTGATCTGGAAATTCATGAAGCCCATGAGGAACAGGGCGTTGTACCCGATGAGCGCGGCAGCGAGCGGCCAGTAGGACCGGTATCCGAAGGCGACGCGGCTGTAGACCAGGATCGCCACGTAATTCAGCACCAGGATCAGGCCGAGCATGACCCGGCCGGCGACATGCACCGGCAGGATCCGCATCAGCGCCGGCAGGACGACATCGATGGCCAGGTTCGGGATGACATGCCAGTCCTGCCCGTAGATCCGCGACAGGATGGGGTCCTCCGCGCCGAAGGCGAGCAGCCAGGTCCGCGCCAGGTGGTTCGGGTAGTCCATCAGCGGCGGGACCTCGGCAACCAGCAGGGGGGCCAGGAGGACGGCAAGTGCGCCCAGGAAGACCAGCCACCAGGTTCCGGACCGCATTGCAGCCTCGTTCATTCCATCCTGTCCCTTGTCTGGATCGGCACCGGCCGGGGCGGCGCGCGCCCCGGCCCTCGCCGCTCATCCCCGCCGCGGCGACGCCGAGCCGATGCCGGCCATCCGCGCCGGGCGGTCGGACGGGCGCACTTCCTGCTCCGGATCGGCGCCCATGGCGGAGCCGGCCGGCAGGAAACGTTCCACGATGTAGAGCGGGCGCCCCTTGGCCTCGTTGAAGACGCGGCCGAGATACTCCCCCATGATGCCGAGCGTCATGAGCTGGACCCCGCCCAGGAACAGCAGCACTGCCATCAGGCTGGGATAGCCGGGCACGGGATTGCCGAGGAGCAGCGTCTTCACGACGATCTGCCCGCCATAGAGCAGCGCGCAGGCCGAGGTGAACAGGCCGATATAGGTGGCGAATTTCAGCGGCACCACGGTGAAGCTGGTGATGCCTTCCAGCGACAGGTTCCACAGCCGCCAGTAATTCCATTTCGTCGTCCCGGCGGCGCGCGGCGCGCGGTCGTACAGCACCGCCTTGGAGGGGAAACCGATCCAGGCGAACAGCCCCTTCATGAAGCGGTGCCGCTCCCGCAATTGCAGCAGCGCGTCCAGGGCGCGCCGGCTGAGCAGCCGGAAGTCGCCGGTATCGGCCGGCAGCCGCACCGGGCCGCCGATATGCTGCATCAGGCGGTAGAAGGCGGCGGCGGTCACCCGCTTCAGCCAGGTCTCGCCCTCGCGCTGGCGGCGCTGGGCATAGACCACGTCGAAACCTTCCCGCCAGCCGGCGACCAGTTCCGGGATCAGCTCCGGCGGGTCCTGCAGGTCCACGTCAATGATGATGGCGGCCTCGCCGCGCGCGCGGTCCAGGCCCGCGGTCATCGCCGCCTCCTTGCCGAAATTCCGGCTGAGGCTGAGCACCACCACCTCGCCTTGCCGCGCATGCAGCGCCAGCAGCAGCGCCAGGCTGCGGTCGCGGGAGCCATCGTTCACATAGATCACCTCCCAGGGCAGGCCGAGGGAGGCCATCACCGCAGCAAGGCGCGCATGGAAGCGCTCGATCACCTCCTCCTCGTTGAATACGGGCACGACGATGGACAGCATCGGGGGACGCCGCCCCGGATACCGCTCACGCAAGGATGTGTCGTTGGCAGGAATGACGTTGTGCAGCAATGTTCTCGGGCCGAATGCTGTTTCCGAATTGCGGGTCCGATAGTCCGGCGCTGTCTAGACGAGCGGCCCGGTCCTGCCCGCACACAAGCGCATGAGTCCGCAGGCGATATGGCCCTCCGGGTCGGCCGCCTTCATTCTCCTTGCGCAAGGCGACGGCCGAGGGCGCGCGCTTTGCATGGGTCAGCCGCGCGCGCCGCTGCTATGCAGCCCGCGACCGGGAGGGATGCTGCGTGGATCAGGCGAGGGACAGTCGCGTCACATTCACCACGGCCGGAGTGTGGCGCGGGGTGCGGGCGACGCTTGCCATCACCATCGGGCTCGCGCCCTTCGGCCTCGTGGTGGGCGTGGTTTCGGCCGCGAAGGGGCTCTCCCTGATCGAGACGCTGCTGATGAGCGCCCTGGTCTTCGCCGGCACCAGCCAGATCGTCGCCCTTGAATTATGGTCCGACCCGGCGCCCATCCTGGCGGCGAGCCTCGCTGCGCTGGTCATCAACCTGCGCCTGGCACCGATGGGCGCGGCGCTGGCACCGCTGCTGGACCGGATGCATGGCTGGCGGCTCTGGGGCACGCTGGCGGCGCTGGTGGACAATTCCTTCGCGCTCACCATCGCGGAGATGCGGGCCGGCCGGCGGGATGTCGGCTTCCTCTTCGGCGCCAGCCTGGCCATGTGGGTGAACTGGATCGTCATGTGCGCCCTCGGCCATGTCTTCGGCGCGGTGCTGCGGCTGCCTCCGGGGCATCCGGTCTTCTTCGCCGCCACCGCCACGCTGCTCGCCCTGCTGGTGCCGATCTGGCGTGGCCGCTCGGACCTGTTGCCCTGGGCCGTGGCGGGGGCAGTGGCGCTGGCGGTGCAATGGGTCGGGCTCGGCGCACCCTGGCCGGTGCTGGCCGGCGCCTTCGCCGGCGCCGCGACGGGCGCGGCACGGGATCTGCGTCGTGACCAAGGCGCGCGGGAAGGGCATGGCGAGGGCAGGCGATGACGCTGCGCTGGGACGTGCTGGCGGCGATCCTGGGGATGGCCGTCGCGACCTATCTCTGCCGGGCCGGCGGCTATGCGGTGCTGCGGGTGACGCGGCCGCCGCGCTTCGTGCAGGCCATGCTGCAGCACCTGCCCGGCGCCATCTTCATCGCTTTCCTCGCTCCAGCGCTGGCGCAGGGCGGCTGGACGGCCTGGGCGGCGGCCGGGGCAACCATCGCGACCCAGGCGGCCTTCGGCCGCCTTGCCCTCTCCATCGCTGCCGGGGTCGGTGTGCTCTGGCTGCTGGCCGCCCTGGCATAGAGTGTTTGCCGCTCGCCCGGGCTCGCGGCAAACGCTCTATCCCGTTGTTTGCAGAGCAGATTCGCGCTCCGCCGCGATCCACTCTAGCCCTACGCCATCGCCGGCTTCCCGGCGGGGTCCGTCACCGCCGGCGGGGCCGAGAGCGGGGGCGCCATGATCTGGCGCGGGATATCGATCCCCAGCTCCTCGAAGCGGCGCTTGATCCGCCGCATCAGCTCCCGCTGCACCGGCCAGCGCTGGGTCGGCTCGGTGCGGACGCGGCCGCGGATCTGGATGCCGACCTGGCCCAGGCTGTCCACGCCCCAGAAGTCGAATTCGTCGCGGATCGCGGTTTGCCAGCGCGGCTCCGTCCGCATCTCGGCGACGATCTGCTTGAGCGCATCCCCGGCCTGGTCCGTGTCCGTGCCATAGGCGACCATGATGTCCACTATGGCGAAGGCGAAGTCGCGGGTGCTGTTGGTGACGGTCGTCACCGCCGAGAAGGGCACGATGTGGACGGAGCCGTCGCCGTCCCGCAGCTTGATGGAGCGGATGGACAGATGCTCCACCACCCCGGACTTGCCGCCGACATTCACCGAATCCCCCACCGCCACCGCGTCCTCCAGCAGCAGGAAGACGCCGGTGATGACGTCCCGCACCAGGGTCTGGGAGCCGAAGCCGACGGCCAGGCCGACCACGCCGGCGCCGGCCAGCAGCGGCGCGACATTGACGCCGAGCTGCGACAGCGCGTTCAGCACGGTGAAGACCAGGATGACGACGCCGAGCATGGTGCGCAGCATCGGCAGCAGGGTGCGCACCCGGGCGCTGCGCGCCGCCCTGGAATCGCGGGAGATCCGCGCCAGCCGCTGCTGGATCGCGGAATTCGCCGCCTCCCACACCACCAGCGCCAGGATCAGCGTGCAGCCGATGGAGAAGAGGGTGCCGAGCAGCCGGTAGCCGAGCGTGCCCTCCTCGAACCAGTCGAGCGCGTCGAGGCCCCAGGTCTCCAGCAGCAGCACCAGCGTGCCGAAGCCGATGACGATCGAGATCACCAGCTTCAGCACCGGCAGGTAGGTCGCCGTCCGCGCCGGCAGGCCGGGATGGCGCTGTGCCTGCTCCGGTCCCGGCTGCAGCGCCTGGTCGAGCAGCCGCCCGATGCCGTCATCCAGCGCCTTGGCCAGGCCAAGCACCAGCAGCGTCAGCAGCGTGCCGGTCAGCAGCCGGTGGAAGCCGTCCTCCACCGCCAGCGCCCAGACCACCCAGGCGGCGCCGAGCCACAGGATGACCATGATGTGCCAGACCTCGGCCAAGCGGTCGCGGGCCCGGCGCAGCATCGTCCTCGTGTGGTCCGGCTGGTCCCCCGGCTGCAGCGGGGGGGCGCGCAGCACGGCGGCCACCGCGTGCCGCTGCTGCAGCACGATGCGCACCAGGAAGAGTGAGATGGCGAGCAGCGTCAGGTTGATGATGGCGTCATAGGCCGCCCAGGGCAGGCCGAAGAGCAGCCCGGCCTCGGCCAGCGCGTAGCCGCCGACGCCCACCAGCATCATCCGGCGCAGCCAGCCGAGCCAGGTCGCCGCCATTTCGTCCGAGCAGGGGATCAGCCGCAGGTGGTTCGAGTGCGGCGAGAGCAGCATATGCGCCACGGCGAAGGCGGCACGCGCGATGATGTAGGTATGCGCCACCATCAGCCCGACAAGCTGCGTGGTGGGTAGCGGCTGCACCAGGCCGAACAGCCCGTAGACCGCGACCGCGAAACCGGCGATCGGCACCAGGTCCAGCAGCAGGCGCGCGGCCAGCAACGGCAGGCGCCGGAACCAGGTCCAGACCTGGCCGTTGCGCGGGGCCGCCGAGTCCAGCCGGTGGCGCAGGCCCTGCAGGCTGCGGGCGATCAGCGCCTCGATCCCCAGCCCGGCGCCGAGCAGCAGCAGCAGCTTCCAGGAAGCGTCCAGCAGCCGGGCCCGCGCCACCGGGTCGCTTGCCATGTTCCCGGCCGCGGCCCAGAGCCCGGGCAGGTCGGCAACGGTCCGGGCGGCGCCGAGCAGCGTGTCGGACAGGGTGCCGATCCGGCCCGAGAGGCCCGCCAGCAGCTGTGCGCCGAGCGTGTTCGGGGCGATCAGCTGGTCGGCGCTGCCCTCCGCCGGCGCAGCGGGCGCCGCCGCGGGGGCAGGCTGGGCGGGCGCGGCCGGTGCCGGCTCGGCGGCCGGGGCGGCGCTGCCGGCCTGGGCCTGGCTGGCCGCGGCGAGCGCCTCCAGGTTCCGCAGGAATTCCGCCCGCCTGGCCTCGTCCTTCAGCAGGGCGGTCAGGCGGTCGATGTCCGCCGCGCTCAGGCCGGGGGCCTGCCGCTGGGCGGGTGGCGGCTGGCCGCCCCCAGGCTGGTCGCCCCCCTGGGCCAGAGCCGGCCCAAGGAGGGTGCAGAACAGGAACAGGATCGCAAGAATTGTGCGGGACAGGCTCATGCGGAGCGCAGCAACCCCATCGGCGGTAACGGGTCAAGCATTCGTGCGCCGGGCCATTGCGGATTTCCGGGCACCGTCTAGATCGTGCCCATGAAAACAGTCCTCACCGTCCTCGTCATCCTCGGCCTGGCCAGCACGCTGGGCGTCCTGCTCGCCGGCATGCTGGGCCTGGTGCGGAACAACGGGAGCGGGGAGCGGTCCAATACCCTGATGCGCTGGCGCGTGGTGCTGCAGGGGGTGACCCTGGCCCTGCTTGCCCTGCTCCTGCTCCTGACGAGGGGTTGAGCCGCTGTTTTGACAGGTCCGGCGGCCCCGCCCTATTTTGCCGCGGCTTTGCGCGGGGCGGGCAACCGCCCTGCCGGTATGGCTGCGCCGCGCGCGGAAGACCAGCTCTCGGCCGCGGGCCGCGGGAAACAGCAACAGCACGCAGGAAACGGCAGAGGCGATGAAGCTCCTCGTCCCCGTCAAGCGGGTGGTCGACTACAACGTGAAGGTCCGCGTGAAGGCGGACGGCACGGGCGTCGAGACCGCGAACGTCAAGATGTCCATGAACCCCTTCGACGAGATCGCGGTCGAGGAAGCGGTCCGGTTGAAGGAGAAGGGGGTGGCGACGGAGATCGTCGCCGTCTCCTGCGGCCCCACGGCCTGCCAGGAGCAGATCCGCACCGCCCTCGCCATGGGCGCCGATCGCGGCATCCTGGTCGAGCATGACGGGGTGCTGGAGCCGCTGGCCGTGGCCAAGCTGCTCAAGGCGGTCGCGGAGAAGGAGCAGCCGCAGCTCGTCATCCTCGGCAAGCAGGCGATCGACGACGACATGAACGCCACCGGCCAGATGCTGGCGGCGCTGCTGGGCTGGCCGCAGGGCACCTTCGCCAGTAAGGTGGAACTGGCCGACGGTCAGGCTACCGTGACGCGCGAGGTGGATGGCGGCCTGCAGACGGTGCAGCTCAAGCTGCCGGCCATCGTCACCACCGACCTGCGCCTGAACGAGCCGCGCTACGCCTCTCTGCCCAACATCATGAAGGCGCGGAAGAAGCCGATCGAGACGCTGAAGCCCGCCGATCTCGGCGTGGACGTCACGCCGCGGCTGACCGTGCTGAAGGTGGAGGAGCCGCCGAAGCGCCAGGCCGGCAAGAAGGTGGCCTCGGTCGCCGAACTGGTGGACAAGCTGCGCAACGAAGCGAAGGTGATCTGAGGATGGCCGTTCTCGTTCTCGCCGACCATGACGGGTCGGCCGTGACGCAGCCGACGCGCAGCACGGTGGCGGCCGCGTCGAAGCTCGGCGAGGTGCATGTCCTGGTGCTGGGCGCCGCCGCGGCGGCGCAGTCCGCGGCGAAGCTGCCCGGCGTGGCCAAGGTGCTGCACAGCGACGCGGAGATCTACGCCAACGGGCTGGCGGAGCCGATCGCGGCGCTGCTGGTGAAGCTGGCGCCGAACTACTCGCACCTGCTGGCGCCGGCCTCCGCCGCCGGCAAGAATGTGATGCCGCGCGCCGCGGCCCTGCTGGACGTGCAGGTGATCTCCGACATCGCCGGGGTGGTGGATGCGGATACCTTCGTCCGGCCGATCTATGCCGGCAACGCGCTGGCCACGGTGAAGTCGGCCGACCCGAAGAAGGTTATTACCGTCCGCGCCGCCAGCTTCGATCCGGTGCCGGCCGAGGGCGGCAGCGCCCCGGTGGAGGCCGTGCAGCCGGCGGAGGATCCCGGCATCTCCAAATTCGTCGGCGCCGAGCTGGCGAAGAGCGAGCGGCCGGAGCTGACCGCGGCCCGCATCGTCATCTCCGGCGGCCGCGCCATGGGCTCGGCAGAGAATTTCAAGATCATCGAGCGGGTGGCGGACAAGCTCGGCGCCGCCGTGGGCGCCAGCCGCGCCGCGGTGGATGCCGGCTATGCGCCGAACGACCTGCAGGTGGGGCAGACCGGCAAGATCGTGGCGCCGGATCTCTACATCGCGGTCGGCATCTCGGGCGCCATCCAGCACCTGGCCGGCATGAAGGACAGCAAGGTGATCGTCGCCATCAACAAGGACGAGGAGGCGCCGATCTTCCAGGTGGCCGACTACGGCCTGGTGGCGGATCTGTTCAAGGCCGTGCCGGAGCTCGAAGCCGAGCTGGACAAGAAGTGAGGATCGGGCGGGCCATGCAATGGCCCGCCTTTTTTCCGTGACACGGGCCGCGGGCTTTGTTCGCGGCCTTTCGCATATGGATCGGAGGGGAGACCAAGCGATGGCGGAGATCGGCAAGGTCGGCATCATCGGCGCCGGGCTCATGGGCAACGGCATCGCGCATGTCGCGGCGCTGTCGGGCCTCGACGTGGTGCTGATGGATGTGAACGCCCAGGCACTGGAGAAGGCGCTGGCCACCATCACCCGCAACATGGACCGGCAGGTTCAGCGGAACGTCATCGCCGCCGGCGACAAGGATGCGGCGCTGAAGCGCATCGCCACCGCCACGGACAACGGCCGCTTCGGCGATTGCGACATCGTCATCGAGGCCGCCACCGAGAACGAGGCGATCAAGCGCAAGATCTACGAGGCGCTCTGCCCGACGCTGAAGGCGGATGCGATCCTCGCCACCAACACCTCCTCCATCCCCATCACCCGGCTTGCCGCCTCCACCGACCGGCCGGGCCGCTTCCTCGGCATGCATTTCTTCAACCCCGTGCCGATGATGAAGCTGGTCGAGGTGATCCGCGGCCTGGCGACCGAGGATGCCACCGTCACCGCCGTGACCCGCCTGGCGGAACGGATGGGCAAGACGGTGGTGAACGCCGCCGACTATCCGGGCTTCGTGGTCAACCGCATCCTCTGCCCGATGATCAACGAGGCGATCTACGCCCTGATGGAGGGCGTGGGCGACGTGCAGGCGATCGATGCCGGCATGAAGCTCGGCGCCAACCATCCGATGGGGCCGCTGGAGCTGGCGGATTTCGTCGGCCTGGATACGCTGCTGAGCGTGATGCAGGTGCTCCACGAGGGCCTGGGCGATCCGAAATACCGTCCCTGCCCGCTGCTGGCGAAATATGTCGAGGCCGGCTGGCTCGGCCGGAAGTCCGGCAAAGGCTTCTACGACTACAGCGTGAACCCGCCGCGCCCGACGCGCTGAGGCCGGTGAAGGGGGGCTTGGCGGGACGGCCGCCAGCCCCCACCCTGCGCGCGAACCAGCCACGCCGCGGGAGGATCGCATGAAGGCCGTCGGCTACAAGCAGAACCATCCGATCGGGCATGCGGAGGCGCTGCTCGATCTCGACCTGCCCGACCCGCCACCGCCCCAGGGCCATGACCTGCTGGTCGAGGTCCGCGCCGTCTCGGTGAACCCGGTGGATGTCAAGCAGCGGCGCGGCATGGATCCGGGCGGCACCCCGCGCGTGCTGGGCTTCGACGCCGCCGGGGTGGTGCGCGCCGCCGGCCCGGACTGCACCCTGTTCCGCCCCGGCGATGCCGTCTTCTACGCGGGCGTCATCAACCGCCCCGGCAGCAATGCCGAACTCCAACTGGTGGACAAACGCATCGTCGGCCGGAAGCCCGCGACCCTCTCCTTCGCCGAGGCCGCCGCCCTGCCGCTGACCGGCATCACCGCTTGGGAGGCGCTGTTCGACCGCCTCCGCATCCCGCGCGACACCACCCTGCGTCCCGGCGAGGCGGTGCTGCTGCTCGGCGGCGGGGGCGGGGTCGCCTCCATGGCCATCCAGCTTGCGCGGCGGCTGACGGGGCTGACCGTGCTCGCCACCGCCTCGCGGCCGGAGACGCGGGAGTGGTGCCTCTCCCTCGGCGCGCATCACGTGCTGGACCACAAGGGCGACCTGCCGGCGCAGGTGAAAGCGCTCGGCCTCTCCGTGCCCTATGTCTTCGGCATCAACCATACCGAGGCGCATTGGGATGCGATCTGCGCCCTGCTGGCGCCGCAGGGCTTCGTCTGCGTCATTGACGAGGCGACGCGGATCGATGTCCAGAAGCTGCGCCGCAAATCCGCCGGGCTGGTCTGGGAGGGCATGTTCGCCCGCGCCCTGTTCAGGACGCCCGACATGATCGAGCAGCACAAGCTGCTCAACGAGATCGCGCGCCTGGTGGATACCGGTGCGATCCGCCACACCATGACGGAGAATTTCGGCCGCATCGATGCCGCGAACCTGAAGCGCGCCCATGCGCGGGTGGAGAGCGGGACGATGCGCGGCAAGCTCGTGCTGGAGGGGTTCTGAGCCATGATCGTGTTCGTCACCGGCGCCACTGCCGGCTTCGGCCTCGCCATCGCCCGACGCTTCGCCCAGGACGGCGCCCGCATCATCGCCGCCGGACGGCGGCGGGAACGCCTGGAGGCGCTGGCGAAGGAACTCGGCACCGGCCGCGTGCATCCGCTGGTGCTGGATGTGCGGGACCGCGACGCGGTGGCTGCCGCCATCGGGGGTCTGCCCGCCGACTTCGCCGCGATCGATGTCCTGGTGAACAATGCCGGCCTCGCCCGCGGGCTGGAGCCGGCCCAGGCCGCCGATCTCGACGACTGGGACGCAATGGTGGACACCAACGTCAAGGGGCTGATGTATGTCACCCGCGCCGTGCTGCCCGGCATGGTGGCGCGCGACCGCGGGCATGTCGTCAATATCGGCTCCACCGCCGGCGAATGGCCCTATCCCGGCGGCAATGTCTATGGCGCGACCAAGGCCTTCGTCCGCCAGTTCAGCTACAACCTGCGCGCCGACCTGTTCGGCACCAAGGTCCGGGTGACGGATATCGAGCCCGGCCTGGTCGGCGGCACGGAATTCTCCAATGTCCGCTTCAAGGGCGACGACGCGAAGGCTGCCGGCGTCTATCAGGGCACGGAGCCACTGACGCCGGAGGACATCGCCGATGCCGTGCACTGGGTGGCGACCCGCCCGGCACGGGTGAATGTCAACCTCGTCCAGGTCATGCCCGTGGTGCAGAGTTTCGGGCCGCTCCGTGTCCATCGCGACTGAGGTAACGGAAGACTACATCCCGCCGCATCCGGCGCCCTTCACCGCCCGGCCCTCCCTGCCGGAGCTGGTGCGGCGGATGCGGCGGAGCCTGCTCGAGATCTGGCACGAGCGGCATTTCGAGGAGCCCTTCTTCGCCACCCGCCTGCTCGCCCGCCGCTTCTTCATCTGCAACAGCCCGGAGACGGTGCACGCCGCCTTCGTCGCCAACAACGCTGCCTTCGAGCGCAAGACGCCGGAGATGCGCCACGCCCTCGAACCGCTGGTGGGCGACGGCCTCATCATCAGCGACGGCCTGGTCTGGCGGGAGCGGCGGCGGGTGGTGGCGCCCGTCACCCATGTCTCCCGCATCCACGCCATCGCCCCGGTGATGACGGAGGTGGTGGCGGAGCGCGGCGAAGCCTGGGCCGCCCGCCCTGCCGATGCACCCGTCGACATGCTGACCGAGATGGGGGAGATGGCGGCGGAGGTCATCTGCCGCAGCGTCTTCGGCCGCCGCCTGGGCAGCGACAGCGCCAGCCAGGTGGTGCGCGCCTTCGCCCGCTACCAGCGCGGCAGCGGCGTCGGCGACCTGCTGGCGCTGCTCGGCCTGCCGGGCCTGCTGCCGCGCCTGCGCGCCTGGCGGCTGCGGGGGGAGGTGCGGCGCATCCACGAAGTGCTGGACCGGCTGATCGCCGAGGCCCTCGGCGCCCCGGCCGGCGAGACCTCCCTGATCCGCGCCATGGCGGAGGCGGAATTACGCGACACCGGCGAACCCATGTCGCCCACCGCCTTCCGCAACGAGGCCGCGACCCTCTTCCTCGCCGGGCATGAGACCACCGCCGGCACCATGGCCTGGGCCTGGTTCCTGCTCTCCCAGTCCCCCGGCGCCGCGGCGCGGCTGCGCGCCGAAGCAGTCTCCGTCCTCGGCGGCCGCGCCGCGCGCTTC
>Ga0182742_1004400_pt1 | contig 12796 bp, 10 predicted proteins | sample eDN5th37CBELigMG_FD_128880 | JGI IMG/M metagenome (GOLD analysis project Ga0182742, IMG submission 128880) | Enriched Miracle-Growth compost microbial communities from Emeryville, California, USA - eDNA 5th pass 37_C BE-Lig MG (version 2)... ... | reverse complement strand
GCGCGCCAAATTCCGCGCGGGTCCGGACTTCCCGTCAAAAGTGTTCCGTGAACATGTTCGAGAAAAGTCGGCCCACCCGCTTGGGTTCGCGCCGGATGCGCATTGACTCGGAGAAATCAAAGCGATAGCATCCGACCGATCCACCCGATTCACACCTTTTGAATCACGGCGCCACACACCGCGTCCGGACTGACTCGCCCCGGTTTTCACGGAGGTGACTTCCATGCGGAAATTCTTCGGTTCTCACAAGATCGCCGCGATGTCCAGCATGCCGCTGCTCGTCTCGCTGCTGGGGATCTCCTCGGCCGCTCCAGGAGGTCCGCCCTCGCCCCCCGACGCTCCGACGCCGGTGCCCATCCGCAAAAAAATGGACCCGAGCAAACTCGAAGCCGCCCGGGCTCAACTTGAACAGGAGCGCCTGGCCCGATATTGGGAGGACTTTGGGACGGAAATCGGCTTGGGGCAATTCCCAGACAAACCTCTGTTTCGCCAACTGGTTCAGGAGCTTACCGTCGCCGGGAGAAGCGCCAAAGACCGCGGCCGCTTCTATCTCTGGCTGAACAAGGACCCGGAAATCCGATGCAACGGCTGGAGGGGCCGTCTGATGAGCGTTGAGCCCACCCCCGACGGGCTTAAGGTCACGCTCGCCGTCACTCCCACCATCTCTCGTCCTCAGGGCGGAGGGATGTCCGTGATGAGCCTCCTTGAGACCTATGTCCGAACAAACAAAGGGTGGGTCCACGTCATGACGAAGCCCGACGGAGTTCCGGGCCTCATCATCTTCAACTGAGAACCATTCGCCAAGTTATAAGCGCCGCCGTCGTTTTTGCTTCCGGCGCGCGCGGCATGAGAACTGGCGGGGGTTGAGCGCGCGGAGCCCCCCTGGGACCGCCGATCTCCTGATCGGCATCCGGGCCAAGCCCTTTACTTTGTGGGGAGAAGAGCCAATCAGGAGATTGGCGGTCCCGGGGAGCGCCATCCGGGTCGTCGGCCGTCGATCCGAAGATCGGCGTCCGGGCAATCGCCTTCGCTCGCGGCGTGGGGTATCTTGTCGTCTGAATCGGAAGCCCAACGCTGCCGAAGAGACACCCCCGTTCGCGACGAGGCGTCAACACATGATCGCATCTTCTCGTTTACCAGGCCCGTTCGGCTTCGCCCGGCGAATCGGCCTTGTTCTGCTCTGCGTCGGCGCGCTGGGCGTTGGCGCGCGGGGCGAGGGCGTTCCGAGAATGGCCGACTACTCCAAGGCGCTCGTCGTCGCGCCGCCGGGGCTCTCCAAGCCCGAGCAAAAGGCCGTGGAGATGCTGGTCGACGAAGTTCAACGGCGATCGCGGCTGCGCTGGGATGTCGCCGAAACGTGGGACGAGGCGCAGAACGAGCCCCGCGTGATCGTCGGCTCGAAAGAGACGTTGAAGCCCTTGGCCGAGAAGCTCGGCGAAGGTCCAGGCTCCGCCGAGGACCGCGACCGGCCCGAGGGCTTTCGGATCTGGACCGTCGAGGATCGGCCGACCGTGGTGGTGGAGGGGAACGACGCCCGAGGCGTCCTCTTCGGCGTCGGGCGGCTTCTGCGCGAGCTTCGGATGGATCGGGATCGAGTCCTCTTGCCCGAGTCGCTCTCGATCGCCACGGCCCCGCGGTTCCCGCTTCGGGGGCATCAGCTCGGCTACCGGCCCAAGACGAACTCGTACGACGGCTGGGACCTCGACCAGTGGGAGCAATACATCAGGGATTTGGCGGTCTTCGGAACCAACACGATCGAGCTGATCCCCCCGGTATCGGACGACGAGCCCGACAGCCCTCATTTCCCTCGCCCGCAGTTGGAAATGATGATCGGCATGTCTCGGATCTTGGATGAGTACGGGCTGAACGTGAGCGTCTGGTATCCCGCGATGAGGGAGGGCGCCGACGACCCCGAAGTCGTCGAGGCGACGCTCGCCCAATGGCGCGAGGTGCTGGGCGCCCTTCCCCGGGTCGACGCGATCCTCGTCCCCGGCGGCGACCCCGGCCGCTCCCACCCCCGCGACCTCTTCCCCTTCTTGGAGAAGGCCGCGGCCGTCGTCCGCGAGTTCCATCCAAAGGCCGAAATGTGGGTCTCTCCACAAGGCTTCACCCAGGAATGGCTTGATACGTTTTACGAACTCCTGAAGGCCGAACCCCAGTGGCTGACCGGCGTCGTTTACGGCCCCCACACGAGGGTGAGCCTGGAGGAGCTGCGGGCCTCGACGCCCTCGCGCTACCCGATCCGGCTCTATCCCGACATCACGCACACCATGAAGAGCCAGTTTCCCGTCCCCGATTGGGATCTGGCCTTCTGGATGACCCAAGGGCGCGAGCCGATCAACCCCCGCCCCGAGGACAACGCGGTGATCTTCCGGGCGATGGCGCCGGGCACGCCCGGATTCGTCGCCTATTCGGAAGGGTGCAACGACGACGTCAACAAGATCGTCTGGTCGGCCCTGGGCTGGAACCCCGACGCGCCCGTCATCGACGCGCTTCGCGAATACGCCCGCTATTTCATCGGCCCCCGATATGAGAATGGCTTCGCCCTTGGCCTCCTCAACCTGGAGCGCAACTGGCGGGGCCCGGCGCTCGGGAACGAGTCGATCGAAACGACGCTCGCCCAATTTCAGGACATGGAGCGCGCCGCCGCCCCCCGCGACCTCCTGAACTGGCGGTTCCAGCAGGCCCTTTACCGGGCCTATTACGACGCCTTCGTCAAGGATCGCCTCGGTTACGAAACCCTTCTCGAAAGCCGGGCCCGCGAGGCGCTTCGCGACGCGCCTCGCCTGGGGTCGACCGAAGCCCTGAAGCGGGCGCGCGCCGAACTGGCCAAGGCGAACGCCGAGCCCGTCTCGACGGATCGGCGGGCGCGGGTGCTCGAATTGGGAGAGGCGCTCTTTCAAAGCATCCGCATGCAATTGAGCGTTCCCAAATACCAGGCGATCGGCGTGGACCGGGGGGCGAACCTCGACCTGATCGACGTTCCCTTGAACGACCGCGAATGGCTTGAGCTTCGCCTCGACGAGATCGAGTCGATTGAAAAGGAGGCCGATCGGCTCAAGGTGATCGGCGCCCTGCTCCGCCGAACCGATCCCGGACCGGGGGGCTATTACGACGCGCTGGGCGCCCCTCGCCGACGCCCCCACCTCGTCCCCGGCCCCAGCCTGGCGGACGACCCCATGCTCTGGGAGAACCGAACCGGATTCCACCAGCGCCCCGGGTGGCCCTTGGCGTGGCGGCACACGGCCGAAAGCCTCTACGGGGTCCCCTTGCGCATGCGATACGACGAACTGGACCCGAAAACGCCGTACCGGATCCGCGTGGTTTACTCCGGCGACAACACGTCGGTCCGACTCCGGCTCGAAGCCGACGGCGTCGAGATTCACCCCCTGATCAAAAAACCCGATCCAACCGACCCGTTCGAGGCCGACCTGCCCCCCGAGATCACCGCCGACGGCCGCCTCGAACTGATCTGGACCCCCGAGCCCGGCCTGGGAGGCAACGGCCGGGGATGCCAGGTCGCCGAGGTCTGGCTCGCGCCGGCCCGCTGAGGCCGACCCGCCGGCTTGCCGGCGCGGCCTCTCGCCTGTTAAAATACTACGGAAATCGGGCGCGGCTTATGCGTAAACTCATGCGTAAATCGCGCTCGATCCCGTCGAGGCTCCGCGCGATGGAGGAACGCGCCATCCGCCGGCCTCGGCCGCGAACCCGGAGGCCAACGCCCCTCGCCGTCAACAAATCCAAGCGCCCCTTCGCGGAACGGCGGGAGAGCGACTCGCCTCGACGGACGCAGGCCCTCAACCTTATTACAGGAAAGGCCCATCAATGCCACAGCCCAACCGCGACACGCTCCGCGCCCTCATGGCCGAGCAGGAAAGCCCCTGCCTCTCGCTCTATCAACCGACCAACCGCGCCATTCCCGAGAAGCAACAAGACCCGATCCGATTCCGCAACCTCCTGAAAGACCTGGAGGCGTCGCTTGCGCGGGAGTTTCCGGGCCGGGAGGTTCAGTCGCTTTTGGAGCCGTTTCGCGAGCTGGCCGGCGACTCCGACTTCTGGAACGAAGGGCGCGAGGGCTTGGCGGTTTTCGGGAACTCTCAAGGCCTCCAAACCTTCAAGGTGCAACGGCCCGTTCCCGAGCTGGTCATCGCCGCGACAAGCTTTCACGTCAAGCCCTTGATCCGCATCGTTCAGACGGCCGATCGGTATCAGATTTTGGGACTCAGCCGCAGCGAGGCGCGACTCTTCCAGGCGAACCGAGACACCATCGACGAGGTCGAACCCGCGCCCGAGGTCCCTCGTAAACTCACCGATGTCGTGGGCGAGGAGACCGAGCCGAAAGAGAACTTGGGCTTCCACGGCGGGGGCTCGGAAGCGGGCGCGATCCATCAAGGCCACGCCACGCCGTCGGCCATCGTGGAGAAGGAGACCGAGCAGTTCTTCCGGGCCGTCGACCGGGCGGTCCTGGAGCATCACTCCCGCCCCTCCGGGCTCCCCTTGATCCTGGCCGCCCTGCCCGAGCACCACGATCTCTTCCGCAAGGTTAGCCGCAACCCGTACCTGACGACCCAGGGGATCCCCTTCTTCCCGAAGCCGACCCCCGACGACGAGCTCCGCGAGGCGGCCTGGAAGGTGATGGAGCCCCTTTACCACGACCGGCTCTCAAAACTGGTGGACGACTTCCAAGAGGCCCGCGCCAAGAACCGGGGTTCGGCCGACGTGGCCGACGTGGCCCGCGCCGTCGTCGCCGGCCGGGTCGGATCGCTGTTGGTCGAGGCCGATCGCCAAGTCCCCGGCACGATCGACACCGCCACCGGCCGGGTCGAATTCGCCGACCTGGGCGCCCCCGGAGTCGACGACCTGCTCGACGACTTGGCGGAACTCGTCCTGAAATCCGGCGGCGACGTCATCGTCGCCCCCGCCCGCCTCATGCCCGAAACCTCCGGCCTGGCGGCCGTGTATCGATTCTAATGGGAGAGACGAGGCGCGCATGGAAGGGCGAGGCTCAACGCCGGGCCTCGCCCTCCCGACCTCGTCCCACGACCCATCCGCAACCCTTCTCAAACATCCAAACGAAACCGACCCGATGGCCCAGACGACCCGAACCTTCATCGCCGTTCCCATGCCCGACGCGATCGGCGAGCGGTTGGGGAAGCTCCAGAATCGGCTCGGGCCGAAGCTTCCCTCAATCCGTTGGAACGAGGTGAAGCCGTTTCACCTGACGCTCGCCTTTCTTGGCGACGTTCCCTTCGTCGACCTGAACCCGATTTGCGAGGCGGTCGCCCGCGCCTCGAGAACCGTCCGCCGGTTCGAGCTTGAGGTCGCCGGCCTGGGCGTCTTCCCAAGCCCGGCCAAGCCCCGGGTGCTCTGGGCGGGCCTGACCGGCCCCGGCCTGGAGTCGCTGGCCCAACTGCACAAGGCCGTCGTCGACGCGGTGACCGAGACCGGCCATCGCCCCGACGACGCGCGATTCTCGCCCCACGTCACCCTCGGCCGGATCAAGCCGGGGGGCGGAAAGTCCCTCGGGGCCGAATTGCCGAGCATCCTCGAAGCGCATCGCGAGTTCTCCGCGGGGATCTTCACCGTCGGAGAGGCCGTCGCCTACTCGTCCACCCTCACCCCCGAAGGTCCCGCTTACGCCGCGCTGGCGAGGGGTCCGCTGGCCAGCGCCAAAAACCGAACCGGCCCCTGAAACCGTCGCTTGACCGGATCGACGGGGCGCGATAACATGGTGATCTAACGTACAGAAAGCCAGTCGACACGAAGGAGCCGCGCCCGTGGCCAAGCGACAGGTTGCATCGGAAGCGAAGGCGGTGGCGGCGACGTCCGCCGACGCGAAGGCGTTGAACACGGCGATCAGCCAGATCGAGAAGGCGTTCGGCGCCGGGGCGATTATGAAGATGGGCGAAGGGAGCCACCTCGAAATCGAGGGGATCTCGTCGGGCGCCCTGTCGGTCGACCTGGCGCTGGGGGGCAAGGGGTTCCCCCGGGGCCGGATCGTCGAGCTGTTCGGCCCGGAGTCGAGCGGCAAGACGACCGTCGCCTTGCACGCGGTGGCCAACGCCCAGAAAACGGGGGGCGTGGCGGCGTTCATCGACGCCGAGCACGCCTTGGATCCGTCGTGGTGCAAGCGGCTGGGGGTCGATATCGAATCGCTCCTGGTCAGCCAGCCCAGCAGCGCCGAGGAGGCGCTTCAGATCGCCGAGATGCTGGTGCTGTCCAACGCCGTGGACATCATCGTCGTCGACTCGGTGGCGGCCCTGGTCCCCAAGGCCGAGGTCGAGGGAGAGATCGGCGACAGCCACGTCGGCCTTCAGGCCCGGCTGATGAGCCAGGCGCTTCGGAAGCTGACCGGCGGCGTGGCGCGGTCGAAGTGCGTCTTGATCTTCATCAACCAGATCCGCGAGAAGATCGGCGTGATGTTCGGCTCGCCCGAGACGACCCCCGGCGGTCGGGCCTTGAAGTTCTACAGCTCCTGCCGCGTGGACGTCCGCCGCATCGGCCCGGTCAAGGACGGCGAGGAGGTGGTCGGCTCTCGGGTGAGGATCAAGGTCGTCAAAAACAAGGTCGCCCCGCCGTTCCGCATCAGCGAATTCGACATGATGTACAGCGGCGGCATCTCCCGCGAGGGGGACGTCCTCGACCTCGGCCTGGCTGACAAGATCGTCGAAAAGTCCGGATCCTGGTTCAATTACGGCGATCTGCGCCTTGGCCAGGGGCGAGAGAACTCCAAGCAATACCTCCGCGACAACCCGGCGGTCCTGGACGAGATCACCGCCAAGGTCGTCGCCAACCGCGCCGGCCACCTGGCCCAACCCACCCCCAACGGCGAGCTTGAGGAGAAGGAACCGCCGATCGAGGGGTAGGCGAACGTCGGGGAACTCGAATCCCTCTCCCATCGCAAGATTATTCGCCGTCGACGCAACTCCGTATCCGACGGACGGCTGGCGCGCCGAAAGCCGCGCGAGGCCGTTGGGAAGGTTGGTCTTTTTAGCCCCGAAGGGGCGGCCGTCGGTAGCCGGGGGTGTCAACCCCCGGGAACCCGAGGTCCACGGATGATCCGTCCGGGGAGCCCCGAAGGGGCGACGGAAACCCAATTGTGGACGGAGCTTCGGTCGTCCCCGCCGGACTCGACGGAGAGGGGCGCGACGCCCCGCGAGTCCGGGGGTTGACACCCCCGGCTACTGACGATCGCCCCTTCGGGGCTTTCGGCCGCTCTCCCGCGCGTTGGCCAGTCTGATGGATGGGGTTGCGTCGACGGTGAATAATCTTGCCCCGGGAGAGGGTGGCCCGAAGGGCCGGGTGGGGGTCGTCGGAGTTCGGCGACGCCTCGGCGATCTCAACCCCCGCTTGCCAAGGTTCATCCGTAAACCCCTCGACCTTCATCCGGCCTTCGGCCACCTTCTCCCGGGGGGGAGAAGGATGCGTGGCGAAGGCCCTTCTCTTTCGATTCCGCGCCCTTTCAACGACCGAAATCGTCCTTCAATTCGCGTCCATCGTCCGCGCGGGCCTGACGATGTCGGGCGGGGCGGGGAGGTGGAGCAGGAGGCGGGACTGGGCCGTCAGGGGGACGAGGGTCCCGGATTGGGCGTCGGCGACGGGGACGAGGGTTTTGATCAGCCCGTGGACGTTGGCCGCGCCTCGGGGGGCGTAGGCCATCGCGTTGGCGCCCCCGGCCAGGACGGCTTCGGGGGGATACTCGTTGCCGAGCGAGCCGGCCAGGTGAATCTCGCCGTCGGCCCTCATGTCGAAGGCCATCCCCAGGGCGCCGAACTCCAATTCGGTCTTCCGGGGGTCGATTCGGCTTGTCCGCTGGTCGAGGCGGAACCTCATCTCGCGGGCCAAGGCGGCCAGCAGGTCGGCGCCCACGATTCCTTGACCGGCGCTGAGGCGGCCCTTGGCCTCGATCCAGCCGGCCCCCTGCCCCGGCCGTTCGCCCCATCGGGCCGTTTCGACGGCCACCCGGGCCGAGCCGGCCAGCCTGTGGCTTGGGAAGCGCCGGTCGACCAGCGCGGCGAGGTCGATATCGAGCAGATCGCCTTGGAATTCCCCCTCCCATTCGCGGCTTCCGGAACGTCGCAAGTCGAGCGAGCCGACCATCTTGGCGTCGTCGCCCATCCATCCGGTCGCGTCGAAGAAGACGTTCAGGACCCGAGCCGAGATCGGCGGCCCCTCAAGCGTCTTGAGCGCCAGGGTCGTTCGAACCGGGTCGGTGGAGCGATCGCGGCCGAGGACCATCTCGCAACGGGTCTTCGAATCGGCCTCGACCAACCGATACGCCAGGCTGAGCTTCGGCTCGGTCGGGTCGGCCTGGAACGAGCCGGCGACGTCCCGAGCCGAGAAGACCAGGCCGTCGCCCAGCTCGATCTTGCAGGAGGGAACGGTCAGGTTGACGCGGTCGAAGGGGAGTTCGCCCGAGCGCTGAAGCAGGGCGTCGACGGTCGCCATCGCCTCTTGGGGCGTCTCGCCCACGAGCGTCAGGTCCTCGGCGTGAACGGTCAACTCGCGCCCGGCGCTGACGAGCCTAAGCGTCTTGGCCCGGGCGAGCTCGACCAGCCCCTTGCTCCGGGGCTCCTCGCGACGGAGGACGATTCCTCGATAGACGACCTCGCCGGGGCGGGGATAAACCGCCTGATCGAGCGTGACCTGCATTCCGAGCCGTCGACCCAGGGTGATCTCGACGTCTCGGACGTGCCCGGGGCGGTTGATCCGCCAGGCGTAAAAGGCCACGAAGACCGTTGGCAAGACGGTTAAGACGACCAGGGCGGCGGTCGCCAATCCCTGGCGGAACGGTCGTGAAAGGGGAAACATCCTTGCCGCCCTCTTTTCCAACTCTTGAACGATCGCCGAAGCGCGGATCCTCCACGCTCCCGACAACAACGCCTCGACGCCGAAAGCCCAACCCGTCGGTCGCTCAAGGAGTCTTATCGGCAGGCGTCCCCTCTCGTCCCCAGTTGGCCAGGTGTTGTCGGTTCAAATCGTGCATGGCGGACATGGCGGCCCGGATCGCGTCGAGGCTGGTTCCCACGTATTTTTCGACCACCGCGGTGGCGATTTCGAAGGCGACGACGTTCTCGACGATCACGCTGGCGGCGGGCACCGCGCAGACGTCGGAGCGTTCGTAGGTGGCCGGCGACGGCTCCTTGGTCGCCATGTTGACCGAAGGGCCCCGGGCGGCGAGGGTGCTGATCGGCTTCTTCGAGGCCCGCACCAGGATCGGCTCGCCGTTGGTCGTGCCCCCTTCGATCCCCCCCGCGTTGTTGGTCGGTCTTCGGAACCCGAAGCGGCGGTCGTCGGCCGGATGCTCGGGCTCGTATCGGATCGGGTCCATGACCTTCGATCCGGGTCGTCGGGCCGCCTCGACGCCGAGGCCGATCTCGACGGCCTTCATCGCCTGGATGCTCATGACGGCCGCGGCCAGCCGGGCGTCGAGCTTCCGGTCGTACTGAACGTGGCCCCCCAGCCCAATCGGGCAGCCGGTGACGATCGCCTCCAAAACGCCGCCCAGGGTGTCGCCGGCCTCGCGAGCGGCGTCGATCGCCGCGACGATCGCCTGGTCGGCCTCGGGGTTGAGCGTGTAAACCGGGCTGGCGTCTCGGACGGCGACGTCATGACTCAACGGAGGCGCGGCGATCCCTCCCAGTTCGGCCACGTAGCCGAAGACCTCGATCCCGACCTCCCGGAGCAAGAGCTTCGCCAGGGCGCCGACGGCCACGCGGAGGGCCGTTTCCCGAGCGCTGGCGCGCTCCAAGACCTGCCGGATTCCGGTCTGGTAGTTAATCGACCCGGCCAGGTCGATGTGCCCTCCCCGGGGGGCGGCGGGCTCGGCCAGGCGCTCGAGCTTCGCGTCGTTGTTGATGAGCCTCAGCGTGATCGGAGCGCCGGTGGTGACGCCCCGAAAGGTTCCCGACTCGATGAACACCCGGTCGGTTTCGAGCTTCTGCCGCTTGCCTCGGCCGTAGCCCCCCTGCCGCCGCTCCAACTCGCGGTCGATGAACGGTTTGTCGATCGCAATGCCCGAGGGAAATCCTTCGACGATGGCCGTGAGGGCCGGCCCGTGCGATTCGCCGGCGGTCAGATAACGGAGCATGGGAGGCGGTCTTTCAATGGTGCTTCGGGAGGGCGAGGCTCCCGCCGAGCCCCGCGCCACGCGCCAGCTCGGCGGGAGCCTCGCCCTCCCAATATGGATCGGCGGCCAATCACTTCCAGGGGAACGCCCGGCCGGCCAGCAACTCGTAGGCTTCAATATACTTCGAGCGGGTCTTGGCGACGACGTCATCCGGCAGCGCGGGGGGCGGGCTCGCCTTGTCCCAGCCGGTTGTCTCCAGCCAGTCGCGGACGAATTGCTTGTCGAACGAGGGCTGGGGGCCGCCGGGTTGGTAGGTCTCGATCGACCAGTACCGCGAGCTGTCCGGGGTCAGAACCTCGTCGATCAAGAGCAGCTCGCCGGAACGCTCGTCGAAGCCCCACTCGAACTTGGTGTCGGCCAGGATCAGGCCCTTGGTCCGAGCCTCGTCGGCGGCTTTTCGATAAACCTCAAGGCTCAGGCCCCGGAGCGTTTCGGCGACGTCGGCGCCGAGGGCGCGGGCCATCACCTCGAACGAGACGTTCTCGTCGTGGCCGGTCTCGGCCTTGGTCGCCGGCGTGAAGATCGGCTCGATTCGGTCGCTTTCGACCAGCCCCGGGGGAAGCTCGACGCCACAAACCGCGCCGGTGGCCTTGTATTCTTTCCAACCACTGCCGGAGAGATAGCCTCGGACGACGCACTCGAACGGCGCGACCCGGGCCTTGCGGACCAGCATCGACCGCCCTCGAAGCCCCTCGCGAACCTCGTCGGAAACGTCGATGGGCGCGTCGTCGATCTCGGCGGAGATCAGGTGATTGGGCACGCCCAACCGCTCGAACCAGTGGGCGCTCAGGGTCGTGAGAACCCGTCCCTTGTCGGGAATCGGCGTCGGCAAGACCCAATCGAAGGCGCTGATCCGATCGGTGGCGACCAGCAAGAGCCGGTCCCCCAAATCATACACGTCGCGGACCTTCCCCCGCCGAACGGGAAGCCCCTCCAGGTTCGTCTCCGAAAGCGCCACGACGCCCCACCTCCGCCCAACATCCGTTCATCACCGCGCCACGGTGAACTTTAAACAAAAGCCGGCCGGCCGGCAAGGGCCTGGGGGCCTCGCGGGGGAGACTCAAGCGGCGATTTTCGAGTTCCTCGCTTGAGTCCAACACTTCGCCCTCTGATACAATAACGAGGACTCCGAGGGCCGGTCGCTTCGCTGTTTGATCCTTGGGAGAAGGAGAAAGCCCATGTCCCCGCACGTGTTCTGGCAAACCGTCCGAATAGCCTATGAGCGGGCCATGTCCTCGGAGGGGGGCGATCTCGATGAGCCCATTGACTGGTCGTCCGGCGCTCAGGCCGTCCAACGTCCCCTGTCCTCCGGTCTCGACCTCTGGTTGAGCCCGGCGGTGGTCTCGGATTTTTACGTCGACGACTTCGATTTTTTGCCCGAGGCGGATCGGTCGAGACTGGAGGAATTGGTCGATAAGTTCAGGAGCGTCACCGAAAAGGTCCCTCCAAGCGAAAAGACCAGCAAAGATCAAAGAGACGAGGCCCGGCCCCTTCTCATGGAGATCGCCAAAATCCTCGACTTCGAGCGATACCAAGATCCCGACGCGCTTCGATTGGGGAAGCTGATTGAGCGTGAACTTGCGCGTTATCGATTGGACGGGATCGCCAGACTGGAGTTCAAAACCGATTTCGATCACACGGGCGATCCTGGGATCTGGATCCGGGTGTACTTGGATGAAGCGTCATCAAAGACCGACGATGAATTCTTGGAGAACGCCCGAGAGATCCGTCCGATCCTTGACTCGGTCGCGCGCCAGGTCATTGGTGAAGACGGCCGTAGGCTCATACGCGCGGGCCGCCGCGAGGAAGCCCTTGAACGATGGCCGTATATCTCGTTCAGGTCGATCGGCGACCGAGCCGAGACCGCGGGGGCGACATGAGTCTCCACCACGCTTTACTTGAACAGGCCGATCGCCTCGCGAAGGATACGGACCCGAGTCTTGAACAAGCGAATCTGCGCCGAGCCGTATCGTCGGCGTATTACGCGCTGTTCCACCTGCTAACATCGTCCGCGTCGTCGATGTTCGCGTCTCTCTTCGCGATTGACGCAGCACTGGAGCCGAGGATCAGCCGTAGCTTCAACCACGGCGAAATGAAGGAGGTCTCGCTCAATATCGTTAAAGGCGAGTGGCCCAAGAGCACCAGCCCGAAGAATTCTCCCCGCGCTACGCCCCCGGATCTAAGCACCGTCGCGACGGCATTCGTTGATCTTCAAGTTGCTCGTCACACGGCGGATTATGACCTGACGGTTGACTTCGAGCGGAAGGAGGCCGGCGAACTCGTGGATACGGCGAGAAAAGCATTCGAGGCCTGGGAAAGAATCAAAGACACCGACGACGCCCGACTGTATCTCGCGTGCTTCCTCCTCTACAAGCAATGGAACAAGGAACGCTGAGGCAGCGCAAACCACGGAAAGCCCCACCCATGTCGCGAACCAGTTCAGACGCTTCGGAGGAAACCTCGGTCACCACCGCCTCCACCGCTCGGCGTCGCCGGCGTTGGTGGCTGTTTCGAATCACGATTCTCTTGGTGATCATGGTCGGCCAGGAGGCTTTGTTTCGGTTTTTGTTCCCGTTTCCCGAGGTGGAGGGGTTCAACCGCGTTCATTACCAGCAGATGGCGTCGTCGCATCCGAATTTCGGCAAGGCGATGGATCGGGGGCTTGTT
>Ga0182742_1004397_pt1 | contig 12804 bp, 10 predicted proteins | sample eDN5th37CBELigMG_FD_128880 | JGI IMG/M metagenome (GOLD analysis project Ga0182742, IMG submission 128880) | Enriched Miracle-Growth compost microbial communities from Emeryville, California, USA - eDNA 5th pass 37_C BE-Lig MG (version 2)... ... | reverse complement strand
TTGATAAAGAACACTCTATACTCCTTTTGCCCTATACATTAAATTTATAAAATAAATGATTAGGAAACTGAAAAAACCGGAGATCCTGGAGGAGGATTTCCGGAATGATTGCTTGTTATTTATGTTATTTGGATTGAAGATTTAGGACTGTTTCTAAGACAACATTGACTCCTTTTTCACAATCTTCCCAAGTGGTCAATTCATCTTCATCATGACTTTTTCCGTTGATGCTTGGCACAAATACCATGGCAGAAGGGATATAGCTTTGCAGGAATTGAGCATCATGACCAGCACCGCTTACCATGCGTTTATAAGGATATGCCAAAGTTTTTGTCGCTTGTTCCACCGCATTCACTACATCCTCATCAAACCAAACGGTGTCGCGACCCCAAAGTTTCGTTGCTTTAATTTCACAGCCTTCATGATTTGGCGAGTTTGTTAAGCTTCGAATGATATCTTCCACTTTTTGAATAGTGGCAGGATTCTTATGGCGTGCTTCTAATGTGAAGACGGTTTTGTTTGGGATGACTGTATGGATATTTGGATACACATTGAGTCTTCCCAGGGTATAAACCAAGTCGCTATCAAGTTGATTTAACTTTTCGCGTGCTTCGCTAATCAAATTATTTGTGGCAAAAAGAGCGTCTTTTCTCATTGCCATTGGCGTTGTACCTGCATGGTCAGATTCACCTGAAACTTCTATTTCATAACAGCACATGCCAAGAACACATTCTACGACGCCAATTGTTAACTTTTCATGTTCAAGAATTGGTCCTTGTTCAATATGGATTTCCACAAACGCGCTTGCTTCTTTTAAACGATTTGTTTCATTGCCCTCGTACCCAATACTTCTAAGAGCTTCGCCAAAGGTAACGCCCTCGACATCTGTGCTTTGCAGCATTTTTGCTTTATCAAATTTACCAGACAGCACGCCGGAAGCCATCATTGAAGGTTCAAAGCGGGCACCTTCTTCATTTGTGATATTGGCAATAGTGATTGGCACTTTCGGTTTGATGTTGTGGTCAATAAGCGTCCGAACCACTTCAAGACCAGCAATTACACCGAGCACGCCATCAAAACGTCCGCCTTTTTTTACTGAATCAAGGTGGGAGCCGATCACAATTGGTGGTTTATCTTCTGTTCCCGCCAATGTTGCATACATATTCCCCATATCATCGACCTTGACCTCTAGCCCCAAGTCTTCACAACATGAACGGAAGTAGTTGCGTGCTAAGCGGTCTTCCTCTGATAAAGCCAATCGGGTCACGCCATTGTTTGGGGTCCGTCCAAAATCCGCAAATTCTTCAAGCGTCCGTTTAAGTCTCTCGCCATTAATCAAGACTTTTTGTTTTTGCATATTGCACACTCCTTTTTTTATATTTATTTTCTTTATATGTATTAAAAACATATAAAAGAATTATTAATTCAATAATTCTACAAAATATTTTATATCCCTTCTTTTTCAGAATACTTTTTAAATTTGTTAGTGAGTGGTGCGGGTTGCCATGTTTAGGTATAGGTATGGAAGGGATGGTTAAGAGGTGATGGATTTCTTCATACAATATCCTTTTGGGTAGAGTGAAAGAGGATTTTTGTAGAGCAAATATTAAAAATGTAGAGCATAGTGTCTATTTCGTGGAGGAAACCTTTATTACGTGGGGAAAACGAGGAATTACGTAGAGAAGACAATGGGAAACAGTTTGTGATGTTTTCTTCTATAGAATAGATCTATGGTTCAATAGTTAAATTTAGTTGGCATGAACATATAAGTTAGCGGTTTGGAAAAACTAATTCAAAATAAGGAGGTTGGTTGTTATGAAAAGGTTACTAATGCTTTTATTCTTATCGATTTCAATATTTGCTTTAAGTGGTTGTGGGAATGATGAACCACCTGCACCTGGAGAAGAGATTGAGGATATAGAAGAAGAGGATGAGATTGGCGATGGCGAAATAGATGACGAATAAAGGAGTAGTCATACTCTAATGACTGACTGAGCACACGAAGATTATTTCGTGTGTTTTTTCTTATGAAAAGGTTCTATTCTTAAACTTTGTTGTTTTTGACCAAAAAATATGTCTGTATAAGCAAGGTTATTCAAAAAAAGCTACATTGTATGAGTAAAAAGCTTGCAATTCTAATTTTAAACATGCGGTATACTATATCGGATTTAGGATTTTAACAACAATCTATACGAAAACAGCCTATTAGAAAGAGGAAATTCGTTTTTAATAACAGCTTTTGTTATTGTTTTTGTTCAATAATCCGTTATTATTCAAAACACTATTTGAATAACATTTCTCCTGGAACTGATGTGTTTTGATTCTGCCAATAAGATTGGCAAGATTGTTACGACAGCATCACATTATTTTATGTACACTTCAAAAATAGGGGAATCGTAAAATTCAGGAAAGAAGGCAAGTCAGCGTTTTATTCGAGAGCAAGTAACAATCTCGTCGGTATCAACTCCTATCGAGCCATGGTACAATGGAACAAAACATTTCAGAGGTAAAATGTGGTATGGATCTGTATAGTTCTCAATTTATACGAAGAATAAACCTTAAACGGGAAGAGGTTCCGTCATTTCATCATTATCCTTTCAACCTTCCAAGTTTAAAAACATTAGATGAGTTAATTCTCCATCCTAAAGTTACTTTCTTCATTGGGGAAAACGGGATGGGGAAGTCGACTTTGCTTGAAGGGATTGCTGTAGCGTTAGGATTTAATCCAGAAGGTGGCTCGTTTAATTTTCAGTTTTCAACATACGATTCGCACTCTCCACTTGGGGATTATTTAAAAATCATCAAAGGGGTAGAGAGACCTAAGGATGGATTTTTCCTGCGCGCGGAAAGTTTTTATAATGTGGCAAGTAATATTGAAGAAATGGATCGCGAAGTGTTGGGGCCCCCAGTGATTAATTCGTTTGGAGGAACTTCGCTTCACGAGCAATCTCATGGGGAGGCGTTTTTTGCGACGTTTTTGCATCGTTTCCGTGGCAATGGTCTTTATATTTTAGATGAACCAGAAGCCGCTCTCTCGCCACTCCGGCAAATGTCGATGATTACGAGAATTCATGATTTAGTCCAGGAACAATCACAATTGATCATAGCAACGCATTCGCCGATTATCATGGCGTATCCGGAAGCGACAATTTATGAATTTACTGAAGACGGGATTTGCGAACGGAAACTTGAAGACACAAATCATTACCGCATTATGAAACAGTTTTTTGACGATCCATCAAGAATGGTTCATCATTTATTAAATGAATGACGAACATTCGATGCAAATAGTGAAAAAAGCTCGTCAAAATGACGAGCTTTATCCGTTCGAAACGATTTTATCCTCTTCGATCAATACCCCTGCTTTTACCTTCTTAAATTTTGGATTTCCTTTTAAGCTTAAGTAAGTTCCTACTCTCATCACTTTTTCAAAAGGGCCCATTTTAAAAACTTTGAGATAAAAATGGCTAGTGAAGATTTGTAGGGAATAGAGGACTAAACCAATTCCGATTCCACTTAAAACTCCTAGCTTGCCAAACCACCCGAATCCATAACCGTAGAAAACTGCGGTGCAAACGACGCTTTGCATTAAATAATTGGTCAACGAAAGACGTCCCATTTTTTCAAACCATAAACGAAAACGAACGTTTGCAGCTGTATAAAGAAGAGCAAAACCAAAGATATAGCCGATTGCAAGTATTGAGGAGCCAAGGGTATATGCGACCTCTCCCCATTGAGATTCAGGGAATAGATAGCGAACGCTTTTCAATATCAAGCCGGTTGTAATAAAGATGGAAGCACCTCGAATGTACTTCAGTTTCTCCAGTATTGGTCGAGTAAACCAACCCGCTTTTGCAGCATACATTCCTATTAAAAACATTGGAGCGGCGACAAAAGGAGCTATTAAAAGAACGATTAAATACATATATTCCGGCCAACCAAAAGGATCTTCTCCACTATTTCGAAAGCTATAAACCTCAGAATAACTTCCAGTGGAGTAAATATGATTTTCTTTTTCTATATAAGATTCTGCTTTTTCTTCATCCTCAATCACTTGATTTGGATCCCCGTATCCGAGGACAGATGTTACAACCAGCAATCCAATTGCCCAAATGAGAAGCGTCTTTTTCTTGCGGTTTAAAAACGCAATCATAAACAACCCCATTAATCCATAACTAAATAGAATATCTCCTTCCCATATATAAACCGAATGAAGTAGCCCGAATATGAGTAACAACATAAATCGTCGAACAAAGTGTCGTTTCACTTTGTGACCGTTTCTTTCAAGTTTTTCTTTCATCATGATCATGGAATACCCAAATAAGAACATAAAGATCGGCATAAAGCTGCTTTCTATGAAAATCTTTAGCCAAGTGTAGGCGATATGGTCACCAGGCATTAAATCTGTTAACTTATCTTTTCCAAACATTCCGTACTGAAAAATGAGCATGTTAGCCAATAAGATTCCTAGTAAACTAAATCCTCGTAACCCATCAATCGTCCCAACTCGTTGGTTCATTTTCTTCTCCCCCTAGAAATTCGCATAATGTAAATATAAGTTTTTTAGCTTTCTGGAGAATAAACAAAACATTACCAATCTATAAAAGTTTTTCCAGTTTGTTTATCTGTTCGTAAAGTTCCTATGTTACGATTAGCAATGAGGTGGGGAAAGATGGGGGAAACAAGCATTCTTATTGTGGACGATGAAAAAGCTATTGTGACAATGCTTGAAATGATGTTAAAGAAAGAGGGCTTTCAAACGATACATAAAGCTTACACTGGAAGAGAAGGGCTAGAAACCTTAGAAAAAAACGAGATTGATATTATCATTCTTGATGTGATGCTTCCCGATGCAAATGGCTTTGATTTATGTCCAAAGATTCGCCAGATCTCCAATGCGTATATTTTATTTTTAACAGCAAGGGTATCTGATTTGGACGTTTTAACGGGGTTTGCAACGGGTGGAGACGATTATGTAACAAAACCCTTTAATCCATTGGAAATTGCAGCAAGGATTAAAGCCCATTTGCGACGGACAACGAATCAAAAAAGTACGGAGGGCCAACTAAAGAGTAAAAAGTATGACTTTGGAAGATTCATTGTTGACGAACATGCGGGGGAATTACTTGTCAAAGGGGAGTCCGTACCTTGTCCAACACAGGTTTATTTGTTGTTACTTTATTTATGTAAACATCCTAATCAAGTGCTTTCAAAATCAACCCTACTAGAAGCGGTATGGGGATTTGACCATTATGTAGATGATAATACCGTTCCTGTACATATTCGAAGAATTCGAGAAAGAATTGAAGAAGATCCTAGTCAACCTAAATATTTAGTAACCGTACGAGGGTTAGGATATAAATTAGTTAAAGGAAATGTACGATGAAAAAGTTAAGATGGAGATTATTTCTACACTTTTCTTTACAATTTATCTCGATCGCAGTTTTAATGGTCATTGTTATTTTAATGACTCTTTTTATCGTAATAGCTTATTACACAAATGATGTAGCGGAAAATAACTACTACGAGGCGAAACTTGAGAGTATTACGATTGAAACGGGGAATTCTTTTAAACATTTAGAAATGAATGATGGTTGGGATGAAGGATTAGCAGAAGATAACTTATGGGTTCAAATTATCAATGAAGAAGGGAAAGTGGTCGAGGCGGGAAATGTGCCTACAGAGATTCCCATGCAATATAGCCAATTTCAATTACTGCAAATGCAGGAAACAAATGAACTACAAGGTTACTCCTTAACCTTTTATTTAGAGACATTTTATGAGTCTCCTTTTTTATTTGTACTTGGCCATTACGATCATGAAAGGCCCTTTTTGCAAAAGTTGGTACAAGATTATGGCCAAAAAACGGGGATTGGTGCCCAACATCTAGCAGAGGTGGAAAGAAAACTTGAGAGGATAGAAGGTTCATTAACGTTATATGACCAGAATGAAAACGTAAAGCAAACTCTAGGGGAGGCGCCTGAACAAGAAAAGCCATTGGATTTATTTAGGAGAAAAGAACAACCGGATGTCTATTCAACTAAAAAAACAACCTATAAAGATTCAGATTCTGGTTTGATTTGGGTGCTTACTACACCAAATGAAAATAAAAAAGATCGATCCTTTGATAGCTATCGTGATCTAGCGATTGCCTTTGGAATCACAGGACTAATTGTTCTTTTAATTACAATCATCATTTCCGTGTGGAATGGTTTTCGTTACGGAAATCCGCTGTTTATTTTCACCAATTGGTTGAGTCGGATGGGCAATGAACAATATGAAGAGGTACTCACAGAGCGCGAGCGCAAGCAAGTCTTTCGGAAAAATGGAAAAACAAAATTGAGGTATCGCTTGTATGATGAAGTGTTTCATGCTTTTTATGAAATGGCTGCCAAGCTTGCTGCCTCAAAAAAAGAGCGTGAGGAGTTAGAGGAAAATCGAGAAGAGTGGATGACAGGGATTTCCCATGATCTTCGAACACCGTTATCAACGATGCAAGGATATGGAAAGCTGCTTGAAAGTGGACAATATGAGTGGACGAAAGAGGAATTGGTGGATATCGGGAAAACATTAGGTGAAAAAAGTGATTATATGTTAAGTCTGATTGAGGACTTTTCATTAAGTTTTCAGTTGAAAAATCAAGAAACACCTACAAGCTTTAAGCGGATGGACGTCAATAACTTGATAAGGAAAACATTAAGTAAATTCACGGGAGACTTAACCTTGAAAAACAATTATCTCATAAGCTTTCATCCCTTGGAGGACTCTCATTATCTTTCTGTTGATGAAAAATGGTTTGAAAGAATGATTGATAACTTGATTTATAATGCGATTAAACACAATCCTCCCGGGACATCAATTGATGTAATTTTGACTAAAATAGATAGTAGAAACGAATTTAAAATTATGATAACAGACAATGGAGTCGGGATGGATGAAGAAACGAGAAAACATTTATTTACCAGGTATTATCGTGGAACGAATACAGATGAAAGAATTGAGGGAACGGGTCTAGGAATGAATATTGCGATGCGGATTGCTCAATTACATCGCGGAGATATGTTCGTAGAAACTGAAAATCATCAAGGGACAATCGTGGGTATTATTTTTCCTCTGTCTTAAAAGAAGGGGATTGGTATATATAATAATAGAAGAAACGCAGCGAAACATATGGAAAACATGTTTCGCTGCGTTATATTTTAATCTTCTTTTAGTCCTTGGCCCATTCCTTTTAAGAAATGGATCCCAAAGCCAATGGCACGGTTAATGTCTGGGTCTTGCAATACTTTCATTAAATCGAAAATCCCTACTTTTTTCGGATTTTCTAAGTGTTTGTTGCCTTCATCGAGACCGCTAGTTAAACTGTTTACTAATTTTGTAGTGGTCTCAGGGTCAAGACTAGTTAACGCCCCTGCAGCACCCATGAGGTTGTTGATCATATTGGTAACAGGTTCGCGAGTCACTTGACCAAGCGCAATTTTGGCGATTTGCTCTTTTGCTTGTAGCATCGAGTTTGCTGCCTCAAGCACGCCCATATCGTTCAATTCACCAACGATCTTTAGAATTTGATTTACCGCTTCATCATTTTCAGCTAAAAGTGACTGTAAATCTTCAAGCTTCTGTTGTTGCAGTTCTTCCTTTGTTGGCTCATGTTTTTTAATCATTGTAATTGGTGCAGCCATTATTCTTCTTCCTCTCAGTTTGTTGTTAAGTGTACATAACCAGGGCGGTTCCACTTGCGGTGAACCTCGACCCCGTTTTGAGGATGACGTTTTTTATTTCGATGGTTTGTTTTCGGTAGTGGGTTTTCTCCATCCACTCGTAAAACTTCCATTCGAACTTTGGTTTGTTTATAGGCTGGCGTATGGGTACGAGTATCCATCGCAGGCCCTGTTAAGAAGTTGATCGCTGAATTTTTATCTGTCGAGTTCATTGGCAGATAAAGTTCGTTCTTTTTCACGCGATCTGTGATTAGTGCGTTGAGTTTGACCGCCCCAAATGGAGATACTAGACGGACAAGCGAACCGTCGTTGATGCCACGTTCTTTCGCAAGTTCAGGTGATACTTCAACAAAGATTTCAGGAACTTTGGACTGAATTCCTTGTGATTTGTTTGTTAAGTTTCCTTCATGGAAATGCTCAAGCATCCGGCCGTTATTGATGTGAAGATCGAACTCATCAGGAAACACCGCAGGTTCTACCCAATCAGATAACGCGAAGCGAGCTTTCTTATCAGGGAAGTTGAACCCATCCACATAAAGAAGTGGAGTGCTTTCCCCTTCAAGGCTACCCCATAAGAAGCTGCCCCAGCCTTCTAGTACATCATAGTTTGCACCGCTAAACATTGGCGAAAGACTTGCTACTTCAGCAAAGATTTCACTTGGGTGGCTGTAGTTCCAGTCCGCGCCAAGACGTTTTGCGATTTCTTGCGTGATCCACCAGTCTGGTTTTGAATCTCCAAGTGTAGGCAATGCTTGGTATAATCTTTGGATTCGACGTTCAGTGTTTGTAAATGTTCCTTCTTTTTCAAGTGAAGGTACCGCAGGTAAAATGACATCTGCGTATTGAGCAGTTCTAGACATAAAGATATCTTGAACCACGAAGAATTCAAGGCTTGAAAGGACTTCATCCACATGGTTTGCATTGGCGTCGACAAGCGCCATATCTTCTCCAACTAGATACATTGCTTTCATCTTGCCGTCTTCAATTGCTTTTAACATCTCGATGTTATCTAGACCTGGTTTGTTATCGATTTTTACGCCGTATGCTTTCTCAAACTTTGCACGTGCCACATCATCGGTGATGTGCTGATAACCAGGGAGCCAGCCAGGTAGTGTAGCCATATCACAAGCACCTTGCACGTTGTTGTGTCCGCGAAGTGGGTAAGCACCAGCGCCAGGACGACGATAGTTTCCAGTTGCTAGCAATAGGTTTGAAATTGCTGCAGATGTATCTGAACCACCTGTGTTTTGAGTTACACCCATGCCCCAAAGGATACATGTACCGTCAGCATCACGAACCATTTCCGCGACTTCGATGAGTGTTTCTTTGGAAATACCAGTTGTTTTTTCAGCATATTCGAGTGTGTATTTATCAAGCACTTCTTTGTATTCATCAAAGAAGTTTACATTCTCTTCGATGAATTTTTCATCATGCCAGCCTTGGTCGATCATGTATTTGGTTACAGCCATTAGCCAAACTTGGTCTGTCCCTTGTTTTGGACTCATAAAGATATCAGAGCGTTCAGCCATTTCATTTTTACGTAAGTCGGCAACGATTAGTTTTTGACCATGAAGTTTGTGAGCGCGTTTTACACGAGTCGCAAGAACTGGATGACCTTCAGCCGGGTTTGCTCCAACAATGATGACAAGACCTGCTTTCGCAATATCCTTAATTGTACCAGCATCGCCACCCATTCCAACTGTACGGAACAATCCGTCAGTTGCAGGTGATTGGCAATAACGAGAACAGTTGTCAACGTTATTTGTTTCAAAGACTTGACGTGCTAGTTTTTGAATCAAGTAGTTTTCTTCGTTTGTAATTTTAGAAGACGAAATAAAACCAACGGAACCTTTGCCATGCTGTTCTTTAATGCCACCTAATTTGCTAGCAACTAAATCAAGGGCTTCATCCCATGAAGATTCAACGAACATACCATTTTTACGAATCAATGGCTTCGTGATGCGTTCTTCAGAGTTCACAAAATCCCAACCGAATTTTCCCTTTACACAAGTGGACACAGCATTTACTGGTCCTTCAGAAGGTTGAACTTTCAAGATTTTGCGGTCTTTTGTCCAAACTTCAAATGAACAACCAACACCACAGAACGTACAAACAGTCTTGGTTTTTTCAATTCGTGTCTCGCGCATCGCTGCTTCCACTTCAGAAACAGCAAAAATGCCGCTGTAACCTGGTTCTACTTCTTTTACTAAATCAATCATTGGTGTCATGATTCCATCATCTAATCCTGTCATGAAACCAGCTTGACCAAGCATTGACTTTTCCTGCAAAGCGTTACATGGACAAACGGTCACACACTGTCCACAGCCAACACAGGATGAATCGTTAATCGAAGAGCCTTTATCCCAAAGCACACGTGGTCGCTGTGCTTCCCAATCAATGGTTAATGTTTCGTTTACTTGAAGGTTTTGACATACTTCAACACATTGTCCACATGCAATACACTGGTTTGGATCATAACGATAGAATGGGTGAGACATATCGACTTCTGATTTATCGACTTTTGGTGTGTAAGGATATTTTTGATGTTCAATTTCCAACATTTCCGCTGTGTTATGTACTTTACAGTTTCCGTTGTTGTTGTCACAAACTGTACAGTAAAGTAGGTGGTTTTCTAGAATTCGATCCATTGCTTCAGTTTGTGCGGCTTTTGCATCTGTTGATTTAAGCTGGATATTCATTCCATCAGTTGCAACCGTTGAACAGGAACGAACCAATTTTCCATCTGCTTCAACGATACAAGTGTCACAGGTTTGAATTGGATCCACAACATCAGGAATGTAACAAATTTGCGGATGCTCGATGTTGTTTTTGTTAATAATTTGAATGATTGTGGAGCCTTCTTCCGCTGAATTCGGAATCCCATCAATCATGACTTGAATCGTTTTCTTGTCAATTGCCTCTAACATTTCCACTAAACTCATGGGTCTTGCTTCCCCCTTTGAAGATAGACTTGGTACGATCTGTACCTTGTTGATTAGAGTGGAAGGCGCAAAGACTATTGCGGGAATGCATGTTATCGGAAACTCCGCGGGCCAGTAAAGCACCAAGGAGGCTCCCGGACTGCTCACGCAAATGTTAAGCGCCTGGAGCGTAAATCAACAACTAAGTTATAACCAAGCCGAAAAATAAAAAAAACCACCATGAAGACATATCTTCCCTGGGGAAGAAATGAGTTCATGGTGGAATAGTTCATTAGCACATCTTGCTAAAAGACCAATCCAATTTTTAAAAGTTCTCAATCGATGGAACTACAACAGGCATTGTTCTAACTCCAACGGTTAACACTGTTATTATAGTGTTTACTTGAAAAATAAACAACCTCGAATTTGGAATCCAATATCTGGGGTGAGTTTTTTTGCTTTTTTTTCTTGCGAATTTAGGATATGATTTAAAACTTGTAAGGGAAATTCCTTATTTTCAAACAATAGTTTGACGATAACAGGGGGATGGAACATGTCAAAATTGGTTCACGAATTCAATGATATGATTCGAAAACTACGGAAAAATTCATTTGGAAAAGGGCCGGAACGCATTCATACCGTTTTTGTTGAGAATATGGCGATTGCCACTCTCTATGGAAACCTAACGCCAACGGAAAAGTTTATTGCGGCCACAGTTGATGGCAAAGAAATGGTTCATACAGCCAGAACTAGAATGATTCAAGAAATCTACTCTCAAAGTCCTCCAGAGGGGATGGAGGAATTAATTGGCGCAAAATTAATTCATTTATTTAATGACATTAAGGTAGAAGAAGATATCGCAGTTTCGGTATTTGTTTTTGACCGAGATATCACAAAGTAAAGGGAGGAATCATCATGGCACCAACAGAGGTAAGCCGGGAAATCCTCCGTTTTTGCAACGGTCAAACAGAGCAAATGGAGGATGTAATTGTCACTGAATATCCTGTAACCGTTAAAATTAACGGGGAAGAGTTCGTGACAATGGTTTGTACCCCGGAACATATAGAAGAAATGGTTATTGGCTATTTGGCTTCGGAAGGCGTCATTCGCAAGTACGAAGATATTGAAGAAATCTGGGTTCAAGAAAAAGATGGCTATGTCCACGTGAAAACTAAAAAAGTGAACCCGTATTATCAAGAGTTCCAAAATAAGCGATACATCACATCTTGTTGCGGAGCGAGTCGTCAAGGGTTCGTGTTTGTCAACGATAAGCTAACCGCCAAGAAAATGACTTCAATGAAAGTTCGGATCTCAGTTGACGATTGCTTCCGGTTAATGAGCGAAATGCAGGATTCTGCTGAAACCTTCCAACAAACAGGTGGGGTACATAATGCAGCACTTTGCGATCGACAGTCAATCGTGTTAAGCCGAATGGATATTGGCCGCCATAATGCCTTGGATAAAATTTACGGATATTGTCTAAAACATGATATTTCAATTCGCGATAAAGTTCTTGTATTCAGTGGGCGGTTATCTTCAGAAATTTTGTTGAAAGTGGCAAAAATTGGCTGTGAAGTAGTGCTAACAAAATCAGCGCCAACGGAACTTGCTTTGAAACTGGCTGAAGAATTGAAAATCACGACTGTCGGTTTTATTCGCAACGGTTCGCTAAATGTTTATACCTGTCCGGAACGGATTGAGATTCCAGCTGAAGAGGCATTCCAAACTCTATGAAGCTAGTATTAAAAAAAGTATTGCACTATGAGTCGTTTTTCGTTAAAATGAAAACCGTTTCCAACACAACTATAGTGAAAACATAAAATGGCAAACTAGCAAGCTCTGCTGATTTACTTTTTTATGATGCTCTTAAGTTTTTAATACAATGATGGTTGATTTCTTTGTATCGAGTGCAAAGTGATTAGGCAGCATTCCAGCAAACCTTTTGATTTGGAAAAGGTTTATGGATGCTGCCTTTTTTGTTGGCGCAAGTTGATTGGGTGGATTGAATCCAGCCATAAAGATCATTTGTCAAAAATGGAGGGATGGATATGGCATTTCATAAGCCAAATAAAATTGCAGAATTAACAATTGAAGCAGGGGTAACCAAGACAAAACTTCCGTTTCCACAACTTTTGTTGCTAGGGTTTCTAGGGGGAGCGTTT
>Ga0182742_1004396_pt1 | contig 12808 bp, 10 predicted proteins | sample eDN5th37CBELigMG_FD_128880 | JGI IMG/M metagenome (GOLD analysis project Ga0182742, IMG submission 128880) | Enriched Miracle-Growth compost microbial communities from Emeryville, California, USA - eDNA 5th pass 37_C BE-Lig MG (version 2)... ... | reverse complement strand
GAAGCATTGATGTGGGCTGAAGGGAAATGAGAGCACGCCCTTATCTGATCTATGACGTTTTCACCGACACGCCGCTCGCAGGGAATCCGCTGGCAATTGTTCTTGACGGGGAGGGGCTGGACGCCGCGCAGATGCAGCGGATCGCCGGCGAGTTCAACCTGTCGGAAACGGTGTTCCTGACACCGGCGGAAAATCCCGTGCACACCAGGCGCGTCCGGATCTTCACCCCGCAGCATGAGCTGCCCTTCGCAGGTCATCCCACAGTCGGAACGGCGATTGCGCTGGCGGAGCTCGCAAAGGCCGACGGCGAGCAGTCTCGCCCGGCGCTGATCCTGCTTGAAGAAACCATTGGTCCGGTACGTTGCGCGGTTTCCAGTGCTGCCAGGGGATGCTTCTGCGAATTCGATCTGCCGCGTCTGCCGGAGCGAATCGACATTGAGGTTCTGCCGGAGCTGGCTGCCGCAGCGCTTGGTCTTTCGCCTCATGAGGTAGGCTTCGAGAATCACACGGTGGCGGTCTGGTCGGCGGGCGTGCCCTTCGTCTGCGTGCCGATCGCAAATCTGAGGGCCGCCGCGAAGGCCAGGCTCGATCCACAGATGTGGCGCGAGCTTGTGCCGGAAGTGAACGGCATTCAGCCAAACGCTTACATCTACTGCCGCGAATCGATTCTCCACGACAGCGCCTTCCATGTGCGCATGTTCGCTCAGGGCCTCGGCATTTCGGAAGATCCGGCAACCGGTTCGGCGGCCGCAGCCTTTGCTGGAGCCGTCGTCGAGAGCGACGAGCCGCTCGACGGCACCCATCGCTACTGGATCGAACAGGGAATGGAGATGGGACGTCCTTCACGAATCCGACTCGAAGTGGAGGTGGAAGGAGGCAGGATTCGGGGCGCACGGATCGGAGGAGGGGCTGTGAAGGTCGCCGAAGGAACGCTGTTTGTGTGATTTCCACCGGCCCGGACGGCTTAAGCGTCAAATAATCCGGGCAGAACGTGAGGGTTTGACCGGATACGCAAATTTTCTTTCGGAAGGGCACTTGCAATCTCAGAATCTACAGGCTAATTCAGCGCCACATCGACGGCGGCGGTGACCATCACCACCGAATAACGATGCTCCGGGTGATTAGCTCAGTTGGTAGAGCAGCTGACTCTTAATCAGCGGGTCACAGGTTCGATCCCTGTATCACCCACCATTTTCTCCAAGAAATTCAAGTGCTGACGCTGATTTCCCGTATCCTTGACGTCTTTTGCGGATAATATTTTCCCGCTTGTGATTAAGTTTTTACGGCCCTTGCAATCTGAAAATTTACAGGTTAAGTCAGCGCCACATCGACGGCGGCGGTGACCAGCACCACCGGCACACGATGCTCCGGGTGATTAGCTCAGTTGGTAGAGCAGCTGACTCTTAATCAGCGGGTCACAGGTTCGATCCCTGTATCACCCACCACTCATTCCCTGCCTTCATGCAAGATTACCATCGGCAGCCTTCGCCGCGTCTATCTCGCCAAAGCACCGGCCTATCCGGGGATGATTTCTGCTTCTGCTATTGGCTTGACGCTCGCGACCAGATAGCGGCCATTGAAATGTAGTTCGTCCTGCACCTTGGGAAGAGCCCGTCTCTTTTCGTCAGCAAAATGGCCTTGGCAAAGCCGGCCATTGACGTAATTGGAGAAAATTTCCAGGCGTCTTCTTCTCTCCAGACGCGAGCGTCGTTCCTTCAAGGAGGGGACACCAATCCGCGACATAGCGCGACGCCAGGGCAAGGTGACCCTCCGATAGAGTGGGACGCGTTGGGGCCTGTAAAACGATGCGGGATCGGCGCCGACGCTACGGATCAAATGGTCGTAGATCTCCCGATACACCTCGTCCAGATTAGTCATTCCAGGCGTACGCCAGCCGAACCATGGCTTTTCTATCTGACAGAAATGGACGAATACCGGGCTGATTGCCTTGCTTAATCCGAGGCTGAAGAGAGAGGCCTGGAAGTTGAAGCGAGGGCTAAGTTCGGTCCATATCCCATCGAAGAGCCAGGACAGGAAGTCTTGGTCGAGGTACTTAGGATGGGGGTACCGAGTGAAATACTCAATAAGGCTGGCGCGAATATCGATCTGGAGCCACTTCCTGGGCTCGATGACGAGGACGCCGGCGTTGAAATACCTTCCTGAGCGTATCCCGGTCGCCTGAAGCCATTCCTCACGCGATGGATGCGGGTCTTCCCGAAAAAGGTCGAAGTGCAATCCGAAATCCTCTACGGCTGCCAACCCGCTCGGCAGATCTATTGACCAGATTTCTGGCGCAGGTTCTAAACAATGCACGTCGGCATCAAGGTATATGAGGCGATCGTAGTGACTGAGTAGCTGGGGCGGTAACAGGCGCTTGTAGACAATGGGCGGCCAGATGGGGCTGCTCGGAAGTCCGTCAGGCAACAGCCCTGAAAGCTCGTCGATGTGATAGGTGACCGCGACGTGGTCAACGGTGCGCACCGCTACGGTTGGATAGTTGCGCTCTACGAAGATATGGACGTCGCAATTCCATATCTTGGCGACATGCAGTGCCTGAGCGCTGGCAATGTCGACAAGCCGTTCGTCCACCACAAAATAAAATGCGTGACTCATTTCAAGACGACGTCCCCATCCCCAACCCCTGCAGCGCGTAGGCTGTCTGCACTTATACTAGAAGAACAATGTTCATAATCAAGGTTGTGTGCGAGGAGGCGCTTGCCGGCGGTCAACCGACATGGATTTGCTTTCCGCCGTTATGCGGTTGCAGAGTATTCGCGTGTCAGAGGGCGGCGATCAGATCCGATCGGAAGCAGTTCTTGAGCTGTTGATGTGCGCCACGTGTTCTTTCCATTGATCGTTCTGAACGGGAAGACTTACCCGTCCGACAGAAGGCGTTTCTTGTAGGCGACCGGATCCATGTCGCGGACATCGATGCTGATGCTCTCGATCTCAGGGAAGTGATCGGCCAGGCGGCTGCGCATGAGCGTGGAAAAATGTTCCTTCTGCTCGGGCGTGCGGCCGGTCAGGAGATAGGCTCCTAGGTGGAGGAAGGATGTCATCCCACCCCCGAGCCGGTAGTGATCATAGGCAAGGGCGCGAACCTTGATGTCTTCGGCCTTCATGATACCCGAGCAGACACCGGCCTCAAAGACGACGTCCATGATCACTTTCACGTCATACGTGTTTTCGATGGAACGACTGTATTCAACGACAAGATGCGGCATAAACGGATACGGCCAGGCCGCTCCCCCTGAGTGACGATGACTTTTGCGAGTTTGCCGGTAACCGCCAACAAATCAATCCCTGAGCGCCAACTTTCCCTGCTATGCGCAACGTGCTGCAGTTGCAAAGGCCGAGCGAGCAGTGCTAGAGCCACGTCAGGCACAGAAAACTAACTTTTTGCCGCTAGAACATTGGCTGGTCATACTGATCAGGGGCGCTCAGTAGCCTGGTGGAGCATTTCTGGCGTTCGGGCGTCGTGACTCTGGTCAATGGGGCGGGAAAATATGACGGATGAAGCAAGCCAGGGTGCGGGTACCGGGGTGCGCATGCTGCGAAAGTTGCTGGGGGGATCCGACCGCAGCGTGAAGCTCGCGGCAGGCTCGGCCTTCTCTATTCGCATTGCCAACGCTGCCATCACCTATATTACCCATATCATCATGGCCCGCTGGATGGGCGCCTACGAGTTCGGCATATTCGTTTATGTCTGGACCTGGGTGCTGATCGTGGGTGTGGTGTCTGACCTGGGTTTCGCGATAACGGCCCAGCGCTTCATTCCCGCCTATCTGCAGCGCAAGCAGCATGACCTGGTTCGCGGCTTCATCCAATCGAGCCGGTGGATGCCGGGCATCTGCATCAGCGCGCTTTCCCTTGCCGCAGCGCTGGTAATCTGGCTGGTGGGCGACTGGCTGGACGCCTATCTGGTGGCGCCGCTGCTGCTCGCCTGCATGGTGCTGCCGCCTTACGGCATTACCTATGCGCAGGATGGCGCCTCGCGCGCGTTCGGGTGGATCAACCTGGCTCTGGTGCCGGGCTACATCATCCGTCCGCTGCTTCTCCTTGCGATCCTTATTCTCTTCGTCGCCTTGGGCTTCGAGATCGACGCAACCTACGCCATGTGGGCAGGCGTTCTTTCCACCTGGCTCACCGCAGTAGGCCAGATTGCTGTCTTCGAGACGCGCGTTCGCAAGCGGATCGAACCCGGTCCCTCGAGCTACGAGCGCCGGGATTGGGTCGTGTCCTCGTTCCCGATCCTGCTCGCAAGCCTGTTTCAGTTCATGCTCAGCTACGTGGGCGTGTTGCTGCTGCAGGTTTACAGCACGCCGGAGGACATTGCCGTCTTCTACACAGCGACGAAGCTGACCGCGATCATTTCCATGGTCTATTTCTCCGTCGCGGCCTCCGTCGCCTACCGTTTTGCCGCGCTGAACGCGGCTGGCGACCGGCAGGGGCTTCGGGCTTTCTATCGCAACTCCATCAAGTGGACCTTCTGGCCGACCCTGCTGGTGAGCGGCGTCATCATCGTCCTCGGACGACCGCTCCTCTGGCTGTTCGGCGAGGAATTCATGTCCGGCTACAGCCTCGTCCTGGTGATTACCGCTGGCCTTGTACTGCGCGCGGCCATCGGCCCGGGCGAGCAGGTGCTGAACATGATGGGCCGTCAGCGGGTGTGCGCCGCGATCTATTGCGTGGCGCTCGTCGTCAACCTGCTGCTCTGCATGACCTTCATCACCGATTTTGGCGCCATGGGCGCCGCGGCAGCAACGACTGCTTCCATCGCGCTGGAAACGCTTCTGCTGCACTTCGCGGTGGGCAGGCTGATCGCGTGACGATCAGGAACACCGGTTTACTCAGGAGGGGCAATGAGTGAACAGTATACGATAGAAGTCGATACCATCCCGAATGACGCGTGGGATGACATCTGCTGCGACTTTCTGGATCTGAGCGGCGAGCAGGTCGCAGCCTTTTCCAGCGGCCACTGGAAGGGCAGGGACAGTCATATTCTCCTGCGGCGCGATGGTGAGCCTGTCGCGGGCGCTCGTGTCGCGATCTTCAAGCTGCCACTCGTTGGTCGGGGAACGGCTTACCTGCGCTTTGGCCCCTTCTGGCGCAGGAAGGGCCAGCCGGACGATCCGGCTATCTACCGCCGGATGATCGCGGCCCTGCACGAGGAATACTGCGTCAAGCGCGGACATTGCCTGACGATCCTGCCGCGGCCGCATCCCGACTATCATGCGCAGGAATGTGCGTGGCTACGCGAGCTTGGCTTCGAGAACCGGCGTCCTTATCACGATGCAGACCGCTTCGTGGTCAACACGAGCCTGGATGCAGAGGCGCAGCTGAAGAGCCTTGCACAGAAGTGGCGCTACAACCTGAGGCAGGCACAGAAGAACGAGCTGGACGTGCGTCTCAGTGAACACCGCGCAGACGTTGAGGCGTTCAAGGCCCTTCACGCGTCCATGACCGAGCGGAAGAAGTTTGTCGAGGCAGGCCCGATCCATCTGGCGACCGAGCTGATGACGAACCTGCCGCCTGACCTGAAGCCAAAGCTCTTCATCGCCACCCACGAAGGCAAGCTCGTCGCTGGTGCCCTCTTGGGAATTTTTGGAGACGCTGCCTACTACCTGTTCGGAGCCACATCATCCGAGGCCCTGCCGCTTCGCGCGGGCTACGCTCTCCAATGGGAGGTCGTCCAATGGCTGCACGAAAACGGCTATCCCTGGTATGACCTCGGCGGAATAGCGGACGAACCGGGCCTGCGCCAGTTCAAGGCTGGTTTAGTGGGCAAGGCGGGGCGAATAGTCACCATGGAAGGCGAGCTTGATCGTTGGGAAAGCGGTGTGAGCCGCCTCTCGGCCGATTTCATCTTCAAGGTCAGGGATCTGAGGCAGCGGTTCCGCCAGGCTAAACCGACCGCGACCAAGGATCAGGCCGCCTGAGTTATGGACCTTTCTGCCCGGTCGTTGGTTGACTGTGATGATCTGGATGTCCATATCTGTTTGGAGTTCTTTTGGAGGTCTTCTTGAAACGTTCTGTTGCTGTTTCGCTGGTCATCATGGGTGCAGCCTCGCTTGCGGCTTGCCAGGACGAAGCCGTGGACTCCGCGGTTTATTCATCCGTGGATGAATGTATCGCCGGCAAGATCTACACGGCCGAGAAGTGCGAGACCGACTTCAGGACTGCGGTCACCATGCACGAAAAGGTAGCGCCTGCATTCCAGTCGAAGGAAGACTGTGAAGCAGAGTTCGGCGCTAACCAGTGCACCCAGCCGACAGAGCAGCACGCTTCCGGCGGCTTCCCGTTCCTGCCGATCCTGGCAGGCTACATGATCGGCCGGACGCTTGGCGGTCCAGCCGCAGCCGTTCCCGCGCAGCCCGTTTATCGTCAGGCTGGCACCGGCGCCTACGTCAACGCTGGCGGCAACACGGTGGCTCGCACGACCGGGCCAGTGAAGGTTTCGACCAGTTCGCCCGTAGCAAAGACGCCTGCAGCAACGACGCGCACGATGGCTCGCGGCGGCTTTGGCAGCCGGTCCATGGGCGTATCAGCTTAACCGGCCAGGACAAGGAACGCTGCATTGGAGCGCATAGCTTTTGATGAACGTCCCGACTGGCGGGACGATGCGGAGCGTTGCGGCTTCGCCTTTCACACGATTGATGGCGAAGCCTATTGGGACGAAACGCACGCCTATCGTTTCTCCCTCGCAGAGATCGAGACGGAGCTCGAGGACCCGACGCAGGAGCTTCTTTCGCTTTGCTATCAGGCGGTGGACCGCATCCTCGGCGACGACGCACTGATGGAACGCATGGCGATCCCGGAGGAGTTCCACCAGCCTGCCCGCGATTCCTGGACGCGCAAGGATTTTGACCTCTACGGCCGGTTCGACTTCGCCTATGACGGCCAGTCCCCAGCAAAGCTTCTCGAATTTAACGCCGACACTCCCACGAGCCTTTTCGAAACCGCCGTCTTCCAGTGGCGCTGGTTGGAGCAGTTGAAGGAGGAGGGTTTGCTTCCGCCCTATGCTGACCAGTTCAACAGCATCCATGAGCGGCTGGTGGAGTCTCTGCCTTTCATTGCTGGTCCGAGCCGGCGCATGCACTTTGCTGCTGTTCTGCAGAGCGATGAGGATAGGGGAACCGTCGAATACCTTGCCGATTGCGCGGTTCAGGCGGGTATCGAGACGTCTCTGATCGACATAAGCGAGATCGGCGTCGATGCTGAAGGCTGGTTTACCGATACCAACGACTATCGGATCGACACTCTGTTCAAGCTCTATCCGCTCGAAGACATGGTCCGCGAGGAGTTCGGCCAATACCTGATCGGGACGCCGACGCGGGTCGTGGAGCCGCTCTGGAAGCTCGTGCTCTCCAACAAGGGTCTGCTGCCCGTTCTCTGGGAGATGTTCCCCGGCCACCCGAACCTTCTGCCCGCCTATTTCGAGGGAAGCCCAGCCGCCGACTCCCTCGGCAACAGCTATGTGCGTAAGCCCTTGCTGTCGCGCGAGGGAGCGAACGTCGCGATCATCGATCCGAGCCTGCCCGAAGGTCGCGTCAGCGTCGGCGGCGCCTATGGTGCGGAAGGGTTCATTCGCCAGCAGCTTCACATGCTGCCGCAGTTCGGGGACGACTGGGCAGTCATCGGCTCCTGGATCATCGCAGGCAGGGCCTGCGGGATCGGCATCCGCGAAGACAAGGGACCGATCACGCGCAATACGTCGCGTTTCCTGCCGCACTTCATCGCCGACTGACATCACCACCAACTCAAAAAAGCCCGACGGCTCAACGCTATCGGGCTTTTCTTGTCTTCGAATGTCTGCGGAAGCTACTCGTGGCTGTGGAGCTTGCCCTGTTCGGCCTTGTAGAAATACTGGCTCGCCACGAGCCACCCTTTCAACGGTCGTAGCGTTGGCACGCACGTCAACAACATGAAGGGTAGGGTGAGGAGGAGGTGTACCCAGATCGGTGCGGAATACTGCACTTCCAGCCATACGGCGAGTGCTGCACTCGGGATCACAGCGAAGATCATGACGAAGAAGGCCGGGCCATCAGCCGGGTCGGCAAAGGAGTAGTCCAAACCGCAGACATCGCAACGGTCGGCAAGCGTCAGGAAACCCTTGAACAGCCTTCCTTCACCACAGCGCGGACAACGCCCGCGAAGACCGACCTGCATTGGCGAAAGCTTCGGCCATTCCTGCTGTTCGGACATCGGTACTTCCTTCCTTACGCTTGCTACCGGATATCTCCGATCGATGCCCCATGTAGGTAATAATCGTGCTAAGGGTCAATCGGGTGTGACGATTTGCCGGTCCCACCCATAACTGATTGGCTCAAGCGAATTCGCCGAGCACTTTCGCCAGATGATCGTGCGCATGGGTGAGATCATCGAGGACCAGCGAGCAGAGTGCGACGATCTCAGCCGGAGGCTTCTGCATGTCGGGCACGAGTATGGTCCGCATGCCGGCAGAGGTCGCAGCAAGCACTCCCGTCGGCGTATCTTCGATGACGATGCAGCGCGAGGGATGAATATCGAGCCGCTTCGCAGCGGTGAGATATGGTTCGGGATGAGGCTTCGGATTCGTGACATCGTCGCGCGTCACGACCGTGCGGAAGAACGGCAGCAGCCCCACCTTTGCAAGGTGGCCGTTCGCATGGACATGGCGTGAGCTGGTGGCAACAGCCATCGGAATGCCGGTGTTGTCCAGGAACTGGAGCAGGTCTTCCGCCCCGCGCTTGGCGCGCATTGGGTTGCGTTCAAGCTCTGCCTGAATGTGCATCGTGCACGTGTCATAGAAGTGCGGGAATGGAAACGCCTCGCCGAACGCGTCGAACAACACGCGCCGCGTGTTTTCCGCCGTGCCTCCGATGATGCTGGTGTGGATGTCCGCAGTCATCTCGAAGCCGAGATCCGCACAGGCGTTGAACAGCGCGGTCCGGAACACGGATTCCGAATCGATCAGCGTGCCGTCCATGTCGAAGAGAACGGCTTCAATTGGTTCCGCCAGCAAGTGGCCAGGTCCAGACATATTCAAGAAACGTGTTCCAGTGAGTACCAGAAGGCGGAGCAGGGGTGGCATCCGCAAACAAGTTATGGTGTCGATGTAATGGCCTGAAGCGAATTGATCAAGGTCAGAGCGACAGGCGGGCTCGCGTCGTGCTCACATAAACGTGCACTGAATTGTCGTTGCCGGTCGCTCCAATGAGTGGACGGGCGCGCTCGGATGCCGCAGTCTGATCATAGACAGCCATTGATCTGGAGGTAAATGGATGAGGCTCAGCCGAAGAACCACAATGAAGCTTGGCCTTGGCGCGGCAGCGTTCCTGGGCATGAACGGAATGATGCGATCGGTCTCGGCGCAGGAGCGCACTGGCGACCGCTATGATACCGACAACGGCGAAATCATCGTCTATCCGGTGGGACATGCGTCCGTGGTGCTGGCCGTTCCCGGTCTGGTGATCTACGCGGATCCGACTGGCGGAGCGGATGCCTACAATGGCCTGCCGCCCGCAGACCTGATCCTCATCACGCATGAACATGGCGATCATTTCCATCCCGAGACACTGAGTGCGGTGATGGGTGAGCAGACAAAGCTTATCACCAACCCGGCCGTCCTCGAAAAGCTGCCGGAAGATCTGAAGGCCAAGGCGTCGGCTCTCGCCAACGGCGAGGCGACGGATATCGGCGATCTGAAGATCGAGGCCATCCCCGCCTACAACACGACGGAGGATCGCAAGAAGTACCATCCGCAGGGCAGGGACAACGGCTATGTGCTGACCATCGACGGCCGCCGCGTCTACATCGCTGGCGACACGGAAGACATTCCGGAGATGCGCGCACTGAAGGATATCGACATAGCCTTCGTGCCGATGAACCTGCCTTACACGGTGGACATAGATCAGGCGAGTTCGGCTGTGGCTGAGTTCAAGCCGGTCAATGTCTACCCGTACCACTATCAGGGTAGCGACGTTGAGGCCTTCGCCGCCAAGGTGAAGGAAGCCGCACCGGAGACGAACGTCATCCTCGGCAAGTGGTACGACTGACGACGAAATTACAGCTTCATCATCGATCGCTGAAAAAATGAAAAAAGTTCGGAACTTTTTTCCGCCTAGATGATTTCTCTCCCGACGGTACGCACTTCCCCGCCCCCCAACCCCACAATTGCGTACCGTTTGCCGGCTCAGCCGGCATTTTTTTTGCCCGCGTTTCCGTGAGTTGCCCCAAACAAAAATGCCGCCGCCAGAGCATGGCGACGGCATTTTGAGGTTTCTGCACTGAGGGCTGAGGAGCCTCAATAATCCTTTTCGTAGAAGATACCGCCGCCGGTGTCGCCGTCGGTACCAGCAGAACCCTTCAAACGGAGGTGTTCCGTCAGATCCAGGTTGATCGTTGCCTTGGCATTGCCGCTCGCACCCGTTTCGACACCGAGATAGATGTTCTCCTGGATGTAGCGGCCGGCACGCACGCCGAGATTACCTTCCTTGTCGGTTACCACGTCGAGCTCATCCAACCCGGTTGCGTTGCGCAGCGATCCAAGAAGCGACGTGTTGCTCCCCCCAGCAAGTTCCGATGCGGCAACCGCGAGCTGCGCCAGCTGCAGCGGCGACAGTTCGTCGATGCTGCGGTTGAAGATCAGCTGCGAAAGCACTTCGTCCTCGGGCAGCGTCGGGTCGGACGAGAAGCCAACCTTGGGATCCGAGACGCGGCCCCGGACGGTCAGAATGATGTTGATGTCGTTCGCTTCCGACGTGGCGGTGAAGTTGAGGTCAGGATCAAGGTCGCCCGTCAGCGTCACCGTACCCTCGCTCAGCACGATGCGCTGGCCAAGGATGGCGAGACGACCACGGATCAGGCGGAAACCACCGACAGGTTCCACCGACGTCACCGGACCCGTCAGGCGCACCGATCCGCCGACTTCGGCATCAAGGCCGCGGCCGCGGATGAAGATGCGGGCAGGGGCGTCGACGGTCAGGTCCAGCCGCATTACGCTCGGGCGGCTGCCGGGAACGGGCGTGCCATCATTGGCGCGCGCCCGCTCCAGCGTCTGGATCACACTGGCAGGTGCATCGATGTGCCTGACGTCGATGCCTGCTGCGCCACCACCGAGGCTTTCCGGCACGACGATCTCAGCGCGCTCGATGCGCACGTTGCCCGAGAGCAGCGGGTCCCGCGTGAGAGCGCCGGAAATGTTCATGGCGCCGTCGACGGTAGCCGTTACGAGCTCGCCGTCGGTATAGCGCGCCTGATTGAGGCGGATCGAAAGATCGGCCGGGAAACCCGCAGCCGCGTCCGTCGAAACGGAACCGTTGACGTTGATCGTACCGCCGCGTGAGAAGGCAGCCGTTGCCGTCCGCAACTCAACCCGATCGCCAGCCAGCGCTGCGTCAACACGCAGGTCGTTGAGGCGCAGGTTGGTAAGCGGATCGACCACGGACGCGCCGCTGGTGGAAATTGTGCCGTTCACCACCGGATTGCTGATGCTGCCCGATGCCTGGATGTCCGCCGTGGCGGTACCGGAAAGCTGCGTCCCACGATCGATCAGCAGGCGATTTCCAAGCGCAAGCGGAATGGTGCCGCGTGCGGTAACCGCAAGGCCAGCACCTTCAATCGGAATGCTGCCGTTAGCCGTCAGCGTCAGCCCGGAAGGTCCGTTCGCCGTCAGGGATGAAAGTTGCACCGTGTTCTTGGCGAAGGAGCCTGCAACATCGAGCGACAGCGGCGAGGCGCCAAATTCGCTGAGCTGGAGCGCGGTGAGGCCGCTGCCCTGGATGTTGAACTGAACGTTCGGATCTTCCAGCCTGCCTGCAACCTTGGCAGTACCCGTGAGCGTTCCGCCGAGGTTCTGGTTCGGCACCTGACGGTTGAGGAGTGCAAGCGGGAACGACTGCAGGTTAACATCAAGCCCGAGCTCGCCGCCATTGAGCGGCACATTGCCGTTTACGTTAGCGCGCAGGCCGTCGGGACTAGACACTTCGGTGTTCACGTTGAGCAGCGTACCATCGGTCGTGCCATCTGCTCTTACGGCTAGCGAGGAAATACCAGCATTGGCGAGCGCCGCCGCACGAATGTCGCTGCCGCGCACGTTGAAGCCGATCTGCGGCGCAGCACGCGAACCGCCAACGGTGGCATTGCCATCGAGCGTACCACCAAGCCCGAGGTCAGGCTTGATCGAATTGGCGATCGAAAGCGGAACGCCTGCCATGGAAAGCGCGACGTTGAGCGTCTCTCCGGCAGAGCCTTTCGCCGTCAAGCGTCCACCGGCAATGTCGAGCTCGAGCGGCGTGAAGGAGACATTCTCGTTGGCCATCGTCACGGTGACCGGCCGCAGCAGTCGCGCCGCGATCTGGTTCTGGCGCAGCGACAGTTCATCGAGGCCGAGGCGGAAACCGTCCTGAACCGGCGCAAGGTCACCCTTCGCCGCGACGTCGGTGCCGTTGGTGAGTGACGCGGTCGCGTTGAACGCCGTATCACTGCCGTTTGACGTTGCGTTGGCGGCAAGGCGCGCAACGTCGATACCGCCCGCGTTCAAACCATCCGCGCTGAGCGTTCCCTGGATCGCTGGAACCCCGAACAGGTCAGACGCCGTCGCTTCTATGTCGGCGCTCTTGAGCGAAACGGCTTCAAGCTCAAGACCCCGAACGGTGCCGTTGATCGTTGCTTGCTGTTCGTTGTTGCGGGGCTCAAGGACTATGTTAGCCTTGATCGAACCACGCGCTTCCGTCAGGAAGAGGGCTGCAGCCGTGGAAATGTCAGCGGCATCGACCGCCAGATTGCCGGTGAGCAAACCCGCAGCATCTTGGCGGACACCGCCCGT
>Ga0182742_1004391_pt1 | contig 12820 bp, 14 predicted proteins | sample eDN5th37CBELigMG_FD_128880 | JGI IMG/M metagenome (GOLD analysis project Ga0182742, IMG submission 128880) | Enriched Miracle-Growth compost microbial communities from Emeryville, California, USA - eDNA 5th pass 37_C BE-Lig MG (version 2)... ... | reverse complement strand
TGCGGCCCTCCAACGTCTGGAATCCTGGGTGCCAGCGCTGTTCCCGACCGCCGCCCTTCAGGCAACAGGAGCCTATCGTGTGTCGTCCGCAGACCTCGGACGAGGCTTGGAGGAGGACCTGTCGATTCACCCAGGCGGCGTGCAGGATTTCGGCCGCGAACACGGTGCAACTCCCATCGATCTGGTGACCGACTTCGGCGGAGCGCCCGATACACGACAGGCCGCGTTCTGGCTGTGCGAGCGCATGTCGGTGTCGCCGGCATCTCTGGGCTGGGAACAACGCCAGCCTGTGACAATCAGCTTCGGCAAATCGTTGCCTGCGCCTGTCCCTGCCAACGACGATGATGAGGACGCCGAGCCGGTCTACATCGAAGACGCGCCCGTGGCGGGACTGCCGGCCAGCCTGTGTTACCCACCTGGCGCGGTGGGCGACTTCGCCCGTTTCATCACCGACGTGGCGCGATTCCCGTCACCGCCCCTGGCGTTGGCAGGCGCGCTGGCCCTGACCGCGGCGCTGATTGGTCGCCGATACAAGGGGCCAACTGGATTGCGGTCCAACGTATATCTGGTGGGACTGGCGGACAGCGGTCATGGCAAGGACATCACGCTACGCACGCCCGTTGCCATCGCAGGCAGCACGCCTGCTGGTGATCGTGTCATCGACAAGTTTTTCATCGATGACCTGGCATCGGTTCAGGGGCTTGCCACACGCCTGCGCAAGGATCCGGCTGGCGTCCTTCAAATTGATGAGTTCGGCAAGTGGCTTGGCGCCATCACCAGCCGAAAGGCGCCACCACATAAGGAGGCACTAGCGCTCGCCGTGCTGCAGCTTACGGGCGCTGCGTCGGGAACATGGGGAGGCGCGGAGCGGGCCGCCGGCAACATGGCGCGCGTCCATAACCCGTGCGTTAGCATCCACGGCGTCACCACGCCGTCGACGTTCTGGGCGGCGCTGTCGGGCGGGAACATATCGGAGGGCCTGCTTGGCCGCCTGATCGTGATCGACGCTGGCAATACCCCCCCGGGGAAGGTTCGACGTCCGGCAGCGTCGCTGGACGAAATTCCTCCAGCGCTTATCGAACACGTCGAATCGCTAATCGGCGGCAATATCGGTGGCAATCTGTTCGGACTGAACGCCTCCGGCGAGCATCGTCCCGCTGCCGTGCTGACGGCTTCATACGCGCCAGGTGTGGAGGATCTGTTTGAGAGCTTCGACGACCGTATCCGCGCTGAGCACAAGAAAACCGACGCAGAATTACGGCCCTTGCTGACGCGCGTTGGCGAAAATGCCGCTCGCCTGGCTCTGATCGTGGCGGTTGGTTGCGATCCGGGGGAGCCAGTCATCACGGCGGAGATCCAGACATGGGCCAACGCTGTGGCGGAGGCGAGCTATCGGACGATCGCCTCGGGCGCAGCCGACAATGTGGCCGATAACGACCGGCAGCAGGATTACCTGCGAATACGCAACTACATCACCAAGAAGGGCGCGGAGGGCATCACGACACGGATGCTGATCAAGCAGGTGAAGGGGCGGATCGAGCGGCGCCAACTCGACGACATACTAGATCTGCTGCTGACCGCTGGCGAAGTGGTCTATGGCGAGGCTGTAGCATCTTCGGGCCAAAAACGGGTTCGATGGTGGGCGGCGGATCACCGGCCAGAAGTCGTGGGACAAGTCGAAAGGTAGCCCCCCAGTGTGGGCTTAACCATGGGCAAAAGGGCGGGCAAAGGGTGGGTCCAAAATGGCCGATAGCTTGAAATGATAAAGTCACCGCCCCCACCCTTTCACCCACCCTTTAGCCCACCCTTTTACCCAGTCTTCCACCCTCCCTATAACAATAATAATATATATAAATCATATAGTTATCCAAAGGCTGGGTGTCGGCAACATGGGTCAGGGTCTCAACGACGTTTTTGGCGATTTTTTCGGCTCTTTCTTCTAGGCCGCCGCCAGAAACGGCCCCCTCTTCAAATGGCACGTGAAAACGGAGTCAGTCCGCATGTCTCAACCAATACGAACCCCCGCCGAACATCGCGCCATCGTCGCCGAGATCATGGCGAAGGCTCCAGCGAACGACAACGAAATCTTTGGACGCCGGCCTCGCATAGGCACGCCAAAGCACGCGGCCTTGTCCCGGCAGCTGGCAGGCCTGCAGGCATGGCGCGCCCTGAACGACGCCACGCCCACCTGGCTGATGCCGTCACCTGCGAACGATCTGAAGCCACTTGAGGAAGGTCCACCGGCCGTCGATGCCAGCGGCAAGGCCAGGCCGTCGCCGGATTTTCTTTTGGAAGCATGTGAGGGCGTCGGATTCGCCATGCGCGGTGGTCGTCTTGTTCCCGTCGATGGTGATATCGAGCGGTGCCCCGAAACCGGCCACATCGTCCGCCTGGGACGGCTGCAACTTTCGAATGGTCGTCGCGCAGAACCGGCCCGCCGCAAGACCATAGATGGGGGATCGAAGCCGTACCAGGCCCGCACATTCGCTGGCGCGGTACTGGCTTATTTACCAGACGGGCGGGATCCTGCCGACCCGCGCAACCACAAACGCTGGCGCCGTCCGAAAGAGGAGCCCGAGCGGGCGAAGGGACAGGATGGCCTTGACGAAGAGGACCTAGCCGCCAGCAACGCCTATTATGAGTGGATGCTTGGTATTGATAGGCCTGATACAGGCGTCATGCCAAGGGCTACAGGCGAATACGCGCGCGGCTTCCTGCAGGGGCGCGTCCACGGCCGCGACGATAGCCGCCCAGCAGCGGAGGATCCTGTCGAGCGCGAGTCTGTCCGCCGTTACGTGGCGGAACGCCTGACGACCGACGAAATGGCGGTTCTCGACGCCGCGATGTCCGCAGGAACATTCGCAGATATCGGCCGGGCTACGGGCTGCACCAATCAGAAAGCCGCAGAGCGGGCGGGCAAACGCGCCCTGTTGCTGGTTGCGGAGCGCTTGGCGGAGATATTTAGCGCAGCGTGATGCCCTCGGCGCCAACTGGCGCGGAATAGAAGTAGAGGGATTGAGCCGCCCCACCTGGGCGGCTTTTTCGTATCCGCCCTCGTGAGCGGCAGGTGCGGCGCGCGTCGTTGTGTGGGGGCGCGTGTCGCGCCGAACCATCCCGGCTTGCGCGGCGCTTGCCGGTTGATCGCGCGGCTCCAACTGGTCCCCCGGTTGGGGCCGTCGCTGTTTTTCAGATCCGCCACGGCGGATGGCGCGGCTGTGCTCTTTATTCGGGTTGGGCATCGCCGCGCCGTTTTTTGACCTTCCCAAAATCATTTCAACAAACGGAGGTGCTGATGCTGAAGAGCGTCGCCACCAGCATAATTGCGCGCCGGCTCGGCGTCGCACAGGGGCGCGCCATAGCGCTTATGCAGCGAGCATCTGATGATGGTTGCCTGCCCAAAGCGGTTGGCTCGACCCGCCCAGACCTTGGCCCTAACGATCTCGCGCTGCTGTTTATCGCGGTCGCGGCCGACCGTGGCCTTGGATCAGCAGGGGCGTCCGTCCGCGCTTACGCTGATCTCACGACCGCAGACGGCACCACCCTAGCCGCCGTCCTGGCACACATCATCCGCGACACCCGCGCCGCTCAGGCAGTCGCCCGCGGCTCTTTGGTTCTCCACCTAGATCGGCCGCGGGCTTCGCTCGTAACCGCAGGCCAGCACCTGGTTTTCGGCGAGCCCGAACCCCTCGGCCAGGCTGGCCGGCACGTCGCCGTTCCAGGTGTCGCACTCGCTGCGATGGCCATCGAGCTACAGGGCGCGTCGCCTGAGAACGCCGATGCGCTCGCAGGAATTGCAAGGATCGCACGATGAGCGACTTCCAATCACTCGTTGCGGAGCTGAAGGCGATGGCGGCTCGCGAAGAGCCACGGCCGTCGCCGCGACCTACGCCAGTAAACCCGCACGACGAACAGGCCGAGCGTCTCGTCCGCGAGTCGGCCCTGCGGGCGCCGGAAGACCAACTTCATATCCATGCGGACGCATCGCCCGAACTTCTGGCCGCCATCGAGCGCGCTCGCGATCGCCTGCACGATGAGGTCATTGACCTGCAGCGCAACCAATACCTGAAGGCCCGCGGGTTCGCGGACCGTATCGATCAACAAAACCTCGAAAATCCCGGCGCGAATTACTCGTACCCAGCATGGGTCACCGGGTATCTCGCGCGTTTCTCCCACCTTGCGCCGAAAGGGCAGGAATAATCATGTCTGAAATTCTTCGTAAGCTCGACGAACTCAACAGCAACGTCAATAACAACATCGCGGAACTTGGCGCCCGTGTCGGCGACATGGAAAAGCGCCTTGCGCGCTTGCCTGATGATGGTGGTGATGCCTCCACGGTGAGCTTTGGCCGCTCGGTTGCGATGTCGCCTGATGTGCGCGCCATCACCTCAGCCAACCGCGCCAGCGCCATTGTGAAGCTCAGCGGCGAATCAGCCGCCATCACCTCGGCGAACGCCAGCGTTGGCGCAGGTCGGTCACAGGGTACTTCGCTGGTGCCTGGCCATCGCATTCCCGAGATCCTGACGCCGTACCAGCGGTCGCTCACCATCCGGGATCTCATCCCGCAGGCGCGCACCACAAGCAACACGATTGAGTGGCCTCGCGAGACAGGCTTCACCAACAACGCGGCCCCTGTCGCCGAGGGTGCGGCAAAGCCGTATAGCGATCTGACGTTCGATATGACGTCGGCGCCCGTCCGGACCATCGCACACCTTTTCAAGGCATCGCGGCAGATCCTAGACGATGCGGACGCGCTGGCTGCGTACATCGAGCGGCGCGGCGTCTATGGCCTGAAATTCGTCGAAGAGAACCAGCTGCTCAACGGCAACGGCACCGGTCAGAATCTCCACGGTGTCATTCCGCAGGCGACGGCGTTTGTGGCGCCCTTCACCGCTGCGGATGATACGCCGATTGACCGCCTCAACCAGGCTGCAGCTCAGGCTGAAATCGCAAACGTGCCCGTGTCTGGCATCGTGCTGAACCCGCTGGACTGGCGGAAGATCATCGGTCTGAAGGACGCTGGTAGCAACTACATCAGCCCCGATGCGCCGTTCGCCCAGACCGCGCACCGACTCTGGAACCTGCCTGTTGTAGCCACACAGGCGATCCCTGCCGGTAAGTTCCTGGTGGGCGCCTTCAACGATGGCGCGCAGATCTTCGATCGTCTGGATGTCGAGGTGCTGGTGTCGACCGAGAACGCCGACGATTTCGAGAAGAACCTCGTCAGCATCAGGATCGAAGAGCGGCTGGCCCTGGCTGTCTATCGGCCCGAGGCGTTCATCTTCGGCGACCTCGAGGCGTGACCCTGACGGGGCGGCTCCGGCCGCCTCCCCATGGGGGGCATGGAGAAGTCCAGGGCCGTCCGGCCGCCGGACCGCGCCCCCTCCTCTTTGCGCGCGTCCGCAATTCAAATGTTGACCCCAAAATGGGATTTTTGACTTATGGCAAGGCCCAGATCGCCGCTGGCGAAAGCTAAGGCTGAGGGTCGGGACCGACACGACCCACAGCGATTCCGCAACAGACCTGCGCCCGTTTTCGCTGAAATTGGCGATCCGCCATCCTGGATGAGCCCTAGTCAACGCGAAGTCTGGGACGTGTTTGTTTTTGAACTGCCCTGGCTGAACAAAACCCACAGGTCGCTGTTGGAAGTCGCGGTCACCGTCCGCACTCGCATCGCCTCCGGCCAGGACGTTGGCGTGCAGGCGCTGAATCTCCTGCGGCAGTGCCTCGGGCAGATGGGAGCGACGCCGGCCGATGCTGGTCGGGTGGCCTTCGCTGACGAAGACGAGGCTGATGACCTCTTGGATTGACGGATTCCCTACATGACGACTGATCTCGAACGCCTTGTAGTTCAGCTGGAGGCCACTACAACCAAGTTCACGCGGGAAATCAACAAGGCTCACCGTGAGGCCAACAAGCGGTTTCGTGACATCGAAAAGTCAGCGAACCGCATGGAGTCGAGCGTCAGCTCCAGCCTTTCAGGTGTCGGCAAGGCGATGCTTGGTGTCGGCGCAGCCATTGCGGGGTCGCGTGGCGCTCAGATGGTCGGCGCCGCGGCGCAGCAATACACGGCGATGCAGAATGCCCTGAAGGCCACTGGCCTGGAGGGCAAGGCCCTGGAGGCAGCGTTCTCCGGTCTATTTCAGATCGCCCAGCGCAACGGCACGGAGATGGCCCCGCTCGTCACCCTCTACGGGCGGATGTCGACGGCGCAGAAGGAGCTGAACGCCTCGTCGAAGGAGATGATGCAGTTCACCGAGGCTGTGTCTCTGGCTCTGAAGGTGTCTGGCTCCAGCACACAAGAAGCCAGCGGGGCGTTGCTACAGCTCTCGCAGGCGATGGGCGGCGGCAAGATCCAGGCAGAGGAGTATAACAGCCTGATCGACGGGGCGCGTCCGCTTCTGCAGGCCGTTGCTGTAGGCATGGAAGAGGCCGGCGGATCGGTCTCCAAGCTGACGGCGCTGGTCAAAGACGGCAAGGTTTCCAGCGAGGCGTTCTTTCGGGCCGGCCTTGCGGGTATGCCTGTGCTTGAGCAGGCTGCGGCGAGGATGGCTGGCACCGTCGACCAGTCGATGAACCAAATGCAGAACGCGTTCACGGTTTTGATCGGGAAGCTAAATGAGACAACCGGAGCCAGCCAGAACGCGGCGGCCAATCTGGCAGGCGTTGCGCGTGCCATTGAGCAAATCCCGTCGTATATTGAATCTGCTTCGCAGAGCCTGGCCAAGCTGCAGTCGTGGCTGAACCAAGTCGGGAACAATCCGTTTTGGCGCAAGCTTGGCGAACTGGCCGGCGTAGACTTCTCGGCTGAAGGAATCCGGAAGAACGGCATGATCCCGATGGGCGGGGCCATGACAAACCGTGTCGGCGACGCCTGGGAAACTAACACCACGGCACGTGGAGGTAGCTTCGCTGACTATGCGAACACCCGCATTGGGCCGCAATTACCACCGCCCAAAAAGATAAGTCTGGCGGATTATGCCGTCCCCGAGAAAGAAAAGAAAGGGCGAAAGGCTGGCAGTGGGGGAAAAAGCGATGAGGAAACTAGGTATGACCAAGTTCAGCGCTACATCGAGCAGCTAGAGCGCTCAGGGCGAGTTCTTCAAGCAGAATTCGATACGTTAGGCAAATCCAACGCTGAACGAGCCAAAGCTATTGAGCTCGCCAGGATTGGCACTGTTACCGATCAAGGCCAGCTGGCGGCGATCGACAAACAGGTCACCGCGAACGAGAAGCTGCGCACAGCTATCGAAGACGCGAAGAAGGCGCAGCAGGGGCTCAGGGACGCTGCTAACTTTGCTGGCGACCAGATCATGAACGTCTTTGACGACCTGATCGACGGCTCTGGCAATCTCGCCGACAGCATCAAAAATATCGGTAAGGCCTTGGCCAGCGCTGCCTTGCAGGCCGCGCTTATGGGCAGTGGGCCGCTGGGAAACTTGTTTGGCCTAGGCGGCAAGGACGGAGCAGGCGGGCTTATTGGGATGGGCATCAAGGCCATCACCGGCAAGGGCTTCGATGACGGCGGATTTACTGGCCGCATTCAATCTACAAAAATGGAGGTGCTCGCGTGAGTGCTCTGATGACATTGACCGAGCGCGATGCGCTGCACGTCGTGAGTGATGCCGCGTTCTACGATGAGAGCGGTATCCTGACCGCTACCGCGCCGAAGATACTGCCTGTGCCGGGCGCCAACGCTGTGTTTGCCAGCCGTGGCCCGGCTGCGGCTTACCTCGCTATCCTGGCTGCGCTGGATGAAGCCGACTACACCGACTTCGACAGTCTCCGGCGCCAGATCGAGCGGGTGGCCGGGCGCTGTGATGAGCTGCTGGACGGCCGCCCCTTCGAACTGATCCTCGCCGGCTGGTCGGAGGAACATGACTGCGGTCAGGTGATATTTCGTCAGACGCATGGATCGCGGAAGGATTCGACGACGCCCGGTGTCTGCTACCTGATGGGCGAACGGGCCGGCTTCGGCGTGGCCATTGCCCAACGGTGGAACCGCGACGAGGTGCTGGCGCGCTTCGAGGAAGCGCGGGCCTTCCCCGATGACATCACATGCGGTCGGGGTGAGCCGATCATGGGTTTCAGCGTGGGCGGCAAGGTCTGGCATGCTGTTGTTCGGCCCGGCGTCGCCCCAGAGTTCGAAATTCTGCGTGAGTGGGACGACGTGCCTGGCGAGAAAATCAACTCCCGTCGCGCCATGGCGGTGGCGGCATAGCCCATGGCGACCGTCCAGTTTTGCAACGTCCGCGGAGAGCCGCAGGGCGAACGGATTAACTTGGACCGTCGCCGGAGGCGGCTGTCAACAATTGCCAAGCAACACGCCAATAAGCGGCGTCCGTTCATGGTGTCGGTGCATCAGGGGGGTGGCCATGACACCGAGATCGCGTTAGCTTTCCATCGCCCCGCAAGGGTGAATGTGATAACTCCCCCGCCCGCGCAAGCAGGCGGGTTCTTTTTTCCTGACGCGCGAGCCGATCCCCTTAATTTTAAGAAGACGGAACCGGCGAAAAATTTCGCTGGTTTGGCTGCCCACAATTTTGTGGTCAGTGAATATATCGACCCGACCGGCCGCAAGCTTCGCTCCTTCGACATGACCAAGGACGGCTTCACGTTCCTGGTCATGGGCTTCACAGGCTCGACGGCGGCTCGGTGCGGTGCGGGCAGTATGACCATCGGCCGAGTCTCAGTCGCGCCTCATCTTGACCAGCTCATCAAGCTTTTCACGAAAGCCTTGTGAGTATGCGTCCAACATCTCTGGCATACATTCCTTGGCCGCAGTCGAGATCATATAGGCGTAGATGGTGTCCACGTACTCGTGAAGGGCCATACGGCGTTTCGTTTGCGTGATACCAAGGGCAGTAGCGAGCTGTAGCTCAAGGTCATCGTTCGGCTGCTTCCCGCAATTCGAAGAATGTATCCGCACGCCGTTCAGGTGAAATACGGCCGATGCCAGTCTAAGATCACCTGCATCCTCAGCAATGCTATCCGTGGCGAAAATCGGAGCAATGAGCACCCAACACGTAGCTGTAAGGATTGCCCTGGTTCGGCGGCTGCTTGCAGAAGGAAGCCGCTCCGACGGCCCGACGATGGGCCCGGCACTTGGCAAGTTGGTCGCGCTGGTCCCTTGCATTGCATCTCCCCCACTTTCCAAGGGGGTACGGTAGCAGCACCAGCTGAAGGCGGTTATGCCTGACATGCATAGCTGCACGTGCAAGTTGCCCGAATTCCACGTTCCGCAAGGGTGCGGTTCTGGGGCACATCACCCGACGCAATTTTGCGCCCGGCTGTCGCACGCGGTTAGCAGCAGGCCTTCCTACAGCGCCAGACGGGATCGGCAGATAAGTCTGCCGATTGGCTGAGCCCATAACTGGGCGCAGTGGCCCACGGCTGACATTCCAGCCATGGCGCAGGAATGCGCGGTGAACGCAAAATTGCGCCGACGTTGAGGGATAAGAGATTTTCTGTTTAACCTGCCTGTTGGGCAGGTTATAAACCTGAGTGGCGCACAGGTTTAAATATGGCCGTGGGCCATATTAAAGGTGACCGTCACTCACATTTCCGCACTATCGGATTATCCGATGGTCCGGGCAAACGTCCGATTTTCGGACGTTATAATATGGGAATTTCCCATATTGGGCGCAGCCCTCTGAATGGTGCGCTCCCCCTTCCCCGTCAGCTTCGCTGTAGAGAGGGTGAATCGGTCTGGGATCTGGCCCTCAGAAGGTTCGCCATTTTGGCGAACCTTTGTCTGCCCCCGCCCGACACCACCCAAAGCCGTCTCAGGAAACAGCTCCTCATAAACAGCCTTCCGGCGGTCGGTGGCGTAGACGGCTCGTTAGCCTCCCTCGCTACCGCTTCAGCCGGATTCCCCGGCCCGCTGCAGTGCGGCGTCTCCTCTGTCCGGCCGTCAGTGGCGACGCCCTACAGCTTCGCTATAGGGGAACCAGATACGCTCCACCGCCCGATGAAAATCATCGTGGTGCAGCTGGGCCGCTGCGACGAGCAATCCTGCGTCATTACCCGAGCCATGTTCGCGGCCATCGATATACAGAACGGATATGGCGCCGGCCGGTGTGTAAATCTCGTAGATGTGCGGGAAATCGGTCGCCCATAGAATGTCGACCGGATCGCGACCTGCGCGCGTACGAATTTGAGTGGACCATTGGAGCACCATTGTTCCCTCCTCAGCTGAGGCAAGGCGGCCCCGCGGCAACATATATAGCATAGATGCAAGTATGGTTATAAATTATTGCCATTATTTTTTAAATTTAATTCGTCTCTCATAAGGACATCGATAAACCACATTTGGCGCAGATACTTTGTTGGTGGCAGGAAAATCGCCACTCTGGCCGTGCAGCCCTATCCTTTTGCTGCGGTCCGATAGCCAGTTCCCAGGAGGGAAACATGGCATCTACTAATCAGAACACTCAGACCCGCGCGCATCAAGCCAATCAGCAGAGCGACCGCCAGCAGGTCCCGCCAATGAAGCAGGACAACGCCGACAAGTCTGCTGACAAGCGCGAGGCTGCCCCACAAGAGGAAGCGCCACTTGTGACACCGGCTCCGGCTCCCGCCCAACCGGAAAAGAAGGCCATCTGAGCGCCATTGCTCGATGGGATGATGACGGAGGGGCAGCAAAGCCCAACATTCCGTTATCCTGCAGGGAAGCCCCGCTACGGCGGGGCTTTTTGTTGTCTGCACGCACGGGCATACTTGGCATCAACCGCATGGCCGCCCACCGAGCCGTTGAGGTGGCCAATCTCATGGTCGGCCAGCAACGACCAGGGCCTGGACAGCTATCAGAGCCACGAAAACCAATGTGGCGGCGGAACCCAAAGCCCAGACGCCCATCGGACTGCCGCCCTTCCAAAGGACAAAGTTGCGCCGGTGCGATGGGGGACGTCAAATCACCTTTTGTGTCAGAGGCGCCATGGCCGCTCTTTTACGACTATGCCTCTCTCCCCGGCTCAATCAGCGCTCACTGTATGATGCAGGTGCCAGGCCAGTCGCGGCATGACCGGCCTGCACAAGCCGTGAGGCTGACGGCTACCAGTACTGCGATGACGATTCTCGTCATGGGCTTTCCTTGAGCCTGACCCCCGGGCCCGCCACACCCAGCCGCATGGAGCCGCGGCCAGCCAGCAGCCATGTCGCGTCGTATCCGCGATCAACAAGCTTCAGGAGCGTCTCGCTGCTAGGAAGGTTGCGGCCGTCCTCAATAGCCTTCCATGCGTTCGGGCTCATACCCAGCAGCTTTGACATCGCCGAAGCCGAGTCCATGCCGATGTCGGTGCGGATAAGTTTTGCTCTCAGTGCGATGTCAGCGGCCATGCCAACTATTCCTTCGTCGCCAGCCTTACGCCAGGCCCGCCGTCGACCGTGGCGCCTGCTTCCAGGAAGATCACGCCGGCCTGCTCGAGGGCTGATTGGAGGGCGGCAACCGTGCGGGGCAGCAGTTCCTCGCCGCGTTCGAGGCGGGTGATAGTCGCCGGCGCCACGTTCGCAAGCGCTGCCAATTCACGCACCCCCAAGCCAAGGGCAGCACGCGCCATCCTGCATTGCACCGCGTTCAAAATTATCACCCCGTGCTCTTTTTATGTTGACGTGCTTCAAATGTGCTTCTATAAGCACTGTGTACTCAATTTGAGACATCAACACAAGGACTCAGCCATGCCCCATGCCGCCACCCTCATGCCTTCCTCTCCCGCAAGATTAAGACGCGCCCCTGCGGCGCAGGCTAATGCGCAGGCCGCTGCCGCGGCGTTTGACTGGCTGTCGGCGCTGGCGGGCCAGATATCAGAAAGCGCCTGCCCTGCTCTGATGTTCGTCCAGGGCGAGGCGGTTGTTGTGGACACGTCTGACTACAACCTGCCCCCTGGTACGGAGACGGTCGTCATTTTTATCGACGGCACGATCGGATTCGAGACGGTAGAGATGGACTACCGCTGGGGGCCGCCACGATCGGCCATGGGCGAATGGCGCGGCAATGTCCGCCCAGCGGTGAAGGTGCTCGGCCGCGTGCTGGCCCGCGCCAAGGCGAAGAAGCGCACGAAGCGCAAGATGGCCTCCTGACCCAGAGAATTCGAAGCCGCGACAGCGGTGGAACGGAATGCCGCGGGAGCGCAGGCAGGCTGTGAGATTGATCAACTCATGGTCGGGGTGCGGTTGCGAGCCAAGAGCAGGCGACCGGGACCGCACCCACTCAACGAGATACTCATTCCCGCGCCGGACTGGCGGCCAGGGTTTGGTCCCCGGCTAACCACCGGGCGGGCTGGCGCGTCCTGCCAGAATAATTACAGGGGCGCGTCAGCTACGAGATGGCCGACACCACCGGCCAGTTCGCGGCGGGGCGGATGGAGATCACACACGGGAACGCCCCGCCGGGCGGCGAGAAATCGTTAGGGTTGATATTTGGGTTGACCCTACTCGCCAAGTTGGATTTTCGTTAAAAATCAACAACTTGAGAGAATTAAATGGCGGAGACGGAGGGATTCGAACCCTCGAAGCCCGTTTCCAGGCTTGCTCATTTAGCAAACGAGTGCCTTCAGCCTCTCGGCCACGTCTCCAGCTGCGGCAAGGGATAGTCACAGACGCGTGGGAGGTCAACGGAAAACCGGGGCCTTGGCTGAAAATCGGTGGGGATATTGCGGAGGATCGACCGAAACGGTTCTGGAACCAGCGCGTTGCAGCTGCCGGCGCAGGTTTCAGATCGCACTGGCGTTTCCCGGGTCGTGCGCGCCGCGGGCCCCCCCGGCGTCTACGCCGGGCGGGCCGAACCGGCGATTCATGTCACGCCTGCGACGACCATCTGGCCAGC
>Ga0182742_1004390_pt1 | contig 12822 bp, 11 predicted proteins | sample eDN5th37CBELigMG_FD_128880 | JGI IMG/M metagenome (GOLD analysis project Ga0182742, IMG submission 128880) | Enriched Miracle-Growth compost microbial communities from Emeryville, California, USA - eDNA 5th pass 37_C BE-Lig MG (version 2)... ... | reverse complement strand
CTTGGGCAACGACGCGCTCCATGGCGGCGACGGCAACGACTATCTGGATGCCGGCGGCGGCAGCAACGTCCTGTACGGCGATTTCGGCGACGACGTGGTCACCGCCTACAGCCACGACAGGATCGACACCGGCAGCGGCGACGACCGGGTGAGCCTGCTGGGCTCGGAGAGCCTGGACGCCACCATCACCTTCGGCGAGGGCGCCGACACGCTGACCATGGAATATTCTGGCGGAAACCAGGAATTCGCCGGCGGCGGCCAGACCACGATCACCGACTTCGCCCATGGCATCGACCAGATCGGTGCCTTGACCTTCGTTATCGTCGACGATCTCGGCATGGAAACGCTCGGCTTCGACGCGCTCGACAGCAATCGTGACGGCACGATCGATGTGCACGACGCCGGGGTGAGCCTTGCCGACGACACGCTCACGCTCGACCTGGGGGTGGCGCTGACCACGGTGGCCTCGGTGGGCCGGCCGGGCTTCCATGTCGAGGCTCCGATCGTCCTGAACCTGCGGGGAGTCACCGACCTGCACCAGGACGACTTCGTCGCCTGAATCCTGCTGCCGGCACGGTCCCGTGCCTGGCGGACGTGCCGGCCGGCGCCCATGTTTCCGTGCGGCAGGAGGCAAGGCCGATGCGCGCGATGGTCCTGCACGAGATCGGGCGACCTCTGGTGCTGGAGGAACGGCCGGATCCCCTGCCGGATCCGGGGGAGATCCGCGTGCGGGTGGAAGCCTGCGCCGTCTGCCGCACCGACCTCCACGTGGTCGACGGCGAACTGCCGGACCCCCGCCTGCCGATCGTGCCCGGCCACGAGATCGTCGGCACCGTGGATGCGCTGGGCTCAGGGGTGATGAGCCATGTGCAGGGCGGCCGCGTGGGCGTGCCCTGGCTGGGCCACACCTGCGGCCATTGCCGCTACTGCCTGGCCGGCCAGGAGAACCTCTGCGACCGGCCGGGCTTCACCGGCTATACGCGCGATGGCGGCTTTGCCACGCACGTGCTGGCCGATGCGGCATTCGCCTTCCCGCTCGAAGGCTTCGCCGACCCGGTGGCGGCCGCACCGCTGCTCTGCGCCGGGCTGATCGGCTGGCGCTCGCTCAAGCTGGCCGGTGCCGGCACGAGGATCGGGCTCTACGGGTTCGGCGCCGCCGCCCACATCCTGGCCCAGGTCTGCCGCTGGCAGGGCCGCCAGGTCCATGCCTTCACCAGGGCCGGGGACACCGCCGCGCAGGATCTGGCCCGCAGGCTCGGCGCCTGCTTTGCCGGCAGTTCGGACGACCTGCCGCCGGAACCCCTGGATGCGGCGATCATCTTCGCCCCGGTGGGCGCCCTGGTGCCCGCCGCCTTGCGGGCCGTGCGCAAGGGCGGCCGGGTGGTGTGCGGCGGCATCCACATGAGCGACATTCCGAGCTTCCCCTATGCGCTCCTCTGGGAGGAGCGCCAACTGGTCTCGGTGGCGAACCTCACCCGCGTGGATGCCCATGAATTCCTGGCGCTGGCTCCCGAGGCCGGCGTGCGTACCTCCACCACCGACTATCCGCTGGAGCGCGCGAACGAGGCGCTGGACGACCTGCGCCACGGCCGGTTCCAGGGTGCCGCGGTCCTGATCCCCTGAGGCTGGACCCGCTGCCAGCTTCGCAGTCTCACGACGACGGCGAGCGGCCACTCTCCCCAAGCAGCGCCCGCCGCCGCTAGAACAGCCAGGGCCGGCGCCGCAAGCCCGGCCGAGCCACCGAGGAGTTCGCCATGCCGCGTCCCGGCCCCATCGAATACAAGGACGCCAGCCCGGAAGTCCGGCGTGTCTATGACGACATCAAGACGAGCCGGAACGTTCCGGACGTCAACAATTTCTGGAAGTACCTGGCCAACGACCCGAAGACGCTGGCCCGCACCTGGGAGAGCATCAAGGAGATCATGGCCGAGGGTGCCCTGCCGCCGCTCGTCAAGGAACTGATCTACATCGCGGTGAGCGCCACCAATGGCTGCGAGTACTGCATCGCCTCCCATTCCGCCGCCGCGGCCAAGGCCGGCATGACGCCGGAGATGTTCGCCGAGCTGGTGGCGGTGGTCGGGATGGCCAACGAGACCAACCGGCTGGTGGCGGCCTACCGCGTCCCGGTCGACCCGCAGTTCGGCTGAACCGGCTCAGCCGCTCCCCGCACCGCGCAGCCTCGCCCACAGCCGGCGCCAGCCGGACGGCTGCCCGGCTGCGGGACGGCGCGGCAGCCGGGCGGCGGCCACGTCGCGGCAGAACGCGGCATAGCCGGCACTGACCGGGATCGGCACGCCCACCTTCTGCGCATAGGCCTGGAGAGCTTCCGGCTCCGCGGGCTGGCCATGCTCCTGGCACCAGCGGCCGAACGACAGCTCCTGCCCCCACCAGCCCGCGGCCTTCGGCTGCAGGGCCCGGACCATCCGCGCCGTGTCGTCCGGTGCCTGCGGTGCGGCCAGTTCCGCCCAGATGTCCGCATAGAGATAGTCCGGCCGGCGCCCGCCCGTGGCATCGAGCACCAAGTCCGCCAGCCTGCTGCCCAGCGCATCGCCCTGGACGATCCTGACCTTGTCGCCTCTGGGCCAGCGGTCCATCCCGGCGGCGGCCCGGGCCACGGCGATGACCTCTTTCGCCTGCTCGACCACCACGACCCGCAGCACCTCCGGCCGCTGGACCGCGGCATGGGCGTACATCGCCATGCCCAGCCCCGCCACGACCACCACGCCCACGGCCTGGTGCACATGGAAGGCGTGGCTCTCCAGCTCCATCAGGCTGGTCGACATCCAGGCGGTGCGGCCGTGGTGGAGGACGTGGCGCTCCGGCTCCAGGACCATGCCCGGCAGGTAGCCCTCGACCGGCCCGCGCCCATAGCGCGCCACCCGCCACGGGCCCGCCGCGGCGTCCTGGTAGCGTGGGATCGGGAACAGCCCGAAGCCGTAGCGCGCCAGCATGGCCTGGTGGCGGGCGGGATGGGGGAGCAGTGACGGGTCGGCCATGGCCCGGCTGCTCTAGGCTGGCGATGCCCCCAGGCCAAGGGCCGTCTAGTCCTTCCAGGTTGCCGCAATGACTCGGGACCCGAAGTAATTTACACAAAAGATCTGGAATAGCAAAGTCTTCGCTTTCCTGGTTGAAGCCTCGCCAGCCGCAGCAGGCCATTCCACCGGAAGCGGCCCCGGCTAGGTTGAAGACGCCGCTAGAAGGGGAGCGCGCTTTTGTCTATTGCCCCGAACAAGGACCGCCCGAAGGTGGCGGCTCCGGCCCATCTGGTCCCGGATACTGATCCCTATCACCTGACTCCGGAAGGCATCCAGGAGCCGCCGGTCGGCTGGAAGCACAGCCTGAAGCATCTCGGCCCGGGCCTGATCCTGTCCGCATCCATCGTCGGCTCCGGCGAGCTGATCGCCACCACCACGCTGGGGGCCACTGCCGGCTTCGCCCTGCTCTGGCTCGTGATCTTCTCCACGCTGGTGAAGGTCGCCGTTCAGGTGGAGCTGGCGCGCTGGACGATCTCGACCGGCCAGCCGGCGCTCACCGGCTACAACAAGGTGCCGCCGAAGCTCGGGCCCGTGGGCTGGATCAACCTGCTCTGGGTGCTGATGGCCCTGTCCAAGATCCTGCAGATCGGCGGTGTGCTGGGCGGCACCGCAGCCTCGCTCAGCATCCTGTTCCCGATCGGCGGCGACCCGCTGGGCATGACCTCCCTGTCGATCTGGACCGCAATCACCGTGGTCGGCAGCATCGCTCTGCTCTACTCGAACAATTACTCGCTGATCGAGCGGGGCGCCGTCTTCCTGGTGGTGATCTTCTCCTTCGTCACCGTCGTGATCGCCCTGGGCCTGCCGTTCACGCCGTTCGCCTACGAGGTCGAGGACGTGCTGGGCGGCCTGGCCTTCGCCATTCCCGCCGGGACGATCGGTGCCGCGATCGCCATGTTCGGCATCACCGGCGTGGGTGCGGACGAGCTGACCTTCTACACCTACTGGTGCATCGAGAAGGGCTATGCCCGCAATGTCGGCCCGAACGACGGCAGCGAGGCCTGGGAACGGCGCGCCAAGGGCTGGATCTCGGTGATGTACAAGGACGCGTTCGTGTCCTGGGCAATCTACACCTTCGGCACTCTGGCCTTCTTCATCATGGGTGCGGCGGTGCTGCAGCCGCAGGGCCTGGTGCCGGTCGGCAACGAGATGATCACCACCCTGTCGCGGATGTACACCGACACGCTGGGCGAGTGGGCGGCGATCCTGTTCCTGCTGGGCTCGTTCGCCGTGCTGGGCTCGACGCTCTGGGCGGCGATCCCCAGCTGGTCCCGGATGCACGTCAACTTCCTCTCGGTGGCAGGCGTGCTCGACTGGCAGAACACCAAGGCGCGCACCGCCTGGATCCGCGGCTTCACCGTGGCGCTGCCGATCATCTGGGGTCTCGCCTACCTGACCATCCAGTCGCCGGTGCTGATGGTCCAGATCGGCGGCGTGATGACCGGCGTGTTCCTGCTCGGCACGGTGGTGGCGGTCTGGTACCTGCGCAAGACCGAGACCGATCCCCGCATCTATGGCGGCGGCCTGTTCAACGCTGCATTGGTGATCAGCAGCATCTCGATCATCCTGCTGGGCCTCTACAGCGCGCTCAACGTGTTCGGCGCGTTCAAGTAGCGCGGATACCTGGCCGGTCTCCTTTCCCCGGCAGTGTATGGAGGGAGACCGGCCGTGGCGCACTGCAGGCTAGGCCTGCAGTGCTGCCAGCACCTCGGCGGCGGCCCGCTCGCCCGAGCGGACCGCCCCTTCCATGTAGCCATTCCAGTAGGTGGCGGTCTCCGTGCCGGCCCAGTGGATGGGCCCCACCGGCTGGCGGAGCACCTCGCCGTAGTCGAGGAGCACGCCGGGCGGCAGGTACCCCACCGGCCCGCCCCGGCTCCATTCGTCACCCGGCCAGTCGACCTCGAAATAGTCGATGGGCCGCTCGGCACGCGGCCCGATCACCTGGGCGAAACTGGCAAGCACCGCGGCGCGCCGCCCGGCCGGATCACGTTCCGCCCAGCGCCGCGCCTCGCTCCCCCGTACGAAGCCGAAGAGTACGCCGGGACTGCCGCTGGGTGGCGTGTTGTCGAAGGTGCTGCGCACTGGCCCATCCCCCTGGAGCGAGATGCCGGACAGGCCCGCATCGCGCCAGAACGGCCGCTCGTAGATCGCCTTGACCTTCATGAGCGAGCCCATCGGGAAGCGCTGGAAGAGCTGCGCCCGCCGCGTCGGCAGCTTGGGCGAGTAGCGGATCGCACCGGCCAGGGCCGGCGGGATCGCGACGATGACCCGCTCGGCGTCCACATGGAAGCCGTCGCTGAATACCCGCACGCCCCGCTGATCGCGGTGCCGCCGGATGGCGCGCACCGGCGCCGACAGATGGAGCTGGCCACCCAGACGTGCCGCCATCTTCTGCGCCAGGAACTGCGAACCACCATGAAAACGCCGCTCCTGCGCCCCGTCCTTCACGTCGATGAGGCGGGCCAGCGTGCCGGGCACTCCCTCCGTCCCGGCCGCCGCGATGTAGAACAGGCAGAACAGTAAGGAGACATCACGCGGCTCGGCTCCCCAGAGATCCGCATAGGCGCTGAGCATCGCCTTGGCATCGGCGTGGGTCGTGTTGGCATCCAGCCAGTTCTGCAGGGTCAGCGAGTCCCATTCGACCGCGTGCCGCGCGGTCCAGGGCGCGTCCAACGGCACCTCGCGCGCCATCCGGTCGAGCATCCCGGCCAGGCGGCGATATTCCTGCGCCAGCTTCGGATAGAGCCCGCCCTGCCGGCGCACGCCACCCAGCACCGAGACCGCCTGACCCCGGTCGTACGTCCGATAGGTGCCCACCCGGAACCGGCGGGCCAGTTCGAACATCCGCGACTGGGTCGGACCGATGTACTGGCCGCCCGCCTCGATCACCTGATGGTCATCCAGATGATGGTTCAGCACCCGGCCACCCACCCGGTTGCGCGCCTCCAGCACGGCGACGGAGCGGCCGGCCGCCTGGATCTTGAGGGCGGCTGCCAGCCCGGAGAAGCCGGCACCGACCACCACCACGTCGGCACGCAGCCTGCCGGTTGCTGCGGCGGCCGGTGCTGCCGCTCCGGTCGCGAGCAGCCCTCCCGCACCGGCCAGCGCGCCGGCAGCACCCACCAATGTCCCATAGAGGCCGCGCCTGGTGAGCGCGCCCTGACGGCTCGGTTCTTGTGTCATGTCCAGCATCCCTGAAGTGCTGGAATCAGAACTACCAGCTACGCTGCCGGCATTTTTGTCCGCCATTGTCACCGGCCACCGACGTCGACGGAATTCCATCATTCTCCAGTAGGATGACTGGAGCCGGACCGGCATCGATCGTGCATCGTTCGCGGCGAAGAGCACCGGACCAGATCTGTCCGGCCACGGCAGGTCCGGCTCCTGGCGTCGCCTCCTCGCCGCCAGCCTGATCCGCCTCGTCTTCGTGACGAGATGGTTCTGTCAAACAGGCGCCAACAGGCTAGAATGACGCGTCCATAAGTATAACTCGGCCGATAATCGTATCGGCAGGGAGGATCCATGCGTCACCGCCTAGTCGCCCTGTGCACCGCTGCCATGCTTGGAACCAGCCCAGCCTGGGCCGAAACTGCCGAGGAGGCCATCAAGGCCGCCAACCAGCAGTTCGAGGCAGCCTTCAACAAGGGCGATGCTGCCGGCATCGCGAGCCTATACACATCCGATGCGGCGCTGTTGCCGCCGGGCGAAGCGCGCCTGGAGGGCCGCCCGGCGATCGAGCAGTACTGGAAGGCCGTGATCGATGCCGGGTACAAGGAGTTCACCATGCAGACGCAGGAGGTCACCGAGACTGCCGACGGCGCCGTCGAGTTCGGCAGGTACGGCATCGTCGGACCTGCCACGGATGGAGCCGAAGCGAGGATGGGCGGCAAGTATGCCGTCCTCTGGCGCAATGAGAACGGCAGCTGGCACCTCCACCGCGACATGTGGAACGACGACCCGCCCGTCCAGAACTGACGCCATTCTCCGGAGCAGAATGGGCATCCTGGCGATGGCCGGAGCCCGGCCGGCACTGTCACGGCATTCGCGCCTCACGCCCGCTACTCGAGGGCGAGCATGAGCGTGAACGACAGATGCTGCGGATCCATGTGGTGCCGGGGAATGCCGTGCACCTCGAGCGCGGGATCGTCCGTGACCGTGAAGCGGCTCGCGCGCGCCCAGTGGTCGCACAGGCTCCGGTAGGCACCGAACACCTCGGCGTGCGACCCCTTGAAGCGCAGGCAGGCATAGCGGCCGGGTCGGGTGGCGAAGAGGTGCAGGCCGTGCCGCGCCAGCCGGTCCTCCTCCAGGCCGGACCTGCCGGCAATGGTGACGCCGCAGTCGTAGCGAAGCTGCTCGACCGGGGTATGGCGCGGATCGTCATACATCAGCCCGATATACAGCGCGCCATGCCGTGGTACGCCGCACCGGCGCAGCCGGTCCTCGAAATCCCGCCAGTAGCCGCGCACCGCATACAGGTCGCCGATATAGCGCCTGGTCACCAGCACAAAGCCGTCGACCTCCCGGACACCGATCGGACCGTACGCGGCGGTCATCCCTTCCGTCGTGAGTCCCGCCCGGAACCGGCGGCGGAACTGCAACGGCGTGCAGCCGAACCGCCGGATGAAGGCGTGGGTGAAGGATGCCTGGCTGGCATAGCCCAGCCGCATGCTGATCTGCCCCGCCGTATCGCGCGTCCAGCAAAGTCGGATCGCTGCGGCATCCAGCCGGATGCGCCGGAGATAGGCGCCGGGTGGCATCCCGGTCTCCGCGGCGAACAGATGGTGGAGCCGCGTCGTGGACATGCCGAGCCGCCGGGCCAGCGCCGCAAAGCAGACATGCTCGTCCATCTGCTGCTCCATCACCCGGATGGCCTGCGCAATCCTCCAGTCCATGCCCGATCACCCGCGACAGGAACCGCCCGCCAGTCCACGCCAATATTCAGCGGTGGCCCGAAAAGCGTCACCATTGCCAGGGAAGGAGGCCGCAACATTCACGAAATCATCGGCCATCCCATCTGCCGGATGTACAGCCGAAGATGGTGATTTCCAAGCTTGGCCTGCCAGGCGACCAGCGCAGTACCGGCTCAACTTGGTGGCCGAGTACCCCTGGCCATGGCGGTCGGAAATCATCGACTCGCCGCCCAATCTGCGCGACACGTCGTTCTACCGCATTGCACGGTGAAACAAGTCGTTCTACCGCACTGCACCGTGGAACAGGCGCCTGGCGCCCTGCCCGCCTCCCTTGTCCCTGTCCTGCCGGGGGTAGACGTCCCTTGTCCAAGCGACTGAAGCCCAAGAAGAAGAGCCATGTCTGCACCGAGCGGCCGCCGTTCGAGTGCATCGCCCTCTTGCTCCAGGGCGGCGGCGCGCTCGGCTCCTACCAGGCCGGCGTCTACCAGGCGCTGGCCGAGGCGCGGCTCCACCCGGACTGGGTCGCCGGCATCTCGATCGGCGCCATCAACTCCGCCCTGATCGCCGGCAACCCGCCGGAAAAGCGGGTCGAGCGGCTGCGCGCCTTCTGGGAGGAGATCAGCACCCCGCCGTTCGGCCTGCCGACCCTGGACCAGTTCCAGATCAGGGGCGACCTCGCCCGCAGCGCGGTCAACCAGCTGGCCGCGTTCGGCGTGCTCTTGAGCGGTGCGCAAGGCTTCTTCAGCCCGCGCCCGCTCCCGCCCATGTTCTGCCCGCCGGGCGCGCCCGAGGCGCTCAGCTACTATGACGTCATGCCGCTGAAGGCGACGCTGGAGCGCCTGGTCGACTTCGACCGGATCAACAGCGGCGAGACCCGGTTCAGCGTGGGCGCGGTCAATGTGCGCACCGGCAACTTCGTGTATTTCGACAGCGAGCGCCAGACGATCGGGCCGGAGCACATCATGGCCAGCGGCTCCCTGCCGCCGGGCTTCCCGGCCACCGAGATCGAGGGCGAGTTCTACTGGGACGGCGGCATCGTCTCCAACACCCCCCTGCAATGGGTGCTGGAGGGCCGGCCCCGCCGCGACACGCTGGCCTTCCAGGTGGACCTGTGGAGCGCCCGCGGCGAGCTGCCCCGCACGCTGATGGAGGCCGAGGTGCGGCAGAAGGAGATCCGCTTCTCCAGCCGGACCCGGGCGATGACCGACCAGTTCAAGCACGTCCAGCAGCTCCGCCACGCGCTCTCCCGGCTGCTCAAATCCCTGCCGCCCGAGCGCCGCGACGATCCCGACGTGGCGCTGCTGACCGCCGAGGCGGACCACAAGGTCCACAACATCATCCAGCTGATCTACCGCTCCAAGCGCTACGAGGGCTCGGCCAAGGACTACGAGTTCTCGCGGCGGACCATGGAGGAGCACTGGCAGGCCGGCTACCACGACGCCGTCCGCACGCTGCGCCATCCCGAGGTATTGGAGCGCCCGGCCAGTGCCGACGGCGTGTTCACCTTCGACCTTGCCTACCAGGGCCGGGAATAGTTCCCCCCGGCCGACCTTCACGCGAGCGAGGTGCCGATGACCGAGGACGAGGTGCGCGAACGCGCCTATGCCATGCCGCTGACCAGCCCGGCCTTCCCGCTGGGCCCGTACCGCTTCTACCACCGTGAATATCTGATCATCACCTACCGCACCGACCCGGACCGGCTGCGCGCCGTGGTGCCGGAGCCGCTCCGGATCGACGAGCCCCACGTCAAGTTCGAGTTCATCCGCATGGCGGATTCGACCGGCTTCGGCGACTATACCGAGAGCGGCCAGGTCATCCCGGTGAGCCTGGGCGGCCGCAAGGGCGGCTACACGCTCTGCATGTTCCTGGACGACCACCCGCCGATCGCCGGCGGCCGGGAGCTCTGGGGCTTTCCCAAGAAGCTGGCCAAGCCCACCCTGCGCGCCGACGTCGACACGATGGTCGGCACGCTCGACTACGGCCAGGTGCGGGTCGCCACCGGCACCATGGGCTACAAGCACAAGGTCGCGGATGGTGATGCGGTGCTGGCCTCGATGCGCACCCCGACCTGGCTGCTCAAGATCATCCCCCACGTGGACGGTACCGCCCGGATCTGCGAGCTGGTCGAGTACTATCTGGAGGACATCGAGCTGAAGGGCGCCTGGACCGGCCCGGCCTCCCTGGAGCTCGCCCACCACGCGCTGGCACCGGTGGCCGAGCTGCCGGTGCTGGAGGTCCTGTCCGCCAGCCACGTGATCGCCGACCTGACCCTTGGCCTGGGCAAGGTCGTCCACGACTATCTGGGCTGAACACCCCCGCTTTCGCCAAGGAGCTGCATCATGCGCCTGCAAGACAAGGTCGCCGTCGTCACCGGCGCCGCCAGCGGCATCGGCAAGGAGATCGCCACCGTCTATGCCCGCGAGGGTGCCAGGGTCGTGATCGCCGACCTCAACGCCGAGGCCGCCACCACCGCGAAGGAGCTGGACCCGTCCGGCGAGCGCGCCATGGGCGTGGCCATGGACGTCACCAATGAGCAGCAGGTCGACGCCGGCATCCAGCAGGTGATCGACCGCTGGAACCGGCTCGACGTGCTGGTCAGCAATGCCGGCATCCAGATCGTGGCCCCGGTGGTCGAGTTCGAGTTCGCCAAGTGGCAGAAGATGCTGGCGATCCACCTGGACGGCGCCTTCCTCACCACCCGCGCGGCCCTGCGCCAGATGTACCGGCAGAACAGCGGCAGCGTGATCTACATGGGCTCGGTCCACTCCAAGGAAGCCTCGGTCCTCAAGGCCCCCTACGTCACCGCCAAGCACGGCCTCCTGGGCCTGGCCAAGGTCGTGGCCAAGGAGGGTGCCGCCCATGGCGTGCGCGCCAACGTGATCTGCCCGGGCTTCGTGCGCACTCCGCTGGTCGAGAAGCAGATCCCCGAGCAGTCCAGGGAACTCGGCATCTCCGAGGAGGACGTGATCAAGAAGGTGATGCTGAAGGAAACCGTCGACGGCGAGTTCACCACCGTGGCCGACGTCGCCGAGACCGCCCTGTTCCTGGCCGCCTTCCCGACCAATGCGCTGACCGGCCAGTCGATCGTGGTCAGCCACGGCTGGTGCATGAACTGAAGGGATGATCCCGAATCGGTCCTGGCCGCGCACCAGCAGGATGTTCGTGCGCGACTGGGACCACCGGGCAGAGGACTTGGCCAGTTTCCTCCCATGATGTCATGACCGATCGTGCGCACAGGCATAGCGCCGCTTCTCGAACTTGCTGGTCTCCCCTTCGAAATCATCGGGCCGGGGATCATTGGCGAACAGGGCTCGATTGTCCCCCGTGAGAGGACCCAGCCAGATGCCCTGGCTCGGCGGTACGCCCCATGGCGGATGGATGTGATCGCCGGAGGTCTCGCGATAGGCCCAGTCATGGTAATCCGCCACCCGGCCATAGGCTTCCATGCAGCGTTGCATGGCCTCCTGGAAGGTGAGCGGGTCCCGCTGAATCGCTGTCATGCACAACCTTGTACCATACTGGAAATAGCGGATTGGACTGGTGCGACAGCTTCCGGCCGGGATGCCATGAGCAGCGGCGGTGGACACCGGCAGTTGCAGGGCATCTGGAGCAAGTCCTGACAGCAGCACGGCTGCGGACACCGTGATGAACAATCCACCGAATCTCGTCATGATCGCCTCCTGTCTTTGGCCACACGCGCTGCCACAATGGCCGCGCTCGAATGAGCAAGCGCAGTCATGGCAGCGGATTCGCAACAAGAGATGACAGACAATACCGGGCAGGCTGAGCGCAGACTGACCCTGCACAAGTCACAGGAACAGTAATCATACCATACGAACCAAGGCGCCCCTACTGCCCTGTGCGTGTACGACTAGCTGCGTTCACGCCTGCAGTGAGCGCAGCGGCCTGTTCTGGCAGGAATGGCAGGCGACGCTGGTTCTCCTGCCGTGGCGGAACTGGACAGCGCCCATGCGCCGATCGAACGGACAGCCCATCGCCGGGATGCTGGTCGAGCCGGGCGCCGGCTGGCCACGCGCACGGCCATGTCAGGCGACGATCACGTCTCCCGCGTCCAGCGTCAGGGGATCGTGGGACAAGGTCTGCACCAGGATCCGGTTGCTGCCGGTGTCATCGAGCATGACCGCGACCGTCGGGGAGCCGTTGCCGACCAGGGTCAGGTCGCTGAAGCTCTCGAAGCCGTAGGCCCGGATGTCGAGCACGTCCTTGCCAGGCTCGAAGTCCAGGACCTGATCGATGCCGCTGTCCATGCCGAAGAGGAAGGTATCGCGGCCACCGGTCGCGCTGCCGTCGATTTCGGCAAAGTCGCCCCACAGCCGGTCCCGGCCGTCACCTCCGATCAGCAGGTCGTCGCCGCCGCGCGCCCCGGCCCCCGCGATGAACGCATCACCGAACAGCATGTCCTGGCCGGCATCGCCTTCGAGCGCGTCGTTCTCGGCCAGGATGCGGCCGGACATCTCGTAGGCGTCGCCGAACAGCATGTCCCGCCCCTCCCCGCCATGCAGCTGGTCGCGGCCGCCCCTGGTCTGGTCCGCCATCATGTAGGCATCGCCGATCAGCCAGTCGTCGCCCTGGCCGCCATGGAGATGGTCGGCGGTCCCCCAGACATGGTCCCGGAACTCGAACGCGTCACCGAACAACCGGTCCTGGCCAAGGTCGCCATACAGCTGGTCGGAACCGGCTCTGGTCCGGTCGGACATGGCGTAGGCATCGCCGAACAGGATGTCGTGGCCCCAGCCACCGATCAGCTGGTCGCCACCACCTTCGGCCCGGCCGATGATCTCGTAGGAATCGCCGGACAGGATGTCCTGGCCGTGGCCACCCTGGATCCGGTCGCTGCCGCCGGTGCCGCCCGTGGT
>Ga0182742_1004388_pt1 | contig 12827 bp, 12 predicted proteins | sample eDN5th37CBELigMG_FD_128880 | JGI IMG/M metagenome (GOLD analysis project Ga0182742, IMG submission 128880) | Enriched Miracle-Growth compost microbial communities from Emeryville, California, USA - eDNA 5th pass 37_C BE-Lig MG (version 2)... ... | reverse complement strand
CCCGCCCACCCCGAACATGAGGACATGTTGGAATGGGTCGGCGGCGAATTCGACCCCGAAGCGTTCAACCTGGAGGCGGTGAACGAGTTGCTTCGGGGGGGCCGGTAGCCAACAGGCGCGAAATGTGCGGGCGGCTTCCGGCCGTCTTACGTCCGATCCGTTCCACGAACAATGCGAGGCGTGGTGATGAAGCGGGTTCCCCTGTCGGTTCCGGTTGGTTTCGCGCTCGGGCTCGTGCTTTTGGCGGCGGCCTCCAGCGGTCGCGGTCGCTCATCGACGGCCGCCGCGACGGAGGGGCCGTCGATCGAGGAGATGGCCGCCCGCGTGAAGGCCCTCGAGGCGCTCCTTCCCTCGCAGTCGCATTTGATGACGGACGTGGGCGAGCACTTCGCGAACCTCTGGTTCGCCGGCCGGGCGGAAAACTGGCCGTTGGCCGACTTTTGCCTCGCGGAAACCAGGTCGCATCTCCATTGGGCCGTCCGACGCATCCCGATCCGCAAGGATTCCCAGGGACAAGACATCCACTTGGAGCCCATCCTCGAAGCGTTCGAGAACAGCCAGCTCGCCCAGTTAAAGAAGGCGATCGACGACCAGGACGGCGACGCCTTCGAAAGCACCTACAAGGAAAGCCTTACCGTCTGTTACGCCTGCCACAAGGCGTCCGACAAGCCCTACCTGCGGCTCCGCGTTCCCACCGAGCCGGCGTCGAGGATCCTCCAGTTTGATCCGAAGGCCGACTGGCCGCGCTAAGATGGACGGCTCGAGCGGCGAACGGTTACATGGCGCGCCTCGGGAGGATCGGATTCGACAAAAACCCGTTCCGTTGTAGGGGTGCCCCCCCTCCGGCGATCGGCGAGGGGGGCGAGCCAGCCCCCTATGTTTTCCGGCGCTCGATCGGCGAGGCCTCGCGCGCCGTCCCACGAGGGCGGCCACGGGGGACCGCCCCCACATGATTTTATACCTTTCCAACACGCCCTTGGAACTTGCTCGCCGCGCGATCGTTCGTCGCCCTACACGGCCGCGTCCGGTTCTCGGGGGAGGGCGACCGTGAAACACGCTCCTCGGTCGACCTCGGATCGCAGTGAGATCCGGCCCCGAAGCTGGGCGGTCAACTCGCGGCAGATCGACAGCCCCAGGCCCTCGCCGGGGATCGATGAGTGCTCGTGCCGGTTGAGGCGGTGGAAGGGCTCGAAGATTCGCGCGTGGGATTCGGCTGGGATGCCCGGTCCGTCGTCCTCGACGATCAGGAGCCAGGAATCGCCATCGAGACGGGTCTCGACGCGAACGCGGCCACCCGACGGCGTGTACGCGATCGCGTTATCAATCAGGTTGTGGAAGATCCTCATGCAGCGCTCAGCGTCGGCGACGACCTCAACGTCGGACGGATCGGCGAGAGTCTCGAAGGCCAGGCCCCGCTCGCGCGCCTTGGGGCCGAACCGGCGATCCAGGTCGGCGATGATCGCCCCAAGGGTCAGCGCTTGCGGCCGCGAGGGATTGGAGGAGCGCGCGGCTTCGGCGTAATCCAGGTATCCCCGGGTTAGGCCAAGCAGTTCATCGCAAAGTCCCGTGATCGTCGCGACGTGGCCCTGATGTTCGGGCGGGATCGGCTTGGGGGCGTCGTTTAGGAGCTGGCCGAAACCTGCTCGCAGCGCGGCCAGTGGCTGGCGAAGTTCCTGGCTGAGGCCGCACAGGAGGTTGTGCAGGTCGGTCTGGTCCGCTCGGTAATCAAGCTGCGCGTCCATACGGCTGGTCTCGGCGGAAAAGCGGTTTGCGACGCGCGGGGTGGAGCGGTCGCGTCGGCGTCGGTTGGCGGCCGGCGAGCGAAGATCCCGTCGGCCGCGCGGCGGGAACCACAGTTTAAGAGACGGTGATCTGGTTGGCCAACAGGGGATGGCCGTCGGTCAGGTCGAGGACCGCCTGATGAGCCAGTTGCTTCGCGTGATAGGTGCGCGAATGGCCGCGGAGGACGACGCGGTGGTCGGAGTAATCGACGTGAAGGTCGCGGATTCGTCCGCTGGAGATGAGGGCGACGTGCCCCTCGATGAGCTGGGCTCGCTCCTGGTGCGTGCCGCCGAGTTGGAAGCGTTCATGGACCGCGCTGGCGCTCTGCATCGACATGCCCGACTCCTCATGATTATAGGCAACCAGATGGCCTGGCGATCGCGAACCACGTTCCATCTCGAACCCTCGCGTCGCCCGCGACAAGCGAAGCGCCGTGGCCGGCGGTCCATCCCCGCGCCTCGGCGCGCCGAACGTCGTCCGTCACCGGATGTCAAAACCGACGAGATCGCGTCGTGAAACTTGAGAGTGAGCACCCTCCGGTGGCTTCGGAAATCCTCTGATGTGACCGATAGCCTAACCGGAGGCGCGAGCCGCGTCAACTTACTCGTGGAGCGGACGGTCGATTGTCCGCCGCAGGGGGCGGGCCGCGGCGGGCGCGGGTTGGTTGGGGGTCTCCAGAAGCTCGTCGGTCTGGATGATCGACTCGGCGAGCTTGGCCATGGGGATGCGGCGATCCTGACTCTGCCGCTGGAGCAGTCGAAACGCCTCGTTCTCGCTGAGCTGCTTTCGACTCATGAGAATCCCCTTGGCGCGTTCGATCAGCTTCCGCTCCGCGAGCGTGGCCTTCAGGGAGTCGACATCCTCCTGGAGCCCCTGAAGCTCGCGGGAGCGAGCCACGGCGACTTCGACGGTCGCCTGAAGGCTGGGGGTGGTGATCGGCTTGAGCAGATAGGCGGCCACGCCGTCCTCGGCGGCCTGGTCGATCAGGTTGGGATGGCCGTGAGCCGTGAGGATGATGACCGGCGTGCCCGGCTCCTCGGCGATCAGGCGGGCGGCGGCCAGGCCGTCGAGGCCCGGCATCTCAATATCGAGGAAAACCGCGTCGGGGAGCAGGCGGCGACAATACTCAACGGCTCGTTGGCCGTCGCCCGCCACGGCCACCACATCGTAGCCCAAAGACTCCAGTTGACTCCGAAGGCCCGCGGCGACCGTCTTCTCGTCGTCGGCGATCACGAATCGGTAAGGTTGCGCCATCGTCGTGCCACCCCTCCAAATCCTTATTGGGAAATTCAATTCGAGACGCATGCAAGTCTCTTGCCGTGAACGCCTCGGCCCCATCGTCTATTATTCGGCGATTTTCCCCGCCCGCCCCCGCGGGTTGACTTTCCCCCCCTCCCTTTTCACAATCATCCCCACTCAAGCAACCACCGCGGCTTCGGCGTTGGAGCGTGGAGGCTTGGGCCGCCCCTCGGCTCGAAATGGAGTTCGCCAATCGTGGCTCGGCATCGTGAAATCATACTCGGGTTCGACGATTTGAGAATCGGCGACGAATGGGAAAGCGCCGGCCGGACAATCACGGAAACCGACGTGGTTATGTTCGCCGGCCTCTCCGGCGACTTCAACGCCCTGCACGTCGACCACGCGCGAGCCGAGCGGGGTCCGTTCGGCAAGCCGGTCGCTCATGGTCTGCTGGGACTCGCGGTCTCCTCCGGACTCGGGAGCCATGCTCCCCGGGTGGATACGTTGGCGTTCCTGGCGATCCTGGAATGGCGGTTCCTGCGTCCCGTCGCCTTCGGAGACACGCTGCGGGTCGTCGCGACGGTCGAGGCGATCGAACCGCAATCCCGAGGCCGCCGCGCCACCGTCACCTGGCGCCGCCAACTGCTCAATCAAAACGATCAGGTCGTGCAGGAGGGCCGCACCCAGACGCTCGTCCGCGCCCGATCCGCCGCCGCTCCCGAGGCCGAAGACGCCGGCCCGAAAGCCGACGCCGACGGGTGACGCCGCCCCGCCCCGTCCGAACGGGCCGGAACTCGGTCTACCCAACCCCGCGCAAGTTACTTCTTATCACACTTCCGCGAGGTCCACAATCAGCGCGTCACCGCCGGGGCCCAACACGATCCGCGAGCAGAAGCGACGCTTCCCGCCAACAAATGTCAAAACAACGGGCCGGGCGGCCTTGACGCGGGACGCCACATCAAGTAAGTCCACTTTTGAAAACCGCGGAAAAAGCAATCGAGACGCTCGGGCGGAGGCTTCGTCTGGAACTATGTGGAAAAACCGCGTCCGGACGGTCAGGGCCTTCACCCTGGTTGAACTCCTCGTCGCCGTGGGCGTCGTCGCGCTTCTGATCGCCCTCCTTCTCCCCGCCGTGCAGCAAGCGCGCGAGGCCGCGCGGCGAGCCGGCTGCCTGAACAACCTCAAGCAAATCGGCCTGGCGCTGCACGGTTATCACGATGCTCACTCGGTCTTCCCGGCCGGGGTCTTCATGGAGACTCCCTTCGATTCTGAGGGTTGGGGTTGGGCATCGCATCTACTCCCGTATCTGGAGCAGAGGCCACTGTACGACTCGTGCAACGTCAACGTCGCGCTCGGGATCATCGATCTCGCGAATCAGACGTTTATTACGACAAGCCTCAATGTGTTCGCATGCCCGAGCTCATCATTCGTCGGCCCGTTCGACCCCGGATTCAATGGGACGCGCTTCAGCGACCGAAGCTTCCCCGCCGTCGGGAGCTACATCGGCTCGGCGGGCTGGTTTGAGGCCATGCGACTGGGGCCGCGGGGCCCCGAGTCCCGAGGCGTCGGCAATGGGGTCTTCTTCCGGAACAGCCTGGTGGGCTTGAGGGATGTCACCGATGGCTCCAGCCTCACCATCGCCGTGGGCGAGCGCGACCGGAGAATCGCGGATTCGACGTGGGCCGGCCCGTTCCCCGTCGTAGGACAAGTTTGTACGAAGCAAGCATGGAAATTCCACACATGTGACTCGCCCTACTTCATGGTTCTCGGCAGGTCGGGCCGGCCGTTGCCCGACCCTTCCCATTGGGGCGACCCGAACGAGTACACGCCCAACGCCGCTCGGAGCGGTGCCGACGGATTCAGCAGCGCTCATGACGACATCTGCAACTTCCTCTTCGTGGACGGCTCCGTCCGGTCAGTCCGAAAGACCATCGGCCAAGCGACCTTCGACGCGCTGACGAGCCGCAACGCGAACGACCTGGCCGGCGCCGATTAAGTCCTTCGGCGGATTCCCGCGGCGGGAGGTCGGTGATGATCCCGCGCCGCGGGGGCCGCTCAGGCCGTCCAGGGCATAGAGAGAGCCGACCGTCGCCTTGCGCGCGGTCTGGCCGTTAAACCGCGCACCAACCACGGAGTCACGGAGGACACGGAGAGAAAGACTCGGACGCTGAGGAGCCGAGCGCTCGGGTGGTGAATCCACGAGGAAACGCCGAGAGAAAGCCGTGGGCGAGTCCGATCCACTCCTTCTCTCCGTGTCCTCCGTGACTCCGTGGTTCCTTGGTCCGTTACTCTGGTTATCGTCGGTTATCGTCACCGCCATGTCCGTCTTCACGCGGGTGTTGCAACGCAATCGTTTTCCGCTCTAGGAGACTCGGCCGCCGCGGCCGTCTTGGCCGAGCCACTTGAGCAAGAGGTCGTCGTGGGGGTACGGGTGGCCAAGGTACTGGCGGAAGCCCTCGGCCTTGGCGACGCCGATCTCGGCGCCCCGCTTCGCTCCCCATTTCGCCTGGCTCTCCAGGTACTCGTCCATGCCGTGCTGCCGCAACAGCCACTCGCGCTGGCTGGCGTGGCAGGCGAGCATCTTTTGCTTCAGATCAAAGACATCGGAAACGTCGACGTGAACGCCCGCGGGGATCGGTTGGCCGTCGCGGTCGTTGCCCTCCAGCGGGTCGACGTAATAAAGGTGTGGGATCCAGTCGATGGCCGGGGCGGGCTCCCATTGACGAGTCGCGTAGTTCGGGCACGAGGCCGAGAAGCAGGCGTCGCGCACCAGCATGCTGGTCGCCTCGTGATCGCAGTGATAGTCGACCGGCGGGGCGGTCAGGATCAGGTTGGGTCGAGCCCGGCGCAGGGCCTCGGTCACGCGGCGTCGCGACTCGTCGTCGTTGAAGATGTTCAGGTCGCGAAACTCCAGGCAGAAATACTCGGCGCCGAGCAAGTCGGCCGCGGCCTTGGCCTCGCTCCGACGCACCTCCGAGATCGCCTCGGACCCCAGCTCGGCGCTGCCGCAATCGCCCGGCGTCATCGTCGCGATCGTGATCGAGCAGCCGGCCCGCTTGAGCAACGCGAGCGTCCCGGCGCACTGGAATTCAACGTCGTCGGGATGGGCGTGGATGGCGAGAACACGCTTTTGCGTCTGCATATCTTACCTCCCTATCACCGCGCGGACGCTCGCCATGAGCCCCGCGGAACCACCTCAGAGAGTACCGGCCCGCTCACGCCCAACACAAGCCGGCGCCCCGCCCCGCGAGCGCCTTCGCAGAGAGGTCGCGACGGTCGATTTGAGGATGGCGGAAAAAATGTTCTCGCGTGCGCTAGACAACCTGTGTACATTAGCGGTCAAAGGGTCAGTTGGTGATCGTCCGTGTGCCGCGCGGGTTTTCCGGCGGGCGGACGGACGGACGCGGTCCTCATTATTTTCCACCAAGTTCAGCGGCAACCGGAGTCCTCGACATGGCCGATCTTGACGCCCTCACCTCGCGCCAGCGCGAGATCTACAGCTTCATCCGGGAGAAGATCCAGGGGCGGGGCTACGGCCCGACCGTCCGCGAAATCGGCCAGCGGTTTCAGATCAAAAGCCCCAACGGCGTGATGTGCCACCTGAAGGCGCTTCAGAAGAAGGGCTTGATCCACCGCGAGCCGAACATGTCGCGCGCGATCCAACTGCTGGAGGAGCCCGCCACCGCGCCGGCTGGGGGCCTGAAGCTGGTCGGCCGGATCGCCGCCGGCCAGCCGATCGAGGCGATTGAGCAGGACGAGGAGCTGACCTTCGCCGACTGGACCGACGACGGCGGCAAGTTCGCCCTTCGGGTCACGGGCGAGTCGATGATCGAGGAGCACATCGCCGACGGCGACTTTGTGGTCATCAAGCAGCAGGACCAGGCCCGCGACGGCCAGATCGTGGCGGTGCGCGACGACGACGGCGAGGCGACCCTCAAGCGGATCTTCCGCGAGCGCGGCCGGGTCCGTCTCGAGCCCGCCAACAGCGCCATGCGGCCGATCTACCGCGACCACGTCGACATCCTGGGGATCCTGGTCGGCGTCGTCCGCAAGTACTGAGGGTCGGCTCGGCTTGACGGCGTCCGGGATTGTCTCGATCATGAGGACCGACCTCGGGCGGGGATCGCCCCCGCTCGACCGACCGTTTCTCGAAGGATTCGACGACGATCATGGAACCGGACGCCTCGGCCCCCGCCGATCTGGTCAAGCTGTTCACCGACGGCGCGTGCAGCGGCAATCCCGGCCCGGGAGGATGGGCCTACATCCTCCAGCATCCGGCCAGCGGCCAGTCGCGCGAGGCCGCCGGCGCCGAGCCCGAGACGACCAACAACCGCATGGAGCTCTCCGGGGTTATCGAGGGTCTGGCGACGCTGAAGCGCCCTTGCCAGGTCGAGATCGTCACCGACAGCCAGTACGTCGCCAAGGGGATCCGCGAGTGGATGCCCAACTGGAAGCGCCGGGGCTGGCAGCGCAAGGAGGGCAACAGCCTCAAGCCGGTGATGAACGTGGATCTTTGGATGCGGCTCGACGAGCTACTCGCCCCCCACAAGATCGTGGTGACCCATGTGAGGGGCCATCGCGGCCACCCCGAGAACGAGGCGTGCGACCGGATGGCCGTCGCCGCGTACAAGGCCCTGAAGAACGACGGGCGCTCCGGCTGATGAATGGTTGGCGTTGCCCCCGCTCCCAATCCCATCCCGGATTCATTACGCCGCATGGGCCGGTTTGGAGGAAAACGGACCACGCTGTAGGGGCGGCCCCCCGCGGCCGCCCCTACAGCGAGCGTTGCTCGTCGCCGCGCGTCGGCCGTCAGCTCATGACGCTGGCGACGGCCTCGCGCGCCCGGATCATCAGTGGGCTGTCATCCTTCGACGTTCCCGGCAGGTTGTACAGCGAGGCGGCGGCCATGTGGGGGCGCCACTTGGGATCGCTGGCCAGCGCGCATTCCTCCCAGATCGCCGCGCCGTATTTGTAGTCGTGGCTGTTGGTCCCCTTGTGGAAGATCATCCGCGCCGCGGCGTCGAACAGGACCTTGGGCGAACCGCCCCGCGCCAGGAAGCCCATGGCCTTGGCGGCGGCCTGGCCGTGGTCGTCGCCGTTGGCCTGGAAGATCTCGGCGACGGCCTCCTCGTTGGTTGAGACCGGCGCGTCCTCGCCCAGGTCGTCGATGACGATCGGCTGGGGCGACTTGTTCCGGGCCCGGTACATCGGCAGCCAGCCGACGGCTTGAAGCAGCGCCAGCTTGCGGTTGGTGTCGTCGCCGCTGGCGTGGTGCATGAAGTGCAGCGCGTTGGCGGCGGTCGTGGCGTGAATCGAGACGATGCCGGGGTTGCGCATCATCATCTCGCTGGAGGCCAGGAAGACGGCGTCCCAGAGCGAGCCGGGGGCGATTCCGTCATTCAGCAGCTTGACCACTTCGGCCGACGCCTCCTCCGGGTTCGCCTGGCGGATCGTCTCCAGCAGGGATCGGGTCGCGCCGGGGTCGGCTCGTCCAGCCTGCCATTCCTCGCGGATCTTCTTGGCGTTTTCAAGGTTGGCCTCGTAGGGACCGACGGGTCCGGGGCGGTCGCCCTGAAGGTCGAGCATGGCGTAGGCCAGGCAGCGGAGAACCGGCTCGGCGTGCTCCCAGCCGATCGTTTGCAGGGTCCGCCAGCTTTGAGCGGCGAAGATCGCCTTGTGGCCGATGTCGCGCTGGTCGCGCGCGGCCATCCGCCAGAACGGCTCCATCGCCTCGGCCGCGCCCGCCGCTCGGCAGAGCCCCGCCGCGGCGACGTCGGCGCCGTCAACGTCCCACGCCTCCATCGCCTTGACGAAGTCGGCCTTGGCCCGGTGCGGCGCCGGCACGCGCGCCTCGTCGACCGGCCCGAGCGCCCAATCGCCCTCCTTGACGTCCTGCGCCTGCGCCGACTTGAAGTTGTCGAGAGCCCAGAACATCGGCAAGAGCCGTTCGGAGAACGGGGCCGATTGGCCGAGCATGTGGGCCGAGTTGATCACCAGCACCGCGTGGAACTTGTAGCCGACCGGCCGCGGCTGCACGTTGCGAATCCCGGCCAGGAACAGCCCGGCCACCAACTCGCGGTACGAGAGGCCGTTTTTCAGCTCGGCCACGGCCTTCTCAAACGCCTTTTCGCGGGGCACGTCCTCCATCCAGCGGACGACCGGTTCAATCTCGGGGCGAAGCTTGACCGCCTCGGGCCCGACCCTGGCCTCCTCCGCGGCGGGGGTGATGCCGCGAAGCATCTCAAAGCTTCCAAGCCCGGCTCCCAACCCCAGCGCCGAGGCCGATTGCAAAAACCGCCGCCGTGGAACCTGATCGCTCATGGGTCACCGCCTTCAGCTCAAGAAGTGTGTGGCGCCGGCCCGTCCGAGCCAACGCCCACATGAAGCCGCGTGGTGAATCGCGCGCCTGGACGATCCGCCCCGCCACGCGTCCATCGGTCCATCATAAACGACCATGGAGCCCAATGAAACGATCGAGGCGAATCGACCCCGAGCGCGTCATCATCCAGAATCGCTTGACATTCACATCTGCTGAAGCTGGTTGATCTTGTTGTAGAGGGTCTTGAGGCTAATGCCAAGCTCCTTGGAGGCGGCGGGCTTGTTGCCGCCGTGTTTTTCGAGGACCACCTGGATGTAGCTCATTTCGATGTCGCGGAGCGTGGGGGAGCCCTCGGGGATCGCGAAGTGGGGGCCGCCCATCGACGGGGCCCCGGCGTGCTGGGCGCGGCCCTTGGCCGGGTATTGCGTGGGCAGGTGCTCGGGGCGGATCGGGCCGTTGCCGGCGAGGATCAAGGCCCGCTCGATGGCGTTGGCCAGCTCGCGGATGTTGCCCGGCCAGTCGTGGGCGGTCAACACTTCGATCGCCTCGGGGGTGATGGTCGTCTCCATCAGGCCGCGGCGGGCCGCGTGGCGCGAGATCATGTGCCGGGCCAACTCGGGAATGTCCGACCGCCGGTCGCGAAGCGGGGGAAGGATAATCTCGAACGTATTGAGCCGGAAGAAGAGGTCTTCGCGGAACTGGTCGTTGGCCACCATCTCGCGGAGGTCGCGGTTGGTCGCGCAGACGACCCGCACGTCGACCCGGAACGGCTCGTTCTCGCCGACGCGGCGAATCTCGCCCGACTCCAGGAACCGGAGCAGCTTCACCTGGACGCTCTTGTCCAGCTCGCCCACCTCGTCGAGGAACAGGGTGCCGCCGTTGGCCACCTCGAAGAGCCCCTTGCGGTTGGTCTCGGCCCCGGTGAAGGCCCCCTTGCGGTGGCCGAACAGCTCGCTTTCGACCAGGTTTTCAGGTAGGGCGCCGCAGTTGACCGGGATGAAGACGCGCTGGGCGCGGTCGCTCTTTTCGTGGAGGTTGCGCGCGATCAGCTCCTTGCCGGTGCCGGTGTCGCCTAGAACCATGACCGTCGCCTCGGTCGGCGCGATGGTCTCGATCAGCCGGCGGACCTGCTTCATGGCGGCGGTCTCGCCGATTAGAAGCGGAGCGCCCTCGGCCGCCTTGAGCCGGGTCTCCAGCGCGGCGGTCTTGTTCGCCAGGTCGCGGCGCTCGGCCACCCGGTTGAGGATCACCTCAAGCTCGGCCCACTTGCAGGGCTTGGTCAGGTAGTCGAACGCGCCGAGCCGAAGGGCCTGGACGGCGGTGTCGACCGTCGCGTGGCCGGTGAGCATGATCACCTGGGTTTCGGGGCTCAGCTGGCGAATCTGGGCCAGAACGTCGATGCCGGTGATTCCGGGCATTCGGATGTCGAGCAGGGCCGCGTCGAAGCTTCCGCGCTCCAGGGCGCGGAGGGCGGCCGTGCCGTCGGAGCAGACCGTCACCTCGTGGCCGAGGCGGGGAAGCTCCATCCGCATCAGATCGCGGAGATGCGCCTCGTCATCGGCGAACAAGATCCGCAATCCGCCCCGGCGCGATTTATCGACCATGATTCTCTCCCAGCGTTTCGCCAAGCTTCCGTATCTATTTGTTTCGTTTTTCGTCTCATTCCGCGAGGCCGCGGAGCCCTAGGCGGCGTGGACGCGCGGGGGAGGCGCGTCGGAGGGGTCGCGCGGCGACGGGGGAGCATTCTCCTTCTCGGACGGATGGATCGGCAGGCGGACCCGGAAGGTCGACCCCTTGCCCTCGCCGGGGCTCGACGCGGTGATTTCGCCGTGGTGCTGGTTGACGATCCGGTGCGTGATCGAGAGCCCCAGCCCGGTCCCCTTGCCGTCGCGCCGGCGGGTGAAGAAGGGTTCGAAGATGTTCTCCAGGACGTCGGGCTCCATGCCGCAGCCATCGTCGCGGAAGATGAGCTCGGCCATTCCGTGGTCGTAGCGCGTCTCGATCCGGAGCACGCCGCCCTCGTCCATCGACTCCAGGGCGTTGACCATCAAGTTCAAGGCGACTTGCTTGATCTCCTGTCCATCAACATGAGCCAGGACCGCCTCCTTGGGCTGGAACTGGATCGTCTTGCCCCGGTATTTGCCGATGTGGCGGAGCATGTCGACCACGCCCTGAGTCAACCCAACCAGGTCGGTCCGCTCGCGCTTGATGTCGTTGCAGCGAGCGAAGTCGAGAAGCTTCTCGGTGATGTTCTTACATCGGAACGCTTCTTCCTGAATCATCTTTAGATAGTTGGAGACAACCCGAAGGTCGGGATCGTCGGAGCCGCCGACGATGTCGCCCAGGCGATTCTCAAGCGCCTCGGAGCAGAAGGCGATCGAGGCCAGCGGGTTGTTGATCTCGTGCGCCACGCCGGCCGCGAGGAAGCCGACGCCCGCCAGCCGTTCCGAGCGAACAAGCTGCCGGCTGCGCTCCTGGACCTGCTGTTCCAAATCGGCGTAGGTCAGGCTGATTCGAGCCGTCATGTCGTTGAAGGCCGCGGCGAGGTCTTGCATCTCGTCGCCGGAATGCAGGTCGATCTTGTAGTCGAACGAGCCTCGGGCCACCCGGCGCACCCCGCGCTGAAGGAGCCGAACCGGATAGAGCACCCAGCGGTGAAACAGGACCATCAAGCCGCAGAGCATCCCCAAAACCATCAGGGCCGAAGTCCAGACGATCACCCGGCTGGTCTGGTAATGCATCTTCGACATCACCAGGACATCATAAAAATCCTCGTGCAATTCCTTGGGCAGAAGCATGACCGTGTGCTTCAACCGCTCGATCCGCGACGGCAGGTCGTGGGCCGGCTCAAGCTGGGGGAGCATCTCGGGGTGTTCGGTCACATAGTAGGTGGTGCCGTTAAGAACCGGCGTCGTGGGCGGCTCGCCCGGCGCCAACTCGTTGAGGATGGTCGTTAGATCGTCGTCCAGCCGAAACGAGAGGCCCAGCTCGTCGAAGCCGCTGTTGGCCCGGTTCCCCCGCATCGTGTTCTGCTTCAGCTCGTGGAAGTAGTCGAGCAGGGCTTGCCGCGCGCCTCGGGTCAAGACGGCGAGCGATTCCCGCTCCTCGGCCGAGCCGTCGCGGGGGGGATGCATCCGGAAGATGGATTCAATCAGGTCCTTCGACGCGCCCAACTCGCGCAGTTGGTCGGTGAGCGTCAGGTTGCTGAGGTGGAACGAGCGCAGCCCGAAGATGGAGCCCCCCATCAAGATCAGCATCATGCCGACGACCACGCAGAGGCCGACCATGAGCTTGACGCGGATTGGCCATCGCACCATCACGACCTCCTTGTCGTTCGGCTGGGCTCGCGAAGAACGCCGAGACTCGACCCCGCGTCGTCCGTTCCCCGGGGCAAGTTGAGTCCTTATACCAGACCGCGCCGATTCCCTCAAACCGACTCCGCGCGGTTTGTCCCCAGTCCGACCACCGCCCGCTTCGCCCGATCGGG
>Ga0182742_1004387_pt1 | contig 12831 bp, 15 predicted proteins | sample eDN5th37CBELigMG_FD_128880 | JGI IMG/M metagenome (GOLD analysis project Ga0182742, IMG submission 128880) | Enriched Miracle-Growth compost microbial communities from Emeryville, California, USA - eDNA 5th pass 37_C BE-Lig MG (version 2)... ... | reverse complement strand
CTGATGCGTCGCAAGCCCGGGCGGCATGTCGGCCTGTGCCTCGTCCATCGTGGCGAGCGCGAGATCATCGCGCGGAACTAACTGTCGTTTCCAGGGCGCCTGCGACGCGGGCAAACGGCCCCGTGCTTTGCCTTGTCCGGGGAAGCCCGGGGCGTCTATCGAAGCGCCGCGTCGAGGATCATTGCCGCGAACAGGATCAGCCCGGCATCGCGGTTTGACTTGAACAGACGCAGGCACAGCGCCGGATCGGCCATGTCGAGCCGCAGGACCTGCCAGGCGAGATGCACGGCAAAAGCGGCAAGCCCGATCGCAAAGATGATCCCGCCGCCGGCGAGCCAGCCGGATATTGCCATCAGCACCACCGCCGCGGAAAAGAACAGCGCCAGTATCGGCTTTGTTCGCTCGCCAAACAGGATCGCGGTCGACTTGATGCCGATCAGCGCATCGTCCTCGCGATCCTGATGCGCGTAAATCGTGTCATAGGCGATCACCCAGGCGATTGATCCGGCATAGAGGATGAGGGGCGCGAGATCGAGCCGTCCGAACACCGCCGGCCAGCCCATCAGCGCCCCCCACGAAAACGCCAGTCCGAGGCCGATCTGCGGCCAATGCGTCACGCGCTTGAGGAACGGATAGATCGCGACCGTTGCCAGCGACAAAATGCCGAGCAGAATGGTGATGAGATTGAATTGCAGCAGTACGGCAAGCCCAACCAGCCCCTGAAGCACCAGAAAAGCGAGCGCCTGTTTGACCGTCACCTGTCCGGAGGGAATTGGCCGCGACCGTGTGCGCTCGACTTTTGCGTCGAGGTCGCGGTCGGTGATGTCGTTCCAGGTGCATCCCGCCCCGCGCATAGCGAAGGCGCCGATGAAGAACAGCACGCAATGCCATGGATCCGGGTAAGGGCGCCCCGCGGCGATCGCAGCGAGACCGGCAGACCACCAGCAGGGCATTAGCAGCAGCCAGGAGCCGATCGGGCGATCGAGCCGTGCGAGCCGCAGATAGGGCCGAAGCCAGAGAGGCGCCGCCGTGTCGACCCAATTTCCGGTCGAATCGGCGACGCGCCCTGCAGTGTCGGTCATCGTGTCAGCGGATTGCCGGTGAGGGTATCGAATGTGCTGCCGCGCCGGGCGGCTGCCGGCGAATCGCTCGAAACCGAAGGCACTCTGGACGTGCCAAGCGCATCACTCAGGCTTGGAGCACGTTTGGCAGGCGCGGCGGCTGTGTCACAGACCTTGGTCCGGACCTCCACGATTTTCGCGTAATTGCCCTTGCGCGCTTTCGTGGCGTCCGGTGGCACGCCGCATTCTTGGCCATGATCCTCGAAATACTTGATGACCTTGGCCTCGGCCGCCGCCAGATTCCTGAAAGCTTGGCACACGACCGGCTGCTTCTTGGTCGCGGCCGCCTTCTGGATTGCTTTGCCTTTTTCCTCCGCATCGGCCAGCAGGGGGCTGACTTCGGCCATGCAGTTGCGCTGCGGTCGCGCGCCGGCACCGGGTGGCGCAAACGATGCGGCGGGCGCTGCACTCGGCGCTCCAGGGGCGGCCCATCCGGATGCAGGCGCGCTGGGAGCAGCTTGCGGTGCCGGAGCGCTCCAACCGGATGCCGGCGGACCGGACTGCGCTGCGGCTGGCGCGCCGGGTGCGGTCCAACCGGATGCCGAAGGCCCGGCCTGGGCTACTCTTGTCCGCGCCTCATCCGGCGCAGCCACCGCCGGGGTCGCAAGGGCGGCCAACGCGAAAGCAGTGGACAGGCTGAAAAGCCTCATTGCAGTTCTCCCGGCCCCTCGGCCTTCCGGGTTACCTCGTGATCAAGCCTGCAAAATAGGCGATACGGCGGCAGAACGCGATCAAGACGCGATTCAGTCCATAATAGAGCGCCAGCGGGTTACGAGGAAGTTGCAGCTGGCCATTCACGGTGACCTGAAGCCCATGTCTCGCTACGATTTTCGCACCCCGCGCCTGTTTGTCGCGTGCGACCTCGCTCCCGGCGCACTTGTCCCTCTGGACAAGGGCCAGGTCAATTATCTGCTCAACGTGCTGCGGCTGGATGTCGGCGACGCGGTGCTCGCCTTCAACGGCCGCGACGGCGAATGGCGCACGCGACTGCAGCGCGAGGGGCGCAAGGACAGCGCGCTCGCTGTTGTCGCCCAGACGCGTCCGCAGACCGATGCCTGTGATCTGCACTATCTGTTCGCGCCGCTGAAGCACGCCCGCCTCGACTACATGGTGCAGAAGGCCGTGGAACTCGGGGTGTCGCGCCTGCAGCCCGTGACCACGCGCCACACCCAGGTCGCCCGCGTGAATCTCGACCGCATGCGCGCGAACGCCATCGAGGCGGCGGAGCAATGCGGCATTCTGACCATCGCCGAGGTTTGCGAGACAATGCCGCTGATCATGGCGCTGGATCGGCTGACCGCTGGACGCGCTGTCATTTTCTGCGACGAGAATGCGGAAATACGCGAGCCGGTAGCGGCGCTGTCGCATATTCCGAAGGGGACCCCGCTCGCGGTGCTGATCGGACCAGAGGGCGGTTTCGCCGAGGAGGAGCGCACGCTGTTGCTGCAGCATCCCGCCGTGACACGGCTCGCGCTCGGCCCGCGTATCCTGCGTGCCGATACGGCAGCGGTCGCGGCGCTCAGCCTGGTTCAGGCGGTGGTTGGCGACTGGAGCTGAGCGAAGGTCCGCCGCAATGCCAAGGCGAGCGGCAAGGTGAGAACAGCGATCGCCGCGACAACCGCCACGCCGGCGTTCAGGCCGATGGCGTCCCCGACAAAGCCATAAAGGATCGGCGCGATCGCACCGGCGCCGATCGTGCCGGTATAGAACTGGCCGAAGGCCTGCGCCTGTCGCTGCGGCGTGACCAGATCCGGCACCGAGCCGTACAGCACGGACGATGTGCCGTTCAGCATGACGCCAAGGACGGGCAGGACTACGAACGTCGCTTCGAGCGTCAGCGGCAGCATCGCGAAAATCAGGATGAGAGTCAGGATTTCGGTGAGAAGCACCGTTTTGATGACGCCGATGCGCGCGCCGATAAAGGCGCAAATGAGCTTGCCGACGGCTCCGCCGGCGAAAACGAGAGTCAGGGCAACACCGGTCGCAGCAAGGCTCGCGCCTTTACCGGCGAGAATGAATGGCAGAAAAGTGAGAAAGCCCATCCGCGTCGCCGAGTCGATCACCCCGATCGAAAGCAGTGTCGGAAAGGCGTGCCGCGGAACCGGCGAGACTGTTGCGGTGACACGGTCATCATCTGATTTGGTCACGAATTTGGCCGCGCCAAGTCGCGGTGTCAGAACCAGGATCAGGACCGCAGCAACGACGCCCGCCGCGCCGAATGCAATCACAGTCGGCCGCCACGGCATGATGGTCATCATCAGTGCCGCCAAGGCCGGTACGGTCATCTTTCCGATATCGCCCGCGAAATTGTACCCGCCGAGCGCTTTCAACGAGCGCGGACCTGAAAAGGCGCGCGCCACCAGCGTTGATGCGATCGGATGCTGCGTGCTTGACCCGATGCCGCCGATCAGCAGGGCGGCGAGCAGTGCCGCGAAACCGCCACTCAGTCCGGCAAGGCAATAGCCGAGCCCGGTCAGCGCGGTGCCGGCTGCCAGAACCAAAGCGGCACCATAGCGCTCGGACAGGTTCGCGGCCGGAATCTGCAGACCAGCCATGGCGCCCGCGAACAGCCCGCGCAGCGCGCCGAGGGCGGCGTAACTTAGCCCGAACTCAGCCTGCCAGACAGGCAGCATCACGTAGATCAGGTCGGTATAGCCGTCGTGCAGCGCGTGCGCGCCGGACGCCACCGTCATGGTGCGGCGTTCGTCGCTTGGCTCGATGCCGCGATCGACGGTGGTCATTGCGATTCCGGATTGCGCCTCTCGACGAAGGTCGCGGTCTCAAAGGAGATCACGCGAACGCCATGCTGGTTATTCCCGGTGCCGAACATGTTGACGATTCCGCGGTCCGGCCTGGATTGCGAGATCCGCATCTCAATGACCTCGACAGCATAGGACACCGTATCGCCGGCGAAGACCGGCTTGTACCAGCGCAGATTTCTAAAACCCGGCGAGGGCCCGACCTGAGGCATGCGCTCACCGCGGCTCCGGATCGCTTCGGCTTCGCGCCTCCGATGGTCCACGAGCTTTCGCATCCAGATCGATGCGGTGTGCCATCCCGATGCGACCAGCCCGCCAAAATGGGAGCGAAGGCCTTCCTCCTCGTCCACGTGGAAAGCCTGCGGATCGAATTGGCGCGCGAATGTCTTGATGTCGTCAGCAGTGAATAGATACGTGCCAAGTTCGACGCGATCGCCGACGCGGATGTCGTCGAAAAAGCGTATCATGCCAGGGCGCTCGCAGCATCCCGGCGCCTCAACAGGGCCGGTGTCACCATGGTCATCACGCACTCGCCCCGGGCATTCGTCATTTCGTAGCGCATGCGGACGATTCCCATCTCGGGCCGGCTGCTCGATGCGCGCACGTCGAGGACCGTGTAGCGCATCCGGAGGCAGTCGCCCGGTCGAAGCGGCCGCAGCCATTTCACCTCTTCGACTCCGCCCGCGCCCATCGATGCCGCATTCAGCATAAAGCTGTCGCAGATCATGCGCATCAGGATCCCGCAGCAATGCCAGCCCGAAGCTCCGAGGCCGCCCAGCAACGATTTCTGACCCGCCGCCTCGTCGAGATGCATCGGCTGCGGATCGTATTGGGCGGCGAAGGCGATGATTTCCTCGCGCGTCACGAGGCGGGGGCCGTATTCGGCCGTCTGGCCGGGCTGGAAGTCTTCAAAATAGAGCTTGGCCAAGAGGACGCACCTGAACAAGGAAGCCGATTGGGTAGCGGCCGGAGAAAGCGGCGTCAATATTTGCGCCAGAACGTCATTTGCGCCAGACGTCGTTGACTGGGGGATGCGTAGCCGCGCGCGGCCTTGCGGGGGAGCGCCCGTGGCGATCAATGTCTGCGCCGATGACGGCAGCCGTCACGTCGCAAAACGGAAATGCATGACGTCGCCGTCAGCGACGACGTAATCCTTGCCTTCCAGCCGCAGCTTGCCGGCGTCGCGGGCGCCGGCTTCGCCCGACAGCGCGATATAATCATCAAAGGCTATGGTCTCGGCTCGGATGAAGCCACGCTCGAAATCGGTATGGATCACGCCCGCCGCCTGCGGCGCTTTGGTGCCGCGCGTGATGGTCCACGCGCGCGCCTCTTTGGGGCCGACCGTGAAGTAGGTGACGAGATCCAGCAGCGCGTAGCCGGCGCGGATCAGCCGATCCAGCCCGGCTTCCTTCAGACCGACGGCCTCGAGATAGTCCGCGCGCTCTTCCTTTGACAGCACGGCAATCTCGGACTCGATCTTGGCGGAAATCACCACAGCGACCGCGTTTTCCGCCTTGGCGCGGGCTTCGACCTTCGCCGAATATGCGTTGCCGGTTGCGGCGGATGATTCCTCGACATTGCAGACATAAAGCACGGGCTTGGCGGTGAGCAGGCCGAGCATGGAGAAAGTCTTTTCCTCCTCTGGCTTGCGCTCGATCAGCCTGGCCGGCTTGCCTTCGCGCAGGAGCGCGAGCGAGCGCTGAACGAGATCAAGCGTCTCTCTTGCCTCACGGTCGTTGCCGCGCACCTTCTTCTCCAGTGCGTCGACACGTCGCTCGAGGCTATCGAGATCGGCCAGCATCAGCTCGGTTTCGATGGTCTCGATATCAGCAAGCGGATCGATCTTGCCCTCGACATGAGTGACGTCGGTATCCTCGAAGCAGCGCACCACATGCGCGATCGCGTCCACCTCGCGGATGTTGGCGAGGAACTGATTGCCGAGGCCCTCGCCCTTGGAGGCTCCACGTACGAGCCCTGCGATATCGACAAAGGTCAGCCGCGTCGGCACGATTTTTTCCGATCTGCCGAGCGCGGCCAGCTGTTCGAGCCGCGGATCGGGCACCGCGACCTCGCCCACATTCGGCTCGATCGTGCAGAATGGATAATTCGCCGCCTGCGCGGCGGCGGTTTCGGTCAGCGCGTTGAAGAGCGTCGACTTGCCGACATTCGGCAACCCGACGATACCGCATTTGAAGCCCATGATTGTTAGTCTTCCGCTTTTCCGGCGCGCGCATCCGCGCCGTTTGACTCAAATCCCTTCGCGGCGAGCGCAAGATGCACCTTGTTCTGCAGACTGGCGTCCTCGCCGCGCGCCAGCAGCGGGGCATGTTCGGCCATGGCATCGATCAGCGTCTCGACCCAGCCTGAGCGTTCGTCCTTCCCGAAAGGCGACAGCACATAGGAGTGCACGAGGGCCTTGTTGCCGGGATGGCCGATGCCGATACGCACGCGCTTGTAATCGTTGCCGATAAGCGCGGTGAGCGATCGCAGGCCGTTATGCCCGGCGACGCCGCCGCCGACTTTGATGCGAACCTTGCCGGGCGCCAGATCCAGCTCGTCATGCACGACCGCGATGTCAGGGAGCCCGATTTTGTAGAATTTCGCCGCTTCGCTGACAGCTCGTCCGGATTCATTCATGAACGAGCCGGGCAGCAGCAGCAGCGTTTTCCTGCCGCCGAGCGCACCCTCGGCCGCGACACCCTGGAACCGGCGTCGCCACGGCGCGAAACCATGGCGTTTCGCAATCGCGTCGACCACCATGAAGCCGATATTGTGCCGGTCGCCCGCGTGGCGGGCGCCGGGATTGCCGAGCCCGACCAGGAGGAACATGGCGATGATGGCGGGGCCGAGCGCCCCGCCGCCTGTTGGATGCCGATCTTACTTTTTCTCGGCCGGTTTCTTGTCGCCGGCGGCGGCCGGAGCGGCGGCGCCTGCGGCCGGTGTGGCAGCGCCCGCCGCAGGAGCGGCCGCGGCCGCCTCGGCGGCCTGACGCTCCGCTTCCGCATAACCGGACGGCGGCACGATGGTCACGAGCGTCATGTCCTCTCGCCCGATCGGCTTCACACCTTCGGGGAGACCGATATCGCTCAGATGCCTCGTGTCGGTGATCTCGAGGCCGGCCACGTCCACTTCGATCGCCTGCGGAATGCGATCGGGCGGGCAGCGCAGCGGGATTGTATGGGTGACGATGTTGACCGCGCCGCCACGCTTCACGCCCGGCGACTGCTCCACGTTGATGACGTGGACCGGCACGTTCACCCGGATCAGCGCGCCTTCAGCGAGGCGCATGAAGTCGACATGGATCGGGAAATCCTTCACCGGGTCGAGCTGATAGTCGCGCGGGATGACCCGGTGCTTCTTGCCGTCAAGATCGATATCGTAAAGCGTGGTCAGGAAGCGACCCGCATAAATCTTGTTGCGGATGTCGACGTGATCGATAGCGATCGCGAGCGGGGGTTCGTTGGCTCCGTAGATCACGGCCGGGGTGCGGCCTTCGCGACGAACTGCCCGGGCGGCCCCCTTGCCGGCCTTCGGGCGCAACGTCGCCTTGATTTCCTTCACGGCGGTCATGCGCATGGTCCTGTCAGTTGGGATTGTCAGATTATCTGAAAAACGGCCGCGGCAAGCCTCCAGGGGTGCGGGGGCCGCGGTCGCGCGGGCTTATACCGGCAGGGGACCGGAATGGCAAGAAATCAGGGCCGAAAGCCGGAAAATCGGGACAAAAAGACGGACGGGCTGGGCAATCAGCCGTCGAGGCGCATATCGCTCACGTCCGGCCTGTTATCGGTGCCGGCGGTTCCGGGAGTAATCCCGGCCTTGGCCTCCAGCACGGCGATCCGGGCTTTCAGCGCTTCGTTTTCTTCCCGTGCCAGCTGGGCCATGTCTTTTACGGCCTCGAATTCCTCGCGCTTGACAAGATCGAGATCGCGCAGCCAGCGCTCCGCCTGAGTTCGGAAAAGCGTGTCGAATTCCCGGCGGACGCCTTGCGCAACACCTGCCGCGTCGTTCATCAGCCTTGCGATCTCGTCGAAGAACCGGCTCGATGTCTGGGTCATGGTTGCCCTCCTTCCGAACACGCCGCGATGTGATATGGCGTAGCGGCCCCGGGGCCGCAAGCTTGCCGGCACTCGTGTCCCGGATCCGAGATCCGCCTCATAAAGCAGCTCGCTCGTGAGCGGATTTCGGGTTCGCGGAACACGAGCAAATCCATGATCTTAGTGTGATTTGGGTTGGATCCGCTTGCAAAGCGTGCGGCGACAGTGAAGCGGATTTCCGCACGCCACACGAGATTGGACGATCGCCATGCCGGTTTCGGCTCTGCCTTTCCCAGACATTGATCCGGTGCTGGTCAGCATCGGACCGCTGGCGATCCGGTGGTACGCGCTGGCTTATATCGCCGGCATCCTGCTCGGATGGCTCTACGCCCGGATGCTGATCCGCAACGAAGCATTGTGGGGCGGACGCGCCCCGCTGAGCGTCACCGATTTCGACGATTTCATCGTCTGGGTGACGCTCGGCATCATCCTCGGCGGCCGGCTCGGCTACGTGCTGTTCTATAATCCGGCCCATTTCGCCGCTCATCCGCTGGAGATTTTCCAGGTCTGGGGCGGTGGCATGTCGTTTCACGGCGGCTTTGCCGGCTGCGTGGCTGCGGTCCTGCTATTCGCGCGCAGCCGGGGCATTCCGATCCTGTCGCTGGGCGACCTGACCTGCGCAGCCGGGCCGATCGGTCTGTTTCTTGGGCGTATTGCGAATTTCATCAATGGCGAGTTGTGGGGGAGGCCGACCGACGTACCCTGGGCCTTCGTTTTTCCGGGAGCGGGGCCTCTGCCGCGCCATCCAAGTCAGCTCTATGAGGCCGCTTTGGAGGGGTTCGTGCTGTTCATCGTGCTGGCGATCGCCGTGCGCATGGGCGCCCTGAAGCGGCCCGGACTTACGATTGGCCTGTTTGCAATCGTGTACGCGCTCGCCCGTTCGTTCTGCGAGTTTTTCCGCGAACCGGACCCGCAACTCGGCTTTCTGTGGGGCGGGCTTACAATGGGGATGCTGCTGTCGATCCCGCTTTTCCTTGCCGGAATCGGTTTCATATGGAATGCGATGCGGCGTCCCGCACTCGGGAGCCAGGCTGCATGAGCGAGCCCTCGCCGCTCGAAAAGGAGGTTCGCCGGCTGATCGCCGCGGGCGGACCGATGCCGATCGCGCGCTATATGGCGCTTTGCCTGACCCATCCGCAATATGGCTATTACATCACCCGCGATCCGTTTGGCGCGGATGGCGATTTCACCACGTCACCCGAAGTCAGCCAGATTTTCGGCGAACTGCTCGGCCTGTGGGCGCTCTCGGTCTGGCGCATGCTGGGCGAGCCGCAAGCGATCAATCTGATCGAGCTTGGACCCGGCCGCGGCACGATGATGCGCGATGCGCTACGCGCCGCAAAAGTGATGCCGAAATTCCGCGAGGCGCTGTCGGTGCGCATGGTCGAAGTCAGCCCGATCCTGGAGCGACTGCAGCGCGACAGCCTGAGAGACACGGACGCCTCGGTCTCATGGCACCGGAGCCTGCTGGACGTTCCAGATGGCCCCGCGATCATCCTTGCGAACGAATTTGTCGATGCTCTGCCGGTGCACCAGGTGGTGAAGCAGAGCGATGGCTGGTACGAACGGGTCGTCGCGCTCAATGCGAACGGGGATTTCGCGCTATCGCTCGCTCCCGATCCCCTGCCGCAATTCGATCGCTTCCTGCCAAAGAAGATCAAGGAGGCGCCGATCGGTGCAATCTTTGAATGGCGCAGCGATCTTTATGCGTTCGACATCGCGCGAAAGGTGCGCGATGGCGGTGCGGCCCTGATCGTCGATTACGGGCATGTCGAAAGCGATGTCGGGGAAACCTTGCAGGCAGTCAATGCGCACAGCTTCGCCGAACCCCTGACGGCTCCCGGTATGTCGGACATCACCGCGCATGTTGACTTCTTCATGCTCGGTCAGGCGGCCGCAACCGTCGGAGCGGCTGTCCAGGGACCCGTCACTCAGGCCCGTTTCCTCCGCGAGCTTGGCCTGGAGGCCCGGGCCGACGCACTCCGCCGCGGAGCGGATCCCGAACAATCCGACAGCATCACCGCCGGGGTCGCGCGGCTGAGCGAAGGTGGCCCGACCGGTATGGGTGAGTTGTTCAAGGTCATGGCAATCTGCGATCCGAAACTTGGCCCGCTGCCGGGATTTGTGCCGGCATGAAGCTTCACGCCGCGTCGCTATCCGCTCTCGGCGGTATTCGTCATGCCTTCTTCACGCGGCAGGGCGGTGTGTCCGGCGGCGTCTATGCCAGCCTCAACAGCGGCATCGGCTCGAACGACGACGCTGCGCATGTGACGGAAAATCGCGCGCGCATGGCGAAGGCGCTTGGCGTCGACGTCGCCCGCCTTATCACGGCCTTTCAAATCCACTCTGCCCAGGTGGTCGTCGCCGACGCGCCATGGAGCGTCGAGAGCCGGCCGCGCGCCGATGCGATCGTGACCAAAACGCCGGGGCTTGCGGTCGGCGTCAGCACCGCCGATTGCGGGCCGCTGCTGTTTGCCGATCCGCAGGCCCGCGTTGTCGGGGCCGCCCATGCAGGCTGGCGCGGAGCCTTTTCCGGAGTGATCGAGGGCACGATTGCAACCATGGAGAAGCTCGGCGCCGACCGCAGGCGCATCACCGTCGCGCTCGGTCCGCTGATCCGCAAGGAGAACTACGAGGTCAGCGACAGCTTCGTGGATGAATTTCTGCGCGCCGACGAGGGATATGCGCGCTTTTTTGCGCCGGCCGCACGCGCCGGGCACGCCATGTTCGATCTGCCGGGCTTCATCGGTTCGCGGCTTGAACAGAGCGGGATTGCCCGGTTCGAGGATCTCGCGATCTGCACCTATTCGGACCCGGACCGCTTCTACAGCTATCGCCGTTCGACACACCGGTCAGAGCCGGATTACGGGCGGCATGTAAACGCCATCGTTCTGGCTGAATAGCCGGCCGGCCGCCGCTGGACCCTCGTCGGGATTCCGGCTACGGAATCCCGACCGGCCAGATCGGACCGCAAGAGTCCCGACGGCCCACGGGGGTGTCATGGTTCCGCAGTCGGCGCGCATCGTCGGCGTCCTTGCGCTTGCCTTGTCGGCGGCTGCCTGCACCACGACCGGCGGCGGATTGCCGGCTGGCCAGCATTCGACCGTGGCCTTCGACCGGATTGACGGCCCGCCGCCTGCCGTTTTCGACCGCTATGTCCGCAAACTCAGTGACGAGGCCGAGGCACGCAATGTTCCGGTTGTGACGCGCGAAGGGTTCGCGCCATACCGGATCAAGGGATTCGTCTCGCTCTGGACCCACAAGCGCCAGGCGACCATGTCCTGGGTGTGGGAGGTCTATAACGCCGACGGACAGCGGGTGATGCGCATCGGCGGCGATGAAAAGGCGGGGCGGGCCGGCCGCGATGCATGGCAGGCGGTGAGCGACGAGGTGCTCGCGCGGGCCGCTCGAAGCGGGATGGAGCAGCTTTCAGTCTATTTCCGAGGACCCGGCTCGCAGTCCCCGGCGGCCACAGTGATGCCCGGCGCTGCGACGCCTCCTGCGCCGGAGCAGCCGGCGGAGCCTGCCCCGATCGTAGCGGCAGCCGGTCGCGTGGCCTCGACCGCGGCCTTGCGCTGACCACCAACAATCGCTGGGAGAAAAAATACGGCCGTATTGCGGAAGCCGGGCACGGGCGGTATCAGTCCGGCGCGCCAAAGACGTGCGTGAGAAGGATCAGCGAGGAGAGGGGATGGCGAAAAACGGAGCGATCAAGCTCGTCGCCGGTAATTCCAACCCTGCGCTTGCGGCCGAGATCTGTAACTACCTGAAATTGTCCATGACCAAGGCGGTGGTGCGCCGCTTCGCCGACATGGAAATCTTCGTGGAAATCCAGGAGAACGTGCGCGGCGCGGACGTGTTCGTCGTGCAGAGCACGTCTTTCCCGGCCAATGACCACCTGATGGAGCTGCTGATCATCATCGACGCGCTCCGTCGTTCCTCGGCGCGGCGGATCACCGCGGTGCTACCGTATTTCGGCTATGCCCGGCAGGACCGCAAACCGGGTCCCCGCACGCCGATCTCCGCAAAGCTGGTTGCCAATCTGATCACCCGCGCCGGCGCCGACCGGGTCATGACGCTCGACCTGCATGCCGGGCAGATCCAGGGCTTCTTCGACATCCCGACCGACAACCTGTTCGCTTCCCCGGTGATGGTGCGTGACATCAAGGAGCGATTCGAACTCGCCAACCTGATGGTCGTGTCGCCGGACGTCGGCGGCGTCGTGCGCGCCCGCGGCCTTGCCAAGCGCATCAACGCGCCGCTCGCCATCATCGACAAGCGACGCGAACGCGCGGGCGAATCCGAGGTGATGAACGTGATCGGCGACGTCGCGGGACACACCTGCATCCTGGTCGACGATATCGTTGATTCCGGCGGGACGTTGGTGAATGCCGCCGACGCGCTGCTCGGCCAGGGAGCGACCGCGGTCTATGCCTATATTACGCACGGCGTGCTCTCCGGGGGTGCGGTCGCGCGCGTGACCTCCTCGCGGCTGAAGGAACTTGTCATCACCGACTCGATCCAGCCGACCAAGGCGGTGAAGGACGCCGCGAATATCCGCGTGCTGCCGATCTCAAGTCTGATCGGCGAGGCGATCGGGCGCACCGCTCACGAAGAGTCGGTGTCGAGCCTGTTCGACTGATCCGGCTTTCCGATCCCTCCCCGTTGTCGTTGTCGTTGTCACTGTCACTCCGCGAAGCGCGGGCTCGGACTCCAGAACAATGAAACACGCGCGCTTGCCGCCCGGGATTCCAGGCTCGCTTGCGTTTTGGCAAGCATCCCGGAATGACGCGTTGCGCATTGAGTCAAACTGACGCAGCGGGGACTGTGGACATTGGCGCTGAGCGCGTTGCTCCG
>Ga0182742_1004386_pt1 | contig 12831 bp, 8 predicted proteins | sample eDN5th37CBELigMG_FD_128880 | JGI IMG/M metagenome (GOLD analysis project Ga0182742, IMG submission 128880) | Enriched Miracle-Growth compost microbial communities from Emeryville, California, USA - eDNA 5th pass 37_C BE-Lig MG (version 2)... ... | reverse complement strand
TGGCAAGGGATGGTGCTACTCATTCTGACGTTGAAGAGTATTTAAACATAATTTCAAAGCTTGAAGAGGAAAATATTTCTGCAAAGAGCGAGGAGTTTAAAAAGAGAGTCGGGGATTTACATGACACAATGCCAGAATTTGCAAAATGCATGGAAAGATTTGGAGTCAATAATCTTCAAAAGAGTGCAAGTGACGCGGTCTCTGATGAAGAAAAGGCAAAATTGGGTCAGATTATAAGCAGAGTAGCAGGAGTTGGAAAAGTAAGAGTTATAATCTATTCAATTATTCTAAATAATCTTTAGAGAACTAAGCTTGAAATTTGTCAAAGCTCAATTATCTCCTTAAAGGATTTCAGCAATAAATCCAAGTTTGAAAAACAAGAGTTTGTGGAAAACTACATTAAGTATAAAATAAGTGAAAATTTTTGAGTGACGATAAAATAGGAATAAAAGTGAAGATAGTAATAAATTACGGTATGAGGTTACAAGGTATAATTCCCTTTGATTTTGGTTAATATGATTAAGTCTGTCCAAGAATATTGTGAACTTTACTAATAAGATTGAAGAACAATCCAAATTTAAACTATTCTTCAAACCTGCATTGATTGAGTAAGTTTAAGGTTCACAAATTGATAACTGAAATTTCATAGTTTAATTCAAACAAAAAATGGGCGTCTGCAGAATTTAGGAGAACTAAAAATCGCAAATTCTCAAGGAAGCTCAAGTTCTGATCAAGTAAATAATTTTAATTAATCTTTGCTTATTTTTAGGTGAAAACTGATGACGTTGTTTTTAATAAGATTCAACTACAGAAATTAAGACAACTAATTGTGTGAACTAGAAGTATAATTGTTTATAAATCCAAGAAATTTTATTGATCTTTGTTGTGATACTTATTTCACCTTTTGTAAAATAGAATAACAACCTTTCCTTTCAAAGAAAAAGAAGAATCTCACTTCCTTTAAAAAGCACTCCATCTTTTTCCTTTCTTTTTTAATTTAATACTCAAGATCATCTTTTTTGAACTGTAAAATTCTTCAAGCAGAAAAATGAACTAAAAAAAAAGTTTGATTTTGTTAAGTTTTTTTTTGTGTTATCATTTTTTAATCAAAGTTGATTTTTTTTTTTACTCTTTGACATATTCCTTGATAAAAGAAACACAAGCTAGTTAAACTGGCTAAGTCCTCTAGGAGCTCCGTTTCTCACTTTTAAAACCCTTTCTCTTTGGAGAAAATTTATCTTTAATTAGAAAGATTTAATTGTACTTATTATAATCAAAATTTAATAACCATTGCATTTTTTATTGTCATGTTATATTGAGTAAAAGGTCCATTATCTAGAAACTGAAACCATTCAAGTCTCTTTTTCTGGTATTAATCAGCTCTTGTTCTGTTTTTCTGAATTTCAAAATATGAAACCGTCTTATAAATCGGCTGAGTTAGTCTCATTAGAGTGTTAAATGTCGAATAATCGGTGTGTTTTTAATGATTGTATATAACTTTAAACGTTTAATTTAATTAAGAGAAAGGCCTCGGTTTTATTCTAATTTTTTCCCTTATCATGAATTCTTTGGAAAATATGCCGAATGACCTTCAAATTCAAACTCAAATAAATAAGTTTGCAAGTTTACTTGAAACCTCACATTCTCCCTATAAAGAAATCCCCAAGTTTGACTGGGAGAACAAATGGCTGAAAGGTAGTTTTTATTGTTAAACCATCCATTGATCTTAACTTTTATTAGGAGAGGAATATGCCCATATCCTCAATAATCTTGATCTCTATTGTAAAGCATTCAATTTACATAAGCTCCCATCTAAAACTCATCCCCCATCAATTTATACTGAGCCACAAAGTAGAATTTATTCTCATATCGTCCTTATGTAACTAGACGGAATGGTTTACTTTGTTGAAGGCAATTCAGTTGGCTCAGAGTTCGGATTTCCTCGAGTAGACACAAAAAAAAGATACAGATGGAAAAAAATGAATTTTACAACCGATCTTCCTAAAAAAAGACCTTATGTTACTTATATAGTCGCCTCAGCTGTAAAGTGTGAGAGATTTTTCCCAAAGAGTAAAGATGAGGGACCTTTGTACCGAATGCATGCTGTGATATTGAACAAAGATAGAATTCATACCCAGAAATATAAAAGCAAGTCATCATCTCAAACGCATAATGAATGTGATGAAAACAGTCAATCTTTGTCAAGCACATGTTCTTCAACGGAAAGCATGGAACTTGAAAAGAATGATATGAACATTGAAGAACTTTCAGAATTCAAGAAATCTCCTAAAAAACCTGAGAAAAACTACATCCTTTGTCATATAAGAAAAATCGATTCGAACTACAAAACAAGGACATATAATAAAAAAAGTACAAAGGAAGAAGTCGAGGCTGAAGAACAAGAAGATGAAGATGAGGAAGAAACAGCATGTGGTGAAGACTCATCAAAGAAATTATTCTGTTCAAATGGGTCAGTTATCCCTGCCAAAGAGAAAGATACTTTAATTAACATTTTAGAAAATAATACTCCACCAAAAATTAAAACTTTTAAACTTGTATCGGCCGACTTATTAGACCAATTAATGAGTAAATCAGATTCTAATAGTCCTTTTGAAAAAGGAACCCCAAAGTCCACTGTCACTCAAATTCCTGGTCTTTCGAAAAATAGTCTTTTGGGATTAAGTTCTCGAAAGAGTGCATTTAATAGTTTTCAAGGGTCATTTACACCTCCAAAAATTCCTATTTTAACCTCAAAAAATAGCCATGAAGAAAAAAAAGAAGAACAAAGTCCTATGGCAATTGAAGAAAAGAAAATAGAGAAAAAACATCAGAAACCTTTGTTTGAAGCTTTCAGTAAAATTAATGGAGCTTCGTGTGATTATTTCCAGCTTTTTACTTCACTTATCAGTCTAAACAAAAATTAAGCTCTTCTGATCGTGCGATCAAATTTTTTTTTTGTAGTGTGTAAAGTCGAAAATAGTTGTAAATAAACTTATTCGCAAAGAGTTAATCCTATAAATTAATCATATTTAACATCTTTCTCTTGATTGTTATGTATGAGTGTTTTTTTTATTCTTCTATAATTTAAGCTTTACTCATTTTTTTATGTTCAATAAAGGAGCTATGCTTTACACATTAATCATCCTCTATTTAACTTCGCCGAAGCCCGATTCTCGCAGCTTTCGAGAACTTAAAACGAATTTGCATTATAAATTCCGCCTTTAATAATATTTGCAATTAGCCTTGTCTTTATTTAATTCACAAAAATAAATATATTAATTTGGAAATTACAATGGAAGCTCAGACAAAAACCAGCTTTATACAATACACTCAAGATAATCATTTCCCCATCCAAAATATTCCTTTTGGAGTATTTTACCCTAAGCTTGATCATACTAAACAACCAAGATGTGGAACAAGAATTGGTGATTTCGCAGTCGATTTAGCTTATTTGGAAAAAAAGGGACTCTTTGATGGTCCTCTTTTCAAGAAACTTAGTGAACAAGGAATATCTGTTTTCAACAAGCCCCAATTAAACGACTTTATGAAACTTGGTAAGAGTCGACTATGTTACGATTTTCATTTAATTAGGCAGAGAATATTGGGTTGAAGCCAGAAACACAATTCAACATATTCTTTCCGAAGAATCACCAATCAAATCGGACATGTTCACACGCAATAACGCCTTTGTCTTAGTATCTGACGTTGTTATGTGTGTTCCAGCTCAAATTGGAGATTACACAGATTTCTACTCCTCAAGAAATCACGCTTACAACGTTGGTTGCATCATCAGAGGACCCAATAATGCTCTCCAAGATAACTGGACTCATCTTCCTGTCGGATATCATGGTAGATCCTCCTCAATCGTTGTCTCTGGTAAAGAATTCCCAAGACCAAGAGGACAAGTTAAGCCTCCAACTTCACAAACTCCCGTTTTCTCCACTGCTGAGAGAATGGACTATGAACTCGAAGTCGGCGCTTTCCTTGGAGGAAAGTTAAATGAGCTTGGATCCCCAATAAAATGTTCCGAAGCTGAATCTAACATTTTTGGACTTGTTATTTTGAACGATTGGAGTGCTAGAGATGTCCAAACTTGGGAATATGTGCCACTTGGACCTTTCAATGCAAAGAATTTCTGTACTGTGATTTCTCCTTGGATTGTTACACTTGAAGCTTTGAATGAGTTTAGAATCCCTGGAGCTAAACAAGACCCAGAACCTTTGCCATACCTTGTTGACCCTAAGCATTTCACCTTTGATATTAACCTTGAAGTTGGGTTAAAGCCTGAAAAGGTCGAGAAAGCAGACATTATCACTAAGAGTAACTTTAAGTATATGTACTGGAGCATTACCCAACAAATTGCTCATCATTCTGTTACTGGTTGTAATATGAAGGCAGGTGATCTCCTTGGTTCAGGTAAATTTAGCCTTATATAAATTTTATCGAACTTTTAGGAACAATCTCCGGAACAGAGAAACATGAACGTGGCTGCCTTTTAGAATTGACATGGGGAGGAAAAGAACCAATTACTTTAGCCTCTGGAGAGACAAGGACATTCTTAAAAGATGGTGATGAGATCCAAATGACTGGATTTTGTCAAAGTAAAAATGGGTAAGGTTCAAGTTATTTTTTTATGTTTATTAAAAATAGATACACCATTGGTTTTGGAGAATGTAACTCGAAAATTCTTCCTGCTTTGCCACTTGAAAAATATTATTAAGTTTCATTATTGATAACTCTCTTTATAACCTAATGAGAACTAAGCTTAGTTGTTCTCAAATGATATTTAAAAAACACTTTGACTTTTCATATTTTTAAGACATGTGTCTAAATTATTATCAGAAGAATTAACTGATAAAAAATAAGCAATTAAATCCTAATTTTAAGCTTGAGTTTATTTCATATTTAACTCCACTAACTGTTCTTAATAAAATATATTGAGGCGAAATTTTCCCTAATAAAAAGTAATGAGAAGTTAATACTTTCCTTACTTTTATAGTAATTTTCCACACGTGTTATAACGGATAAAAAATTACGATATTCGTTGAACTTTATTGTTTTTTAATAAAATTTTAACATAACTTAAAGAGCCTGAAGGTTCAATCCAAAAACTAACGTATCTTGAGAGCGAATCTTTATATCAGTTTACTTTTAGAGCTAGGCAAGCAAATTTGCACACAAAAATATTTTCAAGGCAACAATTAAAAACAAGAATTTTTACCTGAAAATAACTTGACATCATTCAATTTGCTGTTACGCAATCAAAAATGACTGAATTCTTTTAAGGTAAGAATTTAATTTTAACCTTTTAGTCAAATGCACAGAATTTTTCTTCTATTCCAAAGTATTAAACTGGCCAGTAACTTTATAAACTCACTAAGTGCAATGAACTCATAAAATGGTTCCGTTCTCTTGTTCCAAAAACACTCCTTTTTTATTTAGATTTCCACGAATAGGATCTTTTTCTAGATTCTTATTTTGGAAACATCTTATTTTATGAAAAATTAATTGAGGTCTTAATATATATCTTCCTACCTCACATAAATGTAATTATTTAAAAAATTTCTTGGCAAAAAAATATGTTAAGAAACCTTAACAAAGCATCAAAATTCATTCAAGCCAAATCATTGGGCTTGGCACAAATTTCAAGTTCCTTCCATACCTCAAAAGCTTTAAAAAAGCCTGATAATTTTATGAATGGGACAAATTCTGTCTATCTCGAACAAATGTATGATAATTGGGTGAGAGACAAAAACTCTGTACACCCTGCATGGGACGCCTATTTTTCCAATGTCTCTAATGGTCTCAGTGGAGATCAAGCATTTGTTATGCCACCAACTCTTGGAACAGGACAACAAACCATCTCACCCTTTGTTCCTACTGGACAAAAAACAACTTTAGCTACACCTGATCTCGAAAAAGTGATCACAGAGTCATCTAAAATTTTTGTGCTTGTTAAAGCTTTCCAAAGAAGAGGCCACGAACTCGCTGATCTTGATCCATTGAGTAATTTCTGAATAATTTTTCATAATGACTTTCATAGGAATTAATAAGAAAGAGATACAATCTGGACTTAAGAAGAGCAAAAAGGATCCCCTTGAGCTTGACCACAAGTATTATGGCTTTACTGACGCTGATCTCAACAGAGAATTCTACCTTAATCCTGAAATCTTTTCAGGAATCATAAAGAACAAACATACCTGGAAGCTTGGTGAACTTATTGAAACCCTTAAGAAGATATATTGTGGAAAGGCCGGATTTGAATATTTACATATCACTGATATAGATGAGAGAAACTGGCTTAGAGATCAAATCGAAAATCTTCCTTGGCAAACAATTGAAAATGAAAAGAAGTTAAAGATCTTTAGCAGACTCTGCAAGAACGAGTGTTTCACAAACTTCCTTAAAAACAAGTTCTCAACCTCCAAGCGTTTCGGTGTTGAGGGTCTTGACTCAATGATTTCTGGTCTTCGTGCCTTGTTAGATAAAGCAACTCAACAAGGTGTAAAGAGAGTAGTATTTGGTATGGCTCACAGAGGAAGACTCAACACTTTATCTGAAGTCATTGGAAAAACTTATGAAGAAATCCTTTGCGAATTCCAAGAAAGTAAACCTACTGAACAAGGTGGTTGGGGAAATTCAGGAGATGTCAAATACCATCTCGGTACCACAACTGATATGAAGCTCTCAAGTGGCAGATCAATCAGACTTGCCATGCTTCCCAATCCCTCTCATCTTGAAGCTGTTAACCCTCTCGTTCAAGGAAAAGTTCGTGCTACTCAAGATTATTACCAAGAAACTGAAAGAAACGAAACTATCGCTGTCACTATTCACGGTGATGCAGCTTTCGCTGGGCAAGGAGTTGTATATGAAACTATCCAAATGTACGACCTTGAAGATTATAAAGTCGGTGGAACTATTCATATTATCTCAAATAATCAAATCGGTTTCACTACTACACAAAGAGATGCTAGAAGTGGACTCTACTGTACCGATATTGGTAAGGCTGCTGAAGCTCCAATCTTCCATGTCAACGCTGATGAACCTGAATTAGTTGACCAGGTCCTTGAGCTCGCTTTGGCATATAGATTGAAGTTCAAGAAGGATGTTGTAGTTGACATTGTTGGTTATAGGTAACATTCTATACGTAATTAAGCTAATTATTAATTTATAGACGTTTCGGACACAATGAACTTGATCAACCCGCCTTCACTCAACCTTTAATGTACCAAATTATTAATAAGACCAAGCCAGTCTTCGAAAAGTACTGTGACAAGCTTTTAGCTGAAGGTGTTCTTACGAAAGAAGTCATCCAGGAAAATATCACTAAGAATAATAAGAGACTCGACCAAGCATATGAGAAATCTAGAACCCAAAAGTTCGAACAAGAAAATTGGATTTTAAAACCCGCAGAAGATATTCTTGAATCTTTCAGACATGGACCTCCAAGAGACACAGGAGTTGAAATTCCTCTTTTAAAAGAACTTGGAACAAAAATCACCACTCTCCCCGACACCGTTAAAGCCCATCCTCAAGTTAAGAAGATTTATGAAGCTAGATATCACTCAATCCAAGAAGGTAAAGGAATTGATTGGGCTACTGCTGAATCTTTGGCCTTCGCTAGTTTAATTCATGACGGATATGGAGTCAGACTTTCCGGTGAAGACGTTGAGAGAGGTACTTTCTCTCACAGACATGCTGTTATCTGGGATCAAACCACTGATGCTAAATATGTCCCAATGAAACAACTTGTTGCCCCTGAAGATCGTTACAGAGTCACTTTCAGCAACTCTCATCTTTCTGAATTTGGTGTCTTAGGATTTGAATATGGTCATTCCCTTGCTAATCCAAATTTCCTTTCTATATGGGAAGCTCAATTCGGCGATTTTGCTAATGAAGCTCAAGTTATTATCGATAACTTCCTTGCCTCTGGAGAAAGTAAGTGGGGAACTCAAAGTGGTTTAGTTCTTCTCTTGCCTCATGGTTATGATGGACAAGGTCCTGAACACTCTTCTGCAAGACTTGAGAGATTCTTGGAATTATCTGATGATGATATCTTTAATATTCCCACAAAGGAACAATATAAAAGTCAAAAAGAACTTCCTTTCCTTAATTGCAATATTCAAGTTTGTGTACCCACTACTGCCTCAAACTATTTCCATCTTCTCAGAAGACAACTTAGAAGAAACTTCAGAAAGCCATTAGTCGTTATGGCACCTAAGAAGCTCTTAAAATACAAAGGAGTAATTAAAATCCTTATTCTTATTATTTATTTATTTTTCTAGGCTGCTTCTGATCTCGATGAATTTAAATTGGCTTACAGATTTAGAAGAGTCTTATATGAAAAATACCCAGAAGAACTCGTCGAACCTGCTAAGGTTAGAAAAGTTATTTGCTGCTCTGGTCAAGTTTATTATGATTTACTTGATGCAAGAAGAAATAACCAAATTAAGGTATTGTGTGATAACTTTAAAATTTGTTAATTTATATTAGGATACTGCCATTTTAAGATTTGAGCAAATTTCACCATTCCCATATGACAGAGTCAGATTGATCTGCGAGTCATATCCTAATGCTAAAATTGTTTGGTGTCAAGAAGAACATTTCAATATGGGAGCATTCTCCTTCGTCCAACCTAGATTCAATGTGGTATGAAATAGATCTTTTATCTTTTATTTATTTTTTTAAAGATCTTGAAAGAATACAATAAGCAAGACATTAAGTACTTTGGAAGACATACATCAGCTGCTTCTGCAACAGGCTTAACCAAGACTCATAACAAAGAACTCCAACAATTCTTGAAAGAAGTCTATGAATATTATTAATTCGACATGAATTAGTTCTTTTTCACAACATCAATAAAATTTGATTCTTTCATGAATTTAAGGTTTTTTATCACCTTTGTTTCTTCATATAAAAAATAATGCTCGTTCATCTGCAACGAAATATCTGTCCAAATGTTTTCCCCATAAATAATAAACTGACAAAATAACCTTTTCTCGTATTAGATATACTCAAAAATCAAAGCATTTTTATGTAAATGTTTTAACGAATTAGTAGATATTTGAATGATAAAAATTAAATATACTCCTTCAATTAGTGGATTAAGTTAATATCCAAAGGCCAAATTAATAATTCAAAATGATATTAGTCCTCAAATTCTATTGAATTTTTTTTGAAATCTACTCGAGCCAGTGCATTCTTAATCAATCAATAAAATCATTTTCCACTTTTGTTCCTATTCAATAGTCCTTAATGACATTTTTCTTATGAGGAAGAAAATCAGCAATAGTTTTGACCTTTGACTTAAAAAAGAAAAAAGCAGATTAACAAAAACGGGTTTCAAACTAGTTTCATAAAAAATTCAATTTTTGAATTCTGATTGAAATGAAAACATTTGAATATAATTTGCTAAACTATTAATATTGCTCTGAAACTAATAATGATAGGAGAAAACATATGTTTGACCTTTGAATTTGATTTGAATTTATTGGTTGAAACTGAAATTAGTAGTTCGGCGGCTTTGCGGAAAATAATAACAATAATTTTAGCCTAGACTTGAATAGAACACTCAAATTTTTGAACACTTGCTTCGAATACCCAATGGCTGACAACCAAGTGCTGACTGAAAATGTACTTTCGATCACTAATCCAGATAACTCACTTATCAAAGACAAAGTTAATGTGATAAGCCTTGCTAAAGAGATAGAAGAGAATAAGGTAATGGACATTAAAGGCCTGATTCGATCAGAAAAATGTCAAGTTGTTAAACTTGCTGTGACTGGAAATGTCGATTCTGGCAAAACTACTTTAGTTGGAGTCCTTGCCAAGGGAATAGCAGATGATGGACGCGGTGGAGCAAGAGCTAAAGTCTTTAACTTCCACCACGAGGCTAAAAATGGAAGAACGGCTTCAATAGGACAAGAAATAATGGGTTTTGATGAAAATGGTAAACAAGTTTTAGCTGAAAGATTTGTCCAAAGTAAGAATAAATATTGGCCTGAGGTAGTTAGCAAAAGTAAGAAAGTTGTGACTCTATTAGATCTTTGTGGGCACGAGAAATATTTAAAAACAACCATGTTAGGATTGGTTGGAATGGTTCCTGACTACGTCATGATTGTTGTTGGTGCGAATATGGGAATTTCAAAGATGACAAGAGAGCATCTTGGTGTAACTTTGGCTCTAAAAATCCCTTTCTTTGTTGTTCTTACTAAAGCTGACATGTGTCCTGACAACATTTTCAATGAAACAATGGAATCCCTTTTAAAAATATTGAAAAGTGGAGGAGTTAATAGAAAACCTATAATCATCAAAGGTGAAGAAGAGATTCCTATTAGTGCTGAAGGCTTAGGAACTGACAGAATCTGTCCTATTTTTAGCTGTTCAAGCGTAACGGCAGATGGAATAGATAAACTTGTAAAATTCATATCATTATTAAGTAACAGAAATAAAACGAATAAATTTATTAAACCAATCGATGCACCAATTCAATTCGATATCAAAAGAAATTTTATGGTAAGTGGAGTTGGAATTGTTGTATCTGGTATTGTCAGAGCGGGTACTATTAAAATCAACAGTACACTTATGTTGGGCCCTGATAGAAATAACACTTTCAGGCCTGTTTTAGTGAAATCGATCCATGTGAATAGAGTCGCAAATGATGAAACTTTCCCAGGAGAAATTGCTTGTTTATCAATAAGACCAGTTTCTAAAAAAGATACACTCACTATGGATGATTTTAGAAAGGGTATGGTAATGATAGATCAAAGTCTAAAATTAGACTTAATCTGGGAATTTGAGGCAGAAGTTCTTATCCTCCATCATTCCACAACAATAAAGGAAGGTTATCAAGCTGTTCTACATTGTGGAGTAATTCGTCAATCAGTTATGATTGGTAATCTCCCTCAAGAAATCTTGAGAACAGGAGATAAAGCTACTGTCAAGTTTAAATTTATGTATAATTCAGAGTATTTGAGACCAGGTTTGAATATTCTTCTTAGAGAAGGCCGAACAAAGATTTTGGGGATGGTTACCAAAGTCTTTGATTCTTCAGAAAGGAAGAAGAAAGAATAGTATTAAAGATTTTCTGTAAAATATTGGATAACTCAAAGTAAATCCACTTTTTTACTTGGCTGATCCTGATCATACAAATTTTATTCCATACTTATTATCTAAAATGTTTATTTAGGCTTGATAAAATGACCATTATTACTTACCAGAGTTGACAAAGTCTTATTTTATATAAGAAAAACTTCCATTTAAAACTTCATTTATTAAAATCTTTGTTAATAAATGAAACCTCTATAGGGTTCCTTTAGCAAAATTATGAGTAGGAAACAACTAAAATTTGATAAGAGGCTTTAGAGGTTAACTGGATGAATAGGATCTATTGTATCTTTTCAAACAAGAGATAAAATAATAAAAAAGCCTATTGCTTTCGCGCAAAAACCATTTAAAATTAATCTAGTAAAAGTTAAGCCAAATGGCTGAAGATGTTCCTACAACTTTATCCAATGTTAAAGACTTTAGAGATGTTATTTCTTTAGACAAGTTCCTCGAAAATATTGATGTTCATGTGGACAATATCGATTTTTTGTAATGAACCGAAATATTTTCTCAAGTTATGTGTATAGGAATTTCTTCAAAGGAATTTTGATTTGTTCAGCAACAACCATGAACTTCCCTACACTAAAAAATTTTAAAGGTCCTCAAACACGCCATCAATATGAGGTAAAGATTCATTAAACTGGAACTCATGTATAGATAATCATAGAAAATATTGGAAATTTACTCTTTCACTCTAAGATCAATTATGTCCAAGTCTTTGGATACAAAGCCTCAGGAACAATGATTTCTTGTCAGTTATTCAATCTAACAAATAAAATATTGATTTCAGAACCTTTTGAATACTTATTGTATCTCATTGGAGATCAACTAATGCTTCATATACTCAAGAATTTTATAGTAATAAATTCCTCAATGTTTGTTGAAAAACTTCAAGATGTTTATGATATATGAAAAGAAGTTTTGTCTTCAATTATGTGGTCCAGTGATCTTGGATTATTATAATCATCAGGATGCAACAACTCAAATATCTAGTAATCAAGCATGGTTACAGCATTATACAAGTATAGTTTATTTTAAATTTCTATCTAACTCCACGTTAAGATAGAAAAATCAACAAAATAATGGAACAAAAGAAGGAGTTCTTAAATAGAATAAACAGGAACTTGATTTTCTTTTGCCCTCACATGAATCGTAAACCAGGTCTCTTCAAATCTCGTATATATAACACGTTTTTGGATCTAATACATTCAGATGTACTGGAAAAGACGAAAGAGATCAATGATTTAGCAATTAATTCCTTGATAAATAATATTTTCTCCAAATCAAAGCCAACAAAAGCTCAGCTTGAAAAACTCAAGCCTATAGCTCTTAAATTATTCCTGAATTATAAAAAGCTCAATATGAATGCTTTAATTAGCCATCATTGTCCTTTACCTCAAGAATATTCTAACTTGAAGAAACAAGTTCTTGGTGCATGCGCATTTTATTCTAAAAAGGTCAAAGAAGGTGAGAGAGTTTCTTTTATTTTAGTTTACTGTGAGATAGAAGTTGCAGACATTTTTAACACGTTATTTGATAATTACATTGGATACGACAGTGTCTATGTTTTATTAAAAGTTTTAATCAACAAAGTTTTTCCATTAGATCTCCTTGGAGAATGGAACATGCAAATATTGCATTTAAGTATATAAATTATTTTTTTCGCATTAAGACATAGGGGCCAAGAAGTTCGTCCAAATGAAGAGGTTCGAAACTTTTTTACAG
>Ga0182742_1004384_pt1 | contig 12833 bp, 10 predicted proteins | sample eDN5th37CBELigMG_FD_128880 | JGI IMG/M metagenome (GOLD analysis project Ga0182742, IMG submission 128880) | Enriched Miracle-Growth compost microbial communities from Emeryville, California, USA - eDNA 5th pass 37_C BE-Lig MG (version 2)... ... | reverse complement strand
CAGGATGTTATAAGGAACAAGAATGCGACGCAATTATTGGAATTGGTGGCGGGAGTGTTATTGATATTGCAAAGGCTGTCGCTATACTCGCAACTAATGGTGGAAAAATATCAGACTATGAAGGTGTCGATCGAATTGAAGTTCCCCTCCCACCCCTCGTGATGGCTGGAACGACAGCTGGATCAGGCTCGGAAGTGTCGCAATTTTCCGTCATAGTAAATACCGAGAAGAAAAAGAAGATGACAATTGTCTCAAAATCACTCGTCCCAGATATCGCGATTATTGACCCGGAGACACTCTCAACAAAAAGCGCACATCTTACTGCCTCGACAGGATTAGATGTTTTGACCCATGCGATTGAATCCTACGTCAGCATTGCCGCAACACCGATGACCGATGTCCATGCGAAAAATGCGATGAAGTTAGTCGCAGAAAATTTGCGACCATCTGTTGCCTCCAAATTAAATAGTGAAGCGAAGGAACACATGGCGATGGCGAGTTTACAAGCAGGTTTAGCTTTTTCAAATGCAATCTTAGGGGCAGTTCATGCGATGTCTCATTCCATTGGTGGTCGGTATCCAATGCTCCATGGAGATGTAAACGCTGTCCTCCTCCCCTATGTTATGGAATTTAATCTTTTAGCTGCACCGAGGAGGTTCCAGGCAATTGCTGAATTACTTGGAGCAAATATTACTGGTCTCACTCCAACTGAAGCTGGAAAAATGGCGATTGAGTATGTAAAAGAGTTGTCTCTAGATATCGGTGCCCCGCAAAAACTATCCGAAATGGGATTTGAGGAAGAAATGATTAGAGAAATAAGTGAACTTGCCCTAAATGATGCTTGCATGATTACAAATCCCCGTGATATCACGGCTGCAGATGTAGAAACATTACTGAGAAAAGCGTTATAGGGGGACCTTTAGGTGCGAAACAGAGAAGAAATGATAAAGTTCTTAACAGGCGTTCAATCTTCAAAGCGAAATTACTATACCGAGTTAAAAAAGACCGTTAGTGAGCTGGAAAAGAAAAATACACAGCTTGAAATCATAAATGACGTTATGAGAGGCTTCAACGTAGATATGTCGATGGATGATATGCTGAAGAATGTATTTGAAAAACTGCAAACGATTTTTTCGATTGATCAAATCAGTCTTTCAATTGTCGATGGGCGGAGCCTTGTTTTCTCAAACATGTTCCCCGCCCCAAGTGAACACTTTATTGAGTTGGGAGCAATTCCGGATGAAAACTCGTTATACTGGCATGTTGTCCGGTCGGGTAAGCCTCTATTTTACCGTACCTCTCCCCTACAAACTTGGAATGAAGACGAATCGTTGATGCAAATCGGGCTTACGAGCTTGTTTTTATTTCCACTAGTTAACAAAGGGAAGGTTTGCGGCCTACTTGCACTTGGAAGCAAAACGATGGAGGAGCACCATCCCTCTGACCTGAGCTTTTTTCAACAGTTATCCGATCAAGTTGCAGTTTGTATGGAAAATGCCCGACTATACAACGAAGTCCTCGACACCAAAAAGCATTGGGAAGAAACATTTCAAGCGGTATCAGAAGGTATTCTTACTGTAGGATTGCATGGAAATATTCTTCAAGCCAATCAAGCCGCCCATCAATATTTTCCTGACGATAAAAAGCTTACTGGACAGCTTGTCGATGAGCTACTTTTTTCAAAATTAGACAATCCTTTTCGAATTTCCATGCGAACAAAAGCACCATCATCGGCGGTAGTACACATTCATGAAAAGGTATGTGAATGTCATTGTTACCCTGTTTTTGATGATGTCAACCACCTTTATGCCGGGATTATCTATATTAAAGATGTTACTGAAAAAAGGAAAATTGAAGCGCAGTTGATTCAATCTGGAAAACTTGCAGCAATTGGCGAAATGGCAGCAGGTGTTGCCCATGAACTGAACAATCCGCTTACAGCCGTAATGGGAAACGCTCAGCTCTTATTGCGAAAATTAAATCTAAGTGACCCTCAGCAAAAGCTCCTCTCAGACATCTATGAATGTGGGAAACGAAGCAAAATAATCATTCGCAATCTTTTAACCTTTTCGCGTCAGGAAGAATTCCCTTTCGATCAATGCTCGGTGAATGATTCTGTCGAACAGGTTCTAGGATTGGTAGGCAACCAATTAAGAAAGCAAATGATTGAAATTGAAACCGAGCTTGATGAATCCATTCCATTCATTGAAGGCAGCAGTCAACAAATTGGGCAAATTGTCTTAAATTTGCTTTTAAATGCAAAAGATGCTTTAGAGGATAGCAATAAGCGTGAAAAAAAAATTCAGCTACAAACTGGCACCCAAAACGTCAATGGCCGTCAAACAGTATTCCTCTCGGTCACTGACAATGGGACAGGGATGGCAGAAACAGTGATTGGTGACATTTTTCATCCTTTTTATACAACGAAAAATGCAGTTAAGGGAACTGGACTAGGGTTATCTGTCAGCCTCGGCATTGCCGAAGCCCATGGTGGAACACTGAAAGCCGAAAGTACATTAGGAAAAGGCAGTACTTTTCAACTTATTTTGCCGGTACCATCAGATCTTGTCTAGCCCACTAAGCTAGGTAATGGAAGGAGCAAACGATGGCAAATATTCTTATAGTCGATGATGAACAGGAAATTGGCCATTTCCTAAGCTACTTATTGAGTGAAAAAGGACATACGGTAACAATTTGTACGAACGGAAAAGATTATGACCGCATTGTTGTGAGCCAGGAATTTCACCTTGCCTTTTTAGATGTCAGATTACCAGATTGCAATGGCCTCGACATTCTCCAAAATCTAAAAAATATGCACCATATGTGCAAGGTAATTGTTATGACTGGTTATGCAAACGTGAAAACAGCAGTTGATGCGATTAAGTTAGGGGCGAATGATTTTATCGAAAAGCCTTTTGACGATATTGAGGAAATTGAAAAGCTAGTAGATGCGCTTTTACAAAATGAACCTTCTACTGCTCTAAACAATGCGAGAGAAATCGCTTCAAAAATGGATTTTTTTATTGGGACAAACAAGGAAATGAACCAACTTTATACCCTTGCATACAAGTTTGCTCAAAAAAATATCACGGTATTAATAGAAGGAGAAACCGGGACTGGAAAAGAGGTTCTGGCAAACTTTATCCATCAAGCCAGCAGGCGTGCTGGATATCCCTATGTTCCCGTTAATTGTGGGGCGATTACCGAAAGTCTCCTCGAAAGCGAGTTGTTTGGACATACAAAAGGTGCTTTCACTGGAGCGGCCAAAGACAGAAAAGGTTACTTTGAGCTAGCAGGAAAAGGGACTTTGTTTTTAGATGAAATTGGCGAAGCCTCTCTCACTACTCAAGTTAAGTTGTTGCGTGTGCTTGAAACCGGCGAATTTATCAAAGTAGGCGGTGAAACGACCCAGCTCAGTCAAGCTCGAGTGATTGCAGCTTCCCATGTTAATCTCCACGATGCCGTTGTCAATGGCTCCTTCCGTGAAGATCTTCTTTATCGTTTGGATGTGGTAAAGCTGAAGATTCCTCCTTTACGAGAGCAACTAGAGGATATCACGGCCTTTGTTACCTTTTATTTAAACAAGTTGGAGCTTGATGTATCGTTTGACCCAGAAACATTGGCATGCCTTTGCCAGTATGACTGGCCAGGGAATATTCGAGAACTAGTAAATGTTATCCAACGGGCTGTTGCCTTAGCAGAAGGAGAAACAACGAGGATTACGCCAAATTACTTACCTGCAAATAGGTTTGTCTCCTCGACCAAATCCGTTGAGGTTGAGGCTAGAAAACAGATAGTTGAATTTGATGAATACTTAAGAGTTTGGCAAGAGGAAATTTTGCAGATGTGGAAGCAAGATACGGACCCCTTTCTTCCCGATCTTCTTGATAAAATTAAAAGCTTTGAAACGATTGCTGCACAAGCTTTTATCCAAAAAGCACTAAGAAAAACGGTTGGGGATCGAAAAGTAGCCACAAAGAACCTAGGAATCAGTATGCGCAAGCTTCGGTATTATTTGAATGAGAAAAAGAATGTTAGTGAAAGAGATTCGGTGGGAAATGACTAGCTTTCTTCGAAAAAATAAAGCACTGCGATTGAGAAAACCACAGTGCTTTCCTTTTTAGTTCATTTTTAAGACGACGCGACCGTTTATTTTTCCTGCTTCCATGTTTTCAAACACTTCATTGATGGAATCTAAGGAAACTGCTTCGATTTGGGAACGAACCTTTCCGCGTGCAGCAAAGTCAAGTGCCTCTTGCATATCCTTTCTCGTTCCAACAATAGAGCCTTTTACTGTTACGCCGTTAAGAACAGTATCAAAGATTGGAATTGGGAGTTCATCATGCGGCAGGCCAACTACGACTAATGTACCTCCACGTTTGACAGATTGATAGGCTTGTTCAAATGCTTTTTTCGTTACCGCTACACTAACAGCTGCCTGAACTCCACCAACAGCCTCCTTGATTGCCTCAACTGGATCTACACTTCTTCCATTAACTGTTAAATCGGCGCCTAATTCCTTTGCCAAGATCAGTTTTTCATCTTGAATATCAACCGCAATGACATTAAAGCCCATAGCCTTTGCATACTGAAGAGCGATATGTCCTAGTCCGCCGATGCCATAGATCGCAACCCAGTCACCAGGTTTTGCTTCTGAAACCTTTAGTGCCTTATAGGTAGTGACGCCTGCACATAGGATGGGTGCAACTTCAACGGGATCCAATCCCTCTGGAATTCTCGCAACATAGTCTGCAGGTGCTTTACAGTATTCCGCATATCCACCGTCAACAGAATACCCACCATTTTCTTGATCCAAACAAAGAGTTTCTCTCCCACTTAAACAATATTCACATTCCCCACAAGCCGAAAATAACCAAGGAATCCCAACGCGATCGCCGACTTTTAGTGATTTAACCCCTTCGCCGATTTCTTCAACAATGCCTACCCCTTCGTGACCTGGAATTAAAGGGAGCTTTGGCTTAACTGGCCAATCACCGTGGGCCGCATGTAAATCTGTATGGCACACCCCACAGGCTTCAATTTTCACAAGCACTTCGCCAAACTCCAATTTTGGCTTTGCTACCTCTTTTACTTCAAGCTTCTGTTTGAATTCATTGACCACTGCCGCTTTCATGGTTCCAGCTTCTACTTTTTGCTTTCCACCATTTTCAACCTGAGTTTTCATCCCACATACCCCCATTTGATTTATTCATCAAATAGACATGCAATTCTTGTGCCAACTATAAAATTTAGGAAAACGCTTACTTTTTAAAGGGGGGTTCTTCGCATTGAGCCAAATTTTCGGCTATCTCAGCCGATTTAATGGTCAAGATTGCCGCTCGTTTGTTTCCCTTTTATCCATTTCATTAAAAATAGACCAACTTTATTAAAAGTTGGCCGTCAATTAAGCAGCGGGCCTGATTTATTAATGCATTGATTCGGCCTTTTGCTCCTTTTCTTTATCCGTTTTAAACATATTCTGTGAAACAACATTCAGTTTATTTAAAAACCGATTAAATCCAAAGCCAACAAAGAATGCTAGACTGATTTGACCATATGGAGCATTGTCATAGTCGACGAATTCTATTAATAAAATCCCACTTTGGATTAAGGTCACAGCAATTACAGCTGTTCCCGTCGCAAATATCGGGTAAAAGATATACATGATCCAAACACGATAATTGGTTAAATTATCCTTCATGTAATGCGAGCAAAACATATATAAATGACGCAGCGAACCGCCAATCGCTCCTGCAAAAAAATAATATAAAAAGATTTCCAGGTCTGAAATTACTGGAAACCGTTTTTCCAATTCTCCTGTCCATAATGCTCCCACCGCTAGGAAGCTACCAAAAAACAATAGCGATAGATACGTTAGAATGACCACTTTTAACCATTTAGGCAATCGATCACCCCCGTAAAGAATACCCTATCTTATGTAATATTGCGTGAAAATGTTCTTCGCTTAAACCGTGAATAGCGTAACTACCTACGATTCACTATAATCCGGAGGTGCTCTTGTTCATGCTAAAGCAATGTACATGGGCATAAGTTGTCTGAAGGGTAGAACAGAACACCTTTACCAATCGTTTGCCCTTTAGCTTTTATGGTTTTTACCGTTCGTCAGCATTTTAGACCTGTTCGGGCAATTAGAGAGGTTCTATTTTACCGTAACTCAACTTCTCTTACTCATTCGAGTAGCGATACTTGTATATAATAAAAACATAATTGCTGTCCAACAAGAAAGAGCCCAACTCCGCTGAGTAGGGCTCTTTAAAATGAAATTATGCTAGCAATGCTTCCATGTCTTCTTCAACAGTAGATATGGTGCTAATACCAAAGTTTTCAACGAGTACCTTAGCGACATTTGGTGATAAGAACGCAGGAAGGGTTGGTCCTAATTTAATATCCTTTACCCCTAGATACAATAAGGCTAATAACACGATAACCGCTTTTTGCTCATACCAGGCAAGATTATATTCAATCGGCAGTTCATTGATATCATTAAGTTCAAAGATTTCCTTCAGCTTCATCGCCACAACCGCAAGTGAGTATGAATCGTTACATTGTCCAGCGTCAAGGACACGTGGAATGCCACCGATATCCCCTAATGGCAATTTATTGTAACGATATTTCGCACAACCAGCTGTTAAAATAACCGTGTCTTGTGGAAGGGTCTGCGCAAAGTTTGTATAGTAATCACGAGACTTCATGCGCCCGTCACAACCTGCCATCACAAAGAATTTCTTGATAGCGCCAGATTTAACCGCGTCCACGACCTTGTCCGCTAATTGAGTGACTTGATTATGAGCAAAACCACCAATGATCGTTCCTTCTTCAATTTGAGTTGGTGCTGGTAATGATTTCGCATGTTCGACGATTTCCGAGAAATCCTTCTTGCCACCGTCTTTGCGATCTGGTATATGTTTGAAGCCTGGGTACGCAGTCGCACCGGTTGTGTAAATGCGATCTTTATAGCTTGCTTTTGGTGGTACGATGCAGTTTGTTGTGAATAGCACTGGACCGTTGAAGCTTTCAAATTCCTCTTTTTGCTTCCACCATGCATTTCCATAGTTCCCCACAAAATGTTCATATTTCTTGAATGCAGGATAATAATTAGCAGGGAGCATTTCAGAGTGAGTATAGATATCGACTCCTGTTCCAGCCGTTTGCTCAAGCAACTCCTCAAAATCCTTTAAATCATGACCACTTACAAGAATCGCAGGGTTATTACGTACACCAATATTAACCTCTGTCATTTCCGGATGGCCGTATGAAGTTGTATTTGCTTGATCTAGTAACGCCATAACGTCAACACCGAATTTCCCTGTTTCCATTGTTAGGTTGACAAGATCGTCCGCTGTTAAGCTGTCATCCTCGGTTGCAATTAGCGCCTTTTCAATAAAATCAGATATCTCGTCCTTTTTATATCCGAGATTCAATGCATGCTCTGCATAAGCTGCCATTCCTTTTAAACCGAATAAAACTAGTGAACGTAAGCTTCGCACATCTTCATTTTCCGTTCCTAAAATACCAACTTGTGTTTCCTCTGATTTCGCTTTATAGCTTGCTCGTTCTCCGGTCCAAGTCACATAGTCGGGATATGGAAGTTCCTGATATGTACCATTTTCAATCAACATTGCTTTAATCGTTTCACGTTCATTAAGCGCGTTTTCAATTCGCTTAGAAATGGAATCGACATCAAAGTTTGCATTCGTAATCGTTGAAAACAAGCCGTCCATGATCAAACGATCCGTTTTTGCGATGTTCAAGTCAGCTTGACGTGCCTGCTGGTTAAGTTCAGCCACACCCTTTAATGTATAAATTAACAAATCCTGAAGATTAGCGACCTCGCTCGTTTTCCCACAAACTCCGGCCATCACATTACATCCAATTCCTTTTAGCGCTTCTTGACATTGATGACAAAACATACTCATAAAAAGAAGAACCTCCTCTTAAACTATTGATTATCTAGTTATGAGTTTAAAGAAGCTGACCCATTATAGATGTGATTTGCATCACTTATTTGCTCATGTCATAAAATGGTCAAATTTAGTTTCTGGTCTAAAATTTTCTGAATTGTTTTGAAATAATAGACAGATGAAGTCAGAAATTATAGGATAGTAGGAGGGGGAAATGAAATGAGGAATCTTGATGACTGATATTCAACCAGGGACAACCGCCTATAAGAAAGCTAAACTCGCGTTATTTATCGCCGGCTTAGTCCCATTCATTTTGATTTATACGGTCCAACCAACACTACCACTATTTGCAGAAGAGTTTCATGTATCTGCCCCAATTGCCAGTTTAACATTGTCATTAACGACTGGATTTCTCGCTGTTACCATGCTCATCGCAGGCACTATTTCAGAAAAGGTCGGCATGAAAAGGTTGATGGTCGCCTCAATGATCATCACCTCATTTTTCGCGATTCTTTCATCTTTTAGTCAAAACTTTGCTACTCTGCTTGTCTTTCGAACTTGTTTAGGAATTGTCGTCGCTGGGGTTCCTTCAATTGCTATGGCGTATATCGGTAAAACCTTTCAACCGCTGCAAACCGCGATGATCATGGGCTTTTATATCGCTGGTTCTAGTATTGGCGGGATGTCTGGTAGACTGTTAACCGGTTTATTGACAGATTTATTCACTTGGAGAGTTGCCTTTGCGATGATTGGTGGTGTGACACTAATTTTGAGTGTATTATTTTGGTACACCCTTCCTTCGTCGTCGGTAAAAGAAAAACAACAGCGCCTGAATTGGGCTGTCATTTGGAAATCGTATCAAATGCATCTCTTCAATCAACGAATAAATTACTTATTTTTACTTGGCTTTTTATTAATGGGCAGCTTTGTCTCGATGTACAATTACATAGGATTTTTATTGGTTAACCCCCCCTATAATCTAAGTCAAACACTTATCGGCTTTATTTTTATTGTTTATTTATGTGGGACGTTCAGCTCAGTTTATATGGGGAAGAAAGCCACTCAATATGGGAAGCGATTCATTTTGAAGCTATCTTTTACATTAGCCATTATTGGTGTGCTCATCACACTCATTCCTGTCTTGGTTTTTAAAATTACCGGGCTTGCCATTTTTACTTTTGGATTTTTTGCAGCCCATTCAATTGTTAGTGCGCTTGTCACCGAATATGCAATTGATTACAAGCCACAAGCTTCGTCATTGTACTTATTGTTCTATTATCTAGGATCCTCTGTCCTCGGTTCAATTGGCGGCTACTTTTGGGAGCACCTCCACTGGCCTGGGGTGATTGGGTTTAACTTCTGTTTGCTTGTTAGTGGTTTCATCTTGCTTAACGTCTTAGGCAAACAAAGCTTGAAAACTGGATATCAGCAGAAGAAATATGCGGAGTCATCAAAGTGACCTAACAGCAGAAAAAAATGCTTGGCGCGAACCAAGCATTTTTACAAATTATCCTCTTTGTCCTGATCTCTTAAAACCAGTGAGATATTATTGTTATTGATAAGTGGATCCACTTCGACAGAGTCCCTATCTGTTTCTCCATCCAGTATTTGATTAATCTTTATATTGGCCGCTTCTGCTTCTGATTTCTTGTCTTTCATGTTGGCCCTCCTCCTAGAACACGTTAGTTTAATCGTTTAAATCATATCTTCTACCTTTTACAAGATAAAGCAGGTGTTCGGATATGTTTGTTGAGTGATCTGCGACTCTTTCAACATGTCTACAAATGAAGGACAATTGAGTGATTTGGGCGGTGTATTCAGGTTTTTGAGTCATTAACTCTAATAACTCTTGAATCAACCGACCATATGCTTCATCGATTTCGTCATCAAGCTTCGCTACTTTTTTCGCAAATTCAACATCCTCATCATTGTATGCTTTCAGAGAATCAGCCACCATCTTATTCGCCTTCTCGGCGATTCTAGGGATTTCTTCAATCGGTTTAATTAGAGGTTTCGTTCCGATTCGGATGACGGATTTAGCAATATTTACTGCAAGGTCCCCTACTCGTTCAAGGTCTGAGGAAATTTTGATCGCAACGATGACCCTTCTTAAGTCAATCGCTACTGGGGCCTGCTGGGCAATTAATAATATCGCTTTATCATTAATTTCTTCCTCTAGGAAATTAATTTGTCCATCATTTTCAATTATTTTTAATGCTTTATCTAAATCCTGAGTTTTCAAGGCTTCAATTGACTGACCAACAGCATTTAATGCTTGGTCCCCTAATTCTAGGATCATTTCTTTTAGCTTGTTCAATTCTGCTTGGAAATTTGCTCGTATTGACATGATAAATGGCCTCCCTTCTTAACCAAATCGACCTGTGATATAGTCCTCTGTTTCCTTTTTATCAGGATTCGAAAACATTTTGCTTGTATCGGTAAATTCAATGACCTCTCCACTTAGAAAAAAGGCGGTTTTGTCGGAAATTCTCGCAGCCTGTTGCATATTGTGGGTTACGATGATAATACTGTAATTCTTCTTCAATTCTTGAACTAGCTCCTCGACTTTGAGTGTCGAAATTGGATCAAGCGCTGATGTTGGTTCGTCCATTAAAATCACGTCGGGTTCAATTGCTAAGCATCTTGCAATACATAAACGCTGTTGTTGACCACCCGACATCCCGTAAGCGTTCTCCTTCAAGCGATCCTTGACCTCATTCCAAATCGCCGCACCACGCAAGCTTTTTTCCACTATTTCATCTAGAATTTTTTTATCGCGAATACCATGGACTCTTGGACCATAGGCAATATTATCATAAATTGATTTTGGAAACGGATTTGGCTTCTGAAACACCATCCCTACATTCGTTCTAAGTGCTTCGACCTTAAATGATTTATCAAAAATATTCTTCTCGCGGTACAAGATTTCACCTGACGTCCGGACAATTGGAATTAATTCAACCATTCGATTAAGGGTTTTAAGATAGGTCGATTTCCCGCAACCTGAAGGACCAATAATCGCCGTTACTTCATTTTCAGCGATTTTCAGATTGATATCTTTCAATGCATGCCCTTCACCGTACCATAAGTTTAAATTTTTCGTATCATAGACAATTTTCTTTTCAACTTCAGTTGTTTCTGTATTACGATTTGTTCCTTGAACAAACTTCTGCTTATTTTCAGTTAAAACGGCCATAAATGTTTTTTCCTCCAGTAGTTAATACCTTTTTTGAAATTTATTTCGGATGATTACCGCAATAGAATTCATAATCAAGAGAACCAATAGGAGAACGACAATAGTCGCTGCTGCTAAATTGGCATATTCCGCTACTAAAGCTGAATCGAGTGTCCAATAATAGATTTGCATTGGTAGGACAGTGAATTTATCAAAAATCGAATCAGGAAACGGGATTAATAAGGCTGGGATACCAATAACAACAAGTGGTGCGGTTTCGCCGATCGCCCGTGACAGAGCTAAGATTAACCCTGTTAAAATCCCCGGTATTGCCGCTGGGAGAACGACTTTTTTAATTGTCTGCCATTTCGTAGCACCCATGCCATAAGAGGCTTCACGTAAAAATTGCGGTACTCCTCTTAGTGCTTCTTGACTTGCCACGACAACAATGGGAAGAACGAGAAGGGCCATCGTAAAACCGCCGGCAAGAACAATATTTCCTAAACCCATCCCCCTTACAAAAACAGTCAATCCAAGAATTCCAAAAACAATCGATGGCACACCGGCTAAATTCGAAATATTGGTTTGGATAAAATCTTGAAATCGACCCTTTTTCGCATATTCTTCTAAGTAAATCGCTGTGCCAATTCCAAGAAACATTGTGACTGGTGTGACAACAACCATTAACCAAAGTGTTCCTAAGATCGCTCCCATAATCCCCGCACGATCCGCAACGGTAGATAATCTACTTGTAAGAAAGTTGATATTAATCCAGCCCAGGCCATCGGTTAAAACTCGATAAAACAACACAACCAATACTACTAGTCCTATTAATGTTGAGAGGAGAAAGATAACTTTCATGATTTGATTCGTTCGTAATCGTCCACTCATATTTTTCTCGACTTGAGCTGAATCAACATACTTCATTATTAATATCCCTCCCTATATCGCTTCGAAATTGCTCGAGCAATTAAGTTCATAATTAATGTGAAAACAAATAATGTCATTGCTACAGCATAGAGACTATAGTAAAGGGTAGAACCAGCAGGTGCTTCTCCCCCAGTTACCTCAACAATATAAGCAGTCATCGTTTGCATGGATTGGGTGACATCAAAGGTAAAGTTTTTTGAGCTACCGCTGGCAATCGTGACAATCATTGTTTCACCAATCGCTCTAGAGATGCCCAATACAAACGATGCCACGATTCCAGACATCGCTGCAGGGATAACAATCTTCCATGTGGTTTCAAGCTTTGTCGCCCCGAGCGCTAATGCTCCTTCACGCATCGCTTTTGGAACAGAGCTCATTGCATCCTCCGACAAGGAAGCAATCATTGGAATAATCATAACGCCCATAACAATTCCTGGGCTTAGGATATTGGTAGGCTCTAAACCAGGAATAAACGTTCGCAATAATGGCGTCACGAAAGTAAATGCAAAGAAGCCATATACAATTGTTGGAATTCCCGCTAAGATCTCCAACAGTGGTTTCAAGGTTCTTCTTACTCCCTCTGAGGCATATTCACTTAAAAAGATGGCAGACATGAGTCCAATTGGGATGGCAACCAACATTGCAATCGCAGATGAGATAATCGTTCCCGTTAGTAGAGGTAAAATTCCAAATTGGGCATCTTCTCCCAGTGGCTTCAATACCGTTCCTGTAAAAAACTCGACAAAAGAGATCTCGCTAAAAAAATGAATGGTTTCGGTTAATAAGGTAATGAGGATTCCTATCGT
>Ga0182742_1004382_pt1 | contig 12835 bp, 10 predicted proteins | sample eDN5th37CBELigMG_FD_128880 | JGI IMG/M metagenome (GOLD analysis project Ga0182742, IMG submission 128880) | Enriched Miracle-Growth compost microbial communities from Emeryville, California, USA - eDNA 5th pass 37_C BE-Lig MG (version 2)... ... | reverse complement strand
TCAGACCGGAGACGAGTGCGGCGCCGGCCAGCGCCCAGCCGGCGGTGAAGGCGCCGCCGAGCACGATCACCGCGGACGCGCCGACGGCGGCGCCGGAGGACACGCCGATCACGCCGGGTTCGGCGAGCGGATTGGCGAAGATGCCCTGCAGCAGCGCCCCGGAACAGCCGAGGGCGGCACCGACGAGCATCGCGAGCACCACGCGCGGGAAGCGCACCTCCCACAGGGTCACCTCCCCGGCGGGGTGCGCGGGCACCGGGCCGAGGTCCAGCCCCATGCGGTGCAGCAGACTGCCGACCACCTCGGCGGGGCTCGTGGGCACCTGGCCGAGGCACGCCGACGCGACGGCCAGGGCGAGCAGGGCGCCGACGAGACCGACGAGGACGACGGTGGTGCGTCCCCGTCCGGCCTTCCGCAGTGCCCGTTCGGGCAGGCCGGTGGATTCGGTGACTTCTTCGCTCACGGACATCCGGCGATCACGACCGGTCCGACGGGTAGAACGCCTCCACCAGAGCGGCCAGGACCTTGCCGGTCTGCGGGCCGAAGCTGAGCAGGGTCGAATCGTCCATGTCCACGATGGTGCCCGTCTTCCCGGCCGGGGTCTGCGCGACGCCCGGGAGCTGTGCGAGTCCGTCCGGTCCGCCCGCCGAGTCGAGGCTGTGCGTCATCACCAGGATGATGTCGGGTGCCGAGGCGATCATCGCCTCGCTGGTGATCGGCACGAACTGCGAGTCGAGGCCGGCGAGGATGCCGGCGTCGCGACCACCGGCGGCCGCGACGAGCGCGTCGGCCCCCGAACCGGGACCGCCGAGCATCTTGATCGCCGCACCGCGCAGGTAGAGGAACGCGACGGTGGGTTCGGGATGGTCGGCGGGGATCGAGTCCTTCGCCGCGGCGATCTCGTCGAGCGTCCGCTGCGCGAGCGCGGCGCCGGCCTCGGGCACACCGAGCGCGGCCGCGACCGCCTCGATGTCGTCGGCGACGGTGTCGAGGGAGCGTTCCGGGTCGACGAACACCACCGGCACGCCGGTCGCGCGGATCTGTTCCTGCACCGCGAGCGGACCGATGGAGGTGTCGGTGAGCACGACGGTCGGGTTCAACGCGAGGATCGCCTCGGCGTTGAGACCGTGCCCGCCGGGGGTGACGTTGGGGACGTCCTGGATCGCGGGGAAGGACGCGGTGGAGCGGCCGACGAGCTTGTCGCCGAGTCCGAGGGCGTACACGGTCTGCGCCAGGGTGCCGGAGCGGTCGGCCACCACGATCCGGGAGATGTCGGTGATCGTGGTCTCGACGCCGTCCACGCCGCGCACCGTGGCCGGCAGCGCGGGTGCCGGGTCGGTGGTGATCGGCTCGGGTTCGGCATCGACGACGGCGGTGCGCGGACCGGTCGCGACGTCGGTGACGGTCGTGCCGTCGGTGGTGGGGGCGCTGCATGCGGCGACGAGGAGGACACCCAGCACTGCGATCAGCGCGACCGGGAGGCGGAGGAGGGAACGGAACATCGGTCAGGCACGCACCCGATACCGGTCGATATCGCGCGCGAGGTCGGCGAACAGGGCACCGTTGAGCCCGTACACGAGGTTCGCCTCGTCGATGACGGTCTGTTGCTGGTCGCCGTCGAGCGGTGCGGCGTCGAGCTTCGCGCGGTAGGCGTCCTTGAACGGCTTGGTCTTCGGGATCCCGTCGAAGATGTAGAAGCGCAACCCGTCGCGCTCGTAGCCGTAGGCGCGTTCGAGCATGCGGCGGATGATCTGGCCGCCGGACAGGTCGCCGAGATAGCGCAGATAGTGATGTGCGAGGAAGGCTTCCGGGGACACCGCCGCGACCTGCTCGAGCCGGTCGACGTAGGCGACGGTCGCGGGCAGCGCCGCGATGCGGTCGCGCCAGTCGGAGCCGACGAGGAAGTCGAGGTCGGCTTCGAGCGCGGCGGTGCGGAGCAACTCGTCGCTGAGGAAGGGACCGGCGATCGGATCGTCGGTGTAGCCACGACCGATCCGCTCGAGGCTGTCGTAGACGAACCAGGTCTGCGCGATGAGCGCGGCGTGAGCTTCGGTCGACAACTTGCCCCCGAGCAGTTCCGAGACGAACACCGAGTTCTCGGTGTCGCTGTGGGCCTGCTGGGTCTCGAGCCGGATGCGCTCGGCGAATCCGACGACTTCGGTCGCGGCCATCGACCGACCTCCCTCACATTGCCTGTACCGAACGTACTCGGGAGGCTAGCCTAACCTTCGTGAAAAGGGCAGGGGGCAGTCGGTGTGGTCGGGATCACGCGCTCACGTCGTCGAGCGCCGCGGCGATCGCCGGCGGCAATGCCAATTCCTCCGCGACGAGCACTCCGGTGAGCTGCGCCAGATCCCGGGCACCCACGAGCGTCGAGGCGACGTGCGGACGGTCGCGCACCCACGCCAGTGCCACGGCAAGCGGCGAGGTGCCCAGACCGTCGGCGGCCGTGGCGACCGCATCGACCACGCGCACCGCGGATTCGGTGAGATAGCGGCGCACCTCCTCGGTGTGCACGTCGTCGGCGCCCCGCGAATCCGCCGGCACCCCCGACCGGTACTTACCGGTGAGGACACCGCCGGCGAGAGGAACCGCCGCGAACACACCCACTCCGTGGTGGGCGGCTGCGGGGATCAACTCCTCCTCGACCCCGCGGGCGAGCAGGGAGTACTCGACCTGCGTGCTGATCAGCGGCGCGGGGCGCCGGGCCGCCGCGGCGGCGGTGGCGAGCTGCCAGCCGAGATAGCCGCGCACCCCGACGTATCGCACGCGCCCGCTGGTGACGGCGAACTCGAGAGCGTCCATCACCTCGTCGACGGGGGTGTGCGGATCCCACGTCGCCACCTGCCACACGTCGAGGTGATCGGTGCCGAGTTCACGCAGCGTCGCGTCGAGTTGGTTGAGCAGACCCGAGCGGGAGCAGTCCACCCGGCCGGAACCGAGTGTGGTGGTGTCGATGCCGGAACTGCCCGACAGCACCAGTTGGTCGCGGGGCACCACGTCGTCGAGCAGTTCGGCGAGGATCCGTTGCGCGACCCCGTCCCCGTAAGCGGGGGAGGTGTCGACGAGCGTGCCGCCCACATCCACGAAGGCCGACAACTGCGCTGCGGCCTCGTCGCCGTCCGTTCCGCGACCCCACGTCAAGGTGCCCAGGCCGAGCCGTGAAACCCGCAGGCCGCTCGCACCGACTGTCCTGTATTCCATAACCGTCCGCGTTTCCTCCCGACACGACGGGACGTCGCCGCGCTCGGCCACGACCCCGGTACTGCACCCTAATGCGCGACAGGCGCGCGACAGCGTCCGGCGCGCCGACCGGACGGCTTCCACGTACCCTTCGGCGAGTGAGAACTGCTCCCTGCATCCGCGACCGTCGACCCGTCCCCACCGCAGGCTCCGTGCCGGGAGTCGCCGCATGATCGGCGAATCGATGACCTGGCTGCAGACGATCGTGCTCGGCATCGTGCAGGGGCTCACCGAATTCCTGCCGATCTCGTCGTCCGGCCACCTGCGGATCGTCTCGGAGATCTTCTTCGGAGAGGACGCGGGCGCGTCGTTCACCGCGGTCACCCAGCTGGGCACCGAGGCCGCCGTGCTGGTGTTCTTCGCCGGCGACATCTGGCGGATCCTGCGGGCCTGGTTCCGCGGCCTGTTCCACAAGGAGCACCGCGCCGATCACGATTACAAGATGGGCTGGTACGTCATTCTCGGCACCATCCCGATCGGCATCCTCGGCGTGCTGTTCAAGGACGACATCCGCACCGTCGCCCGCAACCTGTGGCTCGTCGCCACCATGCTCATCCTGTTCTCGATCGTCATCGCGGCCGCCGAGTACTTCGGCAAACAGCGGCGCGACGTGAGTCAGCTCACCCTCAAGGACGGCCTGATCATGGGTTCGGCGCAGGCGCTGGCCCTGATCCCCGGCGTGTCCCGCTCCGGCGGCACCATCTCGGCCGGTCTGTTCCTCGGACTCACCCGCGAGGCCGCCGCCCGGTACTCGTTCCTGCTCGCCATTCCCGCCGTCGTCGCCTCCGGTCTGTTCAGCCTGCCCGACGCCTTCGAACCGGCCGGTGAAGGGCTGAACGCGTCCGGGGCGCAGCTGCTCGTCGCGACCGTGATCGCCTTCGCGGTCGGCTACGCCGCGATCGCCTGGCTGCTGCGCTTCGTCGTCAACCACTCGATGTACTGGTTCGTCGGCTACCGCGTGATCCTCGGCGTGATCGTGCTCGGACTGCTCGCAACCGGCGTGGTCTCCGCCACCTGACCGGCTGCCGGCAGGCGGTACCTCTAGGCTGGGCGCATGACGGTCATCCTGCTGCGGCACGGGCGGTCGACGGCGAACACCTCGCACGTGTTGGCCGGTCGTTCCCCCGGTGTCGAACTCGACGAGGTAGGCCACGTCCAGGCGAAGAATCTCGTCACCCGGTTCGCCGGGCTCGAGATCACCGAGATCGTGCGGTCGCCGCTGCTGCGGTGCCGGCAGACGGTGCAGCCGCTGGCGACCGATCGCGGACTCGAACCGGTCGTCGACGAGCGGCTCGCCGAGGTCGACTACGGGCAGTGGACCGGCCGTGAACTGAAGGAACTGGTCAAGGAACCGCTGTGGGCGGTCGTGCAGCAACACGCCTCCGCAGCGGTCTTCCCGGACGGTGAAGGGCTCGCACAGGTGCAGTCCCGCGCGGTCGCCGCGATCCGCGAACACGACCGGCGCCTGCGCGACGCGCACGGCAAGGACGTCGTGTGGATCGCGTGCAGTCACGGCGATGTGATCAAGTCGATCCTCGCCGACGCGTTCGCGACGCACCTCGACAGCTTCCAACGGATCGTCGCCGAACCGGCGTCGATCAGCATCGTCCGCTACACCGACACGCGGCCGTTCGTGCTGCGCGTGAACGACACCGGTTCGGACCTGTCCGGGCTTGCTGGGCCGTCCGAACCCAAGTCCGTGCCCGGCGGCGAAGTGCCCGGCGCGGTCGAGGAACCCGGCGACCCACCGCAGGGGCACCGACAGGAGACGGCACGCGGATAATGACAGTGTCCGTCATGGCAGAGTGTGGGGACTCGAGGAGGTGTGATGGCCCGCGCGATACACGTGTTTCGAACACCTGATCGGTTCATCGCCGGCACTGTCGGTGAACCGGGCGACCGGGTGTTCTACCTGCAGGCCGTGCACGAGTCCCGTGTAGTGAGCGTGCTTCTGGAGAAGCAGCAGGTGCAGATCCTGGCCGACCGGATGGGGCTGTTGCTCGAAGAGGTACAGCGCCGCTTCGGCACCGTGATCCCAGACGACCCCCAGGTCGACGTCAGCCCGTTGGTGACACCGATCGAGGCCGAGTTCCGGGTCGGCACCATGGGTCTGGGCTGGGACGCCGACGCCGGATCGGTGGTGGTGGAGCTGCTCGCGGTCACCGACACCGAACTCGACGAATCGGTGGTACTCGACGACACCGAGGAAGGCCCCGACGCGGTGCGGGTGTTCCTCACCCCGGTGCAGGCCCGCGAATTCGCGGCCCGCTCCGAACTCGTCGTCTCGGCCGGGCGCGCGCCCTGCCCGCTGTGCGGCGAACCGATCGGCGCCGACGGACACATCTGCGTCCGCACCAACGGTTACCTGCGTACGCCCGGATTCGATCCGGCCGCGTGGTTCGGCGAGGAAGAAAGCTGACCGCGTGACGGCGCCGGACGTGCGGAGCGTGCTGACCGACGGCGATCTCGACGTCGTCGGGCAGATCGCGCACGCGAGCAACGCGACCCTCGTGTGCGACGCGCAGCTCGACGACACCGAGGTGCGGTGCGTCTACAAACCCGTCCGCGGGGAGCGGCCGCTGTGGGACTTCCCTGACGGCACCCTCGCCGGACGCGAGGTCGCCTCGTACCTGATCTCCGAGGCACTCGGCTGGGACGTCATCCCGCTCACCGTGCTGCGCGACGGCCCGTACGGCCCCGGCATGGTGCAGCGCTGGATCGACACCGTCGACACCGCGCAGGGCGGAACGGAACGGCTCGACCTGGTGGACCTGTGCCCGGCCGGCGCGGTCGCGCACGGGTGGCTGCCGATCCTGCGTGCCCGCGATCTGGACGGCGCCGAGGTGGTGCTCGTGCACGCCGACGATCCGCGCCTGCAGCGCATGGCGGTGCTCGACGTCGTCCTCAACAACGCCGACCGCAAGGGCGGGCACGTCCTCGAAGGTCTCGACGGGCACGTCTACGGCGTCGATCACGGCATCTGCCTGCACCAGGACGACAAGTTGCGCACCGTGCTGTGGGGGTGGAGCGGCGACCCGGTCGAGCCGATCCTCCTCGCCGACCTCGACAAGCTGCTGCGCCGGTTCGACGGCGGCTTCGCCGAGGAGCTGTGCGAGCACATCACCGCCACCGAGGTGCGTGCCCTGCAGCAAAGGATCATCCGCTTGCTCGAGCATCCCGTGATGCCGCATCCGCGCGGCGACCGGCGCATTCCCTGGCCCGCCTTCTGACGTCCCAGCCGTTCGCCTGCCGCACGCCCGGGTGCCCGCGCGGAGCACTCCCGCGACTCCATTAGGCTCGTAGTCATGCAATCTTGGTCCGACGTCGCGATCCCGTCCGTCCCCGGTCAGGGGCCTCCGTTGCGGTTGTTCGACACCGCGGACCGAGCGGTGCGTCCGGTCACCCCGGGCGACACCGCGACGATGTACGTGTGCGGCATCACCCCCTACGACGCCACGCACCTCGGCCACGCCGCCACCTACCTGACCTTCGATCTGGTCAACCGCATCTGGCGCGACGCCGGCCACGACGTCCACTACGTGCAGAACGTCACCGACGTCGACGACCCGCTGTTCGAACGCGCCGAGCGCGACGGTGAGGACTGGGTCGTCCTCGGTATGCGCGAGACGGCCCTGTTCCGCGAGGACATGGAGGCGCTGCGCGTGCTGCCGCCGCGCGACTACATCGGTGCCGTCGAATCGGTGAACGAGGTCGTCGAACTCGTCGAGAAGCTCGTCGCCTCCGGTGCCGCCTACATCGTCGACGACGCCGAGTACCCGGATGTCTACTTCCGGACCGACGCCACCGAGCAGTTCGGTTACGAGTCCGGCTACGACCACGACACGATGATGCGGTTCTTCGCCGAGCGCGGCGGCGACCCGGAGCGCCCCGGCAAGCGCGACCCGCTCGACGCCCTGCTGTGGCGCGCGGAGCGTCCCGGCGAACCGGCCTGGCCGTCGCCGTTCGGTGCCGGACGCCCCGGCTGGCACATCGAGTGCGCGGCCATCGCCCTCAACCGCATCGGCTCCGGCTTCGACGTGCAGGGCGGCGGCAGCGACCTGATCTTCCCGCACCACGAGTATTCCGCCGCGCACGCCGAAGCCGTCACCGGCGACCGGCGTTTCGCCCGGCACTACGTGCACACCGGCATGATCGGCCTCGACGGCGAGAAGATGTCGAAGTCGCGCGGCAACCTGGTGTTCGTCTCCAAGATGCGCGGTGAGGGCATCGACTCCGCTGCCATCCGTCTGGGTCTGCTGTCCGGTCACTACCGCGTCGACCGGCCGTGGACGAACGAGGTGCTCGAGGCTGCGCAGGCGCGACTCGCGCTGTGGCGTCAGGCGGCCGCGCTGCCGTCGGCAGCCTCCGCCGAGGACACGATCGCGCGCCTGCGCCAGCACCTCGCCGACGACCTCGACACCCCGAAGGCCCTCGACGCCCTCGACGGGTGGGCGACCTTCGCCGTCGAGCGTGGCGGCGACGACGCTGCCGCACCGGGCCTGTTCGCCGACGCCGTCGACGCGCTGCTCGGTGTGAACCTGCGCTGACGCGTCGGTGCGTGGTGTTGGTAGCAGGCATTACCAGGACCACGCACCGTAGCTACGCCAGCAGGGCGCGGATGTCGTCGGCGGTCAATGCCGACGAGAACATTTCTCCGTCGTCGACGACCGACGAGAACAGCTCCGCCTTGCGTAATTGCAGCGCCCGCACCTTCGCTTCGATGGTGTCGCGGGCGATCAGCCGGTACACCATGACGTTGCGGGTCTGCCCGATGCGGTGGGTACGGTCGACGGCCTGCGCCTCCGTCGCGGGATTCCACCATGGGTCGAGCAGGAAACAGTAGTCCGCTTCCACCAGATTCAGGCCGAATCCGCCGGCCTTGAGGCTGATGAGAAACACCGGTGCCGCTCCGGACTTGAATTCCTCGAGTACTTTTCCGCGTTTGCGGGTCTTGCCGTCCAGATACAGGTAGTCGATTCCGGCGGCGTCGAGCCGTGCCCGGACGCGGTCGAGGAACCCGGTGAACTGGCTGAACACCAATGCTCGGTGCCCGCCGACGATCACGTCGTCGAGCTGTTCGAGCAGCGCATCGATCTTTGCGGAGCCGACCTTGTTATGCGCGTCGTCGACGAGGGCCGGATCGAGGCTCATCTGCCGCAGCAGGGTCAGCGACCGCAGGATCGTGAAGCGGTTGTTGTCGAGGTCGTCGACGAGCCCGAGAATTTTCTGCCTCTCGCGCTGCAACTGCCGGTCGTAGACGGCACGGTGTTTCGGTGTGAGTTCCACCTCGAGTACCTGCTCCTGTTTCTCCGGCAGGTCGGTGGCGACCTGTTCCTTGGTGCGACGCAACATCAGCGGTTTGATGCGCTGCCGCAGCTGCACCAGCAGTTCGGGGTGGCTGCCGCTTTCGATGGGTTTGCGGTAGTAGTCCTGGAACTTCGTCGGATGGGGGAACAGGCCGGGTGCGGTGATCGATAGCAGCGACCACAACTCCATCAGGTTGTTTTCCATCGGAGTTCCGGTGATCGCGACCTTCAGCGGTGCCTCGATCTGCCGCACGCACTGATATGCCTTCGCCCGGTGGTTCTTGACGAACTGTGCCTCGTCGAGCAGCAGCATCGACCAAGCCCGTTCGAGATACTCGTCGATATCCAGGCGCAGCAGCGTGTACGACGTGACGACGACGTCGATCCCGTCGAGCAGATCACCCAGCGACACACCGCGTTTGGCGGATGTCTCGGTGATCGCCACGACGTTCAGGTCCGGTGCGAATCGCCGGGCTTCGGTGGCCCAGTTCGGAACCACCGATGTCGGCGCGACGATGAGTACCGGAGCATCCGCGGGTCGCTTCGCGCGAGCGTGGCAGATCAGTGCAAGCGACTGCAGGGTCTTGCCGAGGCCCATGTCGTCGGCGAGGATTCCGCCGAGTCCGTGCGTCCACAGGAACGTCAACCACCGGAATCCGTCGAGCTGGTACGGCCGCAGCGTCGCCTGTACCGCCTTCGGCACCCGGGTCTTCGCTGTCGCCTTCATGTCGAGAAGGCCTTGTACCTGTTTCTTCCAGGCTGCGGCCTGCTTGTCGACGACACCGAGCGCCGCCAGTTCCTCCCAGATCCCGGCTTGGAATCGGCTCAGCTGCAATCGATCCGGATCGTTGTTTTCGTGCAGTGCGCGGGCTTCGTCGACGAGTCGGCGCAGTTGTTGCAGTTCGGGTTTGTCCAGGGGCAGGTAGGCCCCGTCGGGCAGCATCAGAGTTGCCGCGCCCTCGCTGAGTGCGGTGAACACCTCCCGGAAAGGGAGGGTGGCCCCGTCGAGTTCGATGGTGATGTTCAGGTCGAACCAGTCGGAGTCGGCGGTGGCCTCGGTGGACAGTCCGATGCGCAGGCTGTCGCCGACGTCGCGGTAGTCGGCGGGGGTGCCGTCGATGCGCACCTGCACGTCGTCACGGCCGGTCAGCAGGGGCAGCAGTTCGGACACCAGTCGTGCGGTGTCGAGGTCGGTGATGGCGACGCGGGGGAACAGCCGCCGGTCGACGGAGTTGTCCAGGCCGAACGGGGCGACCACCGGCCGGATCTCGGTGAGCAGCGCGTCCTCGGCGTCGCGGTCGCGGACGGTGTCGCCGAGACGTTCGTACAACTCGACCGTGTACTCGCCGTCGCCGACGGTGTAGCCGAACTGCCAGTGCAGATCGGCGCGATGTTCGGGACGGAAGGCGACGTGTAGGAGCAGCGTCGGCCCGCTGACGGTCGGTGCTGTGAACGATCCGTCGGTGGAGGTGACGGTCGCTGCTCGGTGCAGGCGCGGGTAGTAGGTGGTCGCGAACCGCGGCACCTGATCTGCCGGCACGGTGAGCGCACCGCTGCTCTGCAGTAGTTGTTGCATGCCGGCGGCAACGGGGTTGCGGAGCTGCGCGAGACGGAACGGTAGATCTGCCGGCGCGCTGCCGTCGTGATCCCCGGACGGGAGGTAGACGACGCCGTGGGCGGGGGCGCCGATAAACGCGACCGCGGTCCCGGTCGAATCGTCGCCGATGTGCAGGGCTGGGGTGACGGTCAGGCCGTCACCCGAATCGGCGACGTCGACATGCACATCTGCGGTGCCCGGCGGCGGCACCGCACCGTGCTTCTTCTTCGCGTAGCGCAGCTCGATCCCGAGACGGTGGGCATCGTCGAGCAGCGACCACAGTCGCGGCGACACTGCGGACAGGTCGACGGTGCTCGAGGCGGAACCGTAGTAACTGCGTGTCGATGCCTGTACCAGCGCTGCGAATTCGAGCAGCAACTGCTGATGCTGCTTGTTCACGTCGTAGGTGTAGGCCAGGTTCTGCCACGAGATGTTGCCGGACACCCACCCGGTGCGTCCGGGCCGCAGCACCCGCGCGGTGAGTGCCGGTATGGGAGTGTGGGCTCGTTGGGTCAACGCCAGTTGCAGTGCGAGGGGCACACCGCTACCGGTCTCGTGGTCCTCGAAGAGAGCTTCGAACGGTGCTTCCCACGAGGGTGTGTCCGGGGGCATGTCCTCCTGTGGGGCAAGCAGCGCAAGCAGAAGCGCCACGGTGTGCTTGCAGTCGTAGCCGACCGGGCACGAGCATTCGCCGTACTCGAATTCGAGTCCCCGCGGTCCGGGGTGGAGTTGAACGACAGCCTGGTACATCCGGGTCCCGGCAATTCGTCCGAAACCGACGAGATTGTCCTCGTCGAATCCGCAGTCGACGACCGCGCCCGATTCGGCGTAGCGCCTCCCTCGTTCGAACGTAGGACGACCCACCGCGGTGACCAGCGACTGGATGAGGTGGTCGAATGCTGGATCTCCGGACATGAATGGGCAGTCTATGCGCCCACATCCCGCGCGAGGGCAGGGACTCGTACCCGTCGCCATGCCGTCCGGACCGGGCGCTGGCCGCAAGCGCCGCGACACGCTACGATTGCGTCGATGACAACCTTCTCTGATCAAAGATTGGGGGCCCAGTTCGCTCACGGTGAGTGCTGATGCACCCTCCGACCGCGAACGGGATCGACCCCCGACTGTCCTTCTGGCTGCGTGTGCGCGAGTTTGCCGTGCCGCCGTCCATGATCGAGTCCGCAACCGACCGGCGTCTTGCGGGTGATTGGCGTGGCGCTTGTGCCGCAGCGGGGTTCGATGTCGACATCGATCTGTCCGTGTCGGCCCGCACCCACGGCGCCGACATCGCCGCGCAGGTCTCGGACGACCTCCACCACCTGGCGCCCGACCTGCTGCGCTGGCACCTGCCACGTGTGGCCCCGGATGGACTGCTGCGCCCCGCGCTGACCGTCACACTGGCCGAATACGGTGACATCGTTCCTGGAAATCGATGTCGCGGAACGGGTTCCGTTCATCTGGTTGTCCGTACCGCTCCTGCCTGGGCGGATGCCGGGCAGCGCGTCGTATTGACCCTGTGGGACGGCTCGAATACCGGGAACCATCCGCACCCGCGTCCCAATGCACGATTTCGGCTCGACCTCCACCGGCACCTGTGGGACGCGCGCAGGTCCGGAGAACTGCGATTACGCAGTGGTACAGGACAACCGGCGGACGGAACGACGCTCGACCCCGCCCTGGCCGCGATGATCCCAAGTGGTTGCGCCGTCGACCGCTGGGCGGCCGAATCCGGCATTCTGCTCCGCGCGGCCCGGCAGTGCGACGGTCCCGTGCGGGTGCGATCCGGGAGTCGGTTCGACGTCGTGATCGAAGGGCGCGGCGACGATCCCGCGGCGCTTCGACTCGTGGACCACTATCCTCGCGGCCGGCTCGCCGCGCTGCCCGTGCTGCCGGACGCGGCGACTCTGGTACTGCCCGACCTGGAGTTGATCCGGTCGGGAGCAATCACCGCCGACCGACTGCACCCGCTCGTCGCCGCCGCTCTGGATCCGGACCGACCAACGCCGACAACACTCCGGATGCCGAGCCGGGAGAAGCGGATTCACCTGGTCGACTGCCGTGGCGAACGGCACCGGCTCGGGCTCGTCGACGGTGCGCTGACCGCCCTCGATCACGACCCCGCCGAGATCCGGCGCGAGGAACTGCTCGCCGCCCTGGGTGGCATCCCGCTGCCGTGCCTTCAGGCCATCGATCACGCCCATCGCCGTCCGGATTGTCTGCCGGGCGTTCGTGAACGCCTGGACCATGGAGACGCCGCCGGGGCGCTGGCAGTCGTCGAAGGACTGCTCGGTCCCGCTGCCGTCCTCCGTGAAGGACCCCTGCTGGACGAACTCCGTGCGTCGGTCGACCGACGCGACGCATACGACCGCTTCCGTACTGCACCCGTCGAAGCGCCCCCGGCAGCGCGACCTCGACGTTCCCGACGGTCACCCCGGACCCGATTCCGCTGAACCCGTCTCGATCCCGAAAAACAGTGTCCCGCAGGGCAGCCGGTCGGGCTGCATCCTGCTGTTCCTCCACGACCTCACAGGTGATGCACGTGTCTTCCACGCCTCTTCCCGGTAGTTCATCGAACAACGAACTCGACAGTGCCGCAACTCTGTTGGACATGCTGGGGGCGGTCACCACCGAGCCTCGCCCCGACAGTCGACTCGAAGCGCTCACCCTGGCCGTAACCGCGGACCTACCGGTG
>Ga0182742_1004379_pt1 | contig 12838 bp, 12 predicted proteins | sample eDN5th37CBELigMG_FD_128880 | JGI IMG/M metagenome (GOLD analysis project Ga0182742, IMG submission 128880) | Enriched Miracle-Growth compost microbial communities from Emeryville, California, USA - eDNA 5th pass 37_C BE-Lig MG (version 2)... ... | reverse complement strand
GCTCGGCGCGCAGATCCTCGAAGGTCCGGCTGAGCTCCCACTGGCGCCGCCACCGGCGCAGCTGGCGCTCGGCGTACGCGTCGCGGCGCGCGTAGTCGCCCAGCCCGGCGGCGTCGACGTCGAGCGCGTGCAGCTTCGCCAGCGTCTGCATCATCGAGACGGCGGCGGCGCGCCGCCGCGCGGGCGTGAGCGAGGCGGCGACGTCCTCGCGGTCGAGCACGATCCCGCGGACGTGCTCCATGACGTAGAACTCCGCGCCGGTCACGCTCGGGTCCGTGCACAGCGCGAGCGGGCGCGGGACGGGCTGCGCGGCCCGCGCGAGCGCGTCGAGCACGCGGTACTCGCGCCCCATGTCGTGCGCGGAGGCGAGCAGCTCTCCGAGCGGCGGGCGCCGCAGCACCCACGACCCGCCCGCGGGGTCCTCGATCCGGTAGGTGAGGTTCGAGCTGCCGTGCCCGAAGCGCGCGAAGCGCAACGGGGGCACGAAGTCCAGCCGCTGCGCGAGCCAGCCGGCGACGGCGTCGGTGTCCAGGCCGGGCACCGTCACGCGCCAGAATGCCCGCGATGAGCAGCATCGAACGGCGCCTGCAGCGCCTCGAGGACGAGCGCGCCATCCTGCGCACGCTCCATCGCTACGGTCACGCCATCGACGCCGGCGACGAGGCCGCGTGGCTCGACTGCTTCACCGACGACGCGACGTTCAGCGCGCGCGGGCAGCGCGAAGGCCAGACGACGTTCAGCGTCACGGGCCGCGCCGCCCTGGCCGAGCTGATCGCGGGCATGTCGCGCCGCCCGTTCGCGTTCCATTCGCACTGCGTGGTCGACCCGCTGATCGACCTCGACGGCGACGAGGCCCACGTCGAGTCGTATCTGTTCGTGCTCCAGGAGCACGACGGCGCGCCGGTCCTGCGGCTGTTCGGGCGCTACCACGACGAGCTCGTGCGCGGCGCCGACGGGCGCTGGCGGTTCCGGGCGCGCGCGTCGACCGTCGACGCGATGGACACCGAGCTGCCGGCGCTGGTCGGCGCTCACGGGACGTCGTAGCCGGCGTCGGCGATCGCGTACCACGAGCCGGTCGCGGACAGGCACGGGACGCCATCGGCGTCGCGCGCCTCGACGGTCGCGGTGACGAACTTCCGCGAGCGGCCGGCGACGCGCGCCTCGGCGATCACCGGCAGGCTGCGCGCGGCCCGCATGAAGTGCACGCTCAGGCTGACCGTCGTCAGATAGTCGCCCGCGGCGCGGCGCCCGGACGTGGCCGCCAGGCTGCCGGCCTGGTCGGCGAGCGCCGCCAGCCAGCCGCCGTTGACCGCGCCGTTGGGGTTGAGCGCGTCCGCCGGCGGCTCCAGGACGCAGCGCGCCCACCCGTGCTCGAGCGCATCGCAGCGGATCGCCAGCCGGGCGATCCCGGGCGAGTCGTTGAAGACCTCGCGCAGCGCGCCCACGTCCGCTTCCCAGCCCACGCTCACAGCCCGAGGATCCGCCGCGCGTTGCCGCCGAGCACGAGCTCCAGCGCCTCGGCCGGGAGGTCGAGCGCGAGCACGTCCTCGACCGACGGGCCGAACGGGAGCAGCGGATAGTCCGTGCCCCAGAGCACCTTCTCGCGCCCGTACGACGCCGCGAACTTGCGGAACTGCGGCGTCCAGTGCCGCGCCGGGCGGGCCGACGTCTCGATGTAGACGTTCGGGTGCTTCCAGGCCAGGATCATCATCTCCTCGGCCCACGGGTCGCCCAGGTGGGTGCCGATGAGCGTCAGCTCCGGGAACGTCAGCGCCACCTCGTCCAGGTAGATCGGCCGCCCGCACTCGGACGGCAGCAGCGGGCCCGTGTGCCCGACCTGGATCGCGATCGGGATGCCGTATTCGGCGGCGGCGACATAGAACGGCCAGTACATGCGATCCGTCGGCGGGGGCGCGCTCCGGCGGTCGCCGTACTGGTACGGGAACAGCCGCAGGACGCGGAAGCCGAGGTCCTCGACGCAGCGGCGCAGCTCCGCCATCGCCGGCATCGGGTGGCGGATGTCGACGCAGCAGGCGCCGATGAACCGGTCCGGGTAGGCGCGCACGTACTCCGCGACCGCGTCGTTGGTGACGAACCAGTCGTCCTCGAAGTGGAACGAGGAGAGGATCGCCTGGCCGACGCCGGCCTCGTCCATCTCGGCCACCATCCGCCCGACGTCGACGCCGGTCTCGAACGCCCCGCCGCTGCCGTAGCGTTCCATCACGTGCCGGATCGGCGCCGGGTAGTCGGCGAGCCTGCGGGCGGGCAGCGGCGTCGCCCACGCGTCGAGGGCCACCGGGCGGGTCACGCGGGCGCCCCCGCGAACGCGGGCATGACCTCACGGGCGAGCAGCTCCATCGAGCGCCGCGCGGCGTCGTCGGGCAGCCCGGGGTGGTGCATGCGGCACAGCACGTCGGTGGCGCCGATCCGCTCCTCGAGGTCGCGCAGCGCGGCGATCACGTCGTCCGGGCTGCCGATCAGCAAGCGGTCCTGCGCGAACCGGCGGCGCTCGAAGACCTCGTCGTCGTAGTCGCGCGCGACGCGCAGCGAGCCGTCGGCCTCGGCGACGATCACGCCCGTGTCGACGCCCGTGGTCCGGGTGCTCCACGCGCGGTAGTCGTGCCGGTAGGTGTGCATCAGGTGCTCGCCGGCGATCTCCCACGCCTCGTCGGTGGTCTCGGCCACGAACGTCTCGCGCACGATCGGCACCGCGCTGTCGGGCGTGCGCCCCTGCTGCGCGCAGAGTTCGGCGTACACGCGCTGCTGGCGCTCGATCACCGGCGTCGGGGCGACGGCGTAGAACGGCGTCAGCCCGAGCCGCGCGGCGCGCTCGATCCCGGGGCGGCTCGTCGCCGCCAGCCAGATCGGCGGGTGCGGGCGCTGGACCGGATGCGGCGTGACCTCGGAATCAGGGTCGAAGGCGGCGAGCAGACGCTCGATCGCCGCGTCCATCAGCTTCCCGCGCTGCGTGCGCTTGACGCCGAAGCCCTCGAACTCCTCCGGCCGGTAGCCGAGGCCGAGCCCCAGCACGAGCCGGCCGCCCGAGAGCACGTCGATCACGGCCGCCTGCTCGGCGAGCTCGAGCGGATGGTGCAGCGGCACCAGATAGACCGAGGTCCCGACGCGGAGCGTCCGCGTCCGGGCGGCGATCGCGGCGCAGACCGTCAACGGCTGCGGACAGAACGAGTCCGGCAGGAAATGGTGCTCGCCGACGAGCGCGTACGTGTATCCGAGCTCCTCGGCGAGCTCGGCGTGCTCGAGCGTCGCCGCGTAGAGCTCCGTCAACGGGCGCGCCCAGCGCTCCGGCGACTGGATGGTGAATATCAGACCGAACCTCATGCCTCCCCCTCCTCAGCCCGCCCTCAGGCGGTTGAACGGGACGTCCTTGTCGAGCCGCGGCTCCGGGGGGAGCCGCAGCACCTGCTCACCGATGATGTTCCGCTGGATCTCGTCCGAGCCGCTGACGATCCGCAGCGCCCGCGCCTCCAGCCAGGCGACGGGCCAGTACGCGTCGTCGTCGAGCACGGCTCCGCCGGCGCCGGCCAGCCCGTGCGCGAACTCGGTCGCGTCCTGCATGGCAAGCGCGACCGCGAGCTTGCCGACCGAGCTCTCGGGGCCGGGCCGGCCGTCGCGCGCGATCGCCGTCAGCGCCCGCCAGCCCGTGTACTCGATCGCCTTCAGGCGCACGTGCAGCGCCGCCAGCCGCTGCCGCACGAGCGGGTCGCCGAGCGCGCCCGCGGCGCGCGCGGCGTCGGCCAGCTCCTCCCACGCGAGCCCTTCGTAGCCACCCGCGCCGACCGAGGTCCGCTCGTCGGCGAGGGCCGACATCGCCACGCGCCAGCCGCCACCGACCGGGCCGATGCGGTCCTCGTCGCGCACGGCTACCCCGTCGAGGAAGACCTGGTTGAACGGCGAGCGGCCGGACAGCTGACGGATCGGGCGGACCTCCACCCCGGGCGCGTGCATGTCGACCGAGAACAGCGTCAGCCCGTCGTACTTGCGGACCTTCTCGTCGGTGCGCGCGAGCAGCAGCCCGCGGTCGGCCTGGCGGGCGAACGACGTCCAGACCTTCTGCCCGTCGACGGTCCAGCCGTCGCCGTCGCGACGGGCCACCGTGCGCACGGCGGCGAGATCGGAGCCCGCGCCCGGCTCGGAGAACAGCTGGCACCACAGTTCGCGCCCGCGCAGGATCTCGGGCAGGTGCCGCGCCTGCTGCTCGGGGGTCCCGTGATGGATGAGCAGCGGCCCGCAGACGCCGATACCGACGAAGAAGACGTCGGGCGGGGTGCGGAAGCGGCGCTCCTCCTGCGCCCACACGACCTGGTCGAGCACCCCCAGGCCCTGCCCGCCGTGCTCGCGCGGCCACGTGATCCCGGCCCACCCGCCTTCGGCCTTGCGCGCCTGCCACTCGCGCGCGGCCTCGACGTCGGTCTCGTCGAGCGGCTCGTTGAGCAGCCCCGTCGTGCGGGGACCGCCGGCCGTCGCGTTGGCCTGCAGCCACTCGCGCGCGCGGGCCCGGAACGCCGCCTGCTCGGGAGCGTCGCGCAGGTCCATCACAGCACCTCCGCGGCGAAGCGGCGCATCGCCTCGCGCACGTGCTCGGGGTCGAGGCCGGGGTGGTGGAAGCGCAGCGTGATGTCGGTCACGCCGAGCTCGCGATACCGCTCGATCTCCTCGCGCAGCGCCGCCGCCGAGCCGACCAGCAGGCGATCGCGGATCAGCCGCCGGCCGGAGAAGATCGGATCGTCGGGGTCACGGATGAAGATGCGCTCCCCCGTCACGGGATCCGCATCCATCACGGCGCCCCAGCGCAGGTACTCGGTGCGGTAGCAGCGCAGGATCGCCTCGCCCGCGATCCTCCAGGCGGCGGCCTCGTCGTCGCCGATGAACGCCTCGCGGACGATCGCGATCCGCTCCGAGGGCTCGGTGCCGAGCGTCTCGCACGCGCGCCGGTAGTGCTCGATCTGGTTGCGCAGCAGGGCGATCGGCGTGGTCGGGAAGTACGGGACCTGCCCGAGCCGCGCGACGCGGCGCGCGCCCGCGGGGCTGGCGACGCCGAGCCACAGCTCCGGGTGGGGACGCTGGACGGGCGCGGGTGTCACGTCCAGGCCGTCCTCGCCCGTCCACGCGCCGATCATCGTCCGCACGCCGTCCTCGAGCAGCCGCCCGCGCTCGCGCAGGTCGACGCCGAAGCGCTTGAACTCGCGCCCGACGTAACCCGTGCCGATCCCGAGCCGCAGCCGCCCGTCCGACAAGCTGTCGACGACGGCCGCCTCCTCGGCGACGCGCAACGGGTGCATCAGCGGCGCAATCAGGATCGAGGTGCCGATCCGGATGCGCGACGTCCGCGCCGCCATCGCCGCCGCGACCGTCAGCGGCGCCGGGCAGAACCCGTCCGGGACGAAGTGGTGCTCGCCGACGAGGATCGCGTCGTAGCCCAGCTCCTCGGCGAGCTCGGCGTCGCGCAGGGCGTCCGCGTACAGGCCGGCGACCGGCGCGCGGCCGGCGCCCGGGTGCTGGAGCGTGACGACCAGGCCGAAGCGCATCAGGCGGCGAGCTCCTCGAACGGGACGTCCAGGTCGACACGCGGCTCCGGCGGCAGGCCCAGGACCCGCTCGGCGATGATGTTGCGCTGGATCTCGTCGGTGCCGCCCGCGATCCGCAGGTACGGCGCCTCCGTGAACGCCTTGCGCCAGTACGCGCCCTCGTCGCCCGCGGCGCCCTCGGGGCCGAGCAGCTCGAGCGCGAGGCAGCACGCCTCCTGGACGACGTTCGCGAGCGTCAGCTTGCCGATCGAACCCGACGGGCCCGGCTTGCCGGCGCGGGCGATCTCGGTCAGCGTGCGGTAGCCCGTGAACCGCAGGCCTTCGAGGCGGACGGCGATGTCCGCGAGCCGCTGGCGCAGGACGGGGTCGCCCAGCCGGCCGGTGCGGCGCGCGAGCGCCAGCAGGTCCGCGAAGCGCAGCGGCTCGAACACGCCGCCGGCCATCGTCATGCGCTCGTGCATCAACGTCGTGCGCGTCACCGTCCACCCCGCGCCGACGTCGCCGACGCGGTGCGCGTCCGGTACGCGCACGCCGTCCAGGAAGACCTCGTTGAACGTCGCGTCACCCGACATCTGCAGGATCGGGCGCGCCGTGACGCCCTCCGCGTGCATGTCGACCAGGAAGTAGGTCAGGCCCGCGTGCTTGGGCACGGTGGGGTCCGTGCGCGCCGGCAGGATGCCCCAGTCGGCGTAGTGCGCGCCCGAGCTCCAGACCTTGCGGCCCGTGATGATCCAGTCGTCGCCGTCGCGCTCGGCGCGCGTGCGCAGGCCGGCCAGGTCCGACCCAGCGCCAGGCTCGGAGAACAGCTGGCACCACACCTCCTCGCCGGTGAGGATCGGGCCCAGGAAGCGGTCGCGCTGCTCGTCGGTGCCGTGCGCCATCAGCGTCGGCCCGCAGAGCCCGACGCCGACCAGGAACGGGTCCGGCGGCACGGCGAAGCGCGCTTCCTCCTGCTGGAAGATCACCTGGTCGATCACGGTGCCGCCGCGGCCGCCGTAGCGTTCGGGCCAGGTGATCCCGGCCCAGCGGGCCTCGGCCTTGCGGCGCTGCCAGGCGCGCGCCGGCTCGAGGTCCTCGCGACGCGCGACCTCGTAGACGAGCCCGGCGGGCGCCGTGTCCTCGCGCGGCGGCGCGTTGTGCTCCAGCCACTCGCGCGCCTCGCGGCGCAGCGCGGCCTCGCGCGGCCCGTCCTCGAAGTTCATGCCGCCTCCAGGTGGACCATCAGCTGCTCGCGCCACTCCGGCGGCGAGCCGAGCAGCAGCTCGATCGAGCGGGCGCGCTTGAGGAACAGGTGCGGGTCCGCGTCCCAGGTGAAGCCCATGCCGCCGTGCAGGTGGATGTTCTCCTGGGCGGCGAAGGCGTACGCCTCGGTCGCGGCGATGTGCGCGCCACAGGCAGCCGCCGCGGCGTCGGGGGCGCCGCCGGCGACGGCCCAGACGCCGTAGTAGCAGTTCGACCGCGCCAGCTCGATCGCGACGAACATGTCCGCGAGGCGGTGCTTGACCGCCTGGAAGGAGCCGATCGGCCGGCCGAACTGGTGGCGCTCCTTCGTGTAGGCGACCGCCATCTCCAGGCAGCGCTGCGCGCCGCCGAGCTGCTCGAACGCGAACAGGACCGCGGCACGCTCGAGCAGCGCGTCGACCGTCACCCCCAACGGGCGGCAGGGCGCGCCGTCGAAGCTGAGCTCCGCCTGCGGGCGGGTCGGATCCAGCGCCTCCAGGGGGCGCCGCTCGACCCCGTCGAGCTCGGCGAAGTACAGCTGCTCGCCCGCGAGCACGACGGCGTAGTCGGCGACCATGCCGTCGGGGACGGGCCGCTTGACGCCGGTCAGCCGCCCGTCGGCGACCTGCGCCCGCGCCGGGACGCGCGGCCCGCGGCCTTCCGGCTCCCACAGCGCGGCGGTGCCGATGCGCTCGCCGGCCGCGGTCTCCGGCTCGCCGGCCAGCAGCAGCGCTGACTGGGCGAGGTAGACCGTCGAGGAGAACGGGATCGGCGCGACGACCCGGCCCAGCTCCTCGGCGAGGACCGCCAGCTCGAGCAGCCCGTAGCCCTCGCCGTCGAGCTCCTCGGGCAGCGCCGTCAGCGGCCAGCCCGCCCCGAGCGCGTCCTTCCACAGCGCCTCGTGGTAGGGCGCCCCCGACTCGAGGACCTCACGCGTCGGCTGCAGGTCGCCACGACGCTCGAGCAGCTTGCGCGCGGAGCGCCCGATCAGCCGCTGCTCGTCTGAGAACGCGAAATCCATCGCGGCATCACCTCCTTTGGAAAGCGGTCCCGCAGCGTCTGCACGATGCCCGCGATCCCGCGCGGCTCGAACAGCAGCAGCGCGATCACCAGCACGCCATAGATCAGGACCGTGAAGTTGGTCGTCGACACGCCGCTCGTCTCGCCCCGTTCGGCGATGAACGGCAGCGCCGGCGCGACGGCCTCGACGAGCTGCGGCAGCAGCATCACGAAGATCGCCCCGTACACCGCGCCGCTGACGAGGCCCAGCCCGCCGATGACGATGATCGCCAGGTACTCGATCGACAGCCCGAGCCCGAAGTCGGCGAGCGCGAGCACCTGCACGAACGGCGCCGTCAGCGCGCCGGTGAGGCCGGCGAGCGCCGAGGAGAAGATGAACGCCTGGCGGGTGGCGCCGCGGACGCTGACCCCCGAGTGCGCCGCCAGCAGCTCGCTCGACGGCTCGCCGATCGCGCCCATCGCGCGGCCCGTGCGCGAGCGCAGCATCAGCGTCGTGAAGACGCCGACGGCGACGGCCACCGCGAGCACGAAGAAGTAGTACTGCTGCAGGCGGTCCACCTCGAACGGCCCGTACACCGACGGGAGGCCGAGGTCGGTCCCGAAGAGCGAGATGTCGGGCACGATCCGGGTCCCGCCGCCGCCGTTGAGCGCGGAGACGTTGCGGATCACGTGCTGGACGAGGAACACGAGCCCGAGCGTCACCAGCGCGAGCGCCATGTGGCGCAGGCGCGTGGCCAGCGGGGCCAACGCGAGGCCGCAGAGCGCCGCGGCGAGCGTGCCGACGGGCGCCGCGAACAGGAACGACCAGCCCTGCTCGGTCATGAAGTAGGCGGTGATGTAGGCGCCGATCGCGATGAACCCGGCGTGCCCGACCGAGAACTGGCGCGCCACCCCGGTCAGCACGTTGAGCCCGATCGCCGCGATCGCCGCGATCCCGGCCATGACACCGGCGCGGACCCAGTCGTCGCCGACCACGAACGGGTAGACCAACAGCACGGCGGCCGCGGCCGCCCATCCCAGGCGCGAGCTCATGCCCGGTGCACCTCCGCCTTGCCGAAGAGCCCTTGCGGGCGGACGAGCAGGATCGCGAGCATCAGCGCGTACGGCACCACGAGGTGCAGGTTCGTGCCGAGGAAGTCGGGCGCGTACGCCGCCGTGTAGACCTCGACCAGGCCGATGATCAGCCCGCCCGCCACGGCGCCCATGCCCGACGAGATCCCGCCGAGGATGACCGCCGGGATCGCGCGCAGGCCGACCGCGTGGCTGCTCGGGTCCAGCAGCTGCGGGAAGACGGCCAGGAACGTCCCGGCGAGCGCGGCCAGCGCGCCGCCGGCCGCCCACGCGACGGCGGACACGCGACGCACGCGCATCCCGAGGATCCCGGCCAGCTCGTGGTCGGAGGCGTTGACCTCCATCGCCAGGCCCAGCCACGACCGCGACAGCCACCACGCGAGCGCCGCGAGCACGACGATCGAGATCCCGATCACCCACAGCGACGCGGTCGGGACGGTCGAGCCGGCGATCGTCGTGAGATCGTGCGCCCAGGGCGTGGGGATCTCCTTCGGCGACTGCGACCACGGCTTGTACGTGTTCATGCCGGTGATCAACAGCGAGTCGATCATCAGCGTCAGCAGGAACAGCGTGAACAGCGGCCGGCCGGCGAGCCTGACGAACATCGCCTGCTGCAGCGCCCAGCCGAACACGCCCATCACCAGCACCGCGAGCGGGACGGCGACGGCGAACGGCAGCGACGCGCTCGACGCCAGCGTGTACGCGACGTAGCCGCCGAGCACGACGAACCCGCCCTGGGCGAAGTTCAGGATCGCGGTCCCGCGGTAGATCAGCGAGAAGCCCGACGCGATCAGCGCGTACACGCAGCCGAGCGCGATGCCCGAGATGAGCAAGCTCATGTGGCGACCGCCTGCTCGCGCAGCACCCGCCGCAGCGTCTTGCCCAGCACGTTCTTGGGCAGCTCGTCGCGCAGGACGATCTCGGCCGGGCGCTTGTAGGACGCGAGGCGCCCGTCGAGCCACCGCGACAGCCGCTCCGGGTCGAGCCCGCTGCCGGGCCGTGCCACCACCGCCGCGACCGGGACCTCGCCGAGCCGCTCGGACGGCACGCCGTAGACCGCGCACTCGAGCACGTCCTCGTGTTGCATCAGCGCCGCCTCGACCTCGGCCGGGTAGACGTTGACGCCGCCGCGGAGGATCACGTCGTTCTTGCGGTCGATCAGGTACAGGAAGCCCTCGGCGTCCATGCGGCCGACGTCACCCGTGTGCAGCACGCCGTCGCACAGCGTCTCCGCGGTCGCGTCGGGCCGTCCGAGGTAGCCGAGCATCGGCTCGTAGCTGCCGGGCCGCGCCGCGCCGACGCACACCTCCCCGACCTCGCCCGGCGGCAGCACGCGGCCCGCGTCGTCGCGGATCGTGAGCTCGATGTGGTCGAGCGCGCGGCCGACGGCGCCCTCAGGCCGCTCGCCGTCGAGCGGGTCCGCGCTGACCACCATGGGTGCCTCCGTCTGGCCGTAGACGTTGCAGATGCGCAGGTCGAAGCGGCGCTCGAAGTCGGCGCGCGTGCGTGGCGTCAGCGGCGCCCCGCCGGTCATCACGTAGCGGACCGACGAGAGGTCGGGCGCCTCGGGCAGGGCCACGAGGTCGAAGAGCATCGTCGGCACGCTCCCGAGCAGGGTGGGCCGGTGCTCGCCCAGCGCGGCCGCGCACGCGCGCGGCTCGAACCGCCGCTGGAGGTGGCAGCTGCCGCCCACGCTCCAGACCATCAGCGGGCCGCCGAGCATCGCCGGCAGCGAGTACAGGGGCAGGATCGCGAGCAGGCTGTCGCCGGCGCCGATGCCGAAGAAGCCGGCGAGCCCGTCGATCGCGATCCGGACGGACCGGTGCGAGTGCATGACGCCCTTGGGCGTCCCGGTCGTCCCGGACGTGTAGCCGATCATGGCCAGCTCGGACGCGTCGAGGTCCAGCGGCGGCACGCCGGCGGCGCCCGGCCCGGCGTCGAGCGCCTCGACCGCCGTCGCCCCGTCGAACGCCGTCGTCTCGTCGGCCAGCACCAGCCGCGGTTCGCAGTCGTCGACGATGAACGCGACCTCGCCGGCGGTCAGCCGGGGGTTGAGCGGGACGACGACGGCGCCGAGCTTGAGCGCCGCCAGCCAGGCGAGCAGCACCTCGGGCCGGTTCGGGAGCAGGACCGCCACCCGGTCACCGCGGCCGATGCCCTGTTGCGCGAACGCCTCGGCGAAGCCCTGGACACGCGCGTCGAGTTCCGAGAACGACCATTCTTGGCCCTCGAACGTCAGCGCGGTCGCGTCGGGGCGCCCGGCCGTGATCAGCGCGGCGAGGTTCATCGCGCCGCCGACGCCTGTCGCTCCGCGATCGCCATCAGCTGCTCCAGCGTCTCGCCGCGCCGCAGGTCCAGCTTGCGGATCGCCTTGTACGGGAAGTGGGGAAGCGTCCCGGCCTCGACCAGCTCCACGTGGTCGGCGCGCACGCTGCCGACGCGCCGCACCAGGTCGCGCACGCGCTCCTCGAGCTCGGGCCCGGCGGCCGCGCCCGGCCGCAGCTCGGCACGCACGGTCAGCACGTCGTGCTCGGCCGGGCGGTCGACGACGCAGAGGAACTGGCCGTTGAGCTCGGTGATCTCGTTGATGACCCCCGCGACCGCCGACGGCCAGAGGTTGCGGCTGCGCACGGTGATCATGTCGTCGGTGCGGCCGAGGATGCCGCCCGGAAGCCGGCGCGCCGTCCGGCCGTCCGTCCCCGGCTCGTCGCTGAGCCGGACCCGGTCGCCGGTGCGGAAGCGCAGCAGCGGCGTGGTCTCGCCGACGAGGTCGGTGACGATCAGCTCGCCGTCCTCGCCCGGGGCGACGGGCTCGTCCGTGTCGGGGTCGACGACCTCGAACAGCGCCACGTCCTCGAACAGCGTGAGCCCCGCGCCCTCCTCGTACTCGCCGGCGAGCGGGCTCCACATGTCCGTGAAGCCCCACATGTCCAGCGCGCGCTCGAGCGTCGGGAACGCGGCCTTCAGGCGCGCCTTCACGCTCGGCAACGCGAACCCGGCCTCGCCCCCGCCGAGCACGGTGCGCAGGCGCAGCTTGTCGAGGTCGACGCCACGCTCGGCCCCGACCCGTGCCAGGTACTCGGCGTAGGACGCGGTGGCCAGCAGCATCGTCGTCCCGAGCCGCTCCAGCGACCACAGCTGCCGCTCGGTCTGACCGGGGCCGCTGTTGATCAGCTGGGCGCCCGTCCGGAGCGTGCCGAGCGTGCCCCCGATCCCGCCCATGATGAAGTGGTACTGGTAGGCCATCTGCACGACGTCGCCGCCGCGCATGCCGACCCCGTGGAAGAGCCGCGCGCACAGCTCGCCGATGCGCTCGACGTCGGCCCGGTTGCGCGGGACCAGCAGCGGCGTGCCGGTCGAGCCGCTGGTCGTGTACGTCCAGGCGATCTCCTCGGGCGCGACCGCGAGCTGCTCACCGTAGGGCGGGGCGTGCTCCTGGCTCTCGCGGAGCTCGGCCTTGGTCGTGAACGGCAGCCGCCGCACGTCGTCGAGCGTCCGCACCTGGTCCGGCGTGACGCCCGCCTCGGCGAACTTGCGGCGGTACAGCGGCGACCGCTCGGCGACACGCGCGACCTGCGCCTGCAGCCGCTGGAGCTGCAATGCCTCGAGCTCGCTGCGCGGCAGCGTCTCGACGGCGGGATCCCAGATGTGCTCGGTGTTCATCTCTCCTCCTCATGGACCTGCGCAGCCACCCGTTCGGCGTCGTGCCGCAACCGTTCGCGCTCGCCCGGGTCTCCCAGGTAGGCGCGCACCACCACCGGGTCCGCGCTCACCTCCGCGGGCGTGCCCTCGGCGATCTGCCGGCCGTAGTCGAGGACGATCGCGCGGTCGGCGTGCGCGAGCACGACCTCCACGTTGTGGTCGACCAGCAGCACCGCGGCGTTGCGCTCGGCCGCCGCGTGCACGGCACCGTCCATCACCTGCACGGCCTCGGCCGTGCTGAGCCCGGCGAACGGCTCGTCGAGCAGCAGGACGTCGGG
>Ga0182742_1004377_pt1 | contig 12838 bp, 16 predicted proteins | sample eDN5th37CBELigMG_FD_128880 | JGI IMG/M metagenome (GOLD analysis project Ga0182742, IMG submission 128880) | Enriched Miracle-Growth compost microbial communities from Emeryville, California, USA - eDNA 5th pass 37_C BE-Lig MG (version 2)... ... | reverse complement strand
TTTAAAAGCAGACTCAAAATATTCCTGACTAGGGTAGTATTCATCCCATTGAAGGATCCCACGTTGTTCTAAGTATGACTTACAATCCTCAAACATCTCCGTAATTACCGGTATATCCTCGAAAGTCGCACGCACTATTTGTTTATTTTCCATATCATTGCTCCTTCACCTTTAAAATCCCTTTTAGTTCCTAAACAATTATTATGTAACCCTCTTCTATTTTTACCAAACGGAACATCATCATTCTCTCTCTGTATGTTTTCAAATGAACTGGACAAAGTAAGAGAAGCAATAAATGAAGGAGGGGTATAATGGAAAGTACAAATGATTTTTTAAATAAGCTGCATGATAAACAGCAAAAGGATGAACAAAATCGAAAACGCCAGGGTAAAAATAACCCTAGCGACAAACTCCCAACAAATCGCAATAAATAAAGATAAAAAAAGGGATAACGTTTGTACAACACGTTTTCCCTTCCCTCTAAGTCCCTATATTTCTCCTTACTTACCAAACTACATCTAACAGATCACTGTGGAATAGGTTGGTATCAATATTACATCCCTGTGCATCCAACCCATATTGCCATCCACCAATTAGGGAATTTTCTGGCGCTTCCGGTTTATACTCAGGCGCGTTTTCCTCTGTTGTGATCCCAACGTTTGGAGAAGCCGTCCAGATATAGGTATTGCCCAATAAATCGCCATTATCTTGTCCTGCTTGCTCTAAGGCTACATAAAGCTCTTGTTCTGAATCAAATACACCATAGATACCTGGAGGATATGGTGACTCATTCATGGTTTCATACCAGCCTCTAATAAATTCTGAGTCTACTGGATAATCAGGTTCAATGTCAGCAAAAATGGCTACTCCTTCTGGAACTCCCATATCCTGTGCCATTTGAATCGCCGCTTCTGCTTGAGCTTTTCCATTTTCAAAGCCAGTTGCATCTTCAAAGTGGTTCCAGATCAATAGGATTTTAATCTCATTTGAGTGTAGAAGTTCGATTTCATCAGCGGTTAACCCCTGAGATACCCCTTCTTTATTGCCTAAATAGCGTCCCCATATATCGGGCGAGCCAAAGTTGTCACTCACACAAGCAAGCATGTCCTCTGTAGTCAAGCTCGCTGAGTCAACACCCCAATGTAATTTAGCTTCACCGTTTCCTTCTTCATTATTGCCATTATTATTTTCTTCATTATTTCCATTACCATTGTCCTGATTTTCTTCATTGTTACCTTCATCATTATTTTCATCATTGCCTTCACCGGAGTTAGCCTCCGGTGCTTTAGCATTATTCGTAATATCATTGGAAACATTTACATTCACATTGACCTCTACATTATTGTTTACATTGTTTTCTATTTGATTATCGCTACTATTATTTAAGTTATTCCCGATTGTATTGCTTACATCTGCGTTATCCCCTGTGGCATTATTGTCAACATCATTCTTTATATCTGCTTTCTTAGCATCAACGTTATTTTGAACGTTATTAGAGATATTCGTATTGCCTGATGAACCATCGCCATTTGAATCTTCGCCATTTGAATTTTCTTCAGAATTGTTTTCCTGCTCGGTAACTGGATCTGGTTCTGGATTTGGATTTGTCCCCCCTGAAGCATTCGAATCAATGAAGGAGAATACAAAGAACGAGACGAGAACCGCACAAAAGGCTGATAGGACAACTGGTAAAATTTTTATTTTCCTCAAAGCTTTCACCCCTCCTTGTCATTTCATGCCATTGTATGCGACAAGATAAAAGCAGGTGATTCATGAAACAGCTAAGGGAAATTATTACCATTTAAAATAGGTTATTTCACTATCATTATATCGACTAAGTACGCATACCCATTCTTCACTTTTACTTTTGCAAGAATATCGCCATTTTGGGATGCTTCTTCTAAATCTAAGCCTGTATTATCCTCAACGAAGTATTTATCGAGGCTATAGCTCAGAAATGCCACTTCCTCGCCTTCAACCGATCCATCCCAAGTTGGACCAATATAATTTAATGTTCCTTTTAGGAATAATGGAGTATCTGGTTTGGTCAAGCGAACCTCTGTAGGAATGTGAATGCCATCCTGTTCCTCTAGAACTACATATACATTAAGATCATACTGTCCATTATCTAGTTTCGCCCTGATCTCATTACTAATAAGGGAAACTGGAATCTCCTCAGCTTCATATCTCAAAACTACATAATCCCCGCGGAACAAATCTGTTGGGTCAACAGGAATAGTTCGAAGAGTTATTTCCTCACCAGTCATTAAGGTATACAGCGGGGTAACTGTCATGCCTATTAAAATGACAATAGGCACTAAACAAGCAAGAATAAGCTGTTTGACACGTTTAGACATGCTCTCCCCTCCCCTTTTTCCGTTGCTTCTCAAAATAAAATCCGAATCCAAGCAATAGAACTCCACCTATAATAAAGACAAGAGATTTTGGCAGAAAATCGAAGGTGTAATCGAGATAAAAGCGGAAAATCATGACACAAAGAATGATAATACTGAACAAACTACCTTTATTAATTAAATAGAGTAGATACAGTAAATAGAGTATTGAAAAAGGCAGATACACCCATTCAATTGGCCAGTTCTCTGAGAAAGACAGCAGCAATGCAGCTGCTCCATGAACAAGATATCCAAGGTTAACGTAGATCTCGCGGACTTTTTCTTTCATATTAATAAGTGTAATTCCAATGATTAAGTAAATTAGTCCATAAATATAGACGACATCCTCCACTCCGTGTAGGAAAAAATTGAGTACAGAAGCAATAAACGCTAATTGGAGAATGCCATTTACTAGACCTGTTGCTTTAGAAAATTCGATTCTATCATTCATGAAATGGATTGCTACAATCCAAAGAATCATCCAAACAGGAATGATTTGCCCTTTAAAGATGGACGAATCCGTCATATAAAAGAGAATTAGGATTGAAGACCCAAGCAGAATCCATTTATCTCGTAATACCCATGCTAAAGGAAGAATTCCAAGCGACCACCATAAAAAGGCATCCTGAAAATCTCCGCCAAAGTGAAACATTTGACCAACTAGGAATATCCCTGCCCCGAATACGATGACCCCTAGATAGTAGAAGCTTTTAGCTGTTCGGGGGAAGCTTCTCTCCAGCCAATAGCCAATTCCATTACAGCCAATAAATAAACTGATGATAAGCAGAAATTTCGTTAACTTCCCTATTTCAGCCCAGTTACTAGCAACAAAGCTTAATATGCCGATTCCAATTAGCACAGAGCCCACATATAGGAGAGTTTTTGTAAAAGATATCCTCTCTGCCTCATAGAGACCCTCAATTTCCTTAGTCTTTTCTACTTCTAAAACACCTGTCTTTTCTAAGAACTGTAATTCTCGTTTCAAAAACTGTAGTTCTGCGGTTTTTACTCTCCGCTTGGACACGATTCTTCACACCCTTCAGCTTTAATCCTTACTGTTCGTTCTTGATTTTCCATAGCTACAAAGCGAGTAGCCATTCTCATTCAAAATTTCCCCGATTTAATTCAGTCACCTACACAAAAACACTTTAAAAAATCGTCATTTGAGGGGATAATATTGCACATGATGTTCTATTCTTATTTTATCAGGAAATATTCTTACTTGTGCTAAATAATGGAAACGTTTCGGGGGTTAAGTTGATGTTGATACGGAAAGCAAAAATTGAAGATCTACCAGAAATGCTCGCGATCTATAATGATGCCATATTAAACCTTACGGCAACATTTGACTTAGTGGAGCAAACCCTAGAACAAAGGGAGGAATGGTTTGCTAAATATGGTGAGCGGTATCCGCTAATGGTCGCTGAACTAGACGGAGAGATTGCTGGGTATTGTGGAATTTTACCCTATAACGCAAAAGAGGCCTATGCAACAACAGTTGAGATCTCCATTTACTTATCAGGTGCTCATCGTGGAAAAGGAATTGGCAATGCTTTGATGAAGGACATAATCGATCGGGCTAAGGAGCTTGAATATCATACCATTATTGCAGGAATTACCGAAGGAAATGATGCTAGTGTTCATCTTCATGAGAAATATGGGTTTGAACTTGTTGGAAAACTACGAGAAGTTGGCTTTAAATTTGGAGAATGGCAAAACGTCTTATATCTTCAGTTGCTTCTAAATTGAACTAGTGGCAATATTTATTATTTTTTTCCAAGCAATAAGGACGCTGGTCTGATTTCATTCAGGCCAGCGTCCTTATTAAACTTACATATATTGGCCTATTGCCCCTGAGGACTAGTCTCTCCTACACTTACCTTCACTTTAACAATACGCCTATCGTCCATTTCTTCGACAGCGAACACAATATTCTCATATTCAATCGCTGGACGTTCATCAACTCCAGGGATATAACCTAATTGGCCAATAATAAAACCACTTAAGGTGTCATATTCTTGTGTTGGAAGTTCAACTTTTAGAATATCCTCTACTTCATATAAATTAATTGTTCCTACCATATAGTAGTTAAACTGGTCGATTTCTTCAACCTCTTTTTCATCTAATTCAGGTTCATCATATTCGTCAAATATATTCCCCACTATCTCCTCGATCACATCCTCGATTGTGACAATTCCATCTGTCCCACCATATTCATCGATCGCAATGGCTATATGTACATTATTCTTTTGCATATCTCTAAACAGATGATCAATCCTGATAGACTCTAATACATAATAAGGCTCACGAACCATCTTCTTTAATTCAAACGAAGCTCTGTCCCCGCTCTCGATAAACTGAATTAAATCTTTAACATGGAGGATACCAATAATATGATCGATATCTTCCTCATACACAGGAATTCTTGTGTATTTTTCGACATTTACAGTATGAACCGTTTCCTCTAAACTCAAATGTGCTGGAAGCGCAATGATATTGGTTCTGTGTGTCATAATATCCGAAACCGTTTTATTATCAAACTCGAAAATATTATTGATCATTCGCTTCTCTGTTTCTTGGATCGTTCCTTTTTCCTGCCCCACATCAACCATCAGTCTAATTTCTTCCTCAGTAACATGTTCATCATCTGCGTTAGGATCTAAGCCAAACAGGCGGACAATAATATTAGTGGACCATGTCAAAAGTTTAACAAATGGTAAGGTGATTTTTGAAAGCCAGGTTAAAGGGGCAACAGCGAAGAAGGCCACTGCTTCTGCTTTTTGTAATGCAAGCCTTTTAGGGACTAGCTCGCCTAACACTAATGTAAAATAGGATAAAATTAACGTAATGATGACCGTTGACACCGTTTCAAGCATTCTTTGCGTCAAAGGAACACCTAAATCGAACAAAAACTGCCCTAATTGTCCTGCAAAGCTTCCTGCAGCAAATGCACTGGCTAAGAAACCAGCCAATGTAATTCCTATCTGAATCGTGGCCAGAAATCGGCTTGGCTCTGACAACAAATTATGAACCATCCTAGCTTTTTTATCCCCTGATTCAGCCATCATTTTTATTTTATTATCATTTATTGATACAAGTGCCATTTCCGATGCAGCGAAAAAGGCATTTAGCAAAATTAATAATAAGAGTAATATGAGTTCTATACTCAAAACAACCAACCCTTCCAATTTAGCAAGAGAATCAATCCCTTTAAATGAGGAATTGAAGAACTCTTCTTATTTTTCATTAAAACGCGGATTTAATTCCTCTCCTCCAGAAAATATCAAAAAAAAACATGAGTCACCCATTTGAGCAACTCATGTTGGAGCTTAACCATTGTGTTTTATGCAGCCGATTGCTCCGCTGCTTTTTCTTTAGACAAGAACCAGCCAATTGCGGCAATCCCGATAAGGACAATATAGAAGGTCAGTTTCCACATTGTAGAATGGGCAAATTCATATGGAATAACCCCAACGTCTGGGTGTGCCAATGTTAAGACCGCTAATTTTACTCCAACCCAACCTACAATTGTAAATGCAGCAATTTCAAGTCCTGGTCTTTTGTGAAGTAGATTTACAAAAAGATTAGCCGCAAAACGCATGATGATGACACCAATTAGTCCTCCGGCAAACACCACGAGAAACTTTCCACCATCCATTCCTCCAATGGATGGAAGATCGGTATTTGGCAATGTCATGGCCAGGGCCACTGCAGCTAAAATCGAATCTACAGCAAAAGCAATATCAGCAACTTCTACTTTTAAAACAGTCATCCAAAATCCGGATTTCTTTTTATTCTCGTCAGGCTTCTCTTCTTTTTCTTTCTCTTTAAATACTACTTTTCTGACAATGTGATTAATGGCAATAAATAAAAGGTAAAGAGCTCCAATTGCCTGAACCTGCCATACATCAACTAGAAAGGAGATTATAAATAAAGATACGAACCGGAAAACAAATGCAGCTGCAAGCCCGTAAAAAAGTGCCTTTTTTCTATCTTCCTCAGGCAGATGCTTTACCATGATGGCCAGAACAAGCGCATTATCAGCAGCTAGAAGTCCCTCAAGAGCAATTAGAACAAGGAACACCCATCCATATTCTAATAATAGTGATGCTTCCACCGTAATTCCTCCTCAGTATTCTATATCTTTTCATGAAGATGATATTTGTCTTTAAGTGTTTCCGGGGCCCACTTAACCATTCTTTCAATAATAAAACTTGTGACGACGATATCATCAAAAATACCGAGTAAGTATACAAAATCTGGAATCAGGTCAAAGGGGAAAAAGATATAAGTTAAAATCAATAAAAGGCTAAGTACCTTCTTAAAGGTATCGACTTCCCTCGCAAGGAAAAATTCAATGACAAAGGGAATGGATTTCCAGAATTTCAAAACAAAACGCATTCGTTTAAAAAATTTCATTTAAACATTCCCCTTTACAGTCATTCCAGTAACTCTTTCTGACATTATGTGTGTGATCAAGCCTCTTTATTAAAAAAAACCTTTACCACAAATGGTAAAGGTTTCAAATACAGAAAAAACCCTTACCCATTGGTAAAGGTCTTGCTAACAACGAGTTTCCGCTGCCAACAATGCCGGGAGAGGTTTCTCCGTAATGACGACACTGCTGTTAAAGCTACTCCCCTTTAGGAGGTATATTCAAAATATTATCTATAATATATCCACCCTGGTGGATTTTGTCAATGAATTAGCTATTAAAGGTCCATTCGCTTTATGTACAAGCCTCTAAAAAAATATATTGTTTATCATTTGATTTTCACATATACTTAATTATTGTTCTTCAACTCTTGCTGGACGTGGTTCGTAACCCTCCCACGAAAAAAAACTAAGGAGCGATAACCTTGAATATTAGAACAATTGTAGCCAATGGAATTGTGGCTGCTTTATACATTGCGGTCTCAGCTGTAATCCAACCATTTGGATTTACGAATGTACAATTCCGCCTCTCAGAGATGTTTAATCATCTAATTGTTTTTAATAAGAAATACTTTTATGGAGTTGTGTTAGGAGTTTTCTTAACGAATTTATTTTTTTCACCGATGTTACCCCATGATTTAATTTTTGGCGTCGCACACTCAGTCATCTCTTTACTTATTACGATTCTTGCCGGAAGGTATATTAAGAGCATGATCGGACTAATGGCGGTGAACACTGTTGTCTTCACTTTCAATATGTTCATCATTGCGATCGAACTTAATTTAGTATTAAACCTGCCCTTTTTCTTCACTTGGCTAACTACTGCAGCTGGTGAATTAGTCGTCCTTGCTATCGGCATCCCAATCATGTACGCAATTAATAAACGAGTAAATTTCGGGAAAATGTTTTAGAATATAAGCAAAAAGACCACCACAGACTAGATCTGTTGGTGGTCTTTTTGCTTATCAATTAGCTATTTACAACTTCTTCAGATCGAGCGGACTTGATTAGCTCCTTCGATTTTTCTCTAACAAAACCAACTGCTTCATGGTTTGTTTTTCTTGCCTGCTTTACATATTCATCAGTCACCTGCTGCCAAGCTTTCCGACGCTCACGAGAATATGCAAGATAGGATTCTGCGTTCTTCTCCAAATTTTCCTCCAGTTGATTAATAAAAGAAAAAGTAGATTGAATTGGAGTTAAGGCAAATTTTTCCATTTGTTCAGTAATACCTTTAAGCTGATTTGTTACTTCATCATATTCCTTTAACTTAGTAACAGCTTTCATCTCTTTGCCATCTTCTTTGCTCGTAATGTTTTGGACAACGCCTTTAGCAAGATCTACATTGGTTTTTCTTGTCTGCTTGTACAGGCTTCCAACTGACTTTCTATATTCCTTATTGAAATTGAGCACTTCCTTAAATGATTTTAGAAGAGCTTCCTCTTGGGCTTCACGCAATTGTCTTGCTCTTGCAAGTGATTGTTCGTATTGATCCCAAAGAGTGTTAACGAATAAATCAGTTGGATTCACTTCAACACCCGTATTCTTTTCTTGTCCTACCGCTTCATCATTCTTTTTTACCATCATCGTTCCTCCTCTTTTCACTGTTTTTTTTCTCTATGGAATCCCTAGACGAAAAAGAAGGGATATAGAGGTCTAAAAAGCTACTGTACATTGAGAAAAACTGATCTAACATGGACTGATAGGTTTCAAGTTGATTTGCATATCCTTTTAAGTAAGTAATACCAGCCTTCGTAATTGAATACCTTCTTTTTGCAGGACCATTTCCTGTAGTATCCCATTCAGAAGATACTAACTCGTCCGCTTCAAGCTTCCTTAGCAGTCGGTAAAGATTTCCTTGATCAATGGTTTTAAAACCAAAGGCTTGAAGTTTCTGACTAAGTTCATATCCGTGAAGAGATACTCTACTTAGAAGCAATAATATGAATGGTAGTACGAAATTCTTGGATGGATTTACTGATTGATTGTTATCATTATTTACCATTTTCAACACCTCACCTATATGTAAAATACACATAGAGGATAACAGCGACCTTCTAACTGCTTCTCTATATGTATTTTACACCTATGTTCAACTACTTGTCAATATGTTTACCCTATATATGTATTTTACATATATATTGGGTAAACTTTATCAAAAACAATCATATACATAAATTGTAAAAAATATTTCGAACACTTTGTGAAGGTTTATAATTTTTCTAATCTGGGAATAAAGGTGAACAAACAAAGGAAGAGGTGGTTGAAGATGCCCCAAACGAAGATTAGTAAAACTGGCATGCCTTATCTGCACTTTGGAAGCGGTGAACCCTTGGTATTGATTCATGGTCTGGGCGAAGTAAAAGAAGGGTGGCAATATCAATATGAATTATCGGAATATTACGAACTCGTAATCCCTGATTTACGTGGTCATGGTGAGCATAAGTCCATTGAAGGGATTTCAATTGAAAACTTTGCCAAAGATGTTATTGATTTATTACATGAGTTATCAATTGAAAGCGCTAACATACTTGGCCTATCAATGGGAGGAGCTGTGGCACAGGAAATTTATCGCCAGGCACCGGAAATGTGTCGTTCACTTATCCTAACCTGTACTTTCCATTACATCCCAAAAAGACTCGGTAAGCTTTATATGAAATTTAGAGAATCACAGATTGAGGAATTAACTGTGAGCGAACGGAAAGATGTAGCAGCAAAAAAATGTCTGTACTCTTGGAAGGATGAGTCTATTAAGAAATTCAATCAAAGCTATCGTCCAGAGCGCAATGCATTTTTAGCATCTGGGAAAGCCTGTATGCAGGTCAATAATCTTAAGTTGTTACCAAAGATTAAGGTACCTACACTTATTATTGCCGGTCAATACGACTCTGTTCTTCCTCCTTGGGTGCAGCTTTGGATGCATAAGCTAATTCCACATTCGGAGTTTGTGATTATGCGAAATACCGGTCATGTCCCTAAATTCGAAGCGAAGGAAAGATTTAACCAACTTATTAGCAACTTTATTAATAAGCATGGGAAACCAAAGGATATTCAAGAGAGCGCTTAAACATAAACAAAGAATGGGAAGGGATCACCCTTCCCCCCCTTTCATTATTTCAACGACTACACATGCTCCTCAACTTTATCCGAACGTGAAGCCAACCATTGGTCAACAATCGGCGCGAATAAACCGCTTAAAGCAAGGGATACATGTCCAGCCTCAACCACCTTATAGGTTTTATCCTCGCTAGAAACAAGGTCCATAATCGGTAAGCTTTGTCCTTCAGCGATTAAGCCGTCGTTAGCAGAAGAAACTGCAAAAAAGCTACAATCAATATTGCTAAGATCCACTCTTTTTCCACCAATCACCATTTCACCCTTAACAAGCTTGTTATTCTTTAGCAAATCATTGAACATTTGCTTCAATGCCGCCCCGGCAAAAGGTGCAGTATCATTTAACCACTTATCCATTCTCCGCCACTTATCCACGTAACCGCTATCATGAGCGCGAGACATCAAACTTACATAAGGAGAAACGTTAATCGGTGCTAAAGTCCTGAACATCGCCTCCACAAGTGGTGGTGGCATTGTCCCATATACATCCACCAAACGATCAACACTAATGTCCCCATTCTGAAGACCTTCAAGCCATTTTTCAGGTGACACACCTACACTGTAATCAATCGGAACTGTTGCAACGATTAAATTTTTAATCGGTAGCTCTGTAATGGAAGCGAAAATAGCGGCAATTGTTCCACCTAAGCAATAACCAACGACTGAAATATCTTCAGCACCCGAGTGACGTAAAGCACGTTTAACACCCTTTTCTAAATAGTCAAGGATATAACTATCAAAACTGATGTCAGCATCTTCATATCCTGGGCTACCCCAATCAAGTAAGTAAACATCATAGCCACGTTTGGTAAGACCAGCGATAACACTAGTGTCTGGGCTTATATCTAAAATATAGGGCTTATTTAAAAGCGAATAAACAAAGAATAATGGTGTACTATACTTTTTATCCTTAGCTGGATAATACCATAGGACTGACTTATTTTTTCTCCAAACCATTTGTCGAGGGGAATGCTCAATTTTCGGATCGCCCTCACTTAATATTTTATAAATTTCATTCCAACGTTTCATTTCCTTCTCGTAATCCAACGCTGGGATTTTCACTGATGAATCAACCGCCATACTTTCCCCTACTCCCCCAAATTATTTACTAATTGTGGCTCCTGCCAGTTCTAATTCTTTTTTTTCCTTTGCTTCGTCATTCTCTACCATCTTATATAGGTCCAATTCCTGCTTTAATTCATGAAGTTCAGTTTTAAGATGATTCGCTTCAGTTAATTCCTGTCTTAATTCTTGAAGCTCAGCTTTTAATTCACTCAGATCTGAAAGCTCTTTGCGTAATTTTTGAAGATCCGTTTTCACCTTTTTTGCTTCACGCAATTCTTTTACATTTTTTTCGAGTTCTTCCTTCATTTGCTTTGTTATCCCAACAAGCTCGCCAAAGAACTCCATATTTTCCTTATTTATTGCAGCAAAACTGTCCTGTAAACTCCAAATTTGTTCTTCAAGTGCATCAATTTTTTCTTCAGCCTGAATCGTTAATTTCGCCACATTCTTAACATCATTCTTTGTCGGCATATTCATAAAACTCGCCATGATTTCCTGATTTCTTTTTAACATCTCTAAATAACGTGTATGTGTTTGCAAGCCAACATTAGATAGCTTGATATATTCATTGTTATCAGACATAGATAACAAGAGGGAGTTCATTTGCTTTTCCCATAAACCAGTTAGTTGCCTAAACCCTTTATAGGGATCGTATTTTTCTTTTGACATCCATGATCGCTCCTAATCTATTAAGATTTTACTGTGTCTTCTGGCTTTTCCATATGTTTATTGAATGGGAATAAGGATTTTACTTGTTTAGAAAAAAGGTTCACAAAGACCCTTTGATTCTGTTGAACGATATTGGTTGTTTTCTTTACTGTATTAACATACTCATTTCTACCTTTTTTACGAAGGTCAATATATTTTTCTACCATCCCAACATATCTTTCCATTGCCTGGTCTGGATTTACTGCACGATAGGGTGCACTTAGAATTCCAGCAGTTGATTTTTGGATTCGATCAAACAATTGATTGATTTCTTCATAGGATCTAACTGGGAAGAAATGTTGAATCGCAGTCGTTGACATAAGAAATTCTTCGCGAGCCGTACGCTGCCATTCAGCTAGCTCCCTATTGAATTGTTCGGTTACTTCTTTGATGTTATCGCGATTTCGTTTAATACTCTCAGAATAGTCTTTTACTGCGTTAAGGAAAATTTCATCGCGGGAATTCCCACGTTCAGCCCATTTATCAAGCTCCTGATAAGCGTTATTCCACAGAAGTTCCAAACTCGATAAGTTCTGTTCGGCCTGTTCTTCTTGTGTCTGATTTTCTTCAACAACAGGTTCTTGCTGCTCAGTTTTCACTTGTACGTCTTCTTCTTTAGAAAGATTTTTATTCTCAGCCATTTTACTCTCCACCTTTTTATTAAAAAATTAATAGAAAATAACGATTTTAGAGTTACTGTGAATCCACCAATTCCATTGATAATGCAGCAATCTCTTCTGAAAATTTTCTTATTTGGTTATGGTGGCTTCTTATTTGTTCCATCGACTCTGCTATTTGCTCATCTAAGTCATCCAATCTCGTTTCCAAAGCGATCACTCGCTTGGCAATTGCGGCGATATCATCCCTACTGGGAAGTTGTAGCGAGTCGAGCAATTCCCTAGTGACCTTTCTTATCGCAACAATACCGTCCAAATGAGCATCAATTGCTTGTCCAAGCTTCTTTACATATTGTAAATTGTTAGTCATGGATAGGACTTGACGATTATAATCCGCTTCCAATTTCTTATAGGTTTCCGCTGATTCTTCATCAAAAGTCCACATATTTTTCCTCCACGCTACCATCTGGCTGTTAAGAATAGAGCCTGTCCATCATTCGTTAGTTA
>Ga0182742_1004375_pt1 | contig 12842 bp, 11 predicted proteins | sample eDN5th37CBELigMG_FD_128880 | JGI IMG/M metagenome (GOLD analysis project Ga0182742, IMG submission 128880) | Enriched Miracle-Growth compost microbial communities from Emeryville, California, USA - eDNA 5th pass 37_C BE-Lig MG (version 2)... ... | reverse complement strand
TTTTCAGGGCTAAGCTTTGGTACTTCATCAAGTACTGAGGGGGATTCCATAATCCTTGTAATTGCTTTTTCCCCTAACACTTCAACAATACTCTCTGCGATCCTTTTACCAATTCCTTTAAATAGATCACTCGATAAATAAGTGACAATTCCCTGCTTAGATTGCGGCAAATCCTTGCGGAAATGAGTAGTTTGAAACTGCAGACCAAATTTGGGATGATCAGTAAAGGCACCAAAGAAGACATAGGTTTCCTGTTCATGAATTTTAGGAAAATAACCAGTTATGACTGCCTCTTTGTCATCATATTCATCATTGGTCTCCTCTACCCGAATCCGCATAACGGTATAGAGGTTTTGTTCATTATGAAAAATGGTGACAATATGTCTTCCCTTTATGTATTTCCCTTGTTCTGAAAACAAGTCCAACGAATCTTGTTTGTCCATCAACTATCCCCCCTACTCATCCTCTGTAAAATCTATGCCTGCTCAATCAGCTTTTTCCCATGACCTGCTAACAAATGATCCGGCTGTACTTCAAGTGCTTTATCAAACATTTCTAACGCTTTCTTGGCATCTTCTTTAAAGCCATATGCTACCCCGAGGTTGTATAAAGCATCAGCATGAGTTGGATCAATTAGGACACTTTTTTCTAATTGAATGATGGCTTCATCAATATATTCAGCCTGCGCAAGACAAAGTCCGTACTGAAAGAAAGCTTCGGCATCATCCTCTAATAGCTCTGTACTTCTCTGAAGAAATGGGAGTGCAAGACGTCCTTGCTCAAGTTGAACAAGTGTCATCCCCAGCATGAAATAATTATCCCCAGATTGAAGTCCCTTTTTCATTGCTAGCTCAAAATTTTGCTTCGCCTCTTCGAAACGTTCCATCTCGTAAAATAAGCTCCCCTTACTATAAAAAGCCGCAACGGCTTCTGAATCAAGCTCAATTGCCCGATCGTAAAACTTAAATGCTTTTTCCGTTTCGCCAACCGCTGTTAACACATTCCCAAAATTAATATGAGCTACAGCATTAGCGGGCTCTTCTTCGATCGCTTCCATAAACGCACGTGCCGCTTCCTCCCATTTTCCTTCCTTCATATATTCAATACCAGTTTGATTTTTATCCATCGTTACACGCTCCAATCTATTGTAAAAAGTATACCATAATTCCTGCAAATCCATTGAAAAATCCCCAGCCTCCACTAAGGGGACCAGGGATTTTTCAATGAATCAGCCAACATAAGTTAATCTACTACCATCCTTAAAGACTTCATCAATTGTACCGCCACCTAGACATTCATCACCGTTATAAAAAACAACTGCTTGTCCTGGTGTTACGGCTCTTATCGGTTCCTTGAATACCACTTTCACTTTTCCATCTTCAAGGATTTGAACAGTCACTGGATTATCAGCCTGTCTGTAGCGGAACTTTGCTGTGCATTCAAATTCCTGTGCCACTTTCTTGTCTGAAACCCAGCTGACATTGACAGCAAAAATTGAATCCGAATAAAGTTTTTCATTACCAAAACCTTGTCCAACATATAGGACATTTCGTTCCAAATCCTTGCCAACAACAAACCAAGGATCACCTGAACCACCAATCCCAAGACCATGTCTTTGACCGATTGTGTAGTACATCAACCCATCATGCTTTCCTTTCACTTCACCTTCAAGTGTTTCCATGCTTCCAGGCTGAGCTGGTAGATAATTGCTTAGAAACCCTTTGAAATCACGTTCGCCAATGAAACAAATCCCGGTACTATCTTTTTTCGTAGCCGTTGCTAAATTTGCTTCTTTTGCAATTTCACGAACTTTTGATTTTTCAAGACTTCCAATCGGAAACATGACGCGCTTCAATTGATCCTGAGTCAATTGATTCAAGAAATAAGTCTGGTCCTTATTGTCATCAAGGCCGCGAAGCATTTTATGTTCCCCATCTCGATATTCAACTTGAGCATAATGCCCTGTTGCCAAATAATCGGCTCCTAAATTTAGGGCATGTTCAAGGAATGCTTTAAACTTAATTTCTTTATTGCACATAACGTCAGGGTTTGGCGTACGCCCTGCCTTATATTCATCAAGGAAATAGGTAAATACCTTATCCCAATATTGCTTTTCAAAATTAACTGCATAATATGGAATTCCAATTTGATTGCAAACACGAATGACGTCATTATAATCTTCTGTTGCGGTACAAACACCATTTTCATCGGTGTCATCCCAGTTTTTCATAAATATTCCGATGACATCGTAACCCTGCTGTTTTAAAAGCAAAGCCGCCACAGACGAATCCACGCCGCCAGACATGCCGACAACTACTCTTGTATCTTTAGGTGATTTTTCCATGATTATGACTCACCTCACTTGTTCGATTTCTCTTCCGGGTGCCTACTGCTTAGTCAATCTTTTGACCACTTTAGCCGTTTCTTCTGCGGCCATCTCAACCTGTTCTTTCGTATTATTCAAACCGAAGCTAAAACGGATCGAGTTCGTTAAACGCTCTGATTTCTTACCAAACATCGCCACGAGTACATGGGATGGTTCAATCGATCCAGCTGTACAAGCCGAACCACTAGAAACCGCAACACCGGCAAGATCTAAATTCACAAGCATGGCCTCAACATTCGTTCCCGGAAAGCTTAAGTTTAAGACATGTGACAAGCTTTTATCAAGCGAACCGTTCAATTCAAAGAGAATTTCTTTCTTTTTAAGGGTTTCAATTAAAATAGCTTTGTAGGTCTGATAAAGCTTTTGCTTTCTCTCAATGTCACCAAGTGCTATTTGAACAGCCTCACGGAAACCTGCTATCGCTGGTACATTTTCCGTTCCTGCCCGTCGTTTTCTTTCCTGTTCGCCACCAAAAGCCCTTTGTGATAAAGCAATACCGTCTCGGACATAAAGGAAGCCAATCCCCTTCGGACCGTTTATTTTATGAGCGGAAACAGACAGTAAATCCACCTTTATTTCCTCAACATCCAGGTTTATAACCCCATAGGCTTGGACGGCATCGGTATGGAAAACAGCTTGGTGGTCGATAAGCAGTTCCCCAATTTCACGGATTGGCTGGATTGTGCCAACTTCATTGTTCCCAAACATAATGGTGACTAGAATGGTATCCTCTCTTAGCGCCGCCTGAAAATCTTCAATTCCGATGTACCCTTCTTCATCTACAGGCAAATATGTGACCTCGAAGCCACGTTTTTCTAACTCTTCACAGCTGTGAAGGATTGCGTGATGTTCAATTTGTGTTGTGATAATATGCTTTCCGCGCTGACTATTTTTCTCTGCATAGCCAATGACCGCTAAATTATCAGCCTCTGTCCCACCACTTGTTAAAATGATATTATTTGCCTTGGCATTAATACTCTTAGCGAGTTCTTCTCTGGTTTCATCTAATATATGTCTCGTTTCACGACCGTAGGAGTGAATACTAGACGGGTTTCCAAATTGGCTTTCCATCACTTCCACCATTCTGCTAATAACCTGCGGATGGATGGGCGAGGTTGCAGCGTGATCCAAATAAATTCTTTGCAAAATTGACACCTCTTTAATTAACTTGTTCCTTATTAAATATAAAACATATAGGCATCTGAGATCCCATTGTCTTCTGTATGATTCGCTAAATCCTCGATGGTTGTATGATCCAAGACTTTTTTAATCGCGTCTCTTATTCTTAACCAAAGCTCTCGTTGCGCTGGGGCTTCATTTTCAATCCCTTCAACCAATACAATTGGTCCTTCAAGAACGCGAATGATATCTCCCGCCGTTATTTTAGATGGTTCGTCTGTCAACACATAGCCACCATAGGCTCCCCTGATACTTCTAACAAGACCAGCATTCCGAAGTGGTGCCACAAGTTGCTCTAAATAATGTTCAGATAAATCATGTGTCTGAGCAATCGTTTTTAACGAAATAGGTCCTTCCCCATGATTTTTAGCAAGCTCAATCATAATGGTCATTCCATAGCGCCCTTTAGTTGATATTTTCATAAAAATGCCCCCCTATTTGATTTGTCTTCTCCCATAAGATTTCTTTCATGCTTATCCTTCAATTTCCCTAACCACAGATCGGTGATTGCACTACAATGTGGTAAAGCCATTCCTGAAATCGGGCCGATAGAAACGCTAAAAATAATCGTCCCCCAGAAGACTGGTCCACCTAGCGACCAGCCAATAATCAGAGCTACAACTTCAATTACACTTCGAACTGAGCGAATACTCCAATGGCTTTTGTTTGCTATTGCAATCATTAAACTATCACGTGGCCCTGCTCCAAACTGTGCAGAGATATAGAAACCCATCCCATAACCTAAGAGCAATAGCCCCATAGCAAACATCACGATTTTGCCGATCAAATGGTCAGGAGTAACAAAAATCCCCAGAAATAAGTAGATATCTATAAATGTTCCGACCAATAGCATATTCGCAAAAGCACCAATTTGTGGAATCTCTTTTACAATAATTGCTGAGATCGTTAAGATTATCAATCCCGCGATGATCGACCATGACCCAATTGTTAGGCCAAAATGATTATACAAACCGACATGAAGAACATCCCACGGGGCTACTCCTAAATCGCTTTTAAGCAATAATACAACCCCGAGTGCCATCACCAGAAGGCCAACTAAGTAGATGAGGATCCTTGGAGCAACTTGCCCTCTTTTCTTTAACAATTATGTCACCAGCATTTCAAAGTATTTTAATAGGCATTAGCCATTATATCATATCTTTCAAGCCATATACATTTGCCTACTTTAGAAGGTGTGGTACAGTAAAATCATATTTTGATTCGTGATGGAGTGAGGATTCATGAGCATAAAGCCACTTGCATTCAGAATGAGACCCCGGACCTTAGATGAGGTCATCGGTCAAAGTCATCTCGTTGGCGAAGGAAAAATGATTTACCGCATGGTGAAAGCACGTCAGTTGAGCTCGATGATTTTATATGGTCCCCCTGGGATTGGAAAAACCTCGATTGCCTCAGCGATTGCTGGCAGTACGCAATATGCGTTTCGAACATTGAATGCCGTGACAAATAATAAAAAAGATATGGAAATAGTTGCTGCTGAAGCAAAGATGTCTGGCAAAGTGATCCTTCTCCTTGATGAGGTCCATCGTCTCGACAAATCCAAGCAAGATTTCCTTTTGCCCTATTTAGAAAATGGAATGATTACCTTAATCGGAGCAACGACAAGCAATCCTTATCACGCCATTAACCCTGCGATTCGTAGCAGATGTCAGATATTCGAATTAAAGCCGCTCGAGCCTGAAGATATTAAAACTGCTTTAACCAGGGCATTGAAGGATGAAGAACGAGGTTTGGGAGAGTACCAAGTGGAAGTAACGAATGAGGCGATGGAGCATTTTGCTAGTGCTTCAAATGGCGATGTTCGGAGTTCTCTTAATGCCATTGAGCTAGCCGTAATGTCTTCCGAGGCAAACGAAAATGGGAAAATTGTAATCGGGCTGGAAACAGCGGAAGAATGTATGCAGAAAAAAAGCCTTGCCCATGACAAGGACGGAGACGCGCATTATGATGTCCTCTCCGGATTTCAAAAATCGATTCGTGGTAGCGATGTAAACGCAGCTCTTCACTACTTAGGCCGTTTAATTGAAGCAGGAGATTTAATCAGTATCAGTAGAAGACTACTAGTCATTGCCTACGAAGATATCGGGCTGGCAAACCCTCAAGCGGGTTCTCGAACGTTGGCAGCGATTGAGACTGCCGAACGAGTCGGTTTCCCAGAAGCTAGAATTCCATTGGCCAACGCTGTCATCGAACTTTGTTTATCACCTAAATCCAATTCTGCCATTGTCGCAATCGACTCCGCTTTAGCCGATATTCGTGCTGGAAAAAGCGGTGAGGTTCCTGACCACTTACGGGATGCTCATTATAAAAGTGCCAAAGAATTAGGCCGTGGAATTGGCTACAAATATCCACATGATTATGAAGGTGGATGGGTGAAGCAGCAATACCTTCCAGACAAACTAAAAGGAAAAGTCTACTTTCAACCAAAAAAGACCGGAAAATTCGAACAAGCCTTAGCTGTCATCTATGAGAAGATTATGGGAATGAGGAAATAGAGAGGTTTTTATTGTTGAGTTTTGTGCTTACTCTACGTTTTTAGGCGTTTTCTCTACGTTTTGATGCATTTTCTCTACGTTTTTTTTAGATTTACTCTACAATAAACGCACATTCTCTACAAAAACAGCCATTCACTCTACAAACACCAAAATTCCCCAATAAAAGAAGACCCACATTTATGTGGGTCTCCTTTATTTTAATCATTCACTCGATGAATCTTAATATCCTTCAATAATTGGCTGACAACATGGCTGGCCATAATCAATCCACATGCTGATGGGACAAAGGCATTGGAGGAAGGCGGCATCTTTGCCTTGCGAATCGGGGCGTCTTGCTTTCCTACCACTTTATTAACCTCATCTAGCGTAACGATTGGGCTTTCATCAGAAAACACGACCGTTACACCCTTATGAATTCCTTCTTTCCGTAAACGAGTACGAATCACCTTTGCGAGTGGGTCAGTATGCGTCTTCGAGATATCCGCAATTTTGAAGCGGGTAGGATCCATTTTATTCGCTGCACCCATGCTCGAGATAATCCGAATCCCACGTTTTAAGCATTCCTTCGCTAAATGAATTTTATAGGAAATTGTATCAGATGCATCGACCACGAAATCAATTCCATAATCAAAAAATTGTTCATAGGTGTCTTCTGTATAAAACATTTTTAAGGCAATGACTTCACAATCCGGATTGATGTCGCGAATTCGTTCTTCCATCAGTTCAACCTTAGGTCTGCCAACAGTTGACAGTAAGGCAATGATTTGACGGTTCACATTCGTAATATCGACATCATCCTTATCAACTAGAATAAGTCTGCCCACTCCAGAACGGGCAAGGGCTTCAGCTGCAAATGAGCCAACCCCGCCAATCCCAAGGATAGCGACCGTGCTATTTTTCATAATATCGAGGCCTTCGGTACCAATGGCCAATTCATTTCTTGAAAATTGATGAAGCATATATTCTCACTCCAAACTTGGATCAGTTCCACATATTTTCGTTTGTTATTCTTATTCCCGCTAAACAATATATCATACTATTTTTCAAAAGCAAGTAAATATATAGGAATAATGACTGAAACCAAGAAGATTTATGAAGGGTGTTTTCGTAACTTTGTTGCTTTTAAACAAGAGGTGGTTGATTGCGCTCCGGGATGCTCCCTTTCCGCGGGGCCTGCGGTGAGCCTCGCACCTTCCGCTCCAATCAACCGGTTTTATCCATAGATTTATTTATCAAAAACGACAATCTTTTAGCAAACAGCCTTCATAAAAAAACTCCATGCATCGTAGCATGGAGTTGCATTGTCGTTATGAGGGTAAGAGCCCCGATTATGCCGTTGCTTTTGGTGCCTATGTTTTGATCCCGCTCTGAGCAGGTGGGTGCCCTGTCCCAAACTTTGCAAGTCCCCTTTTCGAAGAGGCATTTGCTTCGTTTAGAGAACTCCGGACTCCCGAAGATAAAAATGTTCGGTCAAAACTCTAGGTAATACAACGAACACATCAGGAACTCTTATCTTTAATAAAAATATATCATATGGACAAGTGGAATTCAAGCAACACAAATGCCACTTTATTCCATTTATTATTTAAGCTTTAATGACAAACTTAACTCATCCAGTTGCTGTTCACTCACTTCCCCTGGAGCGTTTGTTAACAAGCAGCTTGCACTCGCTGTCTTTGGAAAGGCAATCGTATCACGTAAATTCGTTCTACCCGCAAGCAACATCACCATGCGGTCAAGACCAAGGGCAATCCCACCATGTGGGGGAGTACCGTATTCGAAAGCTTCCATCAAGAAGCCAAATTGACTATTGGCTTGTTCTTGGGTAAACCCAAGCACCTCGAACATTTTCTCTTGAATCTCACGTTCGAAGATACGCAATGAACCTCCACCTAGCTCATAGCCATTTAATACTAAGTCATATGCTTGTGCCCTAGCACTACCTGGATCAGTATCAAGTAAGCCGATGTCTTCACGAACAGGCATTGTAAATGGATGGTGGGCCGCATAGTAACGCCCTTCTTCCTCATCATACTCAAATAATGGCCAGTCCGTAATCCAAAGGAAGTTGAACTTAGATTGGTCAATCAACCCGAGATCCTTGCCGAGCTTTAATCGTAGCGCTCCAAGTGCGTCAGCAACAACCTTCTTTTTATCGGCAACGAATAAGATTAAATCGCCTGTTTCTGCCTGTAAAAGAGATTTCAGAGAGTCTTGAACTTCTTCAGTTAAGAACTTCGAAATCGGTCCTTTTAGACCTTCTTCCTCGACTTTTAACCAAGCTAAGCCCTTTGCTCCATAGATAGAAACAAATTCAGTTAAAGCATCAATATCCTTACGAGAATATTGAGCCGCCGCTCCCTTGACATTGATTGCTTTTACTTGCCCACCATTTTCAACAGCAGCAGTAAATACCTTAAAGCCTGAGTCTTTCACTGCCTCAGAAAGATCGACTAATTCTAGTCCAAAGCGCGTGTCTGGCTTATCTGAACCATAACGGCTCATCGCATCGTCATAGGACATTTGGTTAAATGGAGCCTCTACTTCAAGTCCCTTTACATCCTTCATGACCTTCTGCATCATTTTTTCAGCTAAGCCAATAATATCTTCCTGGCTCATAAAGCTTGTTTCAATATCAATTTGTGTAAATTCCGGCTGACGGTCAGCACGAAGGTCCTCGTCGCGGAAACAACGAGCAATTTGATAATAACGCTCCACTCCACCAACCATTAACAACTGTTTAAAAATTTGTGGAGACTGTGGTAGCGCGTAAAATTCTCCTGGATGAACACGACTTGGAACAAGGTAATCTCTTGCTCCCTCAGGAGTACTCTTTGTAAGAATTGGTGTTTCAATATCTAAGAAACCTTCGCTATCCAAATAGTCCCGAATCGCCTTCGTGGTTTGATGCCTCATTTTAAACGTTTCAAATATTTCTGGGCGACGCATATCAAGATAACGATACTTTAAGCGTAGATCCTCAGATACATCGGTTTTATCGGAAATGGTAAAAGGTGGTGTCTTCGCTTCATTAATGATGGTAATTTCTTCAGCTACTACTTCCACTTTCCCTGTTTTGAGGTTGTCATTAATCGTTCCCTCTGCTCTAGCAATAACCTTACCTTTAATATCTAGTACATATTCATTCCGTACTTTCTCCGCAATGGCTAATGCTTCTTTTGAAACATCTGGATTAAAAACAATTTGGACAATCCCTGTCCGGTCACGCAGATCAATAAAAATTAACCCTCCAAGATCTCGACGCTTTTGAACCCAGCCTTTTAATGTGACGGACTCCCCAATTGTATGCTCGGTTACTTCCCCACAAAAATATGTTCTTCCAAACATGACGCTTCCCCCTTTATTTACATAATTCTTTAAGTTTTTCTAAAAAAGAGTCAAGCGGCAACTCTGTTTGTCCGCCATCTTCCATTGATTTCAAGGATATCTTGTTCTCAGCAAGCTCATCATCACCTAAAACGGCAACGTATTTTGCTTGAAAGCGGTCAGCAGTCTTAAATTGCGCTTTAATTTTCCGATCAAGATAATCTCTTTCTGCAGAAAATCCAGCGCTTCTTAGCTGGTGGAGAAGACCGACAGTATAATCCTTGGCATTATCACCAAGTGAAACCAAATAGCAATCAATTTTATCTGTAACAGGAAGCTCGACCCCTTCTGCATCTAAGGCAGCTAGGAGACGCTCAATACTAAAAGCAAATCCGATTCCCGGCGTTTCTGGCCCGCCGATTTCTTCTACTAAGCCATTATAGCGGCCGCCACCACATAGTGTCGTAATCGCACCGAAGCCTTCTGCCTCACTCATGATTTCGAAGGCAGTGTGATTGTAATAATCGAGGCCACGAACTAGATTGGCATCTACTTCAAATTCAATTCCAACATTCGTTAAATATTGCTTCACCTTTGAAAAATATTCACTTGAAGCCTCGTTTAAAAATCCGATAATGGATGGCGCAGTCTTCATTAGTTCATGGTCACGGTCTGTCTTACAATCAAGAATCCGCATTGGATTTTTCTCAAGGCGATTCTGACAGTCGCGACAGAATTCACCAATACGTGGTTGGAAGTGTTCGATAAGCGCATCACGGTGGGCTTTTCGACTCTCCTTATCACCAAGGCTATTAATCACAAGCTTCAACTTCTTTAAACCAAGCTTTTGATAAATTGACATTGCCAGCGAAATCACTTCTGCATCAATAGCCGGGTCCTTGCTTCCGAGTGCTTCTACCCCAAATTGGACAAACTGGCGATATCGACCTGCTTGGGGACGCTCATAACGAAACATCGGTCCCATATAATACAATTTCACTGGCTGATTTGGTAAACCGAACATTTTGTGTTCTACAAACGAGCGAACTGTCGAAGCTGTACCTTCAGGTCTTAACGTAACTTCTCTTCCACCGCGATCTGTGAAGGAGTACATTTCTTTTTGAACGATATCGGTCGTATCGCCGACTCCACGTAGAAATAATTCAGTATGTTCAAAAATTGGAGTGCGTATTTCTTTGTATTGGTAGTTCTCGCAAAGCTCTCTCGCTGTTTTTTCAATATACTGCCATTTTTCCGTCTCTCCTGGCAATATATCCTTTGTCCCGCGCGGTATTTGAATCTGTTTTGACATGCCGGACAACCTCCTTTACTTTCTCTATGTAATATGAAAAGCGCTGGGGCACTGGAGCTAAACAATAAAAAAAGCCCCCGTCTCCTTGTTATAAAACAAGGGACGAGAGCTTTTGCTTCCCGTGGTGCCACCCTAATTGAAGACAATATTCTGCCTTCCACTTTTACAGTTAACGCCTGTAACGTCTTTTCCTACTAGAGGTTTCACCCTTTTTCAAAAAAGAGCCTTCGAGGTGTTCATTCATCAAGTCATCATGTGGAAAAGCTTTCAGCCCAGGACTTTTCCTCTCTTTTCATGTGGATCTTCATTACTATTCCCCATCAACGGCAATCTTTCAATATGACATTATATTTGTTTATAATACGGAGGAAAAATCCCCTTGTCAAGAACGTTCTAGCTGTTTTTTCAGTTTTTTTACATCCCGCAGTGAAAGTCCAAATTCAGAAGCTAGTTCAATCATGTTTGAGCTTTGTTCTTTTTGAATAAAATCATGAAGATCTACACTTAGGACTTGGTTCTCCCCAAGATGTGCCATATTCGCATTCGCACTATGTCGCATACAATCACCTTCCAATTCGTTATGTATCCTATTGTTCCCATGAAGACAAAAATATTTCATTCCTCTCAGCCTTTTTAAAAAGATTACATAAATAGAAATTTCGTGATTTTGGTAAAATAATCCGTTAAAATAAAACAATAGAAAAATATTACGGGAGCTGAGAATTATTGCTGAATAAAAAAATGGCCATCATCTTTTTATGCCTGTTGCTTATCATCACAGGCAGCATCCAGAAGGCCGGACCAGCTGAGGCCAATAATGGGTTTGTTACCATTACAGCATCGAATTTAAACATCCGTGGAGGTCCTGGTCTAAGCTATTCAGTAGTTGGCAAGGTCAACAAAGGAGAAAAGTATCCAATTTTACAGGAAGAAGGAGATTGGATCAAAATTGGTCTATCCGCTGGGAGAGAAGGCTGGGTGGCTGAGTGGTTTACGATAAAGGAAGACACCAGCAGCGATACCACTGGTACCGTCATCGCTGATAGTCTGAGAGTACGTACAGGACCTGGGACAAGCTATTCCTTAGCCGGTTCGCTTCAAAATGGTCAGACAGTGACAATCAAAGAAACAAATGGAAATTGGATTAAAATTGAGGTAGATTCGCTCGAAGGGTGGGTGTCGAAGGATTATATCCAATCTGGAGGATCTAGTGCGCAAATGAGTCAGCAACCAGCATCAATAACAGAAGCTGTTGTTACATCAGGATTAAATGTTCGAACAAGTCCTTCTTTGTCTAGTGAGGTGATCGGCAGTCTCATAAAAGGGGCGCAGGTTGCCGTAATTTCTCAATCGAATGGTTGGGCGAAGATTCAATACAACGGGACAAGCTCATGGGTAAGCAGTGATTATTTACAGTTTTCCAATCAAAATGGTCAGCAAAACAGCTCGAAATCTGAAGCGGTTGTAATAGCTACCACTCTATCTATTCGCGACAGTGGAAGCATGAACGGAAACCCAATTGGACAAGTATTCAAGGGACAGAAATTTACCATTCTTGAAGAATCTAATAATTGGGTGAAAATTGAGTATGAAACTGGAAAGACAGGTTGGGCTGCGGGATGGTTTTTTGAAAAAAGTCAGGGAAGTAGCCCTGTCGTACAAGATACAATTAAAGGTCAAAGCATTACGATCCTAAGCGATGGTACCAATATTCGCAGTGATGCAGGTGTTCAATCTTCGGTCGTTCAACGAGCAGACAGTGGTGAAACCTTTGAGGTAACCGGCCTTAATGACGAATGGTATCAAATTCGCCTTGACGGTGGGGAAACCGGCTATATTGCAGGCTGGCTTGTTTCTTTAAATGGTTCTGGTCATCAAATCGCAAAACCCGATGGTGGAATCCACACTAAAAACAAAAGGATTGTTATTGATGCCGGACACGGAGGAAATGATAGTGGCACAATCGGGGTGAGTGGAACATTAGAAAAAGATTTAACCATTAAAACAGCTAATCTTTTATACAATAAACTTAAGGCTGCTGGGGCAAATGTTTATATGACGCGAACTTCAGATACATATGTTTCTTTGGCATCTAGGGTCGCTACCTCTCACTACCAGAATG